>CEUZ01017462.1_pt1 | contig 24820 bp, 19 predicted proteins | sample 361511 | NCBI WGS metagenome assembly CEUZ01 (sample SAMEA2622822, study PRJEB7988) | marine metagenome | biome: marine biome (ENVO:00000447); feature: surface water layer (ENVO:00002042); material: "saline water (ENVO:00002010), including plankton (ENVO:xxxxxxxx)" | depth 5 m | reverse complement strand
ATATCCGTAAATGGAAAAACGTGGCCAAACACGGCATTCCCTTCATGGCCGGCGCTACCTATGGTGTAGAAACATTTCCCTTCATCTTTTAGAAGTCGGGCTTTCAAATCCATTTGTCGGCTCAAGACTTGGGACTCAAATATGGAGATTAAGTCCGCCGATTTAATATTGGTCTGGGATAGGGTTAAGTTTGTCCGAGCCGGGGGCAGATTGCCTGATTTCACGAATTGAGTGAAATTGGCGTCGATGACTTCTGCTCGATTAAATAGTGACATAGTTTAAATAGTGTCCAGATACTTACATGTTAATGGAATCTGAACACGATTATACTCAAACACGTGAACACTTATTTTAGAGAGAGTAGCTTTTCTTTAAACTCCCGGAGTTCCCGCACATTTCCAATCTCAATTTCACCAGATTCCCATTTCAATCGGAAATCTTCTTCTGAATCAGATCCACCCTGTTTTTGATATAGGGGATAAATATCTGCATCTTCCCGCGGTTTATTGTGATGAAATGTCGCTGTCAATTGATAGGCCACATCTTCGTTAATATCATCAATGACACGATCGGGTAACGTCCGCTCCAATAAACTTTGTTCGATCCGTGAAAAGCGCATGCCTTTTACTACGTAATCCTGATACGCTTCCCAAGCGAATGGAGCCACTGCTTTCACTGATTCTGCCATGGCATCGGAGAATACACGAATTTCATATTGGGCGTGACTGTCGGAACGAAGTCCAATAAAATGTAAGAGATTGTGGAGATCATTCTTCCAATACCATTCGGTGTAGAGATTAACAGGCAGAATAGAACGAGCCAACTCACGGGCCACACCCGCTTCATTCAATTCGGAATAAATGGCAAATGACCGTTCAGAGATTTCTTTGAAATAATCTTGCACTTTTTGTTTCAATTCTACAGGCACTTCTCCACCACGACCTTGTTTATTCAATGCACTCTGAAATTCAATATGGTCCGGATCAGGGTAATAGAATTCATCTCTTGCTTCAGAGTAACGGAGTGAATATTCATTAATGTTTGCAGTGCGGTGGCGGACCCATTGCCGCGCTACAAAGATCGGCATCTTGCAATGGAATTTGAATTCCACCATTTCGAAAGGTGTTGTATGACGATGGCGCATAAGATATCGGATGAGTCCACGATCCTGGGAAACTTTAGACGTCCCTTTTCCGTAACTTACTCGTGCGGCCTGCACGATGGCATCATCTCCACCCATGGCATCCACGAGCCGGACAAAGCCTTTATCTAAACATTTGATTGCATCGTCTGGTATTTGTGACATTTCTAATTATTTCCTGTCAAAATTTTATAAGTCTTGTCTACTGTGTTTATTTCGCCGGCAACTAGACCTGGAGAAATTAAGGTATTTTTTTGATTATATAGTCTTTGCTCGTTATTTAAATCGATTAATTTCCCGCCCGCCTCATTAATAATACAATTTCCTGCGCAAATGTCCCATTCATTTTTGGGTCGAAGTGATGCAAAAATGTCAGCTTTTCCTGCGGCGGTGAGTCCCAGTTTATAAGCCACAGATCCAACAGATCGAAGTTCGCCAAATGTACCATCATAAAGCGACCACAATCCACGGCGTGTTTCAGAGCGACTGTTCAAGATCACCATATCGCCTACATCATTTTTCGTGGCACAACGGATGGGTTCATCATTTAAAAAAGCACCTCCTCCTTTGGCGGCAGTGAATGTTTCTTTCGTTACTGGATTAAATAGCACACCAACAACAGGCTCACCATTTTCTACCAAGGCAACACTCACCACAAAATGGGGAACGCCTTCTACAAATTCTTTTGTGCCGTCCAACGGATCCACTACCCAAACTCGATCTTTATCTAACCGATCGGGGGAATCCACTGTTTCTTCGGATAACCAGCCATAGTTAGGCCGGGCTTCCGTAAGAATGTTTTTCAGGCAAGCATCGGCGGCATAGTCCGCAGTGGTTACAGGGTTATGATATCCTTTGTCTTTGATCTCATAGTCCGCTTTATAATAGTTTAATATCAGTGCGCCGGCTTCAAGGGCGGCTTCTTGCGCTAATTTTAATTCAGAATTCATGGGACGGAAATTAGGTAATCTATATTATGTCACCTTAACTTTTATAGGTTAAATCAACCCAAACTATTGGAGAAATTAAAGTATTTTTACATTTTGTTAATAATCACTTGCGCTAAAGTATCGGGATTCAGGATGAGAAAAGTACCATCCACTCACGGAAGCAGCGGGATACATGGCGCGACTTTCTGTCAACGTAATACCTGTATTTTCCTCAACATTAAGTAAAGCCCAAATCTTGTCCTTTTCTAAATGATCCGGACATGCTGGGTATCCCGGCGCAGGGCGAATGCCTTGATACTTTTCTTTAATCAATTTTGCATTATCTAATGTTTCATCTGCAGCATATCCCCAGAATTCTTTTCGGACACGCTCATGTAATCTTTCAGCAAATGCTTCCGCCAATCGATCCGCCAATACCTTGGCTATAATGGCATTATAATCATCGAACTGATCTTCATATTCTTTCACTATAGATTCCAACCCATGGCCAGTCGTAACGGCGAAAGTCCCAATAAAATCATTTTTTGGTGCAATAAAATCAGCCAAGGAATAATTTGTACCATTGGCGCCTTTATCTACCATTTGTCTTGCGAAATTAAATGCCACATCACCCGTGACGACCGATTCATCTTTTGCTTGGGCCGGATGAATGCCTATCACCCCTTTGGCTGTGAGTAATTTATCGGAGATAATTCGATCCAATAGGTTTTGCCCATCATCAAATAATTTTTGGGCTTCATTGCCATACTTTTGATCTGATAAAATTTTAGGATATGTACCTTTCAATTCCCAGGCATGGAAAAATGGAGACCAATCAATATAATCCACCAATTCTTCTAATGGATAATCTTCAAATACTTTCACCCCCTGAACATCCGGTGTAAATGGTTGGTAATTATCCCAATCTATTTGATGTTTTCTCTCTCGAGCCGTCTCAATGGATAGGGGAGATTTAGTTATCTTCTTTGCGCGCGTTTCCCGAATCTGTTGAAAATCATCTTTTACTTCAGCAATGAAACCATCTTTTTCATTTTCATTCATGAGTTTGCTCACCACACCCACGGCGCGAGATGCATCAATTACATGAATGGATGGACCTGAATAATTTTCTTCAATCTTCACCGCTGTGTGTTTTCTGCTGGTGGTGGCGCCACCTATCAACAATGGAATATCAAAATTAAGACGCTCCATTTCGGATGCCACATGTACCATTTCATCCAAACTGGGAGTAATTAATCCAGAGAGGCCAATTATATCCGCACCTTCTTCTTTCGCAGTTGATAAAATTTTATCCGCAGGTACCATGACACCCAGATCCACAATATCATAACCGTTACATCCCAATACCACGCCCACAATGTTTTTGCCGATGTCGTGAACGTCTCCTTTCACTGTGGCCATCACAATCTTGCCATTGGATTTTCCCGTGAGGCCGAGTTCATCTTTTTCTCTTTCAATAAATGGAATTAAATGAGCCACCGCTTTCTTCATAACCCGGGCCGACTTCACCACTTGGGGCAGGAACATTTTTCCCGAACCGAATAGATCGCCGACCACATTCATCCCATCCATAAGTGGACCTTCAATTACATGAATCGGACGGTCATATTTTTGCCGCGCCTGCTCCGTATCTTCATCAATATAATCAATGATACCTTCTACCAGAGCGTGGCTTAATCGTTCTTCAACGGAATTTTCTCGCCAAGACAGATCTTTTACTTCTGATCGCTTTAGACCACGAAATTCCTCGGCTATTTCTACGAGCCGTTCGGTGGCATCTTCTCTGCGATTGAACAGGACATCCTCGACCCTTTCTTTTAAATCCGAAGCGATATCATCATAAACAGTAAGCTGGCCTGCATTGACGATACCCATATCCATCCCTGCCTGAATCGCATGATACAAAAATGCAGAATGCATGGCTTCTCTTACACCATTATTTCCACGGAATGAGAACGATAGATTGGAAACACCGCCACTAATATGAACCCTGGGAAGTGTATCTTTAATGGTCTTTGCCGCATTGATAAATGCTTTACCATATTCGTTATGTTCTTCTATGCCGGTGGCCACAGCAAAAATATTCGGATCAAAAATTATATCTTCTGGAGGGAAGCCCACTTGTTCGGTTAAAATGGAGTATGCCCGTGAACAAATTTCTACTTTACGCTCGTAACTGTCCGCTTGTCCCTTTTCATCAAAGGCCATAACAATCACAGCCGCACCATATTTTTTTATGATCTTTGCTTGGCGAATAAATTCTGCCTCCCCTTCTTTCATAGAAATAGAATTAACGATTCCCTTCCCCTGCAAGTTTTTTAATCCCACTTCCAAAACAGTCCATTTGGAAGAATCCACCATAACCGGCACTTTCGCAATATCCGGTTCGGCTGCGATTAACCGAAGAAATGTTTCCATGACCTCTTCGGAATCAAGCAATCCTTCATCCATATTCACATCAATAATCTGGGCGCCATTTTCAATCTGATGCCGAGCCACAGAAAGTGCTTCCTCATAATTGTCTTCTTTGATAAGACGGCGAAATTTGGCCGAGCCGGTCACGTTGGTTCGTTCCCCAACATTAATGAAATTGCTCTCTGGGCGTATCGTGACTGGCTCTAATCCGCTCAGTTTAGTTAAGGGGTCTGTATCCGGCATTTGGCGTGGACTAACCTCCTGAACGGCATCAACGATGGCTTTGATATGGAGTGGCGTCGTACCACAACATCCCCCCACCATGTTCACCAATCCACTTTCAGCAAATTCCTTCACCACTTCAGCCATGGCCTCCGGTGATTGATCATATTCCCCAAACTCATTGGGCAATCCCGCGTTTGGATAGGCAAACACATTAATATCCGCTGCATTGGATAATTCACTCAACCAAGGCCGCATTTGTTCTGCACCCAAGGCACAATTCAATCCCACGGCCAATAAATCCGCATGACGAATAGAATGCCAAAAGGCTTCTACAGTCTGACCCGAAAGGGTACGCCCACTGGCATCTGTAATTGTCCCAGATACAAAAATTGGAATATCACTATTTCTTTCCTCAAGCAATTCCCTGATGGCATAAAGGGCAGCCTTGCAATTCAAGGTGTCAAAAACCGTTTCAACAAGGAATAAGTCTACATCACCTTCCAGCAATCCCTTGGCTTGATCAAAATAGGCGGTTTTCAGTTCATCAAAGGTAGTATTTCTAAATCCGGGGTTATTCACATCGGGACTTAATGATCCAGTACGATTGGTTGGTCCGAGCGCCCCTGCCACAAATCGGGGTTTATCAGAATATGATTTTGCCACAGACTTTGCAATTTTCGCTGCTTCCAGATTAATCTCATATGATAGGGCTTCGGTGCCATAATCCAATTGGGAGATGGCATTGGCATTGAAGGTATTAGTTTCAACAATATCCGCCCCTGCATCAAAATAGGCCTTATGGATATCTCCAACCACATCGGGGCGGGTGAGGCACAGGAGGTCGTTATTCCCTTTCAAATCCTTTCCATGATCTTTTAATCGATCACCGCGAAAGTCATCTTCCGTTGGGTTATAGGACTGTACCATGGTTCCCATGGCGCCATCTAGCACCAATATTTTTTCTTTAAATAAGTCTTTAATCATTTTTCTTTCTATCTGAAAACAAAAAACCCCGGCGCTAAAGTCGGGGTTCTAGTCCTTTTTAGCACTATTATTTCATGTCGCGGCAATAGGGCGCAAATCACGACGGAGCAAAATTAGGTGTAATTATGCTTGGGATTCAACGAATATGTCAATGCGTTATATTCCTTGGTCTGGGTAAGCCCTTGCCGTAGTTTCCCTATCGGATGTAGATGAATTGAAGGTGCAAATCCAAAAAGTTTTTACGGTCTGATTCTAGACCAACGCACGACAATTAAAAATTTTCAGCCTTCAGAAGATAAACCATATTTTTCTGTAGCGTTCTACCTCGGCTGAAGGGCCGACTGCCTCCTTCCCTTCGTCTTCCATCCTAAATAACAGTAACCCACAGTTTATAAATCTTGGGAGTTAGAATATGAAAAAAGAGATTTATATCAGCGAAAGTATGGGAGAATCTCGCATTGCCATTATTGAGGATGGCACACTTGTAGAAGTGTACGTCGAGAAGCAGGACCAGCATCGCATGGTCGGGAACATATATAAAGGACAGGTTGAAAACGTCCTCCCCGGTATGCAAGCGGCCTTTGTAGATATCGGTTATGATATTAATGCATTTCTCCCCTTCTCTGAGATAGAAAATCCCGCGTATCTGGCAGATATAGATGATCGGGATCAACCCTCATCTAATAGCCAAAAAGGTAAAAAGGGTAATCAAAATAATCGCCCTCGTTTTCAAGATAATATTAGTGTTGAACTGAAAACGGGGCAGGATATTTATGTCCAGGTTATTAAAGAGGCTTTTGCAGGAAAAGGACCTCGCGTCACCACCGAAATTGCCCTCCCGGGCCGATTGCTAGTTCTGGTCCCCAATGCAAAATACATCGGTATTTCCAAAAAGCTTTGGGATAAATACGAACGGCGCAGATTGAAAAAAATTGTCTCTTCCTTAAAAGATAAGGAAATGGGCGTCATCGTTCGTACCGTTGCGGAAGGCAAAAGTGAAGAACTGATCCAAAATGATTTTAATATGTTGGTGGAAAATTGGAAAAAACTTCAGGCCAAAAGCGACCGCGCTAAAGGGACAGCCCTTGTTTATGAAGATTTGGAAACGGCCACCAGTGTCATTCGAGATCTCTTTACACCTGATATCGGCAAAATTGTAATTGATTCGAAAAAATTATATCGCAAACTTCAAAGCTATCTGGAGGATGTCTCTCCGAATATGGCGAATCGATTGGAGTATTATAAATTAAAACAGCCTCTTTTCGAAAGTATGGGCGTGGAGAATGAGTTGGACAACCTCCTTCGGCCCAAGGTCTGGTTAAAAAGTGGCGCCTATCTTATCATTGAAAAAACCGAAGCCATGGTCGTGGTAGATGTAAACAGCGGTCGATTTGTAGGAAAGAAAAACCACGAAGAGAATTCATTAAAGATTAATTTGGAAACATGCAAAGAAGTGGCGCGCCAACTTCGCTTAAGAGATCTTTCCGGATTGGTCGTTATCGATTTTATCGATATGCGCGAAGAATCGAACCGGCGCAAGGTGTATTACGCATTGCGAAAAGAATTGAAAAAAGATCGCGCCAAGGTGGCCGTGTCGCCAATTTCTGAATTTGGCCTTTTGGAAATGACACGTCAACGGATCCGGTTAAGCTTATTGGATTCAATGAGCGAAGAATGCCCAACTTGCCACGGTGCAGGCAGAATCATGTCACGGGAAACATTAATCACCCGTATCGATTATTGGCTCCGCCGATATAAATCGAAACACCGAAGCTTGAAACTCAAATTAGAACTGCATCCGGAAATTGCTGGATTCATGAAGGACAATAAAAAAGCCCTTCGCGGACTCATGTGGCAAAACTTTACATACATTTCTATTGAGGGAAATCCGAAAGTCGCCCGAGATGAATTCCGGTTTTTAAACACCAAAAATGGTGAAGAAGAAATTGAGCATGTAGGTGTTGAACACAAACATGATCATGATTAAATTTCCGGGCTTTTTTAGGAGTAAAAAATGTTTGCAATCGTTAATATAGCAGGAAAACAATATCGCGTCGCAGAAGGTGACCAGATAAAAGTGGCACTTCTTGAGACAGAAGCCGGTAAAAAGGTCAAGTTTGAAGATGTCCTTTTGGCCGACGATGGTAAAAAAGTTCAGGTTGGTAAACCAACCATTAAAGGGATGTCCGTATCTGGCACAGTACTAGATCATGGTCGTGACCGTAAAGTAATCGTTTTTAAGAAAAAACGTCGTAAAGGCTATCGCCGTAAAAACGGCCATAGACAAGATTTTTCTTTGGTTCAGATTGATAAGATATCAGCCTCTGCAGCAAAAAAGAAAGCTACACCAAAGAAAAAAACAAAATCAGCTGAAAAAAAGGAAGATTAAGTATGGCTCATAAGAAAGGTGTCGGTAGTTCTAAGAATGGCCGGGATTCCAATGCCAAACGGCTTGGTGTAAAAGTAAATGATGGACAAGCCATCCTTGCTGGCGGCATTATATTAAAACAACGTGGCACAAAAATTCACCCTGGCGTCAATGTACGCCGCGGTGGAGATGATACGTTATTCGCCACTGCTGATGGTGTGGTTAAGTTTGCCCGAAAAGGTAGAGACCGCAAAACTGTCAGCGTGATTAACGGATAACATCCATCTCATTTCATCTGTATTAAAACCCTGTTCTGCTCTGTGGAACAGGGTTTTTTTTATTTATAGATAGATAAGAAGTATTAATTTCAAATGATTATATCATTCAAAAAATAAGGGGTTTATTATGTCTAGACCGAAAATAGCGCTCATTGGCGGTGGCCAAATTGGCGGCAACCTTGCCTTAATCGCTGCACAAAAAGAATTAGGGGATGTTGTCATTTTTGACATTCCTCAATCTGAGGGAATGGTGAAAGGAAAAGCACTCGATATTATGCAACTTCGTCCTCACGATGGATATGACGCCCATATCTCCGGCACATCCGACTGGAACGATGTAAAAGATGCGGATGTGTTCATCATAACCGCAGGTATCCCTCGTAAGCCAGGCATGAACCGGGAAGATCTTTTAGAAATTAACTTGAGTATTATGAAAGATGTGGCGACCAATATTAAAGCCCATGCGCCCAATGGATTTGTCATTGTGATTTCAAATCCATTGGATGCCATGGTATATACTTTCCATAAATTATCCGGGTTTAGTAAAAAGAAAGTTGTGGGTATGGCTGGCGCTCTGGATAGTGCTCGATTTCGCACCTTTATTGCCATGGAAACAGGATGTTCCGTTCAGGATGTAACATGCATGGTATTGGGCGGACATGGCGACACCATGGTACCTGTTACACGATTGGCGACTGTGGGTGGTGTACCGGTTGAGTCGATGATCCCAGCCGAACGATTAGAAGAAATTGTAGATCGAACACGGTTTGCTGGCGGTGAAATTGTTAAATTATTTGGAAATGGATCCGCATTTTATGCCCCTGCTCAATCGGCCATTGAAATGGCTGAATCTTATCTTAAGGATAAAAAACGTGTCATCCCTTGTGCATCATTATGCGAAGGTGAATTTGGAGTGGATGGCTATTTTATTGGGGTTCCTTCCGTTATCGGTGCCGGTGGTGTAGAACGCATTCTTGAATTTGATTTGCAGGATGATGAGAAAGACGCTCTAAACAATACACTGGAAGCCGTGAAAATAACTGTAACAGAAACAGGCTTATAGTGCCGAATTGATTCAGAAATCCCCTTGGAGATAAAACTGGATGATGGGGATATGTATGGAAGCGGAGAAGTGAATGGGTGGACCTTTTCTGTGACTTTAAAAAAAGGCACGACACCATTACAATTGAAAAAGATTAAGCCATGAAATATATATTATCAATTTTCATAATAATAAGTTTGGGGGTCACCCAAAATGAATCAAGCGAAGATCAACAAATGGAGAAGTTATCTTCAGATGAATTCACATTTCGGGAAGATGTAACCATTGATTCAGGAAAAGTATCAAAAACAAATATGCGAATCGTTGGCGGTGATCTCATCGTTTATGGTACGGTGGATGGTAAGGTTGCACTGTTTGGAGGCGATGCATTTTTAAATAGCGGCAGTGTCCTTAATGGTGAAATCATCACCATAGGTGGAAATGTATATCGGGATGCCAACAGTACAGTAAATGGTAAAATCATTGAGAACAATTTATCTGAAGGGCTCATTTATCGGGAGACGGATAAGGAAGGTGCCATTCAAGGGACCACCGAGTTTGGTATGGATCGCCGGGCTGATCGATACAAAGATAGTTGGATTCATCCTGAGCGGCATACATTTAAATATAATCGAAATGAGGGTCTTGTTTTTACCCCATTTAATGAACGGTGGGATCGCCGATCTCTATCAAATTTTAGATTAAATTGGTCTGCAGGTGTTCGCTGGCGAAAAGGATTTGCTCCAGATTATATTGGCCGCGCTACTTTTGAAAAGAGCTTCTTTGAAAATCAGAATTTTTTACTCTTTGCCAGCCTCTTCAAAGAAGCTCGAACCGATGATGGGTATCGCCTGCCCCAAAAAGAAAATGGATGGGCCAGTTTTTTGGCACGCCAGGATTTCTATGATCGATGGGATGAATCAGGATGGGAAACCGGGTTTGGATTCAATATTTTTAAGAATATCCGCATCAAAACTCGATTCGTTTCTGCTTCACAGGATACATTGCCCATCTGGAATATGACCAGTCTATTTGAAAAGAAAAGAAGTTTGAGACCCTCCCTCATATTTAATCCAAAGAATGTGAATTATACTGAAATCTCTCTTATGGCAAGGACGCAAAATTATACACCCCTTTCAAATGGCGCTGCGCTTTATATTCAATCAGAGTACATTCAAGCGGATGGGGATTCATCCACCGTATTTAGCATGGATTATGGTAAAGCGATTCGACGAAATTTGGCTCTCTTGGTGTTCAATTGGGAATTTTCTGAAGGACTTGTATTTCGATCCAGATTCATTGCTGGATCGGGTGGAGAAGCACTCCCATCACATCGATTATATAATGTGGGTGGACTGGGTTCTGTCGAAGCACAGCCCTATAAAGCTCAACAAGGTAATCAAATGGCCCTCCTCAATCTCGCCCTTTACCTAACTCCTAAATTCACAGATGGTGATTGGCTCATCTCTTTCTTTGCCAATGGTGGTAGAGCCTGGGAAGATTCATCTTGGGGAACCAGTTGGATTTCGGATAATCCCAAATCGGCCATCTCTTCTGCGGGAATAGGAATTGGCCATGGAGATTGGCATGAGTTTGACTGGATGATTAATATTTCAAAACCCCTGGATCATGATGGTCCCTATCAAACCACTATTCGTTTCAATCACACATTTTAATATGAAATATTTAATCAAAATAACATCCCTATTCTTATCCTTATTACTTTCTCAGGCACAGGAGCCAATATCAGATTTGTTTTAAAAGGTGTAAGGAACAGATCAAACAGGTGATTGGCCAACGATTTATCTCGATATCAGTGTGTCGGCTTGGGGTCGATTGATATCAAACGTCGATAAAAACGTCTCCATTTTCAGCGACAACTGTAAAAGTCTTTACTTTTAAATCAGAATTAGCCACGGCACAAGCCGAATTAATATCAAATTCCCATAAATGGAATTTGCACTGAATTACTGAATTAGAAATATTCCCGTCTGCCAATGAAGCGCCACGGTGGGGACAACGATTATCCCAAGCATGCACTTCTCCCTTTATTTTAAATAAGGCAATGGGTAAATCATCCACCATGACAAGTTTGCTTCCACCCTCTGGAATGTCCGCTAGTTGTGCAATTTTTTTCATCCAACCATGGACAATATTTGCGCCACCAGTTTTTCAATCCCTGCTGCCGCTTCTTTGATCGATTGGGCCTCCATATAGGCAGGCGTGGTCACTAACATTTTCTCTTCATCAATAACCATTTCTTCAACTGGGCAGGTTACATGGGTGCTTCCCATGGTCTGGATATCGTTGGCAGTGGTTTCATCCGATCCGATAGTCATTTCTGCAGACTCATCCTGCTCACCTAAGATTTTAGCCATCATGGCGGGAGCAATACAAATTGCACCGATGGGTTTTTGCAAAAGATGAACTTCGGATACCAATCGATATACATCCGGGTTGATGGAACATTCAGGGCCCGCCATTGCATAGTCGCACAAATTTTTAGCTACACCAAACCCGCCAGGAATGATTAATGCATCAATATCGTTTCCTGTGACTTCTGTCATATCTTTAATATCACCACGTGCGATTCGTGCGGACTCTACCAACACATTTCGAAATTCATCCATTTCTTGTCCTGTATAATGATTAACCACATGCATTTGATCAATATTGGGCGCCATTAACACCAACTCCGCACCGGCACGATCTAATGCCAGCATGGTAATCACCGTTTCATGAATTTCTGCCCCGTCATTGACACCACACCCTGATAATAATACACCTACTTTTGTCATTTTTAATTTCCTTTATTTATATTTGTAAAGACATTTCATAATAGGTCTTTACTTTGTTGAATTTTGCTCAATATTTCTATTTAATCCAGAAAACTTGGTTCTTTTTACCGCAGACCCTTTAAACAATTTACGAAATCCATCTTCATCCATTCGCTGCCAATCTTCTTCCGTCCATGTAAGGACTTCTGAACGAGGCTGAAATGCAGACTCTGCAGTTTTTTGCGTGAATTTTTGATTCCAAGGGCATACGTCTTGGCAAATGTCACACCCATAGATCCATCCATCTAATTCATCTTCCCCATCTCCAAATTCACCCCGATGCTCAATGGTGCGGTATGAGATACATTTTTCAGATTCAATTCTATACGATTGAATCGCATCGGTGGGACATGCATCAATGCAGGCCGTACAAGTACCGCAAAGATCTTCTTCAAAGGGCAGATCATAATCCAACTCTAGATCAACAATTAGTGCTCCCAGAAACAACCAGCTGCCAAAGTCTTTTGTGATCAAATTGGTATGTTTTCCCTGCCATCCAATGCCTGCTTTTTGAGCCCAAACCTTATCCATTACAGGAGAGGTGTCCACACAAACGATACCTTTTACTTCTGGCGTTTCCAATTTAATCCATCCTAATAATTGAAATAAATGTCTCTTCAAAACATCATGATAATCATCGCCCCAAGCATAATTACTGAATTTATAATCCGATTTTAAATCGTTTTGCGTGTGTCCCGAAAAATAATTCATACCCACGGAAATGACAGATTTTGCCTCAGGAAAATAGGTATGAATATCCCCCCGTTCTTTTTTCCGCTTTACCAACCAATCCATTGTAGCATGACCTCCTGCGTTCAACCAATCCTCCAAATCACTTTTGGCTGTTGGCGTTGCTTCTGCTTGAGCTATCCCCACTTTCTGAAAGCCCAAGGCATGGGCCTGTGCTTTGATATCTATGGATTTGGGCTTTCCCATTCAGGAATATAAAAATGACCAGTAAATTACTGGTATGGAAAAAATACAAAGCGTAATGGGTTCATTGCAGCATTCTGGAGAAATCCGACCCGTTTTGTCTGTCGGCCACATTGACTACAATGCCAAAGACCGGCCATTTTTGTCAATTCGATAGCCCTGATAAATGTTTATAATCTATATTGCGATATTATCTAAAAGCTTAACCATGCTGTTATAAAAGTTTCTGTGCCCATAAAATCCCGATAATCGTTTTAACGTCGGTTATCTTTCCGGACCACACCCATTCAAGCGCTTTATCCAATGGCGTGGGCAATAATTCTAAAAATTCATCTTTATCTAAATTATTTGTTGAGACCACCAAGTCTTCTGCTAAATACATCCACATTTTTTCATTCGAGAAACCGATAGCCGGATAAATATTGGTTAAGAAAGTCAATTTGTTGGTACGGTATCCTGTTTCTTCTTCTAACTCCCGATAGGCACAATTTAACGGTGCCTCGCCCGCATCCAGTTTGCCGGCGGGGATTTCAATAAATTCCTCTCCCAGCCCATACCGAAATTGGCGGATTAAACAAATTTTTCCATCTGGTAGAATGGGAATAAGACACACAGCGCCAGGATGGTCAATCCATTCACGTGTAGTCGTTTCACCATTAGGCAGTTCCACTTGATCTAGATATAAATCAATTAACCGCCCTGAGAATTTTTGTTCAGATGAAATTTTTGTTTCTTTCAACTTAGACATGAAAATTATTCATATTCCTTTAACAGTGTTCTGGCTTTTTTGATTTGCTCCCAATCGCCTAAAGAGTCATCCTTAGAAGGCATCATTTTTGCAATCTTATCTAGGGTTGAGAGCGCCCTTTTTTTTTCACCCGCTTTATAAAGGGCCTGTGCGAGGTACACAACTTGAACCGGCTTCGCTTTTCCGGTTGCTACTGATTTTTCTAACCATTGTACCGCGTCATCGTTATCGGGCCAAGATAGAATAAATGGGATATAAGGTGATTTATAATGAACCACACCCAATATAAAGTATCCACCGCCATCTTCATATGTTGGATCCATTTCGATAATCCTTTGGGCATGATGCTTCATTTGATCGGCAACACCTTCTTTCGCGGCGGCAAAAATGCCATACACTTCTGCCCAACTCCCAAGATTGATTAGGTACCAATATAAAATATCAAATTGATTTGGGTATTTATTGATATAAATGGACGCCAATTGTTTGCCTTTATTAAATACTATTTTTTGTTCTGCCTCTGTATCAACGGCATATTTACCTTTATAATAATAGGATTTCATCAACCCCAAGGCGGCGTCTGCCTCCGATTTCGGTTCTTTTAGGGCAAGCAGGTAATAATCGATGGCCTCGTTTAAGTATTTAGGATTCGCCCTATCTTCAATGCTCCCCTCTGCCCTACGTGCATAAGAATCGTATCCTTTTTCTAAATTGGATTGGCCAAACAGGGTGGCTACACATACAGAGATGACCAGTCCTCGTTTAATCATTAGAAATATTCGATATAGGTAATCTTTAATTCACGTTTGAAATAATCCACCTTTTCATCATCAAATAAGAGATTGTTGAAATTCATTTCAAGGTGAAGCCGCTCAACGAATGTCCAGCGGATGCCTGCGTTTAAATATCCGCCTCGAGAAAGAGCAATGGTTTTTGCCGTCATATCATTTTCATTTAGCGCGGCATTATATTCTAATAGTAGTGATAGTTCAGGGTTGAATTCCATATCAAGTCCAAAAAAATAATTCACATCCTTATCACCATCATTTACTTCGGCAAAGTTATAATTGGTACCTAAATGCACGCCTAAATTCCCTAATGGTGTTACCCAGTTTTTACTGGCAGCAGCATATAGCCCCATGGCTTTCACATCATATCGCATGAGGGTATCGGCTGGATTGTAATTCCCTTGCCCTTGGGTATCCACACCTATTGACAGGCCTGGCATGGATTCTGTTTCATCAATAAGTCGATATTTTAAATTGGCTTCCGGACGAGGATACCAGACCAAGCTATCATCACCGATTAAATTGGCCGATCCAAAAGAAAGGCCAAATTGAAAACGATCTGTGATGCCAACACTGAGTGATGATGTGAGGCCACCACCCTTTTGAACTCGCATTTGCATGGCATAACTACCGCGAACAAGTGTCCCTGCTGATGGGACGGTAACGAGCGTGGTAGGAGGTGGATAGGATTGGGCCCATCCAATGGTGGTCAATAAGAAACCGATGATTGTTGAGGATTTTAAAAATTTCATTCAAGTCTCAGGTATGTGGTTATGGATCCCTTAATTTACCCCATGCCTTAATCATGATGCAAGTTAAGGGAAAATACGTTCTCCGTATTTCGACATTATGGATTCGACACGAAATTTTGGCATGACCAGCGTATCTGCTTCACCTACAATTTGAAATGTCATCCGCTGATCACCAATCTCTAACAGGTTGATCATTAAGCTATCACCATTGGTCAAAACCATGAGATCATAATTCGTTTTGGGAATAAATACATCAAAGGGAATTTTGAGATCTTTCTCCCGAATATCCTCTAAGATTATTGAAATTTCATCCAATCGATTTCCTGTTCTAGGTGGAAGCGTCTTATATAATCGTTCCGCCGGTGGTAGTGTCAGAGCCACATGGCTCACTTCCTGCCCCTGTGCATCGTACTCCCAAATTTCCTTTTTACCCGTGAGCATATCAATGGCATAAGCATATCTTCTAATGATTCTTTGATTAGGTATGGACGTCCATACCTCTCCTTTTAAAAATCCCAAATGATCATAAATAAAATCAATTTGTCCATATTGAATCCCGTTTAGATTTTGAAAACGAATTGATTCAATTTGGTCAGCGGTATTCAGAATAAATTTAGATTCTTGTCCCGCATAATAGTAGTACTCTTTTTGCAGTAATGCCTTCCGAAACTCTTCTGACCATGGCTCATCCATTCCATATTGGATTAAACTGTCTGGACGTTGCTCGTTATTTAAGAAAAACTGTCTAAGTATTTTATCTCCTTTGTCATAGGCAAAGAATTCACGGTTGGTGACTACGCCATCGGATCCAATGCGCTCTTTAATGATTGCCCGTTTTTGATCGTCATAAAAAACCTGTAGATGGGGTTGGCCAAACCTCATGGATGCCATCATGCGATCATCCGCCATAAAATCATGGTCGTTGGCATAGAACCGCATAAAGCTCACGTCTTGCCCCATGCTCATACTTAGATAAAGAAGGACGACGATTCGTTTCATTTTACATACCTTTAAAATCGACCATTCCACTTAAGTAAGAATTGGACCAATCTGAAAATGAACCGAGCGCGATCTGCTGTCTGATGGTATGCATCAAATTCATATAATAAGATAAGTTATGAATGGTAGCCAATCGAAGTCCAAGGACTTCTTTTATATTAAATAAATGACGAAGATAAGCACGGGAAAAGTTTTTGCATGTATAACAGGAACAATCAGGGTCGAGTGTATCAAATACTTCCTTATGGGTCTGATTCTCAATATTGACAATTCCCCGGCTGGTAAACAATTGCCCATTTCGCGCATTCCTCGTGGGGAGAACGCAATCAAACATATCAACACCGCGCTGTACGGATTTTACCAAATCGGTTGGGCGGCCGACCCCCATAAGGTAACGAGGCTGGTCTGTTGGCAATAACTCATCCATTTGTTCAACCGTATCAAACATAGCATTTTTTTCTTCTCCCACCGCCAATCCACCGATGGCCATACCGCATTCCGCAAATGGTATTAATTTTTCAGCGCTTTGTTTTCGAAGATGCTGAAATACACTCCCCTGTACAATGGGGAATAGTGTCTGCTTCCAATCATATAAAGGATCATTGGTCGTAAGAAAATCCCGGCATTGCTGAATCCATCGGGTGGTGCGGTTCACTGCAGCTTCAACTGTTTTTTGATCTGCCTTTCCCGGTGGACATTCATCAAATGCCATAATAATATCCGAACCCAAATGCCGTTGAATATCCATTGAAAATTCCGGTGTAAAAAAGTGACGGCTTCCATCCAAATGAGATTGGAATTCTACCCCTTCATCTGAAATTTTATTAAGATTTGCCAGAGAGAATACTTGGAATCCACCACTATCCGTTAAAATTGAATTTTCCCAATTCATGAATGAATGGAGGCTGCCTGCCTTATGGATGAGTTCATGACCTGGGCGAATATATAAATGGTATGTATTTCCCAAAATGATCTGAGTATCCAAATGGGATAAGACTTCTGGATCAATTGTTTTTACAGCGCCTTGTGTACCAATAGGCATGAATACAGGTGTTTGAATTTCACTATGGTCCGTCTTTATCATCCCTAGACGAGCCGAGGTAATCTGATCAAAGTGTAAAATAGAAAATTGCATTAAAACAAGTGGTGAAACGCTTCACCCACATTGGATATGCCAATTATTTTAATTCCTTTCAGTGAAGACTTTAACCTTTTCACATTGGCAGCAGGTGCGATAACTGTTTTAAATCCCAAGGATTTTGCTTCCGTAATTCTTGCTTCTAACCGACTCGCAGACCGGACTTCACCACCCAAACCCACTTCGCCGATCAATACGACAGAACCATCAATTAATTTATCCCGCGCACCTGAAGCCACTGCTGAAATCACTGCCAAATCTGCAGCAGGGTCATCAATTTTGAGTCCTCCAACTAAATTGACAAATACATCCTTGGTCCCCATATGCGTTCCAAGACGTTTTTCAAGAACGGCCAAAAGCATGGATAGTCTTTTAAAGTCAAAACCGTTCACATTTCGTTGAGGTGTCCCAAAATTTGCATTGGAAACCAAAGCCTGTACTTCCACCAAGATGGGGCGACTGCCTTCTAAAGATGGAAATATAGTTGAGCCCGTAATGTCATCCCTTCTTTCTGCTAAAAATAGTTCTGACGGATTATCTACCTCTACCAATCCATGGCTATCCATTTGAAAAATGCCCACTTCATTTGTGGTGCCAAATCTGTTTTTTGCTGATCGTAAAATTCGATGATCATGTCTATCATCCCCTTCTAAATAGAGGACGGTATCCACCATATGCTCTAACATTTTTGGTCCTGCGATGACCCCTTCTTTGGTTACGTGACCAATAATAATAACAGCAATTCCTTTGTGCTTAGCCAATTGCAAAAGCTGTTGTCCACATTCTCTAATTTGAGAGACTGAACCAGGAAGTGAATCCAGTTCATCGCTGAAAACAGTTTGAATAGAGTCCACCACTAAGAGTTGTGGTCGAATTAGGGAGACTTGATCTAATATTCCACCAATTCTATTTTCAGATGATAGATGGAGTGATTTGGAATTGACACCGAGCCGTTTCGCCCGTAGCCCGACCTGATCTTCACTTTCTTCTGCAGATACATACAGAACGGATTTTTCAAATGCAGGTAATATTTGAAGTGCCAGTGTGGATTTACCAATACCCGGATTGCCGCCCAATAACACAAGTGAACCGGAAAGTAAACCGCCACCCAAGACCCGATCCATCTCTGAAATACCCACAGGAATCCGTTCTACTGGTTCTCCATGAAGAACCTCTTCTAAAGTTTTGGATTCACGGGCAAGACCGTTGGCGCCCTTCTTACGATTTTTGGAAACTTTATATTCGCTAAGGGTTCCCCATTCATTGCATGAGGGGCATTGTCCATGCCATTTGGGGTGGTCATCGCCACAGGCAGAACATAGATATACAGTTTTAGATTTTAATTGGGCCATTTGATATAAAGAAATTCAGTCAGACTGAGGGGAGAATCAAGTCGAAAGGCAGATTACCAATCATACCCAATAGAAAGATACCATTGTGGTTTTGAGAGCCCACTATCAGTCCAGTCGTAGGCAGCTTCAATTCGCCACATCATGAAAATAGGTAATTTAATACCATATCCAATGGAGCGAACCCATGGTGAAAATTTATCCGGGAGATCATTACCATATTTTGCTTGAAGAAAAGCAAAATCCGAGAATTCACGCTGGTCATCCCAAGCCGCACCCACATCCACAAAAACATGGCCGCGAATATTACCTAAGATCATCTTGAAAGGGAATCCCAATGCCAAATACTGAATTAAAGGAAAACGAAATTCAAAATTGGCCAACATGACATTGGTACCAAACCGTTCTGAGAAACGGGCACCCCTAAGCGGATAAGCAAATTCAGAAAAATAGATATCTTGAAGCAGTGATTGATTCTCGCTATCCAAAATTACATTCCGCCACCGAGCTTCATTTGTATCAGAGTCCTTGGCTCCGTCAGTAACGCCTGTACCCAACAGCCAGTTTTGCATCCCACCCAGAAAATACTTTTGAGGATTCTTCCCGGTGCTTGTACCAAAATACACGCGGCCTGCAAAGGAATAATCTCTATTGATCATATGGTATTTTCTCAAATCTACTTTCAACTTTTGAAAGGATATACCCTTATCTCCCATCGCAGGGCTCAGCTCTAAGGTAGTGTTTTGTCGAAATCCATCAATGGGACCCGTGTATCCATTTACTGAATTATCATAGATATAGCTCAAAGTTGGATTGGCTGCAATAAATCCATCATCATTCATTATGGTATTTTCTCTTAAGATAGGATCTATTTGAAATAGTTTGTAATCCAAATTATGAAAGACAACACCTGCATCGACCCGATGAAAACGATTGATGGGTTTAGACGCAACGGCCGCCACGCCAAAATGGCGCATCCGCGCTGTCATTTCAGTTAATACACCAATTTCATTTGTTCCATATCCCGCAAAGAAAAAATCTGCCTGATGAAAAAGGGTAAAATAATAATTCATCCGCTGTTTCAAATAACCATAATTCAAAAAGTAATCACTATTGGTTAACGATATTTGGGATTCCATAGCCAATGAAATTTGATGGTCGCCCATTAAATCACTGAAGTAGAATACGAGCAATCCTTGGTGACCAAATACATTATTATATCCCAACGTACCCTGGGCAACATCTAAACTGAACTTGGTTTTATAGGCTTGAGGAATATAATCCCCATCATCAGTAATCCGGGATGAGTCAATTTTTACTGTAACCGGTTCTTGCTCCCGATCTTGATCATTATAGTTTTCAAATTCCCACGCAAAAATATAATTGGAGTAATCGGATACGTTGGCAGAGGCACCTTGACGTTTATGCTTTCGCAAATCCACCAAGTCTTCTTTATCGTTTTCAGACCGATTTAAGATATAATTAGTAGGGGCAACTTCCGTCGCTTTCAAATCCAATGGATTGCTGACACGATATACATCCCATCCCAATCCGGAATAACCTGCAAAGACCATAGATCCATCATCCTTAGTCAGGCTCAATTGGAATAAACCGGTTAAAAGATTAGTAACAACAGTACTTTCTCCTGAATCTAAATCATGGCGAAATAGGTTCCAGGTACCGTTATAATCTCCTGTGTAGAAAATCACATTTTCAGTATTCGAAAATATCGGGTAATTCTCATTGTAATCTGTATAAGTGATTTGTTCAATTTCAGACGAAGCCACATCGATGGTGTACACATCCCGCTGATCATAGGAATGATCGATCATATCTATTGCCGTGGTATTTTGACCATTTTTCTGGTTGCCACGATCTGAAATAAATGCAATCTTTTTTCCATCGGGACTCCATGATGGTTCTGTATCCGAATAAATATCATCTGTAATGTTGGTCAATTCTTTAGATGGAATATTATATATATATATGTCGCTTGCACCGCCTTCATTTCCTACAAATGCCAAATTTTTCCCATCGGGACTCCAAGAAGCAGTAAAAACTCCATCCAGTTTGAAAGGTATTTTTTCCTGCTTTTCAGTATCCACGTGAATCAAATACAGCGCATCGGTTGCACCTGCTTTTGCGGCAATAACAATTTTTTTACTGTCCGGGGACCAACTAATACCGGGCTGAAGGAACTTTAATTCTTCAAAATCGATGGACCGGCTACCCTTCACCAATCGCTTGATCTTCTTCCCCGTCACTGCATCTAGAATATAAATATCCATATATCCGGACCGATCGGATAACACGGCAATCTTACTTCCATCAGGTGAAATGGTAGGAGATACATTATAAAAATTATTCTCTTTTTTGTGATTGGTTAACCGTACTCCAATATCCTTGACTTCATCCCGACCCGCCACATCAGGGAAATATTCTTGTTTAATATATTTATGCCACTGTTCTGTTAGTCCTTCAAAGTCCATCCCCAGTGCATCTTCAAATCCCTTTTCAGCATTACCGAATCGCTTCATTGACTGAAACACTTCACCAATTTTTTCTCGGCCATATTTCGATGCAATAAACCGCCAAACCGATTGGCCACCTTTATATGCCAAGAAAAATTCCAGTTCGCGGATTGTAGGGATTCGTTCATTGATGGCTAAATCTCGAATGATCATATCCGCTTCTGTATCCCAATTCATGGATAAATATTCGGATAAGCCTTCATTGACCCAAAGTGGCAGCACCAATTGAATACGATTGGATACTACATTTTGCATTCGACCACCATAAATCAAATCATTAATCATTGCATGAACCAATTCATGGTGAAGCACATGGCGAAAGGCTTCATAATCTCCTTCAAACGGCAGAACAACACGATTTTTGTACAGTTCAGTTACACCACCGATACCTTCTTGCATATAGACACCAACAACATTATTCTGCTGAAATTCATTATGAGAATGATATACAATGATGGATACACGTTTTTTAAGTGTCCATCGCAAGTGCTTCCCTATTTGGTCGTAAGCTTTAATGGCCTCTTCCATGGTAAAGTTGGCCAGTTCAATTTCATCACCGTAATAATAAACATCAAAATGAGGAGATGAGATAAATTCCCAGTCGAATTCCCGATATTGGACTTTGTTTTGACCAAAAGACTGGGCGAACAGCATGGATGCTGTGCAAAGAGTGACGATGAGAATAAAACGTTTCATGTATTTATAAAGTCGAATTTAAATATATAGTTCCTGAATTTCGACGATTAACCTGAAAAATGGTTAAAAATATTATTCTAAAATTTTATCGTTTCAAGATTGACTGACCCCTCGTGAAAACATTAGTTTGTCTGCTATGGATTTACCCGTCTATTTTATTTCTGACATCCATTTGATGTTAGAAAGGTCAGAATCTGAGGTTCAGCGCCAAGATATCCTATTCCGTTTTCTTCGCCACGTCAAAGAAACGGGAGGTACATTAATCATAAACGGCGACCTCTTCGATTTCTACTTCGAATACAAGGATGTAATTCCAAAAGTCTTTATGCCTTTTTATCATGAAATCCTAAAACTTCGTGAAGCGGGCATAAAAGTGCATTACGTATTGGGGAACCATGATTATTGGGTGCAGGATTTCATCACGGATACATTGTTTGACCACACTTATTTCACCGATACGGAATTTATGATCAATGGTAAACGCTTTTTTGTCACACATGGGGATGGGTATTTATCTTGGGATCGAGGTTATCGGATCCTGCGGGGGTTTATTCGATCTCGCTTATTCACCTGGTCTTATCGTTGGATTCATCCCCGGATTGGGTATGCATTTGCCCGTTGGGTTTCTAAAAAGGGCGAACACTATGAACATTCAGATGCTTATAATAATAAAATTGCGAATGAAATGTCTATTCATGCCAATCATAAATTTGAAGCAGGATTCCAATATTTTGTAACAGGCCATTATCACCAAGCAAAGGAATTACCGCTTAATGGTGGTAAATTAATCATTCTCGGTGACTGGCTCAGCTTTTTTTCCTACGCAAAATTTGACGGCCAAGATTTAAAATTACATTTTTGGAAAGATCATGAAACGGCATAACCTCATCCCAATTCTCTTGGTATCCATCCTGTGGATTGATGGGTGTTCTATGATTAAAAAGTTTTGGCCAGGAAAAAAGGGTGGCAGTGATGATATTTCTTATGAATTGATTGAGAATCTCAGTACTGCTTTTAGCGAAGGCAAACTGCAAGCTCTAGAAGAAATGATCGCTATTTATAATGACGCCAATCAACCATTTGATGTTCGAATGGCTGCGGGTAAAGCATTGGCCGAAACCCAACATCCCACCGCATTAAATGCATTATCTGAAACAGTAGGTGATGCAGCTGCACTGGATGTTTCATTTATGATTGCATCCATCGAATTATTGGCTGAATTCCGAGATGACCCCAGAGCTGCCGATGCCATGGTGAATGCCATGAACAAGGTGGAAGAAAAAACCAATACACTTCAAATGGCTTTGGTCCAAAACCTAAATAAAGTCCGAACCAAGGATCAGGTGTTGGCCCTTTTAGATTTATACGAAGTGAGCCGCAATAATTTTAATCGGACGGAAAAATTACTGACAGAGACCCTAGGTGCTTTAGGAACTGACGAAGTGGTGCCCATTCTCACCCAAATCTCCCGTGATCCCAATGTGAATTTGGGAATTCGAAATCGTGCTGTTGAAATACTTGGGAAAAAAGATCCGAGCCAAGTGGCCGGTGCATTTGCAGAATTATTGAATGACCCTGAAACCAATTTAGAGGTAAAAGACTTTGCCCTTGAAACTATGCGAGGGGTTAAGGAAGAAAATTTGATATTGGCATTGCTCCAAACCTATCGTAGTGGTAAAGATGAATATTATCAAATGCTCAATACCTTATTGGAGGCTTTGGGTGAATTTGATGATCCTGAAATTCGTCGTGCCGTATTGGAAGTGGCCATGAATGACGATTATCCAATAGAAATTCGTACAAAGGCAATCGGCAAGTTGGCAGATGTGAGTGATGAAACAGTCATCCCTTCTATATTGCCTATTTTATCAGACTACGAACAATATAAACTTCATGAGACCGTCATCCAGACTGTGAGAGATCTGGGACAATATGATCAATATGCTCAGGAAATCAAACGACTAACCTTTGAAGCTCACCAAAAAGCAGCCGCAATCGATGATTAAATGGATCATATTACTCAGTTTTTCATCGGTACTTTTTGGTCAAGAGGTGGACTCAGTTGCCGTTGATACAACCGCCACCACACCAAAGATTGAATCCGTTTTACAAGATACCAATCAAACTCCATTGCCGGATATTCGTCCATTAAAAGAAAAGGCCGATAAACTTGAGCTCGGGGACCCTTTCTTTCAATTGCAATCCAGTATTGATCAGTTGAATCAACAAATGGATTCATTAAAACAGGTGATTGCCATTTATGAAGAAGGAAAAGGCACCATCCCAACCATCGATGAAGAATTATTAAATTTAATTAAGGTGCCTCAACTTCGGCATCGAATTGAATTGCAAAATGGAACCATCGTGAATGGTGAAATTATTGAAGAAGATGATTTGGGGATTATTGTTCAAACATCCATTGGGCAACTTATGATCCAGCGTGATCGTGTGATAAATATCACTGAAGACTTGCCCCCCATCGCTAAAGTTGAGTTGGTGTCAGAACCATTCGTTAATGCATTCCCTGATCGAGAAGAAATTTCAGGCACCATCAAAAATATTGGTTCCAAGCGTGCAGACTTCGTAAGAGTAATCGCCAACTTGTGGTCTCCAACTACAGAATTAATTCGACAAGATTCTATTTTT
>CEUZ01051854.1_pt1 | contig 24845 bp, 23 predicted proteins | sample 361511 | NCBI WGS metagenome assembly CEUZ01 (sample SAMEA2622822, study PRJEB7988) | marine metagenome | biome: marine biome (ENVO:00000447); feature: surface water layer (ENVO:00002042); material: "saline water (ENVO:00002010), including plankton (ENVO:xxxxxxxx)" | depth 5 m | reverse complement strand
TTTTTTATTGATTCTTCAAATGGGGGTTTTGCAACTCCTTTTTCTGTAATTATACCTGCAATTAATTCAGGTGGAGTTATATCAAATGCGGGATTAATCACATTAATGTCATCAGGTGCAGTTCTATTTTCTCCTACACCTGTTACCTCAGATGCTTTCCTTTGTTCAATTATGACATCCTCAGGATTACTTTCCATATCAAATGTTGAAAGAGGTGCAGCAACATAGAATGGAATATTATGTTGTTTTGCCATGGTGGCAACCTGATAAGTTCCAATCTTATTGTAAACATGACCGGTTCTAAGAATTCTATCAGCACCAACAACAATTTTGTTTACAAGATCATTTGCCATAGTATAACCAACTGCAGTGTCAGGAATAAGACTAACATCAATACCATCATGTTTTAATTCAAAAGCTGTTAATCTTGAACCCTGTTGAACAGGACGTGTTTCAGTAGCGATTACTTTAATATTTTTTCCACTATCTTTTGTAGCACGAATTACACCTAATGCAGTTCCATAACCAACAGTTGCTAATGCACCAGCATTACAATGAGTCATAATAGTATCATTATCATTAAATAATTCAGATCCATTCTTTCCCATTTCCATATTTATTTGGACATCTTCTTGTGCCATTTTTTTTGCAGTTGCAACAACCTTGGTTCTTATATCATCTACAGTATCTGCTTGATTTGCAACTTGCATAATTTTTTCTAAACCCCAAGCAAGATTTACAGCAGTAGGTCTTGTCTCAAATAGAATTTTTCTTGCGTTTTCCAGAAAAGAAATTAATTCATTTTTTTCAGTTGCAGAACTTTGTAATGCAGCTAAAGCAAGACCAAAAGCACCTGAAACACCAATTGCAGGAGCTCCTCTTACAACTAGTGTCCGAATTGCATCTGCAATCTGATTATAATCCCTATAGGTAACATATTCTAAAATATTTGGGAGTTTAGTTTGATCAATCATTATAACGGAATTATCTTTCCATTCTACAGTTTTTAATGTCATCGGATAAATTTAAAAAATAATTTAATAATTTTAATGTTTAACTATCAAGTTGATTTATTTTAATTAAGTTAGGATTTTTTTCTAATAAATTTATTATATTTTGCATTAAAATTGGTCTATCATGTATTTTTTTTATTATTTCTCTGATAAATAATACATCACTTGGATGATCAAGTGACCAGCGTAAATGAGATTGATTTTGTTTTAAATTAAGAATTTTTATTTTAAATTTATCTGGATTAAAGTAGATATATGGAGTAACATGCTCTCGTTCATCTTCAGTTTTAGAATTTTTCCAAGCATATTCTAAAGCATCAAATGTAAATATTTCAACTTCAGTACCTGAGGGATAAGTTGAAATGAGTTTTTGAAATCCATTTTCTTTAGTCACGCCAAAGTTTGCAGCATAATCTAGTTTATTAGAAATAAAGAATTTGATTATAGAATCAACAATTTGTGGATCGATTAATGGTTTATCAGATGGAATTCTAACTATATGTGTTAAAGATAATTTTTTTGCACAAAGATAATGTCTTCCTAATACATCATTTTCATCTCCTCTGAAAAATTCAACCTGTTTATTTTTACAAAATTCAACAATAGAATCATCTCTAGAAAGAGTAGTAGTAGCAATAACAATTACATCATGATTTTTACAATTAGTTAATTGGTTAATGGAATAATCTAACATGACATTATTTTCATCTGCTTTTATCATAACTTTTCCGGGTAGTCGAGTAGAACCCATTCTAGTTTGTACAATTATTCCAATTTTCATTTCATACCAACCTAAGTATATTTTTCCAATAAAAGTGAAAGTTGTTTACTTCCAGAATTTTTAAACGATAAGTATTCCGAAGCACTATCTAAACCATCTTGGATTTTTTTTTCATAGAAATTTTTCTTATGTAATTTACAAATTACCTGTTCAAGATCATCTATATCTACACGTATACATGAACCATTTGTTAAGGCAGTTGGCAGTCCAAGTTTATTTTTTACAGTTATTGAAATAACAGGTTTTTTAAGAATATGACAATCTAATATGACAGTTGAATAATCAATTACAATAACAAATTTTGCATTTTTTATAATTGATGCAAAATTTCCATTTTGTAAAACTTGAATTTTGGGATTAATTTCTTTAGCAAGTTTGGATGGATTGAATTCATTTGGATCAGGGTGAGTCTTGATAACTAAATCTAAATTTAATTTTGTAGTTAATTTACAAACATGTTTTATTGCATCTATATTTTTTTGTCTTACATCACTAGTTAGATCAAATATATTTTCATCAGTAGGAGATTGCGTCGCCAAAACAATGTAATCATTTTTTTTAAAATTTGGTTCAACAGTTTCAAGATTATCAAAAGTTGAACATCCAATGTTAATAATTTTATTTTCTGGAATTCCACAAGAAACACGATATTTTTGATCAATCTTTCCCCACACCAATGTATAATCAGATGATGGGGAAATTACTCCACAGTGAAGATTATGATTTAAAGCATCAGATGTGTCAAAAATTAAACCATGTTGATTTAGGAAAATCGGGATATTTTCTTTTTTAGCTAATTGTGCCAAAATTCTTTCTTGTGGACCTACGTCATTATTTATTATTATTCCAGAAAAATTATATTTTTCTAATAATTTTTTTGCTAGTTCAATTTCAAAAATATTTTCTTTTGTCCTAGTTTTTAATAATTTAATAAAATTTGTTCTAATTAAATGCCAAAAAGACATTTCTTCGAATTTGAAAATTTCTGCAAAGATTGAATCTTTTTTGAATAATTCATCTAGTTGTTTTTCAAAATATTCAAAAATATTCACAGAATGTTGTTTTAATGTTTTAGAACTAATTGTGGTTTCATTTTCAATAATGGCTTGAGAATTTTTAATTAATGAGAGGGTTTCTTTATTCCATACAGATGGCTGACGTCGATTATAAATTACAAATGGTTTATTGTTCTCTATAAGGAAATTTTTCAGGTTTATTGTATTAAATTCTAAAAATAGCATACATTTTGAACCTGGTTTAAGAGATTTTGAGTTCACTAACAAACTTGTTGTTGATTCTGATAGAGATTTTAGAGTTGAGAAAATATTTTTTGAGAGTTTTATTTCAAAATTATAATTTTTGATTCCAACTGTATGACCAACTTTGAGAGTATCAAGTGGGGAAAAACTTGTGTTGTTATTATTTGATTCAAAAGCTGATACATTATTTGAGAAATTTTTTAGAATATCTTTAGATTCTTTTGAACAATAGAAAAAATTGTTTGTGTATTTTTGTGAAATTTTATAAAATTCAAAGAATTTTTTTAGAAAATTTACAAATATGTTAATACATTCTGGTTTGATTAATGATCCTACATTAACATCTTCATACATTAAATTACTTGAAATTTGAGAGTTTTCATACCAATCTGATATTTTAAATACCTGATTTTGTAAATTGGTTCTTTCAGAATCTGTTAAAAAAATATCAGATAAAGTATGTTCTATTCCATGGTCTTCTAATAATTTATGAGAAGAATAATTCATTGAAATGATTCTTACATTTTGGGTCTTTTGTAATTGTAATAATTCATCTAGATTTCCAGAATCTTCAAAGATTACAATGGTTTCTTTATTCATGTTCTTAGTCTATCCATTTTTTCCAATTATAATCATCGAATTTTGTATTGATCATTTCATTATCATTTGGTTTCCACGCAATATCTGCCAGCACTAAAATCTTTGAAATAGATTTTGAAGGATTGATAATTGCTGCCGCAATACCGTTTGAAATGGAAACAAGTTTAGATTCAGTTGAATTTGTTTCGATTTCATGATAGTTTCCATCTTTATTTCGAATAACTACAACCATATCTCCATCAATACAATAAAAATAACTTGTTCGATTTTTGTGCATATGTGGACCTTTGATTTCACCTGGGTTAACAGTATTAACATAAACCATTTGTGGATTTTTTATAATCTTATCCCAATCTCTCCAAATAATCGTTAATTCACCATTAACATGGGAATCCTTAACATCTTTTGTTTGATGGTTTTCAAGATCAAATATTTTAAAATCATTCATATTTTGAATTTTCTTATATTAACCATTAAAAGTTTGTATTAATTCATATCTTTCATTACTACGTTTTATAAATCAGAATTTTTATTGAAAATAAATTGTTAACTCAAGAACAAATTAAAAAAATTGATTTAGAATCAATGCATTCAGTATATGATAAATGGCCAAAAAATGCTGAAATATCGTGGAATAAAGAAATTACAAAACTGGATATTCGAGATGTTAATCATGTTGTTTTTGCTGGTATGGGCGGTTCAGGTACAATCGGAGATATTTTTTCTTCTATACTTTCTAAAAATCAAATTCATGTTTCAGTAGTTAAAGGATATCATTTACCTAAAACAGTTGACGAAAGAACACTTGTAGTATGCACAAGTATTTCAGGAAATACTAATGAAACACTATCAATTTTAGACAAGTGTAGAAATTCAAATGGAAAATTTGTTGCTTTTTCCTCAGGTGGAAAAATGGAAGAATATTGCAATAAAAATACAATTGATTATTATAAAATAAAAAAAGAACATTCACCTAGAGCTTCTTTTATTGAATTTTTATATTCAACATTAAATGTTCTAGAAGAAATTATTCCAATTGACAAATCGGAGATAACAGAATCTTTGAAAGTTTTAAATGAAATAAAAAATAAAATTGATTCAAATAATCTAAACGAAGAAAATTATGCATTAAATTTGGCATATTGGATCAAAAAAATACCAATGGTGTATTATCCATGGGGATTACAATCTGCAGCAATTAGATTTAAAAATTCTATGCAAGAAAATGCAAAGAAACATGTCATGTGTGAAGATATTATAGAAGCATGTCATAATGGAATTGTTGCGTGGGAAAATACTTCTGATGTTCAACCAATTTTAATTCGTGGAAGAGATGATCATGTGAAAACCAAAGAAAGATGGGAAATAGTAAAGGAATTTTTGAATGCCAGAGAGATAGACTATAAAGAAATTTTTTCAGTAAATAGTAATATTTTAACAAAATTAGTTTGTTTGATTTACACACTAGATGTGACATCAATATATAATTCCATAATTAGAGGAATTGATCCAACACCTGTAAAATCAATAGATTATATCAAAAATAAATTATGATTAAAATTCTTCATGTAACAATTCAGAAACGTGGTTTTGCCATTTACCATTTTCATCTTGTTTCCACATAGAACCTCTAAATTTGTTAGCAGTTTCCCAAAATTCATCAAGAGAAATTTCAATATAATCACAAAATTGTTTGATAAATTTTTCACTACATTTACCATCATATTCTTTTACTAATTCAAATGCTTGTTGTCTAGTCAATAATCCTTCGAGAATGTCATAACATGCTTGATCCATACATTGACCAAAACCAAATTTTATGAATTTTAGTAGTTGATTAACTTGTGGTAAATTGGTATCTAATGCAAAATATGTACCCGGATTACTACCTTCTTTCAAATAAGTACCAATCGAGTATGGATCAGTATCAATTGATCGAGTTTGAAATCCAAATTTTTTTGAAAAAGTTGCGGATTCATAATTTGACCATTCTTTCAAATAATAATTTAGCCAAATTCCTTTGACATTTTTTGATTCTAAACTTTTTCGATCATAATGAAAAAGAAAAAGATCTTTTTCTTCAACTCCGTCAATTTCTAAATAATCTTCCCAGCCAGTAGATAAGGTGTTTAATTTTTCAGCATTAAGACAATTAGAGTCTGTTCCAACACCTGACAGTCGTGCACCCAATGTTAAACCAGGATTTTCACCTTGTATTATCAATGGAATGTTAAACGAATCACAAATAATGTACGTTGATGACCACAAAGCAAATTCTGTTGCTTTAACTGGATTTAACCATTTGAAAAAATCATGTTTAATTAATAATTTCATAATTTTTGGATTGGGTCTAATAGAAATTACATCGAAACCTTGATTCTTTAAATTTTCAATATTCTTGTGACCTAGTTCAGAAATATTTTCTGGTTGATAATTGACTAGAAGGCAACGTAAACCTAGTTTATCCCTAGCAGTGATAGCCTGTTTTGTACTGTCTTTGCCACCACTAACTCCAATTACACAATCATAATTGCTTTTTGTAGATTTTTTAGCCCATTCAGCGATTTTAAATAATTCCTTTTCTCTCAAATTCCAGTTGATATTTTTTTTCTCTTGATCCCAAAGGCAAGCACCACAAATTCCATTTTCATCAAAATAAATTCCAGGTCTTGAATCAGGTTGTATACATCTTTTACATATTTTCATATTATATCATTATCATTAAGTCTATGGATAAGATTTTCTAATCTATAATACAAACTTGTCGACTAGAAAATTAATCTTGAAAAAAGTAAAAAATATCTAAATATTTCCAAAATAAAATTAATAATGATGTTATTATCAACCATTGTTTTTTTTATTGGATTTAGTTTAGCAATTGGTTTAATTTCAAATGGTCCTTTTAATTACGCTTATTCACAATCAGTTTATGTTGATGAGAATGATTTGCTAAAACCTGCACCAAAAATAATTTCATTTAAGCAGATTGATGAAAAATCAATCAAAGTAATTTGGGATTTAGATAAACATCCAGAAGGCAAAGAATTGAAATTTTTTAATATAGAAATTACTATTGGATTAGATGTAGATTGTTGTGGACCTGGAACAAATAAAGAAACTTTTGAAGAAGCAAATTCTGAGCCAATATCAGTTGAAGTAAGAGAATTTGTAATATCTAATCATAAAAATGAGCCTTTAAAAGATGAAACGGAATATTGTGTTGAAGTTGAAGCACAATGGTCAGGTCCAAATTTAGATTCACAACCAAAATGTCTGATATTTAATAAAAATTTTGAAGCGACATTAGAAAATGATAATGGAAACTTAATTGTAGTTTTAATTGGAACAGTCATAGTCATTCTAATTGCAGTAATAATAATTAAAATTAAATCAAGAATTTCTATTTAGAAATTTTTTAAAAATTGTATTAATTTGGCCGATTTGATTTAATGATTTATCATTCATAAGTTCAAGATTTGGAATTACACAATGTCCTCCTATAAAACCTGGAAACATTTTTGGCCTGTTACCTAAAAATTCATGAATTTCATCAGAAAACGACCACATTTCATCGTAGTCTACTGAATACTTGTCAGCTATCATCTTACTCATTTGGGCGTAATTAATTAGCCATCCATAATACGAAGTATCACAGATGATTTTTGAAAGTTCCAAAGTAACAGAAGCAGAAATTTTTTTTGATTTAATTCCGGATTTTTTTAACAAGTTGGCATAATTTTTAGAAATAGTGTTTGAATTTTTTACATATTTGTCTATTGCAAAAAATTTTGTGTATCTTTTCAAGTCATGGATCATTCTTCTGTGAACGCCACGTGTAGGACTGTAAATAATTGGAATGTCTAATTTTTTTTGAAGTTTTTTTGTAGTTTCTGGCTTTATAGTACTGTGAATAACAATAGATTCAGGAATGAATTTTTTATTTAGTTTTTGTACATTGGAAGAGAAAGAATTGTTAAATGGAATACAAATATGAAGGAATCTTACCGGGTAATTCTGGATATTTTTGGATGTTTTAGGCATAAGTTTTTTCTCAATATCATATCCAAACGTAGGAAAAGTTTTTGAAAAGACCCTAAAAATTGGCAGACCAATTTCTCCCAACCCAGCAACTACATCTTTTTTCATAATTAACTGAATTTTATGATGGTTTTAATGATTACCATAAATTGTTAAAAGAAATCTTAAGTAAGGAATTTTAACTCGAATCAATAATTCAATGTAATTGTTATCAAGAAAGGATTTAGTGAAAGCACATGAAAATTAATCTATTTGAACCATATATTGATGAAGCAGAAGAAAAAGCTGTTTTAGAAACATTACGTAGTAAATTTTGGGCGTCTGGTGCAGGTATAGGAAATGTAGCAAAATTTGAAAATAAATTTAAAAAATATGTTAATGCAGATGAATGTTTAGCAGTTAATAGTGGAACTGCAGCTCTAAATATTGCATTATCATTATTTAATATTAAAAATTGTGAAGTAATTATACCATCACTCAGTTTTGTTTCAACTGCAAATTGTGTTTTACAAAATGGAGGTATCCCAAAATTTGTGGATATTGATAAAAAAACACTATGTCTAAAACCAGAATTAATAGAAAAAGCAATTACAAAAAAAACAAAAGCAATTATTCCTGTACATTTTGGTGGTTTTCCTTGTGATATGAAAAAAATTTTATCTTTATCAAAAAAGCATGATTTAAAGATTATAGAAGATGCCGCACATGCAACAGGTGCATCATTTTCTAAAAAAAAAATCGGAAGTCATGGATTTGCAGTATGTTTTAGCTTTCATCCAGTAAAGAATTTAGGAATGCCAACAGGAGGAATGATTGCTATAAACCATTCAAATGCAAAACAATTCAAAAATAAAATTGAAGCCCGAAGATGGTGTGGTATAACTAATAGAAATGATGACAGATATGAAGTAGAAGAAATTGGCGACAATTATTACATGAATGAAATTTCTGCAGCTGTAGGTTTAAAACAACTTCAAAAATTAAATAAAATGAATTCAATTAGAAAAAATATTGCTAAAAATTATGAAAAAAATTTAGAGGTTAATATTAAAATGCCATTTTCACAAAATTGTGCATATCATTTATTTTGGATATGTGTAAAAAATAGAAAATTATTTAGGCAGAAAATGTCTGAAAAAGGGATTCAAACTGGAACACATTACAAACCAATTCATACATTTTCACTTTATAAAAATAAAGTAAAATTACCAATAACAGAAGAAGTTGGAAAACAAATTGTGACACTACCTATGCACCCAAATCTAAGCGAAAATGATATAGATAAAATTATAAAATTTACAAATTCATTTGCAAACTAAGAATTTTTCCAAGGGCTAGATGATAATGTGTTTTCAGAAATGTTCTCTCCCTTAGAATTATTAATTATCCATTCTATGGTTTTTTGTAATCCATCATTAAAAGTTGTTTTAGTATTCCATTTTAAAGAATTTTGAATTTTTGAAGAGTTTAAACTGTAACGTAAATCATGACCAGGTCTATCAGTGACAAATTCAATCAAATCAAACGGTTTATTCAACAATTCAAGTATTTTTTTAACAATTGATAAATTATCAACTTCATTGTTAGACGAAATATTGTATGATTCACCTTGTTCTCCATCAAGTAATACTTTAAAAATAGCTTCACAATGATCATCTACATAAATCCAATCTCGAATATTTTTACCATTTCCATAGATTGGTATTTTTTTATTTTGATTCGCAAGAACAATTGTTTTTGGGATTAATTTTTCAAAAAATTGTCTTGGACCATAATTATTTGTACAACGTGTTATGACACAATCAAGATCGTAAGTGTTAACATACGAATTGACTAATAATTCTGCAGATGCCTTGGTAGCAGCATATGGATTAGATGGATTAAATCTACTTTTTTCATCAGCAGAACCTTCTTTTAAGCTACCAAAAACTTCGTCAGTCGATATTTGTACTAATCTCTTTTTCTGTGTTCGAAGTATTTCTAAAATAGTATAGGTTCCACGTATATTAGAAACCAAAAATTGATTAGCATCTAAAATACTTCTATCGACAAAAGATTCAGCTGCAAAATTAATGATACAATCATTTTGTTCAATTAATTTTTCCATTAAAATTTTATTTGTGATATTACCTTTCACATAGCGGTAGTTATGAGAATTGTTTAATTCTTCTAAATTAGCTAGATTTGAACCAGTTAATTCTGCATCAATATTTGTCACAGTGTAATTAGGATTATTCTGTAAAATGTTTAGAATAAAATTACTTCCAATAAAACCCAACCCTCCAGTCACTAATACTTTCATTTTTTATACACTAATCTGTATCTCCAAGCATTTTATATGTGGATTTCTATTCAAAAAATCAGATTTGACTCTATAAAATTTATTTAATTTCCAACTAGATTTAAAAAGAAATAAAAAATAATTATTTAATGAGTAAAATTATTTTTCTAGCGTTATACATTTTTTTAGTAATTTGTATAGAACAAAGTGATGATAAATTATTTGCCAATGCAGAAAAGGAATATGACATTGTCATCAAAGATTCAAATTTAATTATTGAAGAGTATATTTCAGGATTGGATCTTCCAGTAATGATTGACTTCATCGGTGAGGATATGCTAGTGATTGAAAAGGCAGAAGGTACAGTAAAAATAATCAGAAATGATATTTTAATTTCTGAACCTTTAATTCAGTTAGAAGTGAGCAGTACCGCAGAAGAAGGTTTAGTTGGAATTCTAGTAGATGGAGATTATGTTTATGTTCATTATACTACAAAAAATTCTAATGATGGAACTACATCAAATTTGTTTACAAAATATTTGTTTGATGGTGAAGATTTAATTGAACAAAAAGAAATGTTAGCATTTCATGGTAGTAAATCAGCACAACATAATTCAGGAGTAATGTTCACAGATAAAGACGGTGTAGTTTATGGTGCTATTGGAGATACATGTTTTTGTGATGGATTATACCAAAATAATCCAAATGGTGAAAACGACAATACAGGTTCAATAATTTCATTAGAATTACCCAGAGAGATCTATGCAATTGGTATTCGCAATACATATGGTCTTGATTTTGATCCAGTAACCGGAATACTTTGGAATACAGAAAATGGTCCAGAATCATTTGACGAAGTAAATCTTGTTGAAAAAAAATTCAATAGCGGATGGAATAAAGTTCAAGGTCCAATAGGATTAGACCAAAAATATCCAGAAATTGAAGATTTTATTTATTCAGATCCAGAGTTTAGTTGGGAAAGAACAGTAGGAGTTACAGGAATTCATTTTATAGAATCATCAAAGTTTCCAAATTATTCCAATTCCGTACTAGTAGGAAGTTTTCATGGAGGAGTGTTGTATAATTTTGAATTAAATGAAAAACGAGATGGTTTTAAATTTTCTAATGAAGATTTAAAAGATTTAGTTTTAAACAAGGATGATAATCCAAATGAGATTATTCTAGCAACTGGTTTTCTAGGAATAACAGATATCAAACAAGGTCCAGATGGACTAATCTATATCGTGTCTATCGGAGACGGAAAAATCTATAGACTTTCCTCCTTATCAACTGAATTAAAAGAAAATAAAACTCAGGATAATTCAAAATGTAATGATTTTACAGGTAAAGATTTTTCCCATTGCAATTTTTCAGGTAAAGATTTTTCAGGTAAAGATTTTTCAGGTAAAGATTTTAGTTTTGTGGATTTCAGTAATTCATCATTTAATGGTGTAAATTTTTATAATTCAAACATAGTTAGTGCAGATTTTACTAATTCAGAAGTTATTGATGTAAATTTTTCCAAATCTAATTTAAATTCTGCAATTTTTAAAAATACTGAAATTAAAGATTCAAATTTTGAACAATCTAGTCTTGTCTCATCAGTTTTTATTAATTCAAGATTAACAGGAAATAATTTCATTAACAGTGATTTTGAACGAGGAGTTTTATCAGATTCAGAGATATATGATGTAAATTTTGAAAATGTTAGATTTTTTGATAGTGATTTTAATGACATAAAAGCAGAATTTTTGAATTTTAAATCTACAGATATGTCATTTGTTGAAATTAAAAATTCCACAATAAACAATAGTGAATTTGATAATTCTAGACTATGGAAATCATTTTTTATTGAATCAAATTTACAAAATTCAAGTTTTACTCATTCAGATAATTATTATTCAGTATTCAAAGATAGTAATTTAGAAAATTCTGATTTTCAGTTTTCAAGATTTAGTAATGTTGAGTTTTCTAATACTAATCTCAAGGGAGCAAGTCTATTAGATGTATATCCGATTGATCCCGTATTTAATAATATAGAATTTGATGATACAAAGATCAATACGTGCCTGAATCATGATATGATAAGTAGAATATTAAATAAAATTTTGAGAAGTATTGATGGTTTAGGTTTACAAGTTTTTGAAAATATGATTGTAAGTATGTGTAATTAATTTTAAGTTATTAGATTCAAATTTAATATTTTTTGTTTTAATTCTTCTTTTGAAATTTTTGAAACATTGTCAGAAGAATATGTTTCCATATCAGATATTTTCTTTAAATCAGGATAATTTTTTTCAATTCCACTTGATTGGAATTTTGTAACATGAGGACTAAGAATAACATAATAATCTCCAAGTTCATAGGTATAAAGTAATTCATAACTATTGATTAAGGATTCATGTAATTTTTCTCCAGGTCTAATTCCAATAATTTCTTTTTCTTTTAATTCAATTATTTCATTCAATGTCGAAGTCAAGAGTTTCATGTCATAAGAAAGTAATTTTGGTATGAAAATTTCAGAACCTTGTGCAATTTCTGTCACATTTAGAACAAATTCAAGTGCCTCATCCATAGTTATTGTAAATCGTGTCATTCTTTCATCAGTGATGTAAATTGGTTGATTGTTTTTCATTTGTTCTATAAATTTTGGTATGACTGAACCGCTGCTACCTAATACGTTTCCATATCTTAATGCTGTAAATTTAGTACGATGTTTTTCAGAATTTATATAATTACTAGCACTAACAAATAATTTTTCCATGATTAATTTTGTTGCACCATATGTATTTTGAGGAGATACAGCTTTATCAGTTCCTACGCATATGACTTTTTCAACATCCTGATTCAGACTTGCATTTATGACGTTCTGTGAACCAATGACATTAGTTTTTATCGCTTCGAATGGATTGTACTCTATTTTTGGTACGTGTTTTAATGCCGCTGCATGATAAACAATATCAACATCTTCAAATGCGGTTTGTAATCTTGCTTCATCTCTAATATCACCTAAGAAAAATCTTAAACGATCATCATTAATTTCATTTTCCATTTCAATTTGTTTACTTTCATTTCGACTTAAAATTCGAATAGTATCTGCACCAGAATCTAATAATTTTTTTGTTAATGCCTTACCTAAAGAACCAGTACCGCCAGTAATAAGAAATTTTTTCCCTTTAATCATATCTTTTTATCAATATGACACTAATTAAAATAATACTATTGAAAAATTCTAAATTTTTGATGCTTCAATTTGTCTTATAGTGAAAATCATTTGTTCAAATTTTTCTACATCTAATGAAGACGATGCATCAGGACCAACCGCATTAGGTAATTTTACATGTTTTTCTATTAGAATATTTTTGGAACCCTGAATTTTTTTTAATGTTGCATATAGTATTGGTGCACTAATTCCAATTGTATGATCTGAAAATCCATCAAATGTGACTGCTTTGTTCCAATTGATTTCATTGAATTTTGTAGGATATTTTGATATACAATAGCAAAAAATTGGTTTGTTTTTTTGAAAAATTTCTTTTATTCGTTTTTTATTCCCACCCATACCCATACTTATGATAACAGGTTTCTTGGTTTTAGCTTTTGATAATAAGGTTTCTTTGGAAAATGGATCTTTCATCAAGCATGTTCTTGATGCAATTTTGTAATGTTTAACATTAAGTTTTTCTAAGAAATCAATTGCTTCAGGATAAAATGCACTACAAAAGAAATCGATTTTCTTTTTATCAGAAAAATCTTTTAAAATTTTTGCTTTTTTAAAAGTAATTTCAGATTTCTTAATTTCATTCCAGTTCGGGTGTTTTGATGAATAAAGATCATTAGCTCTCCACATTTGAAATTTTACTGCATCAGCACCAGCAAGTTTACATTGTGAGATTAATTTCTTGGCTACAGATATGTTTCCTTCCCAATTAGATGCAATTTCAGCAACAATGAAAGATTTCAATATCCTAATAATTTTAGAGCAAGATTTAATCGTTATTGAATGTAAATTTTGTGATGACAAGAGTTTCAAATAATATTGAATTTTGGATGAGACCAGTTAGGCCTAAAGAGGATGCAAAATTTTTATTCGATTTACTTAAAGAGCGTGATTCACGTGCAAATATTTCACATAAAAAAATGCCCACATATGGATCACATGTGAAATTTATAGAATCAAAACCATACAAAAAATGGTACATCGTTTATTTTGTTGAATTTTTATCTAGATCAAAACTGCCAAAATTCAATAAAATAAAAGCGGGTTCAGTTTATTTATCAAAAAATGATGAAATAGGTATTTTTGTTTTGAAAAAATTTCAAGGGAAAAATATTGGAAAATTTGCATTAGAGGAATTAATTAACCGAAATCCAAGAAAGCAATATCTAGCTAATGTAAATCCGGAAAATAAAAAATCTAGTAAATTTTTTAAAAATAATGGCTTTGAACTAATTCAACATACTTATGAATTATCAAAAAAACCTAAGAAATTTTAGGCTAAATTTTTATTTTTTGTTCCAAGTGAGTTGCTAGAACTTGAATATCATCATGAAATTTTTTATAAAATTCCATCATTTTTGCATCAGAAATTTCTACATCAACTAAATAACCACCAAAATTAAAAAAATCAGAAAAATCTTGTGAGAATTTGTCAGAATTAAACTCAAATGAGTTTTCTTCTATATACTGAATATATTGGCTAAATTCATCTTGTGTAAATTGTTTTTTTAATGAATTTTGAATGAGTGATGGCAAATCAGTTACAGATTCAGCTATGGAAATGTGTGGTAACATACTCCAATTTGTTTTTGTAAATATTATAGCAGGTTTATTATAATATCCGGCTTCGAAACTTGGAGTTCCTTTAATTGAGATAGTTAAATCACAATTTTTTAATGTTTGAGTAGAATCTACAGACGGATGAAGTAGTATTGTATTAGGAAGTTTTAGAATTTCTTTGTATTCATTGATATTTCTCCAACTTCTGGTATACATCATAGGGTGTTCTTTAACGACTAGTTTGTAGTCGATTGGTAATGATTTTGCAACATGTCGAACCAATTCAAGTTGATTAGTGTAATACGGAGCATGAATAAGAATAACTTGTTCTTGTTCTATATGTAGTGGTAAATAAACAAATTTAATATTTTTATCTAAATTATATTTGAAGTTTTTATCAATAAACTTTTTTCTTTTTTTAGTTTTTAGTAGATCTAAAAAATAATTTTTTAGTACTTTGGTTTTACTTCTACCAAAATAAGTATAATGAGTTTTTACATTAGAATTATTAGAGAATAGGTATGACATGACAGCTGAGAAGGCTAATGATTTTGATTGAAGAAATCTTCCACTAGTTTCAAGAACTTCTTTTTTGAGATCAAATTTTTCATGAAATTTATTAAAATCTTGATTTTTTTCATTGTTTCCAACAAACGTATTTTTAAAACCCAGATCATCAATATCATCTGTAATCATCATTCTTCCATGTAATCTGGTGGTTGCAGGAATTAGTACACTAATTTTTTTTGCTTTACAAATTAAATAAAATAGATGCCCAGGACGTAAAAATACAGAATTCATTATTAAATAATCAGGTTTGATGTCGCTTAGAATTTTTTCAAAGAATTTTATCTCAAGCTCCAACAAACGAAGAACTTGATTGGTTGTAAAATTATAAAATTCATTGAAATTGTATAATGTTCTATCATTAAGTAATGATGCCATAAAGTTTAGTCCATATTCTTCTTCCTTTAGTTTTAAATAATTCAAATCTGGGGGAGTATTCAATTCAGTCACATTGTCATGATAAAAATTAACCGACTGAAATTTAACTAATTTTTGGTTTTCAATGAACTTTTTTGGTTTATTTGTAACATTGAAAATACCATGTATCTCACAGTCAATATCATCTTTTATTTTTTTAGCCACACAAAATGTAGAAAGATTTCCATCTATCCAAAAAACAAGTTTTTTCATAAAAATTATTTTGATTTATGCATTAAAATACATTCGATTCATTCATAGTAATGTATTTAGCAATATGAAGAGATATTATGAATAATAAATATAAAAAATTTATCAAAGGAATGTAATATGAAAGGAATAATTTTGCATGGTGGACATGGAACACGATTACGCCCATTAACACACACGGGTCCAAAACAACTTCTACCAATTGCTAATAAACCAATGTCACAATTTTGTTTAGAGACAATAGTAGAAGCAGGAGTTACAGATGTAGCAATAATTATTGGAGGAATAGGCTCGAAAAAAGTTCAAGAATATTATCAAGATGGGAAAAAATTTGGCGTAAATATTACATACATTAACCAAGAAGAACCAAGAGGAATTGCACATGCAATTAGATTGTGTAAAGAATTTGTCAATGAAGAAAAATTTCTTGTTTTTTTAGGAGATAATATAATTCAAAAATCCATAATAGATTTTGTTGAGAAATTTAAGAACTCAGATTATGATGCAACAGTTTTGCTGTGTGAAGTAGATAATCCATCTAGATTTGGAATTGCAGATGTGAAAGATGGAAAAATTTTGAAAATTACTGAAAAACCAAAAAATCCAATTTCAAATTTAGCAGTCACTGGAATATACCTCTTGACTCCAAAAATTTTTGAGATTATAGATAATTTGAAACCATCATGGCGTAATGAATTAGAAATTACAGATGCATTAGACAATTTATTAAAACAAAATAATAATATCAGTTTTGAAAAGATTACAGATTATTGGAAAGATACTGGAACACCTGATGATATTTTACATGCAAATGCAGAAATAATTAAAAAACATCCGGATTTTTCTAAACAACACGTAGTTAATTCTACTGGAATGAATTTAGATCACATACATATTTCTGGTAAAATCATATTAGGTGAAAATTATGATATTGGAAAAAATGTTTCAATTAATGGTCCCGTCATCATTGGCAATAATTGTAAAATTTTAGAAAACACAGTAATTGGACCTAATGTAAGTATTGGCGATAATTCAATTATTTCAGTAACTGGAATAGAAAATTCAATAATCATGCAAAATTGTAAAATTGATGCTTTTGCAAAGATCAAAGATAGCATTATTGCAAATAATTCAGAGATTAAAGATAATTCACTAGAAAATCTTGTTGATTCTAGACATGTGCCGTATAAAATCTACCTTCTTGGAGAAGGCTCAAAGATATCTGTTTGAGAAAAATCTTTGATTAGTAAGAGTAAATATATTAAATTTTGAAATTGAATCATGGATGAGCCTCTAGTTAGTGTTATTGTTCTTAATTATAATGCAGGAGAATTATTACTAAATTGTATTGATTCTTTGAAAAGATCTGAATATAGAAATCTAGAGATAATAGTTGTTGATAATATTTCATCAGATAATAGCCAGATAAAATGCAAACAAAAATTTCCAGAGATCAAATTAATTCAAAATAATGAAAACATAGGTTATTGCGGAGGTAATAATACAGGAATTAAAGAGGCAAAAGGAGAATTTATTGTCATATTAAATCCAGATACAATTGTAAAATCTAATTGGCTAAAGGAATTAATTTTAGCACATAATGAATTTGGAGACGGATTATATCAACCCAAGATTCTTTCATTAAATGAAGAAAATGTGATTCAAAGTACTGGAAACATGCTTCATGTATTTGGTTTTGGATTTGCAAGAGACAAAGGAAAAAAAATCACTGATAAAAAAGAAGAAATTGAAAAAATTGGTTATGCATCAGGTACTTGTCTTTTTACATCCAGAGAGGTAATAGAAAAAGTTGGACTTCTAGATGAATTCCTTTTTTTATATCATGATGATTTGGATCTAGGTTGGCGTGCAGCACAAATTGGAGTAAATTCGTATTATGTACCAAAATCCATAATTTATCACGTTGAAAGTTATTCATTGAAATGGTCATCAAAAAAATTCTATTGGTTAGAACGAAATAGAAAATACTGTATTCAAACTCATTATTCGAAGGACACATATAAAAAAATGAAAAATTCGTTGATTCTAGTAGATCTATTTGTCTGGATGTTTTATTTTTCAAAAGGATTCTTAGGGGCAAAAATTAAAGCAGAATTAGATTTAAAAAGAAATAAGAAATTCATAAGAAAAAAATATGAAGAATTAGAACAAAAGAAAATTATTTCGGATAAACAATTGATTAAAGAATTTCCTGATCAAATTTTTGTACCAATAAATGTTTCACAAGAATCAATGAATACAAAATTTAATTCAATACTGACAAATTTAAGTAAAAAAGTTAAAAATAAAATTAATTAATTTTAATTTTAAATTTCTTGAGAAAATTTAGAATTTTTTAAAATTTTAGAAGAGTTAGGACCTTCATTTAAAATTAAATCAATAATTGATAGATTTTCTATGAAATTACCATGAAGTTGAGAATATTGTGGATGAATAAAATTTTCATATGTTAAATCGATATTAGATTTTTGAAATAACGTTTCATCAATGTAGTTTTTTCCACCTTTTCCAGATATATAGGATGATGCATTTAGCAATTTACAAATTTCAATCAGTCTTTCTGTTTTAGTTTTTGATGTTTTGAGTTCAGAAGATTTGATAGTTTCGTTTGGTATTTCAAGAATTTTTAAAAAATAATTAATTAAATTGAGGTTAAGTTCTATTAATGAATTGAATTTTCGATCAAGTATTTGTTTGATTTCATACCAATAGGAAGAAAAAAATGGTGCAGACTTGTAATTCTCATAAATTAAATCTGAATGTTTTTTGATCCAATTTGTGCTATCCGAAATTAATATTTGATTCAACTTTTTTCCATACACTGGTCGTTGTAAAGGAACAGTAATCCAATCAAAATCAGAAATCGTTTTAATTTTATTTCTGTTATCAAAGCTGTCTTTAGAAAACTGCACATCATCTAAAAAAACAAAAATATCAGATGATTGAATTTTTTTAAAAAATCCTAAATTTGGCATATAACCTGGTTGTCTAATCATTACATTTTTCATATATCTAATAAAAATTCAAAATTAATGGTTTTAGATTTTTCTATGAATTTTGTGAAAAGTACGATTATTATTAAAATAAATTATTAAATCTCTTCTGAAATTACAACCGCTATAGCATAATTACCATCATGAGACAAAGATGCTAAAAATCGATATTTTTTTTTAAATTTCAAAAGTTTTACTACTGGTTTTGAATTTATATGAGAAGTTTCTATTTTTAGAAAAAAGATTTTTTCATTGATGGATTTGATCAATGCTTCTTTTAATGCAAATTTCCCAGCAAATTTTTCGTGTGAATTTTTAAATTTTAAACAGTATTGAATTTCTTTGTTTGAAAAAATTTTTTCATAAAAATTTTTATTTTTAACAAATGATTTTTTTTTAAATTTTTCAATATTTACGATATCTATACCAATACAAAAATTTTCAATCATCTCTTACAATCACACGACCAATACCAGTAAGAATAATTTTATTATTTTGATTATACATTGTTGTTTCTATTTTTAGAATTTTTGTGGATTCACTTTTGTCAATTACTTTGCTTATTACTTTAACCGTATCGTCAATGAAACATGGACTACGAAATTCAACAGATTGTGAAAAATATAATGCGTGTTTTCCAGGTAAATACATTCCATCAACCTTTGAAAGAAATGAGCCCAATAACATTCCATGTACAACTCGTTTTTTAAAAGTAGTAGATTTTGCATAGATTTCATCCATGTGAATTGGACTATAATCTCCAGAGACCTTGGCAAAATCATTTACAAGCGATTCAGTAATGATAACTTCAAATTCTTTTGAAAGACCTATTTCAATATCTTCAAAAGTATATTCAGAAAATTTTTTATTCATCTACAATTACATCGTGGTTTTTTAAATGTCGTTTAATGTCTGCCACAGTTTTTACATCAGTAATTTCAGAAATTGAAAATTTAATTTTAAAGAAATTTTCTAATTCATCAACTAATACCAATCCATTAAATGAATCCCAAGATTCTATATTTTCAGGACCAGATTGATCAGTTATGTCATTTATAGAAATTGCAAAAACCTTTGCAACTATTTCATACACACTATCAGTCATTCTTCAATTTCAACCTCGAGGTGATTTATTATTTTAATTTGATTATTTAAATCATAGATCCAGTAACTGCCTTGCTGTGTAAATCCAAATTCAGAAAGAAAGTTTTCTGCAGGTTTATTTTTTGTTGTTGGGAAAAAATTAGCTCTAACTTCTCTAATTCCACTTTCTTTTGCATCTTTAATTATTTCATTCAAAATTGCAGTTTCTATTCCTCGACCCATTATTCTACAACTAAGTAAAAATGTGTCAATTACCCAAAAATCCTTATTTTTCTCAACTATGTAAACGCCTGTGATCCCATTATCACCAAATTTATCTAAAACTTGTGCACATCCAACCTTAAAATTTTCATTTTCTGAAAAATTTTGGATATCTTTTTCTTGGTATCGTTTTGTTGTTAAATTGAATTGATTTGTTTTTAACGTAAGTTGAGAAATTCTTGGAATAAGAAATTTGTTTGATTTTTTCATTTTCACTTTGATATTCAAATTTTTTAGAAAATCATCTAGATTAGAAACAGTTTTTTCAAAATTTTTACGTTCTCTTTGTTGTGCATACATTTCTCCTCTTTGTGTATCTTCAACAGTTCTCTGTAAAACATTGAAATCATTAATTTCTTTTAAAATAGGCACAAAATTAGATGGATCATCAGACATGTTTATTGTTAAAATTTGCGGGAATTCTTGTTTTATTCTCTCTTGATTTATTTTGTCATCATCAAAGAATACAATACTATCTAATCCAATATTTATTTCACTAGTAATTTCTTTGATGTTTTGTGCCTTATCATTCCAATTAATTTGTAGACTAGCAAAATGTTTTTCTCGTAAAACCATATTTGGATGTTCACGAATAACTTTCATTGCATCATCGAAATTATTTTTGCTGTTTATAGCAAGTATTATTCCTTGATTCCATAAAGATAGTAATTCTTTTTGGAATTCAACAAAAGCTTTACCTTTAGGAGTATGACCTAATTCAATACCATCAAAACCGTCTTCACCTACTATCCCACCCCATAATGTATTGTCCAAATCTAAAACAATACATTTACGATTTTTTCCTAATAATGGTTTAACATAGCTCATTAAATCATCTGCAAGAGTTGGAATAAAATTATGAGTGATCTGAATATCACCTATATGAAATTGCCTGTAATCAAAAATATTTTTTTCGCCATGTTTTGAAATAAAATTATTAAAATTGTAAACATAAATTGAATTTTTTTTCTTACACATTTCTCGTAATGATTTATTTATTTCATCAATCATTTCATGGAATCCAAATTCAGATTTTGTTTCTATAATACCATTAGGAGAATAAGCGGGAATATTAAAATTTGATATCACTAATTTAGATTTTGAATTTTCTGAAAATATATTTATTATTTTTTCTAATTGTTCAGTTTTTTCTTTCACAAGTAATTTTCGATCTTTATCAGCGAACTTGTAAGGAAAATGGAAAATTTCACCTAAAAAGTTTCTAATGTCTAAAAGTAAAAATGTAATGTCTGGAGAAAAAGCATAGAGATTACTTTCAGGATTTAAGAATTCTTGATTATACTGATTATATCCAGATACATAGGATTGACATCTTATATCGAGTTCAGAACATTTGACACGCAAAGTTTCATCTAGTCCATTTAGTGTAAAACTTGGCATTATTGCAACTTTCAATTTTTTTTCTAATTTCAAATCATCTAGATTTTTTGATAGAGAAATGTACTCTGAGAGTGTTTTTTCCATATAAATTCATAAAAATTTTTTCAAGGATAAATATTATGATTAAATCATTTGATCAAAATTGAAAATATATGAATTCACGTGCACTTCCAACATAAAACATTGCAATAGAGATGAAAAAGACGAACAAAATTCCTGCCCAATAATGAATTTTCATTTTTGATATTTTTTCAACAATATTTCCTTGTTTATACGAGTAAAAATGCAAAATTCCGAACAGAATAATTAATAAAATCGGAAGTTCGTTGTCACGAATTATTTGAATAGTTCCTTCCGTGGCAAAGTCTAGAAAAACATATTTTTCCATAGCGTATGCCATATGAGTGAAATCTTTCATCCAGAATGCAATGAAAGTGAAAAAAACAAGATATTGTGTAATTAAAATGCTGGTGATTTTACCAATTTTTGATTTAAAGAATTTTTTTGTAGAATTACTTGAAAAATTCTTTCGTAATATTGTGTAACATGCTAAAAACAATCCATGAATACCTCCCCAAATTAAGAAATTCCAGGATGCACCATGCCAGATACCCATCAAAAGCATTGAGATTAAAAGACTAATGAAGACAAGACTGTTTGAATTTCTATTTTTGAAAACTAATGGATAGTATAGATAATCACGTACCCATGTTGAAAGACTAATGTGCCATCTTGTCCAAAAATCGGAAGGAGACGAAGCAAAAAATGGTTTATTAAAATTCAATGGAATTTTGAATCCAAGAATAGCCGCTGCACCTATTGCAATATCAGAATAACCAGAAAAATCACAGTATAATTGTATACCAAAAGCAATCGTTCCAATCATTATAGAAAATGATTCTAGACCAATTGGATTGGAAAAAATATTATTCACTAATGGTGAAATATTATCAGAAAAAAACATCTTCTTAAAAAATCCAATAGACATTAATGTTATTCCAAATTTTAAATTTTGATTATTGATAACAAATAATTTTAATTTTTGAGAAATTTCATGTTGAGAAATTTTTTCTCTAAGTTGTGGTAAAAATTCATTTGCTCGTAAAATTGGACCTGCTACCAGTGGAGGGAAAAAAGCAACAAATAGTGCATATTCTTTTAGAGTTTTTGATGGTTGTAAACTTCCACGATAGATATCAATAATATAACTCATGGATTGGAAGGTATAAAATGAAATTCCAATTGGTAAAGCCAAATTTAGTAACGGTATTTCAGAACTAAGATCTAAGTAGGTACCAAAGAAATTGAATTGAGTGATGACAAAATCCGTATATTTAAAAAATCCTAGTATGCCTACACTTCCTACTATGCCTATAATGAAAAATATTTTTTTTCTAAAAATGCTCGCTGATTTGAAAATTTCTCTCCCTACATAGAAATGGAGTAAAATAGTGAAAATTAACAAAGTCACAAGAAAATTATCAGTATAATATAGGAAAAATAAGCTAGAGAATATTATGAACAAATGTTGAAATCTTCTGAATTTAAAAAATGAAATTATACATATTACGACGAAGAAAAATACTAAGAAATCTAGTGAGTTGAATAACAAGATTATTTCATCTCCTTTAGTAAAATTTCCAGAATATCTTTTGTATAGATTTGAGTATCATTGTTTATTGCTACATGTTGTGAATCTCTCCAAATCTCTAAATCCATATATTCATCATGAAGAAAATATACTGGAATATCATATTCTTGAGAATAATTCAATAATGTTTGTTTAAAATATCGAATATCATTATCACTTACTTCGTTAATTAATTTTGGTGCTGAAAAAATTATTAATTTAATGTTATTTTTTTTTAGTTCATTCATAATTTTTTTGAGAGATGTAATTTCTTCATTATTATTTGAGAGATCTAATTTTTGGGGAGTATAATTAGAGAAATTTTGTTTTAATTCGTTCATAGGAGTTACTGATGTTTCATAAAAATTTATGAAAGGATGATGATGTGGTTGCGGACCAAATAAAAAATATTTGAGAGTTAATAATGAACGATCTTTTGGTGAACCAGGAATTTTATCTCTAATTGGTTCCATAAAATCATCAAAATGGTACAAAAAGAAATTTTGTGGGTGTAAAATTATTTCTTCAGGAGAAATCGGATGTTTATTTTCAACTCTGAAATTAGCAATATCTAAACCATAAATTACAATATTTGGTTCGTTTGAAATAATATTTGATAAACTATGTATTCTTTTTTTTGGAGTATCAGCCATATCAGCTAAATTAAAAAATTCATAGTTAATTTCATTTTTAATAAAATGATGATTTAGAAGTGTTGAATTAACCGAATATACCGTACTAGAACCTAACAAAAATATTTTTTCTTTTTTAAGGTTATCAGAAACATCTTTTGAAAATAAACCATACCAATCAGAATCATATGCAGTGATGTATACACTCATTGAAATTGAAAAAATTATACTTACAACTGCAATTATAGTGAAAATTGAAAATAATAAAGTATAATTCATTATTGTTAAGTGAATGTTTGAAATTAGATATTTAAATTGTGAATAGTTTTGGTGATTAATCCCTATTTTTTGTTAGAAAGGTTTAGAAACAAAAAATCAACTTAAATTTTGACTGAAATGAATGAGGAAAAAGACACCTTTCCAATTAATGAAAAGGAAGTTATGGAATTTTATGGTTACAAGGGTAGTTTTGGACGATTCAAAATGAAGGTCAAATTTTTACGAAGTTGGATTTTGCATTCTTTGGCTTATTCATCACCCATCTCAAATTTTTCAGTTTCAATGCAAAGATCAAGAGGTGTGAAAATCGGAAATAATTGTCACTTCAATCCGTATGTTTTAATTGATTTGATTTATCCAAAAATGATTGAGATACAAGATAATGTCACCCTTGGTTCACATTCGATGATTTTTGCTCATAGTAATCCATCTGCAAATTTATTTTTAAAACAAGGAGATTTTCCAAGAAAGATTTCTAAAGTTGTGATTAAATCAGGTGCCGTCATAAATCCAGGTGCAATAATTATAGCAGGAGTAACAATTGGTGAAAATTCAATTATTTCACCAAGAAGTGTTGT
>CEUZ01178953.1_pt1 | contig 24847 bp, 23 predicted proteins | sample 361511 | NCBI WGS metagenome assembly CEUZ01 (sample SAMEA2622822, study PRJEB7988) | marine metagenome | biome: marine biome (ENVO:00000447); feature: surface water layer (ENVO:00002042); material: "saline water (ENVO:00002010), including plankton (ENVO:xxxxxxxx)" | depth 5 m | reverse complement strand
AAAAGCATTAATATTATCAGGTGGACCCGCTTCTACTACTTTAAAAAAACCGTTAAAGCCTGATGACTCTATATATTCTTTAAATATTCCGATACTTGGAATTTGTTACGGCCACCAATTATTGTGTAAACGATTTGGAGGAAAAGTTGTAAATTCAAAAAAAAGAGAATTTGGAAAATCTTTAATAAAAATTAGGAATAACTCTAAAATTTTTCAGGGAATTTATAAAAAAAATAAAGAATATCAAGTATGGATGAGTCATGGAGACAAAGTATCTAAATTACCAAGTTCATTTTCTATTATTGCATCAACAACAAATGCTAAGTTTGCTGTAATTGCAAATGAAAGAAATAAAATATATGGTTTACAGTTTCATCCAGAAGTTATCCATACTCCAAATGGAGATAAAATTTTGGAAAATTTTGTTAAAAAAATTTCTTTATGTAAGGCTAATTGGCGAATTTCAGATTTTATTGAGAAATCTTTGATAAAAATTAAAAAACAAGTTGAAACACACGGAGTAATTTGTGCATTATCTGGAGGAGTTGATTCATCTGTAACTGCGGCTTTATTACATAAGGCAATAGGAAAACAATTAAAATGTATTTTTGTTGATACAGGCTTACTTAGAAAAAATGAGGGAAATGAAATTGAAAAAATTTTTAAGAAAAAATTAGGAAATAATTTTAAAAGAGTTAACGCTGGAAATTTATTTTTGAATAAATTAAAAAATATAACTGATCCTGAAAAAAAAAGAAAAATAATTGGAAAATTGTTTATAGATATTTTTCAAAAAGAAGCAAAGAAACTTAATTCAATAAAATATCTAGCACAAGGAACACTTTACCCAGATGTAATTGAGTCAAAATCAGTTAGAGGGGCCCCGTCTGCAAAAATAAAATCTCACCACAATGTAGGAGGTTTGCCAAAAAAATTAAATTTTAAATTAATCGAGCCATTGAAAGAGCTTTTTAAAGATGAAGTGAGAATTCTTGGAAAAAAATTAAATGTTCCAGATATAATATTAAAAAGACATCCTTTTCCTGGACCTGGGCTAGCCGTTAGAATCCCTGGATCTATAACATTAAGAAAGATTAAAATTTTACAGAAAGCCGACTCTATTTTTATAGAAGAATTAAAGAAAAAGAAACTTTATGATAAAATATGGCAAGCATTTGCTGTTTTGTTACCAGTTAGAACAATTGGCGTAATGGGTGATCAAAGATCTTACGAATACAGTTGCGCATTAAGAGCAGTAACGTCAATTGATGGAATGACTGCAGAACCATATTATTTTAATTCTAATGATTTAGCGCAAATAAGTACAAGAATCGTAAATGAAGTCAATGGCATTAATAGAGTTGTTTATGATTATACTAGTAAACCTCCAGGAACTATTGAGTGGGAATAAAAAAAACAAAAAATCTAAATGATCTGTAGATTCTTTTTACTTTCAACTTTCTTGAGTACATTTAAAATATCTTTTATATACTTTGATTTTCTAAGTTCCTGTTTTCTTGAATATATGTAAAAAATATTTTTTTTGTTTTTAATAATTGAAAATTCTGGTGAAGCGTAACTATGTCTATATATTGAAAATTCTGCATAGTTTTTTTCAAAATTTATTGAATAATCTTTCCATATACCATTTGATACTTTTTGGCTATAAATACTAATTATTGAATTTAGATCTTTTTTAGAAAAAGTTACTTTTTCTTTTGCTTTAATATATTTAGAAAAATGATAAATTTTTGACATATATTAATAAATAAATTTTTTTATATTATTATATTATAATTATGCCAGAAGTTACTCCGATATGTCAATTTGGTACTAAAGCAATTTCATTTAGTTTAAATGGAATTGATGAAAAAACTTATAATTTAGAACAAATAAAAGGAGAAAATGGAGCTTTAATAATGTTTATTTGTAATCATTGTCCATATGTAAAAGGAGTGATAAATAGATTGGTTTTAGATGTGACAGATTTACAAAAAAAAGGTATAGGCTGCGTAGCAATTATGTCGAATGATGTTAAAAATTATCCTGAGGATTCTTTTGACAATATGAAAAAATTTTCTAAAGAAAATAATTTTACTTTTCCTTATTTATATGATGAAACTCAAGAAGTTGCTAAATCTTATGGAGCTGTATGCACCCCAGATTTTTTTGGATATAACAAGAATCTTGAGCTTCAATACAGAGGTAGGTTAGATAATGCAGGAATTTCAGGAGAAATATTAAAAACCAAAGAATTATTAAATGCTTTTGATGAAATAATTAGTTCGGGGAAAGGTCCTAAAGAACAGATATCTAGTATGGGATGTTCAATTAAATGGAAATAAAATGAGTGAAGATCATAATCTTATTAAAGAAATAGAAGAAGAGGTTAAGCAAGACGAATATAAAAATCTTTGGAACAAGTATAAAATATATATTTTTATATCGGTAATTTTCATTTTATTTACTGTTGGCTCTTTAAATTTTTTTAAATATAAAAAAGAACAATTAGCAGAAAAACAAAGTGAATTATTTTTTCAGGCGACACAATTTATAGAAGATGAAGAATACAGCAAGGCAAAAGAGATTTTAAAAGAAATAAATAAATCAAAGAATAATGGTTACAGCGAGTTATCTTTTTTATATTTAATTGATTTAGTAGAAAAAAAAAAGATAAATTTAGATTTCGACGACTTAGAAGTTAATAAAAATAGTATTTTTTATGGTTTAATAATATTACAAAAGTTTAATAACGAAATAAATTCTAATATAGAAAATATTAATAATTTAAACGAAATAAAAGATCTTGCTAAACCCTCTTCTGATTGGAGTTATCTTGCTAACGAATTACTATCATCGTATTATATAAAAAAAAATGATTTCGAAAAAGCTATACAATCACTAAGTTTCATAATTGATAGCGAAGATTCAAGTGAATATATCAAAGAAAGAGCTAAAACTTTAGTTGAGATGATAAAAAAAAACAAATGAAAGCAATAAATTATTTTTCTTTTTTTTTTTATTTATTAATTTTTTTAATTAATAGTTGTTCTGTTTTTAAAGACGATAAAGAGAATATTAATAGCAGACCTGCTTTTATTGAAACGGTTGCTAAACCTGATTCAAGTTTAAGAGGAATAAAAGTTTCATTACCAAAACCTTTTATTAATAATACTTGGAATCAAGTAACAAATAATGAAGCACATAGAGTTTTACATCCATTGGTGGAAAAAAATATTAAATTATTTTGGAAAACTTCAATAGGAAAAGGTGAAAATAAAAAAGTCCCAATTTCCTCACAACCTGTAATTGATAAAGATAAAATATATACAGTTGATACAGTTTTAAAAGTTTCAGCTATCAATAAAACTACAGGAAAAAGGGAATGGGTAAAAAAATTTAAAAAAAAAATAGAGGAAAATAAAGGAATTATAAGTGGGGGCTTGGCTGTAAATGAAAATTTACTTGGTTTAACAACTGGTTCAGGTCAAATATTTGCTATTAATAAAGATAATGGTGAAATTATTTGGAGTAATAAAATAAATGCAATTATCAGATCTGCACCAATAATATCTGGAAATTTTTTTTTAGTTTTAGGTAAAGATAATAGGCTTTATGCATTTAATTTAAGTAGTGGTGAATTAAGTTGGACACACGAAGGTTTGGATGAGGTATCTACTTTTTTAGGATCGTCTTCTCCTGTAGTTTCAAAAGGGATAGTTATAGTAACTTACTCTTCTGGAGAGATTTATGCAATTAATTTATCAAATGGAGCTGTTATTTGGAATGATAACTTAAGTACTTTAGTTCAAAAAAGATCTATAGAAAGTATATCTGATATTAGAGGTAATGCAGTAATTCAAAATGATACCGTATATGTTATTAGTCATAATGGCCGAATGGTAGCAATGAATTTAAATAGTGGTAAAAGATTATGGGAGTCAAATATAGGAGGAATTCAAACACCTTGGGTTGTCTCAAATTTTATATATGTTTTATCAAAAGATAATGAATTAATTTGTATGACTGCTAAAGAAGGAAAGATTGTCTGGGTAAGCAAATTAAGAGATTATATTAGTTTTGAAAAGAAAGGAAAACTTATAACTTGGTCAGGCCCATTGTTAGCTGGTCATATGCTTATTGTTTCAGGATCGCATGGTATAATTGCTTCTATATCTCCTTATACTGGTAAATTTTTGGGAGCAATTAACGTTAAATCTTCAGTTCAAAATCAAGCAATAGTTTCTAATAAAACTGTTTTTTTTCTAACTTCTAAAGGCGACTTATTAGCTTATAGATAAAAAAATGTTAAATGAAAATAAAATAAAACTTTGTTTTATTGGAAACCCAAATGTTGGCAAATCTACTTTAATAAATCGATTATTAAATTCTAATGATTTGCAAACTAGCGAATTACCAGGGACAACTAAAAAAATTATTGAAAAAAAGCTAGTTTGGAAGGAAAAGGAATTTATTTTTTTAGATACTGCTGGAGTTTATAAAAAAAAGGATTTTAATTTTAATTTACTAGTCAAAGCTACAAGATTATCAAAAATAATAATTTTAATTTTAGATTCTTCAATTAAAAGATTGGATAAAATCCATAAAAAATTAGTATCACATACTTTAAAAGCTGGTAAAGGGTTAATAATTATTTTTAACAAGTGGGATTTAATAAATAATAAAAAAGAAAAAAAAAAAGAATTAGAAGAATTTATTAAATATTCAGTTCCTCAGTTTGATAAAAGAAAACTTTTTTTTATTTCTGCTTTAAGAGATAATAATTTTTTAGATATACTTAAATTTTCTTTAGAAATAGAAAAATTGCTTAATGTTAAAATAACTACCTCAGGTTTGAATAAATGGTTAAAAAATATTACTAAAATAAACCCACCAATTAGAATTAGAGGAAAAGAAATAAAATTTAAATATATGGTTCAAACTGATACAAATCCTCCTACTTTTAGAATTTTTTCAAATCATCCTAATAAAATAAAATCTTCATATAAAAGATTTTTAGAAAAAAAACTTAAATTAAATTATAAGATTGATAATGTCCCAGTATTTTTAGAATTTCCTGTAAGTAAAAATCCTTATCAAAATAAGAAAAAATAATTTTTCTTATATATTTACATTGCTTAAAAAAGATAATTGATCGAATTTTGATTTGTCTAAAGTTTTATCGATTGGAACAATAGGATAATCTCCGGTAAAACAATGATCTGTAAATTGTGGAACATTGTCATTTCTTTTTTTCTCTCCCATAGCTTTATATAAACCTGCGACTGATAAGAAGCTCAATGATTGTACCCCAATATATTTAGCCATATCTTTAATATTTTTCTTTTTTGCAGCCAATAATTCATCTTGTTTTGGTGTATCAACACCATAGCAATCAGGATGTGTTATAGGTGGGCTAGCAACTTTCATATGTATTTCTTTAGCACCTGCATCATTAAGCATTTTGATAATTTTTAAACAAGTTGTCCCTCTGACTATTGAGTCATCGATAAGTATTATTTTTTTATTTTTTATACAACTGTGATTTGCATTATGTTTTAATCTAACTCCAAATTGTCTTACTTGTTGGGCAGGTTCAATAAAAGTTCTTCCAACGTAATGGTTTCTTATTAACCCTAACTCAAAAGGTATTTTTGATTGTTCAGCATATCCAATAGCAGCAGGCATTCCAGAGTCAGGTACAGCAGTAACTATATCTGCTTTTGTTTTAGATTCTTTTGCTAATTCAATGCCGAAATTTTTTCTACAGTTATATATGCTTTTTTCACCAAGCTCACTATCTGGTCTAGAAAAATAAATATATTCAAATATATCTGGTCTGCATTTAACATTAGGAAATGGCTTAATACTTTTTATTTTATCATCTGTAATTATTATTATTTCTCCGTTTTCTATTTCTCTTACAAATTTTGCTCCTATTATATCTAGCGAACAAGTTTCAGATGTTAATATAGGAGAACCATCTAGATCTCCTAAAACTAAAGGTCTAATTCCAAAAGGATCTCTTACTCCTATTAATTTTTTTCCAGTCATTACTGCTAAAGAGTACCCTCCTTGAATTTGAAAAAGAGCATCTATTAGTTTATCTACAAAATTTGTTCTTTTAGATCTAGCAATAAGTTGAATTATTATTTCTGTATCAGAAGTACTTTGAAAAATAGCTCCCTTATCTACTAATTTATGTCTTAAAGACAGGCTGTTAGTTAAGTTTCCATTATGAGCTATTGATAATCCTCCACTTGATAAATCAGCGAAAAAAGGCTGAACATTTCTTAAAAAAGTTTTACCTGAAGTTGCATATCTATTATGCCCAATTGCGTGCTTTCCAGGCAATTTATTTATAACATCTTTTTTTGTAAAATTATCTCCAACTAGGCCATATCTTTTTTCTGAATAAAAATTATTTTCATTATGAGTTACAATGCCGCAAGCTTCCTGTCCGCGATGTTGTAAAGAGTGTAGTCCTAAAGCAGTGATAGTTGCTGCATCGTCGTGATTGAATATACCAAATATTCCGCACATAAATTTATTTATAGAACTATAATATAATTTGTATGATATTTCTCAAGTTTCAAGTAATCATATCATTATTTGAATTGAACTCTATAAATTTTGTTTTGAAGTAAATTGATATCTTTTCTATATATTTTATTGAATGAGAATCATTAAACCAAGCTGGTTTTTGTTGATTATAAAAAATATCAGTATAAATAATAAAAATTAATGAATAAATTAATATCATTCTTATAAAGCCGAATAAGAATCCTAATGATTTGTCGATAAAATCTATTCCTTTTAAAGATAAAATTTTAGATAAAAAATTAAATATAATTGATAAAATTAAGAACATTAATAAAAAAACACTTGCTGCAGCTATTAAATCTAGAACCGCAGAATCTTTTAAAAAACTAGATAGTATTATTTTCGTTTTTTCGAAAGATATAAATGCTAGATAAATTGATAGTAACCATTTAGTTAATGATAAAAATTCTTTTATAAATCCTCTAGATAATCCTAAAAGCGATGAAAAAATAGCTAAAGAAATAATAATAAAATCTACTATTGGCATAATTAATTAAATGGTTTAATTAATAATATTAATTTTGGCAAAAGAGTTAAAACAGCCAACATTGCAATTAACATTGCTAATCCAGTGAATAATCCAAAGTAAATTGTTGGTATAAAATTAGATAAAACTAAGATTGAAAAACCAAATATTATAGTAACAGAGGTATTAAAGATTGCTTTACCTACACTTTTGTGACAAGCATCAATTGTTTCTTTGTAATCATTAATTTTTTTGAATTCTTCTCTAAATCGGTAAATATAATGGATACTATTATCAACGGCAATTCCAATTGTTATAGATGCAATAGTGATTGTCATCATATCAAGTGGTAATTTTAATAATCCCATAATTCCTAAGATTGATATAGCGGCAATGAAGTTTGGAACAATCCCAATTAAAGATAAAGTTAAAGACCTAAATAAAATAACAAACATTATTGCTATTCCAATCATTACAAAAATTAAAGTTTTTATTTGTGAGTCGAATAAACTTTGTAGCATATTATTGTATAAAATTAAAACACCAGCAATTTGAAATTCTTCTTTTTTAAGATCTAATTTATTTATGAAATCATTATTTATTTTTTCTATTAATTCTTTTCTTCTTAAATCTTTAGAAGAGTCTAATACTCTCAAATTTATTCTAGCTTCATTATTTTCTATAGAAATATATGGATCAACAACATTCTTTTTTAATTTCTCAGGAAGTTTTTTATAAATTACATTTAATTCAAAGGGATCAAATTTTTTACCTTCGTTAAGATCTTCAGCTACTCTAATTAAAGATGTTAAAGATAATACCTTGCCTATTTCTGGTAAATTTTCTAAATAATTATGAATTTTTTCGATTTGATTTATTTTTGTTGAAGTAAACCAATAATCTTCTGTATTTATTTCTGTTTCTATTTCAAAAAAATCATCTTCTAAACCTAATTCTGAATCGTCAGAAGATAAACTACTGTCATTATTTTCATTTTCTTCTTTTTTAAAGTTAACAACTATGTCAAGAGGTGTTGTCCCACCAAGTTTTTCATCAATAAGCTTCATTCCTTGGTAAATTTCAGTTTTTTCTTTAAAGTAGTTTATAAAACTATTTTCAACTTTTAGTTTAGTAATTCCAACAGCTGTAAAAACTATTAATATAAAAGAAAAAAATAATATTTTATTTCCGTGATTTTTTGCCAAGTGTGCCAGACCTTGAGTTATAAACGTTTGTTTTTCTTCTGAAAGTTCTTCATTTTTTTTGTTTAAAAGTAATAATATTGAAGGAAATAATATAAAAGAAGTTAAAAACGTTACAGTTAATCCAATTGTCATCATCCAACCAAAGTCAATCACAGGCTTTATTCCGCTGAAAACTAAAGATGTAAAAGCACATATGGTTGTCAAAGCAGTATATAAACAAGGCCATACCATTTTTTCAGTAGTTAATAAAACAATTTCGCTTTGACTACTATTTGGCATTTCATTAGAGAGTTGTTTGTACCTGACAGCTAAATGTACATTCATAGCTATAGTTAGAATTAACATTAAAGAAATAAAATTTGAGGAAATTACCGTAACATCCCAATTTACGAATCCTAAGATCCCTATCATTATTAAAACTGCGTAAAAACAATTTAATAATGGAATAGTAACCCACCTAATTTCTCTAAAAACTATTATTAAAGTTATGACTATAAATAAAAAAACACCAACTCCAAAATTAATCAAATCACTTTTTATAAATTCAATCATGTCGTCAGCTATCATTGGGACGCCGCCAAGATGTATTTCTCCAGTATTTGAAAATTCTTTGATTATTTCTCTAATGAAAGCTATGTTTTGATGATTTTTCTTTTTTAATTCTGATTTTTTTTTATCATATTCAATAAGTATTTCTTTTAATTTTGTTTCTTCAGCAATAGATAATTTTTCTTTAGCTTTTAAAGAATTTCTTTGTTTTAATAAATTCTTAAATTTTTCATCAATTTTTAAATAAACTATTAATGAAGTTAATTTACCATCCTCACTAACAATTAAATTTTTGTAAATTGGGCTTTCGATTATTTCTTTTTTTGCAACATTAATATTGATATTTGGGTCGGTAATTTTTTTTATTTTATCTTCATTAAGCTTTTTTAGTGGGACATTTGCAGCTTTTAATAAAGGTAAATCTATTAAAGTGATTACTTCGTGAACATTTTCTAAATTTTCTAATTTTTCTTTTAAATTTTTAATATTTTCAAAGGAATTAAAAGAAAATAAATCATCATTTGGTTTATAAGTAATTATTACAAAATCTTTTGATTCATATCTATTACTAATTTCTCTAAATGTTTTTAAATCTTGGTCGTCTTCTAAAATTAGAGAGTCAGCTGAGGCATCTAATTCAAAATTTTTTGCATGTATTGTAAAAAAACTAAGAACCAAAACCAAAGATATAATTACATAAATTGGATATCTAATAATATAGCTTTGATATATTTTATTTAAAATTGATATCATTATAGAATTTTTTAATTTAACTATTCTATATTATCTAAAGATTTATTTTTAGAAAGATTACTAAATTTAGTTGTAGATCCTTCAAAGTGTAGATTAACCTTACCTATTGGGCCGTGTCTTTGTTTCGCAACAATTACTTCTGCAACATTATGAATTTTTGCCATTTTATCTTGCCATTTTTGATAATCTTCAGTACCAGGCGATGGCTCTTTTCTTTCAGTGTAGTATTCTTCTCTATAAATAAACATTACCACATCTGCGTCTTGCTCTATTGCGCCAGATTCTCTTAAATCTGATAATTGTGGTCTTTTGTCATCTCTTTGCTCAACTTGCCTTGATAATTGAGATAAACATAAAACTGGTATATTTAATTCTTTTGCTAATGCTTTTAGATTTCTAGTCATTTCTGCAATTTCTAATACTCTATTATCAGGTCTTGAAAGAGAAGGTCTGATAAGTTGAAGGTAATCAATCATAATAGCATCTAAACCATATTTTCTTTTTAATCTTCTTGCTCGTGTTCTTAAAGCAGAAATAGATAAATTTGGACTATCATCTATATATAAAGTTAGTTCTCCTAAATTCTGACTTGATTTTACTATTTTTTGAAAATCATTTGAATTTAATTGACCTCTTCTTATTTTTTCAGAAGATATAGTAGAGTCTTCAGCAAGGATTCTAGTTGCTAATTGTTCTGATGACATTTCTAAAGAAAAAAAACCAACTACATTTTTCTTTTTTTCTTCATCCATAGAATTTGCATTTACCATTTTAAAAGCAATATTAGTTGCCAAAGCTGTTTTACCCATAGAAGGCCTTCCTGCTAGTATTATTAAATCAGTTTTATGAAGCCCTCCTAAAAGCTGATCTAAATCTGTGAAACCTGTAGGAATTCCTGAAAGTTGCCCCTCTCTTTTATATGCAGATTCAGCACTATTAATCGCTTCTACTAATGATGTCGAAAACTTCTTAAAATCTTGATTACTTTCACCAGTTGATGATAAATTATATAATTTTACTTCTGCTTTCTCAATGATGTTAGAAGCATTAGTTTCTAAATCAAAAGAATTTGCTTCATTTGATATTTCATCAGAAATTTTTAGTATTTCTCTTCTTTGAAATAAATCATAAATTAATTTTCCATATTCACTTGTATTAGATGATATTGTTGAATTTTTAGCTAATTCTATTAGATATCTATCTCCTCCAATTAATTCCATTTCATCTTTTTGTAAAAAATAATTTTTTAAAGTTAAAGGGTCAGCTAGTTGATTATTTTCTAACAATTTAGCTATAGCTTCAAAAATTCTACTATTTACATCGTCATAAAAATGTTCCGGTTTAAGAAAATCAGATATATGTTCGTATGCTGAGTTATTAGTAAGAAGCGCAGCAAGCAATGCTTGCTCCGCCTCTACATTCATCGGGACGATTCTTAAATCTTTTTCGTTAGATTTAAATTTTTTTAATTCTGAGCTCATATTTTTTATGAAGAACTCATAGTATCATAAATTTTTTATTTTTTTCTTTCTAGACCTGTGAAAGATTGGGATAAAATGAGAAAACTGTGGATAACTACTTCTTTTTGGTTTTTTTTACTTTTTTTTCTGGTTTTTTTTTAACTTTTGCTGTTTTTTTTATTTCTTCTTTTTTTATAATCGGTTTTTTCTTAGTAATTTTTTTTTCAGGCACTTTTTCTTCTTTTTTTTCAATTTCTTTAATCATGTCTTTAGTGTTTAAATCTTTAGTTTTATCGGTTTTTTCTACTTTTTTATCTTTATCATCTTTTACTTGTTTTTTTTCTACTTTTTTTGGATTTTTAAAATCTTTAATTTGTTCTGATCCTAATTCTTTTGTTTTTGCAATACTTAATAATATTTTTGTTTTTAAATCTGTGTAAACAGAAATATCAACTTCAAACACACCTATAGATTTTAAGGTTTTTTTTAAATTTATTTGTTCATTTAAAAGATCAACTTTTTTTAATATTGAAATTTCTTTAATAATATCTTTTGAAGTGACAGACCCATATAGCTGTCCATTTTCTCCTGCGTTTCTTAATATTATTATTTCAAGATCTTTAATTTTAGAAGAGGTTTCTATTGCTGTTTCTTTTCTTTTTTTCTCTTCATTTTCAATTATTGATTTTTTTTCTTCAAAAACTTTTAAATTCTCTTTACTAGCTCTTAAAACTTTTTTTTTCGGTATAAGATAATTTCGCGCATAACCATCTTTGACTTTTACTATATCTCCAACTTTTCCAAGTTTTTCTATATTTTCAATTAAAATTACTTCCATGTTTATTTGTTAACGTAAGGTAAGAGTGCTAAAAATCGAGCTCTTTTGACAGCTCTAGCTAATTCTCTTTGTTTTTTAGTTGAAACAGAAGTTATTCTGCTTGGTAATATTTTACCTTTTTCAGATATAAATCTTTTCAAAAGTTTTACATTTTTGTAATCGACTTTAGGAGCGCCATCAAATGAAAGTGGACAAGATTTTTTTTTAAAATTATAAGGTCTTTTATCAGTTTTTAAATCACGCCTTTGTAATTCAGCCATTATTTATTATCTATCCTCATCTTGATTTTCCTTCATCATTTCTGATGGATTTTTATCAAACTCTTTTTCTTTAATTTTTATAAACATATGTCTAATTATATCTTGGGTTAGTTTGATTTGTGTTTTTAATTCATGAATTACTGTTGCTGTTGTATCAAATATAAAAAAAATATAGTGACCTCTTCTACTTTTTTTTATTTGGTATGAAAGGTTCTTAAATCCCCAGTATTCTTCTTTTTTTATTTTTCCACCTTTCTTCACTATAAATTCATTTATTTTTTTTGCTAATTCTTTAGCACGCACAGGTGAAACCTCTTGTCTTGCTATAAATACTAATTCATATAATGACATAATAATTTTTTAATATATATTTTAAAAATAAGGTTTTTTTACTCCAAAATGATTTAAACATCAACATAAACTATTTTTTTTTTTTAATTATATATAGTATGAATTCAATAATTTTTCCAGGGCAAGGTTCACAATATGTTGAAATGGGTAAGAATTGGTATGAAAATTATAAAGAAGCAAAAGATATTTTTGATGAAGCAGACAAAATTTTGAATGAGTCTTTATCTGATTTAATATTTAAAGGACCAGATGATTTATTAGTAAAAACTAACAATGCGCAGCCTGCAATTTTAGTTACAAGTATAGCTATATTAGAAGTAGTTAAATCTCAGAAAAATATTAGTTTAAAAGATTTTTGTAAATTTGTTGCAGGACACTCTCTTGGAGAATATACCGCCTTATATGCTTCAGAGGCCTTAAATTTTGAAACTGTTTTAAAATTAGTTAAATACAGAGGACAGCTTATGAGTAAATCTGACAAAACAGGTAAAGGAAAAATGTCAGCAATAATAGGTTTAAAAATTGATGAAATTAATAAAATAATAAAAAATTTTCAAAATGAAGGAGTATGTGAAATTGCTAATGACAACTCAGATGGGCAAATTGTTGTTAGTGGTAATAAAGAATCTGTTGATGCCTTTAAATTAATTGCTAAAGAACATGGCGCTAAATTAACTATTGATTTAAAAGTCAGCGCTCCTTTTCATTGCAAGTTGATGGAAAATGCTGCTATAGAAATGAAAAAAGAAATTAATAAAATTGACTTTAGTGAGTTAAAAATACCATTAATTTCTAATGTAGAAGCGCTTCCTTGCAAGGAAAGTGATAAATTATTATCATTGTTATCAAATCAAATAACTAAAACAGTAAAATGGAGAGAAACTGTTAAATTAATGGAAAAAGAAGGTGTTAAAAAAATATTTGAAGTTGGACCAGGAAATGTTTTATCTGGATTAGTTAAAAGAATAACTAAAAATATTGAATGTTTTTCTATACAAAATCCAGATGATATGGATAATCTAATTTAATTATGGTTAATAAAAATTTAAAAAATAAAACAGCATTAGTTACCGGAGCTACTGGAGCAATAGGAGGCGCTATAACAAAAAAATTATTATCATTAGGCGCTAATTTAATAGTAACTGGTACAAATAAAAAAAAAGTTGATAATTTGCAAAAAGAATTGCCAAAAAACTGCTTAGGAATTGTCGCGGATCTTTCAAAAGATGATGAAATTGATAATTTGTACAATCAGTCAATAAAAAAATTTAATTCAATAGATATTTTAATAAATAATGCGGGTATAAATAAAGATGCTTTAAGTATTAGAATGACAAGAGACCAATGGAATGATGTTATAAATATTAATCTTTCCTCAGTTTTTAAATTATCTCAATTAGTTGTCAAATCTATGATAAAGAAGAAATGGGGAAGAATTATAGGTATAAGCTCTATAATTGGTTTAGGAGGAAATATTGGTCAAATAAATTACGCAGCTTCTAAATCTGGAATGATAGGGTTACATAAATCTTTAGCTTTAGAGTTTGCATCTAGATCTATTACCGTTAATTGCATTGCTCCTGGGTTTATTGAAAGTCCAATGACTGAAGAATTATCAAATGAACAAAAAGAATTAATGTTAAAAAGAATACCAGTTGGTAGTATTGGTAAGCCTAACGATATAGCAAATTGCGTTGCTTTCTTGACAGATGAAAAAGCATCTTTTATAACAGGATCAACAGTTAATATTAATGGTGGAATGTTAATGGTATAAATATTATAAGTATTATAGTTTATTAATGTTTTTTATTTAAGGAGTAATATATGTCTGATGAAGTTGTAGATAAAGTAAAGAAAGTAATTACCAATCATCTTGGTGTAAGCGAAGATAAAGTTACAGAAAATTCAAAATTTATAGAAGATTTAGGCGCTGACAGTCTTGACCAAGTTGAACTTGTTATGGCTTTTGAAGAAGAATTCAAATGTGAAATACCAGACGAAGCAGCAGAAAAAATTGTAACAGTTAAAGATGCTATAGATCTTATTAAAGCTAAAACTTAATAATTAATATTATGAGAAGAGTTGTCGTAACCGGAATGGGGATGATAACCGCACTTGGATGTGGAACAGAAGTTAATTGGAAGAATTTAATTTCTAGTAAGTCAGGTATCAATATTATTGATTCTTTTAAAATCGATGATTTGCCTTCAAAAGTAGGAGGTACAATCTCTGAGGATTTAATTAATAAAAGTTTTAACGATAAAGATAAAAGAAAAATGGATAAATTTATCCTTTATTCTTTAATAGCAACAGAAGAAGCAATTAATAATTCTGGATGGGTAGTAAACAGTGAAATCGATGCAGCAAGATCAGGTGTTATTATAGGGTCTGGAATTGGAGGATTATCTACAATATATGATAATTCTATTTTATTAGAAAAAAGCGGTTCTAGAAAAATAAGTCCTTTTTTTATTCCATCAAGTTTAATTAATTTAGCTTCAGGGCAAGTTTCAATTAAATATAATTTTAAAGGACCTAACCATTCTACAGTTACTGCTTGTGCATCAGGCGCGCACGCAATAGGAGATTCTTTTAGATTAATTCAATTAGATAAAGCCGATGTAATGGTTGCTGGAGGATCAGAAGCAGCAATATGTAGACTTGGTGTAGCAGGTTTTTGTGCCTTAAGAGCTTTATCAACAAAATTTAATGATAAACCAGATAACGCCTCAAGACCATTTGACAAAGATAGAGACGGGTTTGTTATGGGAGATGGAGCAGGAATATTAATATTAGAAGAATATGAGCACGCAAAAAAAAGAAATGCAGATATTTTAGCAGAAATAATAGGATATGGTTCTAGTGGAGATGCTTATCATATAACAGCTCCACCAGATGATGGAAACGGAGCTGAAAGATGTGTTATTTCTGCATTAAATGATGCAAAAAAGAATTCTGATGATATAGGTTATATAAATGCTCATGGAACATCAACTCCAGTAGGTGATAAGATTGAAATAAAAAGTATTAAAAAAGTTTTCAAGAATAATATCAATTCTATTAAAATGTCATCTACCAAGTCTTCAATTGGTCATTTATTAGGTGCTTCAGGGAGCGTTGAATCAATATACTCTATTTTATCATTAAAAAATAATGAGTTGCCGCCTACTTTAAATTTATTTTCTCCACTACCTGATGCAGAAGGTTTAGATTTAATACCATTAAAATCTATTCAACATAAAATTGAATATGTATTATCAAACTCATTTGGTTTTGGCGGAACTAACGCTTCTCTAATTTTTAAATCAATTTAGTTTATGAAAATAATTTATTTAATAAAAAAATATATATATATATATATTTTATTTTTATTTTTATTTTTTTTATTAATTTTTGATTTATTTTTTTTAAAATACCCTTACAGTCATTCTTTTTTTATTAAACCAAATCAAACTTTAGAAAAAATAACAAATAATTTATATAAAGAAGCAGTTATTGATAATAAGTTTTTTTTTAAATCACTTATAAAATTAATTTTTGCAGAAAAAAAATTAAAAGCTGGGGAATATAATTTTGCTAATAATAATATTTTTCAAATAATTATTAAAATTAAAGAAGGAAAAAGCGTTAAAAGAAAAATTATTATACCAGAAGGTCTAACATCTTTAGAAATTATTGAAATTTTAGAGAAAACTGATGGTGTTATTATAAATGATTATAATTCAATAAATTTAATAGAGGAGGGCACATTATTTCCTAGCACTTATTTTTATGCTTATGGCACAAATTCTAATATAATTATTAATAATATGAAAAAAGAAATGGATAAAATTCTAAATAGTGCTTGGAAAAATAGAGATAAAAATTTAAAACTTAAAAATCATAAAGAGGTTTTAGTGCTGGCATCATTAATAGAAAAAGAAACTTCATTAGATAATGAAAAGTCGATGGTAGCGCAAGTTTTTTTAAATAGATTAAAACTAAATATGAAACTTCAATCTGACCCTACAGTTATTTACGGTATTGAAAAAAAATTAGGAGTACAAATAAAAGAGTTAAAAAAACAGGATTTAAAATTTGAATCTAAATTTAATACATATTTAAATTATGGAATACCTGAAGGCCCAATATGCAATCCAGGAAAAGAGTCTATAGTTGCAGTAACCAATCCTAGTAAAGGAGATTTATTGTATTTTGTTGCAAATGGTAGTGGAGGGCATAATTTTTCTTCTAATTATAACGATCATTTGAAAAATATAAAAAAATTAAGAGAAATTAATAAAGAGCATTATGAAAAATAAAAATAAAGGCTTATTTATAATTTTGTCATCTCCGTCAGGAGCTGGAAAAACAACTCTTGCAAAAAATCTTATAAAAAATAATAAAAATATGGAATTATCAATTTCATATACCACCAGAAAAAAAAGACCTATTGAAAAAAATAATAAAGATTACGTTTTTGTTTCAGAGCAGGAGTTTGAAGTATTAAAAAGAAAAAAACATTTTATTGAATGGGCAAAGGTTTTTAATAATTATTACGGAACTTCATTATTAACGGTAAAAAGAATTCACAATAAAGGGAAAGATGTTTTATTTGACATCGATTGGCAGGGGTCAAGAAAAATTAAAAAAAAATTAGGAAAGGATGTTGTAAGTATCTTTATATTACCACCATCAAAAAAAGAATTAATTAGAAGACTAAAAAAAAGAGCTCAAGATCCCGATCATATTGTAAAAAAGAGATTATCATTTTATAAAATGGAATTAAGTCATTGGAAAGAGTACAAATATGTCGTTATTAATAAAAATTTGAATGAAACTGTAAACAAGATAAAATCAATTATTGAGGCAGAAAGAATAATAAGTCAAAAAAATTCGTTAATAAAAAAGAAAATTAGATTTTTATAATTTATTTGTGTAAATAATTTGATAAATTAACATAATCATTAAAATCTAGTTCCTCAGGTCTTTTTTTAGCATTAATTTTACAATTTAATAAAGCTTCATCTATTAACTTGATTTTTTTTTTTAAATTATTTTTAATTGTTTTTCTTCTTTGATTAAAACAGTTTCTAATTAATTTAATAAAAGCCTCTTCATTACATACATTCTTAATTTTTTTTTTAAAATTAAATTCTAAAATTGATGAATTTATTTTTGGTTTTGGATAGAAGTGATTTGGCGATAAATTCATTTTTTTTTTAATGTTACATAGCCATTGTGAGATCACAGATATTCTACCATAACTTTTAGAATTTTTTTTTGCCAAAATTCTATCCGCTTGTTCTTTTTGAAACATTAAAATTAATTTTTCAAAAAAATTTCTATATTTAAAAATTTTTACCAAAATTGGGATTGATGTTTTATATGGAAGATTTGAAATTATTATTAATTTTTTTTTATTTTTTTTCATTATGTTTATTATTTTTTTAAAAATTTTATCCTCTAGAAAGTCTCCTTTAATTAAGATTACTTTATTTAAAAAAATTTTTTTTTGATAATTTAGCATATCTATACATTTTGGATCTTTTTCTATAGCTATTATTTTTTTTGCACCTGATTTTACTAAAGATCTTGTTAAACACCCTGGTCCTGGACCAATTTCTAGGATAATTTCGTTTTTTACATCTGTTAATTTAACAATTTTATTTGTTATATTTTCATCTAATATAAAATTCTGCCCTAAATGTTTCTTAGTAATTATACCAAAGCGATTAATAATTTGCTTAATTGTGTCCACGAGTTAATTTTGTTTTGCTATATTTTGAGACATTTTAATAGAAGCATATAAACTTTTTTCTGACGCTACCCCTTTGCCAGCTATGTCTAAAGCGGTCCCATGGTCAGGAGATGTTCTTATTATAGGTAAACCAAGAGTTATATTAACACCATTATCAAAGTCTAATGTTTTAATTGGTATTGTTGCTTGATCGTGATACATGCAAATAATAACATCAAAATTTTTTGAAAATTTTGTATTAAAAATTGTGTCTGCTGGATATGGCCCTGAAACATTAATTCCTTTTTTTTTAATTATTTTTATTGCAGGTGTAATTATTTTTTTTTCTTCATTTCCAAAGATACCATTTTCTCCAGCATGAGGATTTAAACTAGCAATTGCAATTTTTGGTCTATTTTTATTAAAATAATTTTTAAAATATTTATTTGTAGTTTTAGTAGTAGAAATAATAATATTTTTATTTAAAGATTTAATTGCATTTTTTAATGACAAATGTTGGGTTAAAGGAATAACGTTTATTTTAGGAGATGACAATAACATAACTGGATTTTTTATATTTAATAATTTTGATATATAAAAAGTATGCCCATCAAATGATTTGTTCTTTTTTTTAATTACATTCTTTTCTACGGGGTTAGTCACTATTGAAGATAGTTCTTTTTTATTTGCGAATTTAACAGTTTCTATAATTGATTTTAATACTTTATTACTATTTTTTATTGATGGTTTTCCTAATTTTACTTTTTTAGTTAATTTTATTTTATAAATTGGTAAAAAATTATTAAAAATTTTATGTGCATCTTCAACTTTATTAATAACTTTCAGAGGGATCTTTAATTTTAATATTTTACTAGTATTTAGTAAATGTTCAGGATCGCCAAAATATATAAAAGGGTCAATTTTTTTTCTATAATTTTTCCAGATTTTTAAAGTTATTTCAGATGATATTCCTGCTGGCTCACCCATTGTTAAACCTGTAATAATTTTCTTATTCATATTTATTTATATTCTAATATCTATTATTGATTTAGTTCTTAATTCTGACATGAATTGTCTCCCAATTATATCTAGTTTTTTATTCATTAAGATTTCAGTAATCTTAAATTTACTAGGTATTATCGGTGTAATTTTTTTTATATCACAAGTCATTATTTGAAATTCTTCATTTCCAAATTTAATAGGTTTGCTAATTTCATTTTTTTTCATTTTACTTATTTCTTTTCTTAAATTCTCTGATAATTCGCTATAATTAAATTCGCCAAGGCTACCAGAGTCTGAAGTAGCATATTTCTTAGAAAAATCTTCTAGCTCATTACAGTTATTTATTTTTTTTAATAAATTTTTTGTTTCTTCATTATTTTCAATAATTCTGAATCTGAATAAAGATACTAAACTTATTGTTTCTTCTCCTATTTTTCTTTTATTTAGTATCTTCATTAAAAAATAACCTGTTTCTCCTTTTAAAGGTTTTGAAGTTTCATTAATTTCTAATTTTTTTACTTCATTTAATATATTGCTATCTAAATCAACTTCTGGGACCCATCCTATTTTACCAAATTTACCTCCGTAACTATCTGAAAACTGTTTTGCTATAGAAATAAAATTACCTCCGCTACTAATTTCTTCATAAAGATTATTTATTTTATTAAGAACTTCGCTTTCTCTTTTATTTTCAAAAGAAAGAAATATTTGTTCAATTAAAAATTCTTCTTTACCAATACTAGTTTCAAGTTTTTTCAGTATGGTTTCGACTTCTGCATCTTGAATGATAACTTGTGGTCTAAATTTATTAGCTACCAGTTGTCTCCATCCAATATTTGTTCTTACTTGTTTTTCTAAAATAGATATATCTGTTTTATTATCTTTTAAATAATCTTTAAGTTTACCTTTCTCAAAACCATTCTCTTTCTCAATTTCTGATACCATAGCTTGAACTTGAGCTTCTGAAACAGTTATATTGAAATTTCTAATTTCTTGCATTTGAATTACTTCATCTACGTAACCAGATATTAAATCTGGAAGAATTCTTAATTCAAATTCTTCATTTATAGGTATTTTGGCAGAAATACTAAATAGATTAGCCCTTTGGATTAAATCATATATTGATATTGGTTCATTATTTACAGTTGCAAAAATACTTGTAGGTAATCTTTGTAGAATTGGTTTGCTAGACTCATTAGTGTTATTTGCTAATAATATTTTAGAACAAAGAATTGTAATAAAAAAAATATTGAATAAAAAAAACTTGTAAAATATTTTTTTTATTAATCTCATTTAAATTTTTTATTAAATTTTAATTTGAAATATTTCTACCAGTTGAAAATGATCCAAGAGTTTTAAAAGTAAGCATAATCATAAAAGTATCATTTGGTTTAATTTCTCTATCTAAGTAATAAGATCTATTTAATCCAACTTCAGTGTTAAAGCATTCATTATCAAATGACAAAGATAATTTTTGTCCTAATAAACCTCCAGAACTTGTCATATCATCTCTTAAAGTATATTTAAAGGAATAATTTTCATTAAAATTATGTGCAAAAGAAAGATTTAGTTCTTCTCTTTCATCAGATATACCTGTAGTTGGCTCTAAGTAAATATAATTTAAACTTAAATTACTATCAAATACATTTGTTGAAATAGTAAGCTGATCTCTTCTTGTTGAAAATAGAGCATCTTTATTTACTAAGAATCTATATGACATATTAATATGTTCGCCAAAGCCAAATCCAATTCTTCCAACTAAATCTGATATTTGATCATCTAGTCCAGATTTTGATCCAAAATTATTATTTTTTCTAAATCTTATACTTTGTCCTATGAAAAAATCGGAAGTAATTTTTTTCTTAGATTTTGACTTTACATTAAAGTTTATTCCATAATCAATTCTTTGATTTGATTTTTCTAATTTATCATCACCTGGATAAAGACTTGAATTAAATAAATGTGTTTCACCAAATTCAAAACTTTCACTATCTTCATTTGGTATATCTTCATTACTTCCTCTATTTGGAGCTAAAATTAAAGCAGCTTGCGGTTTAAGTATAAATGTAGATTCATTATTATTTTTTTGTAATGGAAGATCCCAACCTAAAAGTAGTTCAGGATGTATTCTATTTTTAAAACCTTTGTAATCATTTTTATTAGTTCTTTTTACATGACTTAGCATATAAGCAGACATAGTTGTTTTAGCTTGAATTTTGAATCTATTTCCAAAATTATCTTGAAATGGATAAGTTATAGAAGGTTGTATTGATATTTTTCTTGTGTCAGAACCATTACGTCTTGTTAGAGATAACAAGTTGGCGTTGAAATCAATAAAACCTACTTTAGTTTTTTCACTTTGATAATTATAATTTATTGAAGGTAAAACAAGAGGGGTTTTATTACTTTGGTAAGTACTGGATTGTACCTGAGTAGCTATACCTGTTATATGAAAATAATTTTTATTATCAAAACCTTCCACAAAGAAATCAGAATGAAGCCTATCAGTTGCGCCTTGAAACATATACCTAGATAAATAAGTATCGTCAGTTGCACGTTTTACATTAAAACCATATCTCCAAAAATCATTTTGATCAAATTTTCCATTAATAAAAATATGTCCTCTATTTTTATTTGAATATGTTTTAACTCTTGTTCTTCTATCAGCATTAGTAAAGCTACTTTCTATATTTAGTTCTCCATTAACAAATCTTTGTCTAAATTGGGCGTATATTAAAGGTCTTTGGCCACTTATATATTGTGGTTCAATTGTTAAATCTTTAAATGGAGAAAGAGCGTAGTAATAAGGAGTTTTTATAATAGTTCCTAATTCAGAATTTGAAGTATAAGTTGGGAATAAAAAACCGCTTTGTCTTTTTACACTTGGGTCTGGATGAGAATAAAAAGGAGTATAAGCTACTGGAAACCCAAGAAATTCTAGAAAAGCGTTTTTATAACTAATTTTTTTTCTTTTTGAATCGTGCACTACTTCTGAAGCCTTTATTTGCCAAGTTGGTTTTTTGTTTGGGTCATCACAATCACAAGCTGAATATAAAGCTTTTTTTAATCTAGATATTGTACCTTTAAATCTTCTACCATTTGAGGCTGACATTTTTGAATTATCAGGAAAAAGTATTGATATATTTTTTGTAAGCCCGTTTTTAAATCCTTTATCTACTTCAGCGTAATCTGCAAAATAAACAACTCCTTCTTCATCTAAAATGCTTACATTGCCTTTTACAAAAGCTTTATTTTTTATTTTATCAAACTCTAAATAATCTGCTCTAAGTACCTCTTTTCCCTGAATAACTTCAACATTACCAGTTGCTATTACTCTTGATTCGTTATGATTGTTAACTATTTTTTCAGCATTTAAAATGAAAGGTTTATTTTCATCTTGGGAAAAAAGATTTTTGTTAAATAAAAAAAATATAAAAAATATTAATAAAATTGTTTTTTTCATTTTTAATTTGTTTTTTCAAAATGTATTACATAAAAAACCCCTACTAATATAGTTATAATAGATGGCGAAAGAGATGCAAGTATAGTAGGTAATTTATTAGCAATCCCAAGTGAATATATGTATTCAGATAACACATAAATCAAGAAACCATTTATTGAACAAGTTAAAATTAAAAAGAAGTTCCTAGTCTTGGTTTTTGAGAATTTTATTGTAAATGATCCTGCAATTAATATTAATCCAATTAAAAACAAAGGTAAGAACATAGTTTTATAAAAATACATTTGATGTTTAGTTGGCGAAAAGCCAGATTTCTTGAGCAATTCTATAAAATCTGGTATTTTCCAAATAGATATACTTGCAGGGTCAAGAAAACTATTTTCTATTTTCTCAATTGATAAATTTGTTTTAAGAGTATATTCGTCAATTTTTGCTACTTTTTTGTTAGGTTTATTTATTATGACATCTTTCATTATCCAGAAATCTTCTTCAATTCTTGCACTTTCAGCATCAATTCTTTCAACAAAATTATTTTTTTTTGTATATATGTAAAACGTTGCTTTTTCGAACAAACTTTCTTTTGGTAGAAAATTAGCTGCTCTTATTACTATTTTATTATTTTTAGATCCTTGTCTTAGCCATATTCCAGATTTACTAATAGAAAAATTACTTAATTTGCCCCTAAATACTTGCTGTTCAATTTTTTGATAGTGATTTGTTGCATAGGAAAAAAATGGATTAAGGACTGTAAAGTAAATAGAGCAAAATATAATAGTAAAAAAAATAAAGGGGTATAGTATTTTGAAAGAATTTAGGCCTGAATTTTGTATTATTACCATTTCTCTATACTTATTAAAAGAAAGACAAGTTATCATAGTTGTTACAAAAATACTTATGGGGATTAACAAAGATATACTTTCAGTTATTTTTAAAAAAGCTAGGTAAAGAACATAAAAAGTAGATGAAATATCAGGATGTTCTGAAGTTCTTCTTAATAGTTCAACAAATTCAATTAAAAATAAAATTAGAACTGAAATAGATAAAAAAAAAATAAAATTTTTTATATATTTCTTCAAAAGATATTTATCTAATTCTCTGTTAAAAATATTTATTGATGAAATTCTCATTTTTTATTTGAAATTCGTAGATTATAAAATAATAAAAAAATTAATAATGATATTGGAAAAATATACATTAAAGGTAATAAAGAAGTTTTCTTTACAATAAAATTAGGAAAAGATAAATATATTACTTCTATTAAAAAAATAGTAAATATTATCACAGTTATTTTTTTTACTGCTGATTGTAAAACTAATTTATCAGATAATAAAAAAGTTAAGCTTATTAATGTAAAAATTATACAATAAATAGGATCAATTATTCTTTTATGACCTTCTATTACCATGCTTGAAACTTGCCTAGGATCATATCGACCGCTAATTTCGTTATTTTTACTCCATAATTCTTTTAGAAACATTTCTTCAGGTTCTTTAATTCTTTCTTCATCAAGATCTTTGAACAACAAATCTAAATCAACCTCATATTCATCAAACTTAATTATATTTAATTGTGAGGTTTTTTTATCAATTATTTGTCTATTACCATTTTTAAGAATTACTTTATTTGCGTTGTCTAATTGAATTAATTCAGCTTGTTTAGCAATGTATGTAGCTGGATTTTCTTTATTTCTATTATCGTAGACAAAGACGTAATCATAATTATTTTTATCTACAATTTTTTCTATATATATTGTTATATCCTGGAATATATTGGAAAAACTACCTTCTTTAAAAGCAATTCTTGCAATATCTTCTCTTAAATTTTTTTGATTCTCTTTAAAAATAGATTTACTCAATGGACTAAAGTAGAGATTTAATAAAAGGTTGATTGTGCCAATAATTAACGCAAGAAGAATTGCTGGTTTTAATATTTTAAAAGTACTAAAACCAGAGGATTTTATTATTATTAACTCGTTGTCATTTGCGAGCTTATTGTATACAAAAATACAAGCAAGACTTAATGTTAAAGGTGTTATTGAAGGAATAATAGTTGGTAACAATAATGAAGTCATTGCAATAAAGTCTTTGAAATCTAGTCCATTAGTTGTCACATATTCTATAAATTTTAATGAAATAATAAGCCATATTAAACTTATAAAAAAAATTGTTATATATATAAAGT
>CEUZ01044077.1_pt1 | contig 24852 bp, 22 predicted proteins | sample 361511 | NCBI WGS metagenome assembly CEUZ01 (sample SAMEA2622822, study PRJEB7988) | marine metagenome | biome: marine biome (ENVO:00000447); feature: surface water layer (ENVO:00002042); material: "saline water (ENVO:00002010), including plankton (ENVO:xxxxxxxx)" | depth 5 m | reverse complement strand
TTGTAATCGTTCCCAAAATTGAAAGTTATCTAGGAATTAAAAATATTAAAGAAATCACAGAAATATTAGGTGATGAAAAAGTAGTCATGCTTGACCATGATGATCTATATTCTTCAATGCTAAAAAATAAAGATGACCCAAAAAACTTTCAAGTATACTTACAACAATTAAGTGATTTTTGTGATGAGAATAATGTTACATTATTGAGAACAGTTGGTGTAATGTTTGCAGATGCTGAAAAACGAGTGTCTGAATATGTAAAATAGTTTACCAACATCTGAATTTTATTAATTTGAATAGTTGTTCATTATATGATTTAAAATAAATGGATGATTTTTTTCTAATTTCTTCACCCATATCATCATCACAAAATAGTGATTTTTTTAGAAATTCAGTAATTTGATATAATCGTTGAATAATTTAACAATATGTCTAGTAAATTATTGAATTTACATTTTTTAATTTTATCAATTATTCCACTTTTACTCATATATTCTAACAATGTACACGAGATACCTCCACTAGATATTATATTTCCATTAACACTTAGTCTTGTTTTTTCGGGAATGATTTTTGGGGTATTAAGAATTAAATGGAATACTCAAAAATCAGCCGTGGTTTCATCCATATTATTCATAAATTTCATTGTATTTGGAAATATAAGATCATTTCTTACGAATGACTTGCAATTTAATTTTGAATACTTGACAGTTGCATTATTAATAATTTTTCTAATAATTGTAATTTCTTCTATATTTTTTATTTTTAGAAAAAATATTTTAAATGAAATCAGTAAAATTTTTACTATATTTTCATTAAGTCTAATTCTCATTTTAATGCCAAACATATTATTTTTTTATATTGATAATGATAAAGAAAATACTGAATTATTTGAAATAAATCTAGATGTGGAAATGTCATCTAAGCCTGATGTTTATGTTGTAATAATGGATGAATTTGCTGGGGAGTTGCAATTAGCTAGTGACTTTGATTATTATCCTGAAAAGTTTTTTGAAGAACTTGAATTACGAGATTTTAATATTCCTAAATTTGCATTTAGTAATTATCCTAATACTGCATATTCAATTCCATCTATAATGAATATGGATTATGTGGATTTTATTCCTGAGATTCTAGGTGAAGAATCAACCAATACTCTTATGGCAAATGAGCTTGCTGACAATAACAATGTAATGAAAATGTTTCATAATAATGGCTACCATGTAGTATCCTTCTATGGTGGTATGGGCGCATTAGGTAAATCGTTCGTTGATCAAAAGGTATGTGCTCCCTTTGAGATAAATAATGATCTAAAAGAAAAATATTTGCAGATATATGTTCCATTTACAAATGTAAATAATCAATTAATTAATGGTACAATTAATGATAAATTACAATGTATTTTAGAAAATGTTTCTAATACTTCAACTGGTGATAAACCTCATGTCTATTTTATTCATCTAAGATTACCACATGAACCATTTGTTTACGATGCAAATGGAACGTATAATGAATTATCTAATTATGATGCTACAAGTAAAGAAGGATACTTAGAACAACTAAAATATTCTGAAAAATTTGTTCTAAAACTATCTGATATGATTAAAGAAAATAACCCGGAATCAGCGATACTAGTCTTTTCTGATCATGGTTTTAGAGCCGAGATTGATTGGGAGAATAGACAATTAGATAATATGATTCGTGGTAATAATGTAATAACTGCCATTCATATTCCAGGAGAAAATGTTGACTTACCTGAGACTGTCACATTAGTTAATTTGTTTAGAATATTTTTTAATCAATATTTAGAAAATGATTTTGAGGTATTAGACGATAGAATTATGTGGTATAATCCAATTCAACCAAACAAGCATTATGATGTAACAGAGGAATTTTCAGAATATATAAAATAGTAATCATAATTTATGTAAATCTACTTTTGATTTTATGCCAAAAAAGTTTAATCGCCATTCCAGCAGATACTATTGAGGCAATGATTATTGCAAATAAACTTGCAAAAATACTGGGATCGATATAACTACTATATTCTAACATAAGTGTGAATTTTAGTAAAATAATTTAAATTTTCCTGATTAATGGAAAAATTTTTAATAATTTAAAAAAAGAAATGATATTGGAAGAAAAGATCATTTTTTATGCTGAAAATAGAGCATCAATAAATCATTTACGTCCACTAATGAATGAATTTATTTTAAGAAATCAGCAGATAGTTTATGCAACCTCTGTTGAAAATGATTTAAATTTTTCCGATGAACCTCTAGTGAAAATCATAAAGGTTGGAAAAGGTATGGCTAGGATAAATTTTTTCTTAAAAATAGAAACAAAAATTTTTGTTACAGATATGCCCGATATAGAAAAATATCATCTAAAACGCTCTAGAAAATTTAATGTTCATTACATCTATGTATTTCATTCAGTTTTTAGTACTCATTCATATCTCCGAAAGGGTGCACTTGATCATTATGATACAATCTTTTGTGTAGGAGATCACCATATTAAAGAAATTTTAGAAACTGAAAAAATGTGTGATTTGGAACCGAAAAAATTAGTTAAGTATGGGTTTCCAAGAATAGAAGAAGTCTTAAAAAATGTAGAGAAAAAGGATGTAGATAGCAATTTAATTATACTTGCACCATCATATGGAAAAGATAATTTTTTGCTAAAACATGGACAGATGATAATCAACATTTTACTTGAGAATAATTTTATTGTTTTTTTAAGACCCCATTATCGAATTTTTGAGGAAAATGCAAAAAAAATAAATCAAATAATTTCTGAGTTTGAAGATAACAAAAATTTTATCATTGAAAATGGAATAATTCCACATAAAATATTCAATGAATCATTATGTATGATAACTGATTGGTCTGGAATATCATTTGAATATGCTTTCGCCCAATTAAAACCGGTTATTTTTATAGATATGCCAATGAAGAATATGAACTCAGATTATAAAAAATTTTTAAATTTACCTGTCGAAATTAGCATGAGAGAAAAAATAGGTCATGTATTACAAGAAGAACAATTAGACGAACTAATTAATGTCATACATTATTCATTAAGTAACAAGTTATCAAAAAAAGACCAGATACAGAAATGTTTTGAAAATACAATTTTCAATATAGGCAGTTCAACAAATATTGGTTATGAGTATATTCAAAAAATATTAACTGAAAAATAATGGAATGTGAATAGTAAAAAATGATTAATTTTTTACAAGAATTTTCCACCAGATACTTTTAGTTTCATCTGGATTGATATGGAAATCATCTTCAAACGACATTATTGTAAAGTGGTTTTTTAAGATATTTTCTAATTCTGTTTTATTGAAAAAAAATCGTGTTATTCCATTATATTCAAAAGAATTTTCAGATATTTTATTTCCAAATTCAAAATATTTGTCACCTGGTTTTTTTGTAGAAAAGAAAAAGAAAGAATTTGGTTCCATGATTTTTTTTATATTTGAGAAAATTTGTGATAATTGAGTAAGATCAAAGAATTGTAATGCAAGATTTGAATAAACTAATTCAAAATTTGAGTTTTTAAAAGTAAAAGGATTAAGGGTGTCATGGACAAATAATTCTAAGTTTTCTAAATTTTGTTTGTTTTTTATTTGTTTTACAAAATTTATGGCATTTTCAGAAATATCAGTTCCAATTACTTTGCAGCCAAGATTTGCAAAAAATAAAGAATCTCTTCCTTGCCCACATCCCAATTCAAGTATATTTGAGATATTATTTTTTTTAATAATTTCTTGAGCTTCGATTGCTAAGATTGTTGGTCCGGTTCCAAAATAATTTTGCTTCGAATAAATTTCATTCCAATAACCTAATTTTTTTAGTTCAGCTTCAATTTCAGAATTATTCTTGGAGTCCATAGGTGTCAAAAAATTTTAGAGTTATTGTATTTTTTGATTTAATAACTCATCCATAAGATTACTAAGTTCAGTAGATTTATTGGTTTTTTTAGAAATAAGATTTGAATTTTCATTAGGGTCATTTACAAGATCGTATAACTCTTCTGTTGAATCATGTATGTTTCGAATATACTTCCATTCATCAGTTCTTACAGCATACACATTAGGTTCTTTTGGTGGTTTTCCAGAATTGAGAGGATTCCCAGATTGGGAAAATGCAATTCTGGATTCAGCATGACCATTAATCAGAGGAATCAAACTTTTGCCATCTATATTTCTAAAATTCTTATCAGATTCAATTGATAATAGTTCTAAGATTGTTGGAAGAATATCTACAGAACGTACTTGGTTTGGATAAGTCATAGAATTTAATTTTGGATGACAAAATAACGCGGTCGAAATTAATGTTGTATCATAACAAAAGACACCATAGGCACGTTCACCTAATTTTTCCCCAATACTAATACCATGATCTGAAATAACAACTAATAGTGTATCTTCTTCAAGATCTAAATTTTTAAAATGAGTGTAAATTTCTGCAAGATAATTATCTGCATCATTAAATAATTTATCATAATATTCAGAATTTTTTTTAATATTAGAAAAATATTCAGTACTAAAATTATCAAATGGTTTAAGAACATTTTCCATTATACCAGTATGAATATTACTATAATGTAGATAAAGGAAAAAGTTGTTTCCTGATTTTTTTTCAGAGGACATTTTTTCTAATAACAATTTATGACGCTCAGTAAGATTATCATGCAATTCATCATGAATTTTTAATTCATCAAATCCATCTGGAGGCAGAATTAGTTTATTTATAGAGTCACCATAAGTTACATAATTTTTATCGTGTAGATATCTAGGTAGTGTTTTGTATAAGTTTTTTTTAAAATTTGGACTTGACCAATAACTATTAACACCACTTTTAAAACCATAAACACCTGAAAATACTGCATGCATTGCTGCAATTGTAAAAGGTGCACTGGTTATTACTTTAGGAAAAAATGAATTATTAGATATTAGTTTTTTGAAAAAATTTCCTGTTATAATTCTGTCATATCTTGCACCATCAATAGTAATAAGAATTAGATTCACAAAAGAATACAAGTTTTATCATATATGGGTCATACTATGAAATATTCATTAATTTTAAACATAGCCCATTTTTCGTAATTCATTTTCAATTTCATCAGACGTAAGGGGGTTTTCATCTTGAATTGTTTTATTATCCTGTAAGAGATTTTCCAAAATTTTTTCCATTACATAGACTTGATTTTGGTTTTGTGCTGAACAATTAGTTTCTTCAAATGGATCACTATTCAAGTCATACAAATGAATTCTTTCAGTTTTAGAATTTTTATCTCTGAAATATTTAAAATCATGTGTTCTTATTCCTATTACATCATTAGATTTTAAATCAATCAGAGGATTACTCTCAATGAAGATGGGAGACTCAGAAAAAATTTCTTCAGATTTTAATGGAAAAAGATTTTTTCCATCACAACTAGAATAATTGAAATCGATATCTAAAAGATATGTCATAGTTGGTAATAAGTCGATCAATCCAACTTGTTTTGTAAAGATTTTATTTTTAGGTATATTTTTTCCAACAAAAAGAAGTGGAACACGTAATGCATCATCAAACAAGAAATGATCAATGGAGAAATGTCCAGATAATAAAGCACGTTTTTCATGATTTTGTAAATTGTACTTTGAGAGAATTTTAGATTTTTCTAATTTCTTTTTCTTTTCTATAGAAAAGAAAATTTTATCTTTCAGGGGTTTAAGGAGTCCAGGAGATTTAGTAGTTAGTTTTTTTGTAGCAATATCTTTTTGTCCTTGATCCTCAAAATCAATAATTTTGGAATTAATCTTTAATTTTTTTACATACGTTCCATGATCTGCAGTAATTACTAGAATTGTATTTTCAAAATCTATATTTTCAATTAATTTTCCAATCCAGGAATCAATTGAAGAGATTATTCGCTCATATTTTGAAAAACCATACTTTTCCTCATCATATTTTTTTGGGACAATTAGAGGAAAATGAAGATCCATCAGATGAATATTAAAAAACCAAGGTTTGTTTTGAGGAAGAGACGAAAAGACTGATAGAATTTTTTCACCTAACCCAGAATCTAATCGTTCGGTAAAATCAAACAAATAATTATCATTTTCAAATTTAGGGAAAACTCCTATTATTTCAGAGAATTTTGGGATGAAGCCATAAAATAGATAATTTGAATTATCTAAATAATTAAAGATCGTTTTTACATTATTATCTAATTTATTGAAACGTGAGGAACGTATTCCAGTTCTAAACGGAAATTGTCCCGTGAAAATGCTAGACCAAGATAAAATTGTTGCATCAGCGGAAGAAACAGTGTTTGAAAAATATGTTCCATTTTGTATGAGATTATCAATTTGAGGTTTTTGTGAGGTTGTAGTTCCGTGAAAGAATTTATCTGCTCGGAATGAATCAATTGTTAATAAAATTATATTTGGTTTCAATAAATTTAGAAACTTTTTTAGATATAAAACTATAATCTATAATTTGTAAATTTGGGAATTACTGAATTATCTTAGAAAGTTGTGATAGGTAGTCATGAAATAGATAATTTGTTTGTAGTAATTATATATCACGAATTTAGATAATTTTATGTGACTATTTTAAAAATTAATAGCAGAGTTATTGGAAAGAATTCTCTTCCATTAATTATTCCTGAGATTGGGATTAATCATAATGGAGAAATGAAAAAAGCTGAGAAAATGATTTTAGACGCTCATCATTCGGGAGCTGAATGTGTAAAATTTCAATGTCACATAATAGATGATGAAATGATTGAAAATGATGTTATTCCACCAAATGCACAAGAATCAATTTGGAAGATGATGAAAAGATGTTCTTTTTCAAAAACTCAAGAATCAAAACTAAAGAAATTGACTGAAAGATTGGGAATGATTTATTTGAATACACCATTTTCAAAATCTGCGGTAGATAGATTAGAGGATCTTGGAATTAGTTGTTATAAAATTGGTTCTGGTGAATGCACAAATTTTCCACTTATAAAATACATTGCATCAAAAAATAAACCTATAATTCTAAGTACTGGGATGAGTACGTTTGAACAGATCCAAGAATCAGTAAAAATTATTAAAAAATCAGGGAATCCTTTAGCAATAATGCATGTTACTTCTCAATATCCAACTCCTTATCAGAATGTTCGACTTGAGACATTAACTATTTTGGGGAAAAAATTTCCAAATGTTATAATTGGTTTAAGCGATCACTCTTTAAAAAATTATGTTGCATATGGGGCTATTGCTTTAGGTGCAAAAATTATTGAGAAGCATTTCACATCTAGTACAAAATGGAAAGGTTCGGATATTCCTATATCAATAACGCCTAAAGAATTACGTGAATTGATTCTTGGGGTAAAAGCAGTTTCTTTAGCTATGACAAAAAAAGTCAAAATCCTAAAAGAAGAATTACAAGTAGCAAAATTTGCTTATGCATCAGTAGTTTCTATCAACGAAATCAAAAAAGGTGAAAAATTGAGTTCATCAAATATATGGGTTAAACGTCCAGGTACAGGTAAAATTTTGGCTAAAAATTTTTCTAAAATTCTTAATAAGAAGGCCAGAAAAAATATTCCAAAAGATACGCAAATAGGTTGGGACATGATTGAATAAAAAAATTCTATTTTTGACTGGAACTAGAGCTGATTTCGGAAAGTTACATCCTTTAATGGATATAGTTGAATCATCATCTAATTTTGAATGCTATATTTTTGTCACAGGCATGCACACATTGAAAAGATATGGTTCAACATACCACGAAATTACTAAATCGCATTATGAAAATATTCAAATATTTAAAAATCAAAATTATAACACTTCTTCTGAAAAAATTCTTTCTAATACAATTAATGGATTAAAAAAATATGTTCAAAAGATCAAACCAGATATGATTGTAGTACATGGAGATAGAATTGAGACCCTTGCAGGAGCCATAGTAGGGTCATTCAATAATATTTTAGTTTGTCATATTGAAGGGGGCGAATTATCTGGAACGGTAGACGAATTAATTCGTCATGCAGTAACAAAACTTTCCCATATTCATTTTGTTGCAAATATTGAGGCTAAAAATAGATTAATACAATTAGGAGAAATTAAAAAATCAATTCATATTATAGGTTCACCAGACATTGATGTTATGCGAAGAGAGACTCTTCCGACATTAGAACATGTTAAATCTTATTATGGAATAGAATTCTCTGAATACGCAATACTAATTTTTCATCCAGTAGTAACTGAATTATCATCTATATCTACCCAAATTAATACAATTTTGTCTTGCTTAAGAAAAGAAAAAATCAATTTCATTGTAATTCTTCCTAACAATGATCCAGGCTCAGAAAAAATATTTGCAGCTTACAACAGTTTAGATAGTGAGAAATTTTTGATTTTTCCTTCCATTAGATTTCAATACTTCTTAACTCTTTTAAAAAATGCAAATTATATTATTGGAAATTCAAGTGCAGGAATTAGAGAAGCTGAAGTTTATGGCACTCCAACAATAAATATTGGTAGTAGGCAGTTTAATCGTTCTTCAAATAAGAATATCATAAACATTTCTTCTAAGAAAAATGATATAAAAAATGCCATAAACAGTATTACAGGGAAAAGATTCTTACCAAGAAATAATTTTGGAAATATCAAAAATAGTGATAAAAAGTTCATTGAAAAGCTGAATAATAAAAAAACATGGAATATTTCTATACAGAAACAGTTTATTGATTTTAGATAAAAATGACAAAAACTATTTTATGCTGGTTCCAACTAGATATGACGCAATTTTTAATGTTAGAAAAATTGCAGCAAAAAATTGACGCTAAGTTCTATGGAATTTTTGATATTCCTGATAAAAATCGTGAATTTTTTATAAATCAAAAGATGGTCAATTTTGAAAAAATCTGGTTTTTTCACGATGAAATAAATAGTAAAAATTCTTGCAAGTCAGATTTGGATAAGTTTGAATCAAAATATAATATAGATTTGATTAAACTTGCACTTAATGAGAGAACTATCTATAGATTTTATAATTACCATAAATTTTCTCATAAAGAAATCATTTCTATTCTAGAACATGAAACAGAATTCTTTGAAAAGGTTCTGGATGAGATAAAACCAGATATTTTTATCACTCGTGAGCCCGGGGCACATCATCACGAATTAATGTATGAATTATGTTTAAAGAAGAATATTAAACCACTAATGCTTACTCAATTATTTTTTGGTGAAAAATGTTGTATATCAACCAAAGTTCAATCTCTTGAAAATGAATTAGTCTTGGATCCTTCTACAACTCCAAAAAGTTTTGATGACTTACTAGAATTTAGAAAGAGATTTGATTATTCCATTCAAGGTAAACAGTCAATTTCAAGACTTGGTCAAAACAAATCGTTAAATTATTTAAAAGCTCTAATTAATTATTTAAAAGATAACAACTCTAATGTAAAAACTCATTATACTTATTTTGGGAGAACCAAAAGAAAAGTAATCTTAAATTCAATTATAGACTTTTCAAGATCATTTTTCAGAAAAAAATTCATAGACAAGAAATTTCTTAAAGATGTTAACTGTGATAAATTTATCTATTATCCTTTATCTTTGGATTTAGAAAGAAATCTTCTGATAAACAGTCCACTTCAAAATAACCAAATGGAATTTATTCGTCAAATTGCAAAATCACTGCCGCCGTATTTCAAATTGATTGTAAAAGAACATCCTCATCAAGTTTTTAGAGAATGGAGACCAATCCAATTTTATAAAGAGATTATGGAAATTCCTAATGTCTTAATGATTCATCCAAGTGTACATTCAGATGTTTTATACAAGAATTGTGAAATGGTTATTGCGACAGGAGGTTCATCTCCACTAGAAGCGTCTTTTTTTGGAAAACCTTCAATAATTTTAGCTGATAATTTTTACTGTGTTTTACCTTCTATTAAGAAATTAAAATCAATGGAAGAGTTACCTAGTCTAATACGCACTCAGTTAATTAATAAAGTAAATCCCTCTCTTCTAACAGACTTAGTAAATCAGATACAGAATAATACATTTGAATTTGATCAATGGAAAATATCGGAATCTTTTGCAAAGAAATTTTATCATAATGGAAATAATCATAATGTTGTAATTCAAGAAAAGGATGTCATAGACTTCTCAAATGAATTTTCAGCAGAATTAGACTTTCTTTCAAGTCAATTTTTGGAAAAAATTTGAGTTATTTATAAATAAGATATTTGCAAGAGTGATTAATGATGAAACCTATTCGAATATTTCTTGCAGATTTAACTTACAATACAGTTACGTTATCAACTGATGCGTTTCCTTTGAATGTTGGATTTGTTGCTAGTTTCGCAAAAAAAGAATTTGGAGAACAAGTAGAAATTGAATTGTTCAAGTATATTGATGAACTCGAAGCTGCAATCAATTCTAATCCACCGGATATCCTTGGATGCAGTAATTATTGTTGGAATGAAAGAATAGGATTAGAAATGTTCAGATTAGTGGTAGAAAAAAATCCAAACGCCATTTGTATATCAGGAGGTCCAAATTTTCCACTGGAGTTAAATGAACAAAAAAAATTTCTGAAAAAGAGACCCGAAATTGACATTTATGTTCCAATTGACGGTGAAATTGGATTTTCAAATTTTATAAAATTCGTGATAGAAAACAAAAATAATGAAAAATTAAAATCATTATTGCATAATCAAAAAATTGATGGATGCCTGACAATAAATTCTGAAGGAGATTTACTATATTCAATTGCATCACTTAGAACTTCATCATTAGATGACATTCCATCCCCATACTCAATGGGGTTAATGGACAAATTTTTTGATGATAAGTTGGCCCCAATGATTCAAACTAACAGAGGATGTCCTTTTTCATGTACTTTCTGTACTGATGGGACAGACATGGTTAGAAAAGTTAATCAATTTTCAATAGATAGAGTGAGAGAAGATGTAGAGTATATAGGAAAACATGTAACACCTTCAGTTCACACATTACATATTAGTGATTTAAATTTTGGAATGTATCCAAGAGATCTTGAAACTTGTTCAGAAATTGCTAAATTAATCGATAAACAAAATTATCCTAGTTACATCAATACAGCAACAGGTAAAAATCAACAAGAGAAAATAATTGCAGCAATAAAAAAACTTTCAGGTTCATTGAGACTTAGGATGTCAGTCCAATCAATGGATGAAAATGTTTTGAAAAATATAAAAAGATCAAATATTAGTGTTGAAAAAATGTTAGGACTTGCACCTGCCATCAAAAATGCAGGATTAAATACTGAAACTGAAATAATTTTGGGATTACCAGGGGATACATATGATGCACATGTAAAATCTTTAAGAAATCTTGTTCATGCAGGAGTTGATCATGTTGAATCGTATACTTGTATGCTTTTACCGGGTGCAGAAATGAGTTTACCTCAAGAAAGAAAGAAATGGGGATATCAAACTAAGTTTCGAATTTTACCTAGAGATTTTGTAAAATTAAAAAATGGGAAAAATGTGTTGGAAATTGAAGAAGTTATTGTTGCTTCCAATACGCTTTCATTTGATGAATATAAAGAAGCCAGACAACTTGCATTAATTATTTTTGTAAATAAAATTGGAATAGTTTATGAACCAATCATAAAATTTTTTACTGAAAATGGATATAGCATTTTTGACGTCTTTTTATTAATGTTGAAAAATAAAAATAGTTCAAATATTAAAATTGTAAAGATTTTTGAGAGATTTTTAGATGCCACTTTGGGTGAGCTTTGGGATAATCCTGAAGAATTAGAACAAAATTATCAAGATGACAAAGAATATGAAAAATTGATTTCTGGTGAAGACGGATATAATGTAATTCAATTTTACTTTACTCAAATACTCCTAACATCTATGAATGAATGGACTGAGTATTTTATTGAATGTTGTAATAAGATTTTAAAAGAATTATTGTCTAATGATGCTAAATCCAGAGTTTTCAATCAAATATGTGATTATTGTAGAGGTTTATCCCATAATGTTTTGGGGGAAAATAGGATGTCAACCAATCCAACTTATGAATTTAATTTTGATATAGAAGATTGGTTAAAAAAATCAAATCAAAAAATAGAAGAGTACTTACTTAGTCAGCCGGTTAAATATCAATTCAAATTTTCCGATATACAGTTTAATCAATTAGAAGATAACTTGAAAATTTTTGGTAATTCCTCCATAGGCTGGACTTCAGTCGTAAAAAATACTCAGATAAATTATCTTTGGAGGAAACCTCAACCTATTACTCCAATTTTGAGTAATAAACAATGAAACCAATTTGTTTTATTGGAGCTAGAGGAGGATCAAAAGGAGTTCCAAGAAAAAATATACGACCTATTAACGGAAAACCGCTTATTGCTTATACTATTGAATCTGCACTTGACTCGGGTTTATTCGGTTCAGTTATTGTTTCAACTGATGATGACGAAATTGCACGTATTTCTAGAAAATATGGTGCTGAAACACCATTTAAAAGACCAAAGAAATTAGCTAATGGAAAAATTGATTTTGCACCTGTATTAGTACATGGAATAAAAAAATTGCAAGATTTGAGGTTTAAATTTAATACATTAGTTCTACGTGATTGTACAGTACCCTTCATTTCTAAAAATGATATGAAAAATTCAATTAATGTACTATATCGAAAAAAAGTAAATGCAGTTTTTGGATTATACAAACAACATCTTAATCCATACTTTAACATTTTAGAAATAAACAAAAGAGGCCATCTTGAATTAAGTAAGAAGTTATCATCAAGACCTAAAAGTAGACAAGAATCACCACCAGTTTATCAGATGAATGGTTTATTCACATATGACGTAGCCAGTTTTATGAAGTACCAAAAAATTATTCTTCCAAAAACAGTTCTATATGAAATTCCAATTCAAAATGGAATTATGATAGATACAGAAATTGAATTTAAAATTGTAGAAATTTTAATTAAAAATAATCTGATAAAAAATTAAATTTTTTTTAAAACATAAATGACTTTTTGTTGTTGAAAGCCACCAACATTAAAATCTACTAAAATTTCATTTAAATTATTATCGTTTTTCAAACTATTTTCCATATTAGTTTTAATTATATAGTTTTGAATAATTTCAAAATTATTTTCTTTAAAGAATTTTTCCCATTCAAAAAATCTGTATTCATGTTCACCCTCATCACTTCTTTTTAGAATTAAGTTCTCATCAAGAAAATTATTTTTTAAAAACTTTTTATCATATTGAAAATTCAACATTCTTTCGATCTCCATATCAGGAGTAGAATTATTATGAACTTTGTCAACTACAACAAAAAATGAGTTTTTTTTTAGAATTCTATAGCACTCTTGAAGTGTATTTTTTACATTATCTGAATGATGTAAAGAATCCCAGGCAATAATAAAATCAACAGTATTGCTATCAATATTCATTTTATCAAAACTTCCATTTACAGAAAGAATTTTTTCAGATTGTTTTCCTAAAATAAATTTTTGAATTTTTTTATGACAGTGTTTTATTGCTTCTTCTACAATCTCTATGCAAAAAATATTTTTCAGTGGGAAATTTTTTTCTAATACTGAAGAAATTAAACATATTCCTCCACCTAGATCCACTCCTAATCCTTGAAAGATGGTTCGAGAGTCAATAATTGAATTTAGAATATACTTCACACCATTTTCGTCAATTTGAGTATATTTATCCATCAACTCTGATGCATCAGAATCAATGTAATTTTCTACCAGGTTTTTATTTGTTGTATATCCTTTATTCTCATTTTTGTTAATACTCCACTTCAGATATTCCATTTCATTCGCACTAAAATCATAAATAATAAAAATATACTGCTCACGAATTATTAGAGTAATAATTTTTGAATTTTATACATAGTAGAATATTAGTATGTGTATTTATTGATTCAATTAGATGAAATATTGTAAAAAATGTCTAATGCCAGATACTCGACCTGGAATTAAATTTGTGAAAGGAGTTTGTATTGCATGCATTCATTATGAAAATCAAAAAAAGATTCGTTGGAATGAAAGAAAAAAAGAATTAAAAAATATTTGTGAAAAGTATAAAGATAAAAATAAAAAAGATTATGATTGTATCATAGCAGTTTCTGGTGGAAAAGATTCTCATTATCAGGTTTATTATATGAAAGAAGTTATGAAAATGAATCCATTATTACTTTCGGTAGGCAATATGGATTATACAAAAACAGGAAAAGAAAATTTGGACAATCTTTCTGAAACCTTTTCTTGTGACATGTTAATTCATAAACCGAACTTGAATTTACTAAAAAAACTATCTAGAATTACTTTTGAGGAATATGGTTCTCCCTCATGGTATATTGATGCATTACTTTATTCATTTCCAATTAGAATGGCTACTAAATTAGGAATTGAATTAGTGATTTACGGTGAAGATGTCAATTATACATATGGAGGAAAATATGATTCTGAAACACCATCAGCTAAATTACAATCAAAAAATGATGTTGTGAAACCTATAGAAAAAAAGTTAATTAAAAAATATAATGTATCTGAAAAAGAATTATTTTCTGCAACGTACCCGTCTGAAAAAGAGATTAGTAAATCAAAAATAAATCCAATTTACCTTAGTTACTTTATTCCCTGGGATTCTCATCATAATTTTCTTGTGGCACAAAAATTTGGGTTTAAACATTTAGGTCATGAGCATGTTAGAGAAGGAACTCTTGAAAATTATAATTCGATTGATTCTCTAACATATTTGTTAAATCAATTTCTAAAATATCCAAAATTTGGTCATGCTTCTGCAACTGAAATGGCATCTAGATGGATAAGATCCGGTTTAAAAACGAGAGAAGAAATGATTCCATTTGTCAAGGAATTAGATAACAAATTAGATCAAGAAATTATTGATAATTTTTGTAAATTTACTAATATGAGTAAGAGATACTTTTTTGAAGTTTTAGATAAATGGTACAATCCAAAATTATTTTTTAAAGATAGAGATGGTGTTTGGAAGAAAAAATTTATTGTAGGAAAAGGTATGAAACAATGATTCAATCTTAAAATTTAAAACAAATAATATTGAATTCAAATAATGTGGCCTAATTTCTTTATAGTTGGTGGAATAAAATGTGGTTCAACATTCCTTTATCAGTATCTAGGACAGCATGAAGAAATTTTAATGTCAAAAATTAAAGAACCGTCATATTTTTCAATTTATGGAGGTATTCAAACTGAAACAATTTTCTCAAAACCTAAAAAGGGATTTAAAGAAAGAGAATTACCCAAAAAAAAATCAAGTAAATTTATACAGATTTCTCAAGAAGATCATACTAAATTATTTGAATCTAGAGGAAATGAAAAGATTTTTGGAGAAGCAACTCCTCATTATTTATTTGACGAAAGTTCTCCTAAACTAATTCATGAAAAATGTCCTGATGCAAAAATCCTAATTTCACTAAGAAATCCAATTGATAGATGTTATTCGTGGTATTTATCAAGTACTAGAACTAAAGTAAAACAGAAAACATTTGAACAAATAATTAAAGAATATTTTGAAAAGATTAGATCTAATTTAAAACCTTCAACAAAAAATACATATGAAAATATATTATTACCTAGTTTTTATTATGATTCTGTAAGAAGATATCTAGAACTATTTGGAAAAGATAAAATCAAAATAATTATTTTTGAAGAATGTTTTCCTAACAATATACTCAATACTATTAATGAGATATTAAATTTTTTAGATATAAAGAAAATTGTTTATGATTTTGATATGAGCAATACTGATGGTTATTTTACTCCAAATATGAAAATTTTAAAATTACCCAGAAATCCATTAATTAGTAAAATAGGAAGACATATTCCTTATGATATTAGAATGCCTATTTATAAAAAAATACGGGTAAAAGACAAAATTAGACCTAAAATTAATGAAACAGAAAGATCATTCTTAAAATCGGTTTTTAAATCTGATGTAATGAAATTAGAAAAATTACTTAATAAGAAAATTTGGGATGAATTTAATAATTAGTTAGAGAAGATATGGTGAAAATTAAAAGTATTTTTTCTATTGGAATCGCGGATGTAATTGGAAATTTAGCAACTACATTTTTTTGGATATATCTTCTCACTCTAATTCATCCTGAAGAATATGGAGAAATAGTGTTTTTGATTAGCATTGCTGGTACAGTGTCTCCATTCATAATGATTTCAACAATGAATGTGTTATCTGTTTTTTCTGCAAAAAAATATGACATTGTTGGAAATCTAAATTTTTTAATTTTGATTGGATTAGGAATTGCGTCAATTGTGATCTATATAATTTTTATGCGTGTAGATATAATTTGTCTATTATTTGGATATACTATTAGTAGTATAATTATTGGAAAATTGTTAGGAGTCCAAAACCATAAACTTTATTTAAAATTAGTCTTACTCCAGAAAATTCTAACTCTTGTTTTAGGTTTATCATTCTTCTATATTGAAGGAATTGAAAATATAGTTTTTGCAATATCTCTATCATATCTACCATTTATTTTTGCCATAAATAATATTGATATCAACTTTAGGCTCAACATAGTAGCAATAAAAGAAAAATTATCGTTTCTTGCTCAAAATTATTTAATTACCATTTTTGGGAGACTTTCTGGACAAATTGATAAACTTGTGGTCGGGTCGATTCTTGGAAATGAGGTTTTGGGGCTCTACATGTTCGGAGAACAAATAAATCTTGTTTCACAAATAGTTTCACAAGTTATTTTCAAGTATACATTAGCTAACGATTCTATTGGAATTAACAACAAATTCTTGAAAAAAATTTCGGTTCTAACATCAGTACTAATTGCAGTATTAGGATTTTTTTTGGCACCGGTTCTCATTCCAATAATTTTTCCCAATTATATTGACGCAATTTTGTCTGTACAAATTATAATATTCAGCATTATTCCTGCTGCAATTATTCATATTTACACATCAACAATTTTAGCAAATGAGAATGCTAAATTCTTGATAATTTCAAATGGATTAGGTTTATTTGCATTACTTACGGGCATTCTTACTCTTGGCGTAACATATGGCTTAGTTGGAATTGCTTTATCTTACTTTATCTCTTATGCTACACAAGCTATTGCTTTAATTATTTTAGTAAATAAAAAATCTAATTTGAATTTATAATGTAGACTTACAAAATTAGTCGCTTATCTCACGCACTAGATAGAATGCTTCAGCACTTTTAAATCCAGAAACTGTTCCCCATTTTTTTGCAATTACATCTAATGCTTCAATGGATCTAGGATGTGGGAAATCATTTATTTCAGATTTATATTTTTGAAGAGCTTCTTTTTTTACTTTTAATTCTTTTTCAATATTCACAAATACATTTGGAGAGAACTGTGATGGGAAAAACCATTCAGTCGAAGAAGGAACCTCAAATGAAAAAACTTTTTTAACTTTTGTGCCTGGTTTTGGTCTAGTTGCAGCTAATGTTGCAGAATATAATTTTCTATGATCAACATTTACATCAAAACCAGAGTGTGTGAAGATTTGTTCAGGATTAAAGTTTTTGATTATTTTTTCAATCTTTTTTGTAACTTCTAAATCAGAAACCAGATCCATTTCATTATCAGGAAAATCAAGGAATTCAACATCATTTACACCCAATTTTTTACATGCAGATAGTGAATCCAATTTTAATTTTTTGATTTGTTTGTTCATTTCTGAAATAATTTTTTTATCAATAACATAATTTGTTGAATTTTTAAAATTTGATGATCTTCGTGATGAAATTCCTGTTGCAAATATTACAATTTTGACATTATGATTGTTTTTTGCAAATTTCTTTATTGTTCCACCCATACCTAATACTTCATCATCCGGATGAGCAACAAGAACAAGAATATTCATTCAATTTCACCTTCAAAGGAGAGTTTTTTACCATCTAATTTAGATGATTTGAAAATAATTTTCTTTTTACCTATTTTGATGAATGCATTAGGATATGGATCACTTAACATACGAATGAAATTATGTAGATATAATTTAGAGTGATTCAAGTTTTTTAATTCACTTTGAGAAGGTTTACGCCTATTAAAAAAACTAGGGATTCCTTTTTGAGATGTCAATTTGTATTTACCTTGTATTATTTTTGTAATTAAATCATAGTTATTGTTTTCCATTCTTAAAAAAATTTCATCTAATGTTCCATCTAATGAAAGTTCTTTTTTCAATAAGATTTTTCCTGCATCTATTTTTTCATTCATCAAAAATGCAGTAGATTTTGTTTTTTTAATTCCACGTATAATTTGGTTTTGAAGTGGACTCCCACCTCTAAATTTTGGTAAATTTGATTCATGAATACAGACACATTGATAATTTTTTATAATTTCATTTGGTAGAATCCAAGACCAATCAGGAAAGAATATGAATTTGGGATCAATATTTTGAATTTTTGATATGGTAAGATTTTCTTTATCTTTTATTAATATGAAATTTTTATATTTCTTTTTTAATTTTTTAAAAACATTTAGAGAGTATTCCCTATGGGCACAATAAACATAATTCATGAATTAATAGAATTTTTAGCATTTTTTACCTTTCCTATTGTTATCTAAGTTGCAGAATCAGAAAGGTTGGTAATGCTTTTTTACATAAAAATTCTGATTTTATTATGATAGAGGGAAAAATTGTTAATTTACGTGCGTTAGAAGTAGATGATTTAGAGATTCATAAAAAATGGCGAAATAATAAGATTAATCGTAGACATACGAGAGAATACAGATTGCTTAATATGATTAATCAAAAGGAATGGTTTGAGTTTGTTTCTAAAGATAATCCTCCCAAAAATATCATGTTTGGTGTGACAAATAAACAAAAAAAATTGATTGGCGTATGTGGTCTTACATACATAGATTGGAAGAATAGACATTGTGAGATATCAATAATATTGTATAAAACTAAATGGCAATCAACAAAAGAAGCAAAAGAAGTTATTTCAATTTTGTTAGATTACGGATTTGGAGAATTGAATATGCATAGATTGTGGGTAGAGATATTTGATACCATACCAGAAAATATGAAATTATTTGAATTGATGAATTTTCAAAAAGAAGGAGTTATGAGAGAAAAGCTTTGGAGAGATAGGAAATGGCATAACTCAGTTATTTATTCAAAATTAGTTACCGATAAAAGATAATGAAAAAAATTAAATTATTTGATCCAGTATTTGATCAGGACGAAATTAAAGCAGTTATCAAGACACTAAAAAGTGGTTTTTGGGCATCGGGTTCAGGTTCAGGCAATGTATTAAAATTTGAAAATAAATTTAAAAAATATACACAATCAAAAGCTTGTGTGGCAGTAAACAGTGGAACTGCAGCATTAAATTTGGCATTATCATTATTTGATGTAAAAAATAAAGAAGTTATTTTACCATCACTTAGTTTTGTATCAACTGCGCACTGTATTGTAGAAAATGGTGGCATCCCCATTTTTGTGGATGTTGAACCAAATACACTTTGTATCGATCCAAAAAAGATTAAACAAGCAGTTTCAAAAAAAACAATTGCAGTAATTCCAGTTCATTTTGGTGGCATGTCATGTAACCAAGATGAAATACATAAGATTGCAAGATCATTTAATCTTGAAATTATAGAAGATGCAGCACACGCAGTTGGAACAACATGGAAAAATTATAGAAAAATTGGAGCTCATAGTTCAGCCGTATGCTTTAGCTTTCATCCTGTAAAAAATCTTGCAATGCCTACTGGTGGATTAATTTCATTAAATCATAAAAATCATAAAAAATTTAAAAAAATTCTAGATTCTAGGAGATGGTGTGGGATAACAGATAGAAAAGACACAGATTATGATGTAAGAGAAATTGGTTGGAACTATTATATGAATGAGTTTTCAGCAGTTATAGGTTTACAACAATTAAAAAAACTTGATAAACTAAATAAAAAAAGAAGAAAAATTGCAGAGAGATATTACAATGAGATTAGTCTTGAATCAAAAATGCCATTTGATCAAAATTGCTCTTATCACCTGTATTGGATTCTAGTAAAAAATCGACAGAAGGTTAGAAAAGAATTAGCTCAAAATGGGATTGAGACAGGTACTCATTACAAACCAATTCATTCAATGAAGATGTATAAAAAATCTAATTCATTACCAATAACAGAACGTGTTGGAAAACAAATAGTGACAATTCCAATACACCCTAACCTTAAAAATTCTGAAATTGAAAAAATTATCAATACAGTTAATAAATTTGCGTGAGATGATTTCATGAATATTTCAAAGATTAAACTTCGCAGAGTTTTAAAAACTGATTTAGAGTATTTTAGGGATTGGAGAAATTCACCAGAAATTTGGAAGAATAACACCCAATTTACATTTCTTAATATGAAAAATCAGAAAAAATGGTTCAAATCTCTTTCCAAAAAAGATTCAAAAAAAGAAATGTTCACAATTGTCAATAGTAAAAACATACCAGTTGGAATATGTGGATTAACCAATTTAGATCCAATTGAGAAGAGTGGGAAAGTTGCAATAATCATAGGAGAGATAAATGTACAATCAAAAGGAATTGGAACACAAGGATTAAAATTACTTTTAGAATATGGATTTAAAAAGAAAAAATTACATAGAATCGAAGCTGAGGTAATAGAATTTAATAAAAAATCATTATCATTTTTTCAAAAGTTTAATTTTAAGAAAGAGGTAAGATTAAGAAATTATTTATTTAGAGATAATAAATGGTGGGATATGATAGTGTTTTCAAAAATCATTTCTGATTAATTTATGTCAGAAAATCTTATTCCATTTCCACTAAGAATTGTTGATTTTGATTTTTTACCATTTACTTTTGAGATAAATCTAGGATCCATTCCACGTAATCTTTTTCCAGGACGGAGTATTTCAAAATTTATTCCAAGTTGAAATGTATCACCTTTATGGATTTTGGTTGTCGCTTGCAGTGAACGTTTGGCAAATTTAAAAAGTTCTTTTTCAACATTTAGGATTTCTTTTTTACCAGTTCCTATAGATTTGTCAGCTTTGCGAACAAAATTTATCATTGTTTTTAATTCATTAGGATTTATTGCAAATGCATGATCAGGTCCAGAGTAATTTTTGTTCAATGTAAAATGTTTTTCAATTATTTGTGCACCATAACCTATTGCAACTAGAGGTGCAGTGATTGGATCAATACTATGATCAGATAATCCAATTGAGATTTTATATTTCTGGTGTAATTGTCTGATTGTAGATAAATTCAGTGAGTTCATAGGTGCAGGATAACATGCAGTACATTGTAAAACACAGATATCTTTAGAACCAAATTTTTTTAGAGTTTTTATTGCAAAATCAATTTCATCTAATGTTGATGCCCCACTAGAGATGATCACTGGTTTTTTTGTTTTTGCTATAAATTTCAATAGTGGGATATGATTGATTTCATATGATGCAATCTTGTGAATTTTTACGAATTTGTTTACAGCCTTTGCATCGTTTAATGAAAAAGGAGTAGACATGAATTGAATTTTATGTTTTTTACAGAAATTACTGAGAATTGGTAATATTTCATAAGGCATTGAGAAATCATTGAAAATTTGATTAATTGATTTTCTTATTCCTGTTTTGGAAAGATAATCACTTTGTCCTGCGTTTTTGACATAAACTTCATCTGGACTGTATGTTTGGAATTTAATTGCATCTGCACCACATTTTGATGCTGTAATAATCATTTTTTTTGCTCTTTGGATACTGGATTTGGTATCTTTAGATTTCCAATTTGAACCAGCCTCTGCAATTACAAAAGTATGATTATTTTTTTTGGCAAACAATTCTTATCTTTAATTTATCATATTTGAATCTAGAATTGTCTTTTTTAATTCATCATCACTTAATTTTTCAGAGTTATCTGAAGAATATGAATTAGATATATCTAATTTAGATATTGAGGGATATGTTTCTTGTATGTAGTTATTTGATAATTCATCTTTTAATATCATATAGACATCATCATGTAACCATGCGGAACGCATTTCATCAATATTTATCAATGTTTCATGTAGTTTTTCACCAGGTCTTATACCAATAATTTTTGAATCAGTTTTTTCAAATATATCAAATAAGATATTTTTTACTTGATTCAAGTCATATGACTTAAGTTTTGGAATAAAAATTTCGGTTCCATTGCCTAATTCAGTAGCTTTTAAAATGAAATCTAGTGCTTGATCCATAGTTATACTAAATCTAGTCATTTTTCCATCAGTGATGGTTAACTTTTCCTTATTTTTCAATTGCCGAATGAATTTTGGTATTACAGAACCACTGCTACCAAAAACATTTCCATATCGAACAGCTATAAATTTGGTAGGATGTTTTTTCGGATTTGAGTATTGTTTGGCATTAACAAATAATTTTTCCATCAATAGTTTTGTTGCACCGTAAGTATTGAGTGGAGAAACAGCTTTATCAGTTCCAATACATATTGCCCTTTCAACATTATTTTCTAAGCATGCTTCAATGACATTCTGAGAGCCTTCGACATTTGTTTTTATGGCTTCAAATGGATTGTACTCAACTTTAGGAACATGTTTCATTGCTGCTGCATGAAAAACTATGTCAACATCCTCAATTGCTCTCTTTAGTCGTTTTTGATCTCTTACATCACCTATCAAAAATCTTAAACGATTATCCTGAATTTCAGATTCCATTGATATTTGTTTAAACTCATTTCGACTGAAAATTCTGATTTGTTTCACATCCAAAGATAACAAACGTTTTGTTAATGCAACACCTAGGGAACCAGTACCACCCGTGATAAGAATAGTTTTATCCTTAAACATGAAAAAACTGTTTTTTAGTAGAATTAAAAGACTTACGAATGAATATCATAATTTTTCAAGCGTCTCAAATAGAATTCGTGAAGAAAAACCCAGATTATCTATGTTTTTCATTAATGATTCATGTCCTTGTCTGACTAGATTATTTAATGAATTAGGATTTTTCAATAGATGATTAAGAGTCGTTGAAAAATCTTCAATCTTAATTTCTTGGCACGAATTTAATATGTACTCAGTGGTTCCAAACACATCATAATCTACCGGTATAGTGATAACGGGATTATCAATAATTTGAGATTCAAGAACACCTGAAGAAATACCAAGAGATATTACAATTTTTGAATTAGTTAATAAATTTGAAAGAGATTCATTTTTTATAATTTTAGCATGTTTAAGATAAGAATATAATTCTGGAGAGAAATCAGTCTCTGCTAGATCTGGATGTCTTTTAATTATTAAATTTAGATTGTTTTTTGAGACAGCATCATAAATTGATTTGATTATTGATTCATAATAATTCCACATCTGCACATGATGACCTACAGATTGATGATTACGTGGTCCAGTTGCAAGTATAAGTATATTTTTTGAATTAGTTAATTTTTGACTTTTATTTGGGAGTAGATTATCTAGACTTGGGCTTCCAATTGTTTTTATTTTTTTGAGAAACAATTGTTTAATCATATAATTGGAGGATATTTTTCCCCAGTTAAAGAAGTAATCAGAGTTTATTGGCAAAACACCTGCAATAATTGAATTATATTTTTCTGCATCAGGACTTTCAATAATTATTCCATGCTGTAAGAGAATGATTTTAATGGATAGTTTTTTTGCAAGTTTAATTATTATTTGCTCTGTAAAACCACATTCGGATAAAATAATTACAGATTTTAGTTTAGTATTATGTAGAAAATTTTTTGCATGTTCAATTTCATTTAGAGAATCTAATAATTTATTTTCGAAAATTTTTATTAGATATGGTTTTAGAAAAAACCATAATTCTATATCATCAAATTTAAAGAATTCTCTAAGAGATTTATCATTACTTATGAAGCTATGAAAATTCTCAAGTAAGAGTTTTTGAGAATTTTCAATAGAAAGTTTAGTGGTTTTAGAAGAATTTTTTGATGAAACAAAAGGTATGATTTTAGATTTTTTAATAATTTTTAGTGATTTCATATTATGAATTATTGGTCTATGCCTATTGTAAAGATGTAGATTTCCTTTAAAATTATTTGATTCTAAAAAAAATTTTTCATATTTTATTGGATCAAATTCAATGAAACCAAAATTATTTTTTAAAGATGAATCAGAGTGTGTTTTAACAACTAAATTACCTACAAGTTTTGATAGATCTTTTATTTTATTATAATTTTTTTTTGAAAGGTTTAAGGAAATTGAACGTGTAAGATTTAATTGAATTTTATCCCAGGTTAATTCAATATCTAATGATTTTGTACTGAAAGGAGATGAATTTATTCCTAATTCAGTGCATATTTTAGATAATTCAGAAGAACAAAGAAAAGTTGAATTTGGATAGATTGTATCTAATTTTTTAATGGTTAAGAATTTTTTTAAAATAGGGATTAGAAAATTATAAAATTCTATTCTATACAAAGAGCCAATATTGATATTTTCGTATGAGAGAAGTTTATCTCCATTATTTTCATTATACCATTGACATAAATTAATACAAGAAGAATCTATCAATTTTAATTCAGATTTATCAATTAGACTATCAGATACATCATGAGGAATTTTTTTCATAATTAATTTTCTATCAGATTCAATATCAAAAGTGATAATTTTTTTAAAAGTTTTTTTTAGATTTTGCAGATCATTTTCTGTAACGGTTGAGTCAATTAATAGAATATTATCAGAGGTTTTTTCAAGATTTTGAAGAGACATTTTCATTGTTTTTGTTTAAGTGAATTAATTACCAAATCTAACTCACGTTTAGTAATTTGT
>CEUZ01282522.1_pt1 | contig 24868 bp, 23 predicted proteins | sample 361511 | NCBI WGS metagenome assembly CEUZ01 (sample SAMEA2622822, study PRJEB7988) | marine metagenome | biome: marine biome (ENVO:00000447); feature: surface water layer (ENVO:00002042); material: "saline water (ENVO:00002010), including plankton (ENVO:xxxxxxxx)" | depth 5 m | reverse complement strand
AAACCCTCCTTCAAGAAATAGAATCCAAAGCCGTTGCGTTTTCCGTGGGCATTGTTCACGAGGATGACATTGAATCGATCAACATCCTCGGTGCCACCCATAAGGCGATGCGTCTCGCTCTGGGGCAACTATCACCACAACCAGTGGAGGCTCTCATAGATGGACACGCTCTGCCGGATCAGGTAGTGAAGAATAGGGGTGTTATTAAAGGAGATCAGAAAGTACCCGTTATCAGTGCTGCATCGATTGTTGCGAAAGTTACGAGGGATAGTATAATGCGAGATTATCACAAAATTTTTCCAGAATACGGTTTTGCAAGGCATAAGGGGTACGGGACTCCAGAACACCTGAGCAATCTCAAAACCTATCTCGCCTGTCCCATTCACCGTAAATCGTTTCGTCCTGTGAGTAATTATCTACCATCATTATCCCAAATTAAAGAAGAGCGAAAGCTGGTAAATTGGGGAGAACGGCTGGCGGCGCGGCAATTGATACGAAAAGGTTACTCCATTCTTGGGATGAAAATCAGAGCACTTCCTTATGGGGAGATTAATATTGTGGCCATGGATGGAAAAACGGTGGTTTTTGCTGAAGTAAAGTCGACTTCACATAAGTGGGTTGGTGGTTCTGAACATCAAATTGACAAAAGCAAGGTTGAGAAACTGCTAAAATCCATGAAAATATATCTGTCTGAGAACGAGATAGAATCAGACAGTCGCTTCGACTTGCTTACAGTCCGCTTTGGCGTAGGCCCGCCGGTCGTGGAACATTGCATTAATTGTCTCAGTTAGCAGGCTCTATGTTTGAGCGAAGCCTTTCGGGGTACTAAATTGCACTTCATGAAAGGTCAAAGAATTGCTGCCATTCTTCGGGAAATCAAATCCTTATTTATTATTCTTGTAATCGCTCTATCTTTGCGAGCGACTGTTGTCGAGGCGTACATCGTCCCAACAGGATCTATGGAAAACACTATTATGACAGGAGATTTTCTTATAGGCAACAAATTTGTCTACGGAATGCGAACACCTGATTGGATTGGGATACCCTATACTGAGCTCGGTTTTGATTTTCCCTGGTCGCGCTTTCCCCGTTTTCGAGAACCACACAGCGGTGACGTGGTCATTTTTAAGTATCCAAGAGATCATTTCCAAAAATATGTGAAGCGGTGTGTTGCTGAGCCGGGGGAGACGGTGGAAGTACGGGGTAAAGAACTGTTAGTGAATGGAGATCCGTATCCTCTCCCTGAGAATGGTAAATTCATCGACCGCACAGTGGTTAAGGAGGGGATTCGACAGCCCGGGATGTTTCTAAGGGAAGGGTGGAACAGGGATAACTTCGGACCAATCCGTGTACCTAAGGCTGGAGACCAAATCGTCATCGGACCAAAAACAGACTGGGACTACCTTCTTCCACTGATGCTGATGGATGGTCATGAAATTCTTCTTAAGGGTGATGGAATTAACGGCGAATACAGATTCACCATGAAAGATCCAAACGATATCGCACGTCGCTACATATCAGGTCTTGGGAGCTTGGTTCACAGGATTTTTTCATCGGCCCCCTATAGGCCTAAGAAATTAGAGAAACTATATAAAAAATATTACAGCCAATCTAACCTGGATGGCGAGCTGCTAAACGTCTGGAATTTCAAGTTTACGGAGGAAGCGGTCAATTACCTTTGGATCAATGGGAAGAGCATTAGAGAATTTGAAAGCTATTCCGTCCAGCAGAACTACTACTGGATGATGGGAGATAACCGGGATGACAGCGCCGATTCCCGCTACTGGGGATTCGTTCCCGAGGAACTCGTCCTCGGTGAAGCTGTGGTAGTATATATGTCATGGAAGTTTGGCGGTGGTCCGCGGTTCAGTCGAATTGGGACAATTATATCGTGAAGAGTTTTTCTTTGAGAATGTCTGTTTCTCTGTGTAGACTTTCTTTAACCGAGGCTTGTTGAATATTGAGGGTAGAAACGTATGCTGAGCGCAATTGCATTCGCAATTAAGATGATAGTCGCTGCCGCATTTGTGGTAGCACTTTCCCTTGGCCGCGGTGAGTCAATGCCAAGAGAGAGGGTAGGCTTTTACGCTCTTCTTTCCGTTGCAATGGCTGCTGTTACTGCTGTTTCGCAGGAACTGGGCTCGGGTCTGCTTGTTGGCGCAGTATTTGCTGTCATCGGGTTGATATCATACAATCAGTTTCGGAAACAGGGTGAACTGTTTGATACTCTTCAATCCATTACTCCACTTTGGATTGTTACAGTCACAGGAATGTGCGCCGGTGCTGGGATGCTTCTTCAGGGTGCATTTCTCACTTTCCTCGCGTATTACATACTGAACTATTTTCCATCCCTGTTGGGATATGATCGGAAATCGGAGGCGTGATCTCCAGGAGGATGAGATGAAACATCTGATTATTTGCTTTTTGCTGTCAGGAACCTGGCTCCTAGCTCAGGAAGAGGCCGATACAACCTTTATAGAGGATGAAGACCTGATAATTGAAAAAGAAGAAGCTGACACTACTGAAATGGAAGGGGGTGAAGTTTCCGCTGAAGGGGCGGCATATGGTTACAAAGGGCTTGCCTGGGGCGCTGCGATGGACCAGCTAGAAGTAGTCTCTACCGACACTTCATCAGAGGAGTCGTCATTAACTCATCGAACTGTGATAGGAACTCTCGGGCAGGACTCTGTCACTTATACCTACCATTTCTCTGATGTTGGTTTCTGGAAAGTAGTTATTGACTACCTGGGCATAGAAAGTAAAGACGGTATTGATGGGTTTATCTCCAACTTTCACCGAATTGAGAAGGCACTGACGGAAAAGTACGGCCCTCCCATGCGAACGAGTCAAAACGAAATGGGAACAGACAGGGAATATCTATTCTCAAATTTCCCAAAACTTAGTAGAGCCTACTTCCGATCGTCCTGGTCAGCTGATTCTTCCAGCATTGAACTGATGCTGGAAGCGGTGGTGCCCCAGTCTGAACATGATCCGCCTGTTTTCAAAGAGGCTTCACGGTCTATCCGTCTTTATTATTATAACAGCAATTATTTCAGTACTGCTTCCGGTGATACTACTAAAGCGTCAGAAGTCAAACCTTTGAGTGACGTTTATTAGTCCATCAACTAGTAAACAAACCTCAGCTAAAACCACCCTTTTCTCGCTTCTTTTCCTGAGTACGCTGAGAGTTTCATCCTGCGAAGATAATCCTCCTATGGTTCGCACTTATGAATATACTTCTGAAAAGGAGTCTGCGCTCAGGAAGGCGCAGATCGTTTTTGAAAAACTTGGTTACAAGATTTCATCCTATGATGAAGTTGACAACTACTTCACCACCGAAATGAGGGTAGTCAACCGACTTTTTCGACCTATATACTATGTGGCATTTGTTGCGGCCCATGACAGGCTTACGGTGGCGATCTATTCGGAAGTGAGAACTTTTATGCGCTCATCCCGTCTAGCATTTTCGGCCGAAACTGAGCAGGTGATGCAGGATGCTTCCAACAATCTTTCTGACAGGTTTCAGTACGTCATCTTTAATCCTATTACAGAATCGATTGAAGAGAACGGTTTCGCCAGGTGGGACAGAGTGGCTGACAGCGAAAGAGATGATGAAATTATTAGACAAGCTGAAGAATTACGAATCTCTGCTATGCTTGAAATTGAAGAAAAAATGAGACAACTCGAACGCATTGAGAGGGAATCGTCGTTGAAAGAGTTCCACGAGTTTCAAGATAACCGGAGACTGAGGGCCGGGAGGGAAGTGGAACAGCATCTGAAATTTTGGAGTACCAGTCGTCCGAAACGTTCAATTGTAGAATTGTCTCGGACACTCGAAAGAGAAAGAGAGAAGTTCGAAGCGGTGTTCAGGGAGGTTGTGACCACACAACGTGATGTAAACGGTACAGGCATGCTGTTGTGGATCATTGGGAAGGACGGACTAGTTGTAGATTTACGCATCGTTATCGACAGTTCCATCAATACACCGGAAACTCACCTCCGTGATCGGCTTGCTTCGATCTTAAAGTCCATCTCTTTCAAGTCAGGCAACTCATTCTTGAAAATGAAGCAGAGATTTTCATTTAATGGTAATTACAACAATTTGAAGATGGATTTCGGATTTCCTGTGATCACGGCACAATTTGATGAATATCCGATACCATTCACGGACGTTTTTGAGGGAACTCTTTTTCTTAATCAGCAAAAAGAAGTTTCGTCAGTTATCATTAAAAACTAGTTGATGTTACGAAACGTTTTTGCTAACCTCCGAATCGTTGATTGGACCGGATATTGAACTTCTTTGTATTATTGGATAGTGAATACAATTACGTTAATTTCCGTTCTTTCAATGCTTGGATAAATCGCACATAAAAAATTATGACCGTAGACCTTCAAAACTCTGAAGCTAGGAAAACATATCTTTCGGCAAAGCTTGACGACCTGATGGACGGAATAAGTGATTCTTATGGAACCGTTCTCATGGATGAACTCATTTCAAGGTTGGAGAGAACAGTAAGCGAATTCAATAATGAAGTGGGGACTCTCATGTTGAGCCTAAAGGAGAACGGTGAACGGCGTAACGAACTTATGGAGAAGATCAAGTCCGGTACTACCGATCAACCTGTTGAAACGCCTGTGGCGCAAGAAAAAGAAATGAGCGCATGGGAAAAGAGGCTTGAAGCCTTAGAGAAGAAATAGAGGGAGAGACAATGGAAACCAGGGATAAACTATTAATCTTGATTGTGATTGCATGGATCTCCGCGGCGGTCTATTTTAAGGCGACCACAGATCAGATGTTCACCCGGCTTGACGCGATGGAGCAACTCCAGATTAAGCATGTAGATGAAGTTAATCAGGAATTTCGAGAAGATCTGAAAACCTTAAACCTTCAGTTCATTGGTCGCGGAAAACATCTTCGACAAGCACAGAAAGATATTGTGGTTAATACACAACTTATTCATCACTTGACAGATTCCCTTGGAAGGAAAATCGAAACTGTGGCTCTTGATCTTGAAAATTTCCAGCGTGATACTGAGCAGAATTTTGTTTCAACAGCTGAAGCAAGAGATGAGATCGAAAAAGACCTCAGTTCATTCAAGCGCCAGCAACGCCGTTTCGTTGGCGACCTTGAACAGCGTGTGACCACAATTGAAACTGATGTGAAAGATCTTAATGAGCGTGTTCCTCCAAAAGCTGAGGAAGAGGAGGAGCAGGGCTCAAGTCGACGACGAGGACGTTAAGCGCATAATTTTTCACAGGAGTATAGTGATTAACAAAAAAGGGATGCGTAAGCATCCCTTTTTTGTTAATCAAAAATTTAGGTTGAGGGTGATTAATTAAAAATAATAGGGGTAGTCTTCTTCATGACCTCGGAGCATTTGGAAGATCTACCCCTACCTCGCGGGAGAGGCTTTTCAGGGCCTCAGATACGAAAGTAAGGTTACATTCTCATCCGTGTCAAGCTTTTTTCGTTAGTTATCTCTATTAGTTTGAGTGATGGATGAAGAACCTATTCATCGTCGGGAAACAAATAAATTAGAACTATTTAAAGTGATGCATTATAATAAAATGCCAGCCCCTTGAGTTTGATAAATTACTTGAAAAGGGGGCATCCTAATAAAATTATAAATAGGATTTGTGGAAAATATGTGGATAAGTAGGACAGTAGGAAATTAAGATTAGTTAAACTGACACTTGAAATGTTAGCCTCCCAGAAAACTCTTTGAAAAATTAACGTAAAAAGTCATTAATTAATTGTGTGCCGGGAGAGGGACTTGAACCCACACGATGTTGCCACCACCTGAGTTTGAGTCAGGCGCGTCTACCTGTTCCGCCATCCCGGCCTGGGTTTAATTTTAGCAAGTGATTGTAGATTGGGCTGAGTTGAGCGAGTCGGACTGTGAATCGTCTTATTTTCAGCCGAAAAAGTATAGAATGCTCTTAGAATTTGCAATATATTTCAGCGTCATCACCATCGGATAGCTTGGACTACTAAATCAATTAACAAGGAGCTGATCCTGCTCCCAGGGACAGAAAAATGAAGAAAATATCCAGACGACAATTTCTGACACAGGCTGGAAATGGCCTGGCAGTTGCCGCCGCTGTTTCAGGAGCAACGGCGCGAGCATTTTCTGCTGCTCCCCAATCTGAAAAAAAGGTTCTCATTATTGGTGCGGGACTGGCCGGGCTCACCTGCGCATATGAATTGAAACGGTCTGGATTCGATGTAATGCTCATAGAAGCAAGGGTTAGACCCGGTGGCAGGGTGAGAACTTATCGCGATCCTTTCGCAGATGGACTTTACGCTGAAATGGGTGCTGAATATGTAGATGCTTCCGATCGTAACGTACGTAAATACTGTAGGCAGTTTAATCTCACGGTTCTAACCGCGAAGCAGTACGATGGTATCTATTTGAGGAACCGACGGTGGGCCATGAGTAATTTTAAAACAAACGGACTGAAACTTCCATATGAAGGAGTGATGCCAGGCAAGCTGTTTAACAATGAACGAGAGTACATCCAGCCATGGCTTGACATGATTGAAGATATCAATAATCTTCCTCGCGAAGTACTTGCTCTTGATAATCTTTCCATGGCGCAACTGATGCGAAAGGCAAAGGCACCTAAGGATATTGTTGATCTCTATAACTATACCAACGCTACCGAAAGTACAATTAGACCGGATGAGGTAAATGCCCTCGGTTTTGTGCTGGGCCACTACCGTGCAGCCGGGTTCAGTGAAGATACCAATGAAGGACGCATCCTTGGAGGGAATGATCAACTCCCCAAGCGATTTGCTAAGGAATTGACAGATCAGCTCTATTATGGGAGGACTGTAAAACGAATTTCGGTACACAGCAACGAAGCGGAAGTATGGTATGAAGAGGCGGGACGGCTAACCTTAATTACTTCGCCTAGATTGGTCATTGCCATGCCTTTTTCAGTTTTAAGAAAGACACAACTTCAAGGTAAAATCCCGGCGGACAAAGTTAAATGTATTCGGGAACTTCAGTACGGTCACGTGTTGAAGTTAGCAATGCAATTCAAGAAACGATTTTGGGACGAGCCCGGCTCGCTTGGACAAAGGATATTTACCGATACCCTGCTCCGTCGAGTCTACCATTTTTCGATTGATCAACCCGGTCCAAGAGGGATACTTCTCTCTTTCACTTCAGGTGATGATGCCCGAAAACTTGGTCAGATGAAAGAATCCCAAAGGATGGATCGGGCTCGGCAGAAAATCAACCAGATTTGGAGCGAATCCGATTCCCATTGGGAAGGAGGAGTTTCAAAATACTGGAATGAAGATCCATTTACACAGGGGAGCTATTCTAGTCTCGGCGTTGGCCAGGCTAAAACCTTTCGTGCCTTGGCTGCGCGACAGGAGGGGATTATCCATTTTGCCGGTGAACATACATCCGGCGCATCCATGGAAGGAGCAATCGCTTCCGGTCTGAGAGTCAGCGGCGAAGTGAAGCAATCTGTTGACGGATAATGAGAGAAGCGACAAAGTGATCGCACTTCTAGGCGCTGGATCTTGGGGTGGGACAGTAGCGGAACATCTCGCCAAAAAAGGACTTGATGTATCAGTGTGGCACCGGAACAGGGATGAGCTGAGCGAAATGATGGAGAAAAGGTCCCATCCATTCCTGGAAAATCTTCAATTTTCTTCTTCCGTGAATTTCCTTAAAGAACTTGATTACTTCGAACAACCGGATATTGTAGTTATCGGTGTGCCATCCCACGGCGTCAGAGAATTGTCCGCTTCTATTCCTGAGAGTTTTAAAGGTGCCATTTTTGTAAATCTAGCAAAGGGGATTGAAAATGAATCTCTTTTGCGAATGAGCGAAGTGATCTCCCAATGCGGGCAGATTGATCCCTCCCGCATTGTTACAATTTCAGGACCAAGTCATGCTGAAGAGGTTGTTCGGGGACTTCCAACAACTCTTGTAGCGGCCGGCATTAATCCTGACACATGCAAGACTGTTCAACGCCTCTTTTCCCGAGAAGCACTAAGGGTTTATGTTAACGAGGATATTATCGGTGTTGAACTTGGAGGGTCGATAAAGAATGTGATTGCGTTAGCGGCGGGCGTATGTGATGGTATCGGTTTCGGTGATAATACGAAAGCAGCCCTCATCACACGGGGCATTGTGGAAATCTCCCGGCTTGGCAATGCACTAGGTGGAAAGTCAGAGACATTTACTGGTCTCAGCGGCATGGGAGATCTGATAGCAACATGCCTAAGCAAGCACAGTCGGAACCGTTATGTCGGTGAGCAAATAGGGCAGGGGCGTGCGTTGGATTCGATCCTCACAGAAATGACCATGGTTGCTGAAGGAGTTAAGACCGCCTCATCGGTACAGGCACTGGCTGAAAAACACAGTGTGGAGATGCCAATATGCGATGCTGTCTATTCCGTCCTGAATGAAAGATTGGACCCAAAAGCGGCGGTGAGCCGACTTATGAGCCGGGATCTTGGCAGTGAACAGTAGTTCCATTTTTGATCTGTTTCTCTACTGGTTAATCTCGTTGTAATTTCCTTTATCTAAACCAGATATCTTTGCTATCTGTTTGATGATCATTTGTTGGTATATCTAAACATATTACCCCCGTAGCTCAGTTGGATAGAGCATTCGCCTCCTAAGCGAAGGGCCACAGGTTCGAATCCTGTCGGGGGTACCATTTAAGTCCCTATTTTGCCTGGCTTAGGGGGTATATTTTAAATAGTAGCGTCAGCGCTGTATAAAATGCCCTGGGTTACATATGTGCTACAACTTTTCAACAATTTTCCCACTTTTTCCTTATGAAAATTATCACCTTTTTCGAAACGGAATTTTAGTAGATTCTGATATAATCATTGATAAATAAGGAGTTATTATGAATTTACAAATTATTTTTCGGGTTAATGGAGCTGTTGCATTATTAAATGGAGTGAGTTTTCTTTTCTTAACCAAAACTTTTCTAGGAATGGCTGGATTTACCATGACTCCTCAATTAATGACTTTAGGGCAAGCTATGGGAACATCTCTTATTGCTATTGGTTTGTTATCTTGGAGAACACCTGATATTTCGGGTGAAGCCATGTCTTCATATGGTCAACTATTTGGAGTCATAGGTGTTTTGTGGGTATTACTTATCGGATATCATGCAGCTACAGGACAAGCATCAGGTCCTCCCGTTTATGGAAACCTTACTATTAATGCTGTTCTTGCTGCACTGTTCTTTATCTATAGTAAAAAATAATAATTAAATGAAACGCCTTTGGGTTACATACGGGTTACTACTAACCGTCTTTAATCGTTCTTAATATTGTGTAATGTCATACCTCTCGATGATGGGTTAATTTGTTAAGGGAGAGACCTCCTAAGCGAAGGGTAAACGGTTTGTCGAATCGGCTACAGGACCGACTGGAAAATAGAGAAAATGAAAGCAACATCAACAAGAAGCGTCAAATATAATCTAGGATAGGATCAAATGCTTAAACCGAAACGAAAAAGAACTATAAAGGAAATTAAACAGGATCCACTACTGGAGATTGTCTACAAGGTTCAGCAGCTCTTCGAAGACAACAGGCAACTCATTTTACGGGCGGGGGCAGGTCTAATTGCGATCATTGTGATTATTCTTTTAATTCGAGGGGACCGCGCAACGGCAGCCATAAAGGCGGATAGCATACTGGCTTCAGCTATGAGCCACTATACCGCAGGAAATCATACTTCAGCAATTGAAGATCTCAATTATCTTATAGATGATTATGGTTCAACTGAGAGTGGAGAAACGGCCTTATTCTATTTGGCGCAAGTACAGTTTACTGCTGGCAATATAGAGGAGGCGGGAATGCACGCTGAAAGATACATTGCAAAGGGGAAGTCATCTTCCCATCGAGGTGGATCTCATCTGATTCTTGCCGAACTTTTAGTAAAGGAGGGGGCTTATGAGACAGCCGCTAATCACTATCTCCATGCCGCCAATCTAGCTCTTACCCCAGTTACAGGTCGTCGAAATCGCCTCAGCGCCGTAGACTGCTACATCCAGATCGGCGCATATGATAATGCGAAAAAACTTCTGAATGAAATCGAACAGAACGGTAAAACTATTGATCCCCTTCAAGCCGACTTAGAGAGAATAAGAGGTAGGCTTCAGATTCTTTCCCAGCCATAACAGACATCAATCTTCAGGGACAGGGTGAATTTCGCCCAATCGATAATTTGACTCAATTGCCTTGTTACCGACAATAAAGACAATTAAATTACTTCGCTGTATGTGGGTCCGGAACCCACATTTTTGTATTGGGCTTTTTGAAAAGTCGGAAGACGAATGGAATTAGTCACAATTCTTGAGTCCATAATCCGGGAAGAGGGATTTATCCTTTTAGACAGTACCGTTTCACCCGGTTATGCCAAATTAGTGGTGGACACCGAAGATGGAATTACCCTTGATGAAATCACGCGGCTGACTCGAACCGTGAAGGATGCTGGTGAGATCAATGAACTTTTTCCTGAGGGGATTCGCCTCGAGGTGACATCTCCTGGAATTGATTACCCTATGACCAAACTGTTTCAATATAAGAGAAACATTGGTCGTGCGGTAAGGGTGCTGCATGAGTTAGATAATTGCCCCAGTCCATTTGAAGGCCAAATTTCTGCCGTGGAAAATACCACTGTGACTATTGAGAATAAGAAGAGTAGATATTCATTTGATCTCGTACAGATCGAAAAATGCCAACTCGTCATCCGTTAGACTTCTGAGGAGGAAGTGTTGGATAAACATCAACTGATTCAGAGTTTCTCTGACATAGCGAAAGAAAAGAATATTGACAGAACAGAAATCGGGACGATTCTCGAAGAGTTGTTCAAGTCACTTATTGAGCGACAGTACGGTCAGGCGGATAACTGTGATGTGATTGTCAATATTGATCGCGGGGAGCTCGAGATTTATCAAAACAAGGTGGTGGTTGAAGACGTTGACAATCCCGGAACTGAAATATCACTTAAAGACGCACAGAAGATTGAGCCTGAGATGGCTGTAGGCGACGATTTTGTAGATGTGATCGATCCAACTTCTTTCGGCCGGAGACTGGTGGTTGCCGCCAAGCAGTTTCTCAGCCAGCAAATCCGCGATATTGAAAAGCAGCACACATTTGAAAACTATTTTACTCGAGTAGGAGAAGTCGTCATCGGTGACGTTCGACAAGTAAATCGAGACAGCATTCACATTCATATTGATCAGAGTGAGCTAACAATGCCGAGAACTGAAGCGATTGCCAATGAACGTTACAGACGGGGAGAGACGCTTCGTGCTCTTGTAAAGTCTGTTGAAATGACTTCTCGTGGCCCTGACATTTTGGTTTCTCGATCTGACAATCGATTCCTTGCGAAACTTTTTGAAATGGAAGTACCTGAGATTGAAGACGGCATTATTGAAATTTTGGCTATTGCCCGAGCACCGGGTCTGCGTGCAAAGATTATTGTTCGGTCGCACGATAGGCGAATTGATGCAGTGGGTGCCTGCGTCGGTATGCGGGGCAGTAGAATACAGGCTGTTGTTCGTGAGTTGAACGGGGAAAAGATAGATGTGATCAACAAGAGTGAACAACCTGAAGTACTCATCTCACGAGCCCTATCACCAGCTAAACCGCTTAATCTCTATATTGATGATGACGCCAAATTTTGTGTCGCCGTGTTCGATAATGAGGAGATGGACTCGGGCATTGGAAGAAACTATCAGAATATAAATCTTGCGGCTCAGGTTACTGGATATAAGATTGAAGCGGTCAGCCAATCCGAGTATGAAGGTGTTTCAAAATCGTCTTCAGAAGAAATTTTTATTGAGCAGATTCGCACTATTACAGAGAGAATGACGACGCTTCTAAGTGAAGGTGGAGTCAACACGGTTGCCGATTTCAAAGAGGCATCACGGGACGATCTTTTGGCTGTGAAGGGCCTTGGTGAAAAAATGTTAGAGACCATCGAGGAAAGGATTGGAATATATTTGACTTCTCTTGACAAGAGACATGAAACTGATGAATCTCCATCAACACCGGAAATTCCAAACAAAGAAAGCGGGATGTCTAACGCGGCTGAAATCGAAGATGAGAGTGATGAAGTAAATATTGTGGCTGAACCGGATCAGATTAATGAATTATCTGGTTATAGTCAAACTTCAAGTGAATCAAATCACTTGAAAAATTCGACTGAGGAAACGCAAAATAGTTCCAATTTGCACGATGAGGTTACTTCTGAAGAAGTCACTACTGGTTCAGAGGCTAATCTGACTTCATCAGAATCGCCTGTAGAGTCTGGGCAAACAGGATCTGAAGAATTACAGGAGTTAGACAGTTGAGCGACGTACTCGCAACTACTCGGCGAATAGTTCAGGTGGCCAAAGACCTGAATATATCTCACCGTGACATTATTGAATTTCTCAATAGCCGTGGCTTGGAAGTAAAGAGTCATATGAGCCCCCTTGGTGAAGGAGAGTATCAACTTGTCATTGAAGAATTTGAAAAAGATCTCCAGACAGTAGAGAGGTACCGTAAGGAAAAGACTCGCAAAGAGATACACTCGAGAATGATCGAAGAGAAGATGAATGAGGGGTCTTCGCTTGAAATCCTCATGCCTGATGAGGCGGCGAAATTTAATGATCAGGAAGCGATCAAAGAGGAACTGGAAGCCGCGCCAGTTGAGATTGATGGCTCAATAGAGCTGGATGACGAGGAGATTACTGAATCTGTTGAAGAAGAGTTTTCGGAGGAACAAGCCACTGATGAACCTGACACAACAGAGCCTCAGGAAGAAGACCCTGAACTTTCAAAGCGGAAACCAAAATTTAGAAAAGTCGATCTCTCCAAAATACAGTCACAAATTGAAACACCTCGGCGTAGGCCCGAAAAAGCTCAAGAAGAGGAAGAGAAGAAAAAAGATGATCTTTCCGTCAGCTCCACTATCAAACGAACGCTTGCCGCTATGGAGCACAAAGCTAAGAAGAAACGATACCGGAAGGATCGGGATGATGATGAAGAACTTGAACTAGAAGAGGTGGTCCAAACCATTCAAGTTCGTGATTTCATGAACGTTCAAGAATTGGCAGAAGTTCTTGATGTGAGCCCCACAGATATTATCGGCAATTGTCTCCAGCTTGGCATAATCGCTACGATGAATCAAAGGCTTGAATTTGATACGCTTTCTCTCCTCGCTGACGAATACGGTTATAAAGCGGAGCTTATTGAAGAAGAGGTTAAGGATTTTATTAGCCATGAAGAAGATCAGGATGACGGTAAGTCGCTAAAACCGCGAGCTCCAGTGGTAACTATTATGGGTCATGTAGACCACGGTAAGACATCTCTAATCGATTATATTCGGCGAGAAAATGTTGTAGCAGGAGAAGCAGGTGGAATTACCCAGCACATCGGAGCATACGAGGTTTTTCTTGAAGAAGGTGGGCGAAGTGTAACATTTCTGGACACGCCGGGCCACGAGGCTTTCACAGCCATGAGGGCGAGAGGTGCTCAAGTTACTGATGTTGTTATTTTGATCGTGGCTGCGGATGATGGCGTTAAACCGCAAACCATTGAGGCTATCGATCACGCAAAAGCTGCTGGAGTACCGATCGTTGTTGCGGTGAATAAAATTGATAAACCCAATAGCAATCCAGACATCATCAAAAAGGAACTTTCTGAAAACGGAATTCTTGTTGAAGATTGGGGCGGAAAGGTCCAGTGTGTTTCAGTTTCGGCAAAGACCGGAGATGGCATCCCTGAGCTTTTGGAGCTTCTTGCCCTTGAAACAGAAGTCCTTGATCTCAAAGCCAATCGCGATACGTTAGCACTGGGAACAGTTATCGAATCGAAACTTGACAAAGGCCACGGTGCTATTGCCACGGTTCTTGTACAAAGAGGCACGCTTCATCAGGGTGAAGTGTTTATCTGTGGAAACCATCACGGAAAAGTTCGTGCTTTGATGAACGAGCGTGGAACGAGGATCGAATCAGCGGGCCCATCTCAGCCGGTGCAGATTCTTGGGTTTCAGACAGTACCGCAGGCAGGCGATATATTCACTGTGGTAGAAGATGAGAAAAAGGCAAAAAAAATATCAGGTGAGCGCGACCGAATACAGAGAGAGATTGACAGACAAAAAATTCATACCATTTCGTTGGACAAACTGTCCACCGATATTCGGGAAGGCGCATCCAAGTTGCTTCCGCTTGTAGTGAAAGCAGATGTGGATGGATCTATTGAAGCGCTTGTTGACGCCCTTTCGGATATTCCTAGTAAAGAGGTTAAAGTTGATGTAGTTCACAGAGGTGTTGGTATTATATCTGAATCGGATGTCCTGCTGGCTGCTGCTTCAGGTGGAGTTGTCATCGGGTTTAATGTGTCGGTAAATCCCAATGCTTCTCTTGTGGCAAAAAATAACGGTATTGATATTCGCGTTTATAGCGTTATCTACGATGCCATTAATGAGATCAAGCTGGCCCTAGAGGGTCTCCTTGAACCGGATATTGTGGAGAAGCCGCTCGGTCAGGCTGAAGTACTGCAAGCATTCAAAATATCACGGCTGGGAACTATTGCCGGTTGTAAGATGATAGAAGGTGCAATCTCACGAAAAGACACTGCACGAATTCGACGTGACGGGGAGGTAATCTATGAAGGCAAGATTACGTCCCTCAAACATTTTCAAGATGACGTAAAAGAGATTGATGCCGGGAAAGAGTGCGGCATTGGAATAGAAGGAATGAAAAACTTCGAGGAAGGCGACCTCATTGAGACGTATACCACTGAAGAGGTCAAGAGAACTCTCGAAGCTTGACGGAATCTCTTTAACACTTAGAGATAATCTAGTTGAGCATCAGAGTATTGAATCGATGGCAGTCGGCATCCTTCACCTCGAAGTCCGACTGTTGAGTCCCCGCTTGCTGAAAGAGAAAAGATCCATTATAAAGCCTCTCAAAAATTACTTGCGGACGGAACACCATCTGTCCCTCGCTGAAGTAGAGAATCAGGAAATTCATCAGCTTGCAAGTCTGGAGATAGCGATGGCTTCGAACGATCGTGCTTATCTGCAGACTGCTCGTTCCCGACTCAGTAAATCACTCGAGAGACGATTTCCTGTTATGCTTGCCAGGGAAAAGGTGGAAATCATTTGAATACCAGGCCATACTCAAGGGCCAATCGTTACGGTCACGAGCTCCAGAAACTGCTGGGTGACATGATCTCAAGGGAACTGGATACGTCATCTGTCGGTTTTGTTACCATAAGAGATGTTAAAATGACCAATGATTTAAAAATAGCAAAGATCTATGTAAGTACTATTAAGAGCACAAAGTCAGCTGAGACAGTAGTAGAATTCTTTTCGATTCACTCAAAATACCTAAGGGGATTGTTAGGTAACCAACTGACCTCAAAATCCGTTCCGGAGCTGAGGTTTTATTACGACAATTCTGAAGAAGAGGCGGAAAAGATTGAAAGGCTGTTCGTCAAAATTCGTGGTGAGAAAGCATAAGTGTGATAGTAGCTATTGACAAACCGATGGGATGGACATCATTCGACGTAGTAAAGAAAGTCCGTCAAATTACCGGTGAAAGTAAAGTGGGACACGCTGGGACTTTGGATCCGTTTGCTGAGGGTGTTCTTGTTATCGGAATCGGTCGCCAATCAACCCGGCAACTGGGTGAGATCAGCAACAGTATCAAATCTTACCGCGCTTCACTCCGCCTCGGAGAGATGACAGATACTCTTGATAATACCGGAAAGATCATACGGGAGATGTCAATTCCCCAACTTGTTGAAATTGAAGTGGCGGGAGTTTTGGCTGGTTTCCTTGGACCACAAATGCAAGTACCTCCCATGTTTTCAGCCAAAAAAGTTGACGGAAGGCGACTTTATAAACTTGCAAGAAATCAGATCACGGTTGATAGAGAACCGGTAGCCATCACCATTGAGAATATTGAACTAATTGATCTCGGAATTTCTTCAATCGAATTCTCTGTTACATGCTCCAAAGGAACTTATGTTCGCCAGCTTGGCTCCGATATTGCAACAGCGCTTGGAACAGTTGGTCACCTGACAAGATTGAAGCGGGTGGATGCTGGAAGATTTACACTTGATGACTGCATTAATTTCGAAGAGATTGAAGAGCAATGGATGTCTTCTATCATTTAGATGATATTCCTGAAATGAATGATGCAGTGTTAACCATTGGATCTTTTGATGGACTTCACCGTGGCCATCAGGAGGTAATTCGGAGAGTGGTCACTACAGCACGTATATTGGAAGCGCCATCGGTACTAATCACTTTTGATCCCCACCCCAAAGAAATTCTTAGAGATGACGCCAAGTTTGATTTGCTGATGGACATTGACCATAAGCTCACTCTTCTAGAGATCATGGGGGTCAACACGACGCTGGTTATCCCTTTTGATAAGGATTTCTCCACTAATTCCGCCTCAGCATTCCTGAATGAAGTGATTATAAATAAGTTTAACCCTTCTCGCATCATGGTTGGATACGATCATCATTTTGGGCACAACCGGGAGGGAGATGGTAAATTTTTAAAAACGGAAAGTTCCCAATACGGTTATACAGTCGAGATCATTTCAGAGATCGGTGATGAGGGAGAGATTTACAGCAGCAGCCGTATTCGCAACCTGATTGCTTCCGGCAACGTCCGCCGCGCCTCTTATGATCTTGGCCGCGCCTACGGTTTTGATGTCAAAGTCGTTCACGGTTCCGGACGCGGGCACGAGCTCAGGTTTCCTACGGCTAACTTCATCCCTACTTTAGATACCCAGATGCTGCCTTATCAAGGGGTCTACTTGGCTCGCGGGATGGTAGATGGAAAGTGGCTGTATGGTATGGCAAATCTCGGAACTCGACCGACCTTTGACGAAAAGGATTTCGTCATGGAAATTCATTTCTTCGATAATGAAGTTGAAGATCTTTACGACGAAAAGTTTGAAATCCAGTTTCTAGAAAGAATTCGTGATGAGAAGAAGTTCAACTCAGCAGAAAATTTGGTGAATCAACTAAACCTTGACAAGGTCTATTGCCTTGAAAGAGTAGATGTGTACAAAGAGGAGAAATAATGACACTTACAGCGGAAAAGACTAAGGAACTGGCAAAAAAGTTTGGTAAGGATGAAAATGATGCCGGGGCCGTGGAAGTTCAGGTGGCAATTCTGACGGAACGAATTAGGCTTCTGGAGGACCACTTCAATAAGCATAAAAAAGATAATCACTCTAGGAGGGGGCTCATCAAGATTGTGAGTAAACGTCGGAAGCTTCTGAAATACCTTATCCGCAGGGATTATGAAGAGTATCAGAAATTGATTAAAGAACTTGGAATAAGAAGATAATAACAAACTAGAAAAGAGAAAATAAAATGCAAGCAAGAAAACAGACAATAGATTTGGCGGGAAAGACTCTAACATTGGAGACGGGCGTGATGGCAAAACAGTCAGCCGGATCAGTTACAGTTCAGTACGGAGACACCATTATTCTCTGTGCGGTCAATGCGGCAAATGATTCGAGAGAGGGTATTGACTTTTTCCCGTTGTCGGTTGAATATCGTGAGCGCTTTTACGCCGCCGGCAAAATTCCTGGAGGATATTTCAAAAGAGAGGGACGCCCGGCAGAAAAAGAGATTCTTTCAGCGAGATTGACGGATCGGCCAATTCGTCCACTTTTCCCGAAGGAGTTTCGTTGTGAAACGCAGGTGATGATCAACCTTTTGTCAACAGATCAGGAAACACCTGCTGATATTCTTGGTACTATCGGATCCTCTGTGGCACTGCTTCTTTCAGACATCCCGTGGAACGGTCCGGTTGGAGCAGTCAGGATTGGATACATTGATGGTAAACCACTTATTAACCCAACATTTCAGCAGATCGAAGAAAGCAAGCTGGATCTCGTAATGACTGGAACTGAAGAGGCCATAATAATGATGGAGGCTGAAGCCAAGGAGATTGCCGAAGATGAGATTCTGACGGCGGTCCAGTATGGACACGAAGTGATCAAGGATATTGTAAAATTCCAACATGATTTTGTGAAAGGGATTGCTAAGCCCAAAAGGGAACTTAATTCGCCTGAGCATGATCCTGCCCTTGTTGATGCGATTACAGCTAAGGTTAATGCAGAAATAACTTCACTAGTCGGTGGAGATGCGAAGGACGATCGCCGAAAAGCAGTGGCCGATTTCAAGAAAAATATAACTGAATCTCTAGAGGAACAGTATCCTGAATGCGGAGGGCTTGTCAAAGCAATGACTGATGATGCGGTGAAGAAAGAAATTCGACGCCGTATTTTGGTTGATGGTAAACGTTCCGATGGTCGGAGCATGGATGAGATTCGACCCATCTCCATGATCCAAGGAGTTCTCCCTAGAGCACACGGAAGTTCTCTTTTTACTAGAGGAGAAACTCAGAGTCTTGCAACTGTAACACTTGGTACAAAATCGGATGAACAGTTCGTAGACGACTTAGATGGAGAATTCAAAAAGCGGTATATGCTTCACTACAATTTCCCTCCTTTCAGTGTGGGTGAAGTACGACGCTATCTGGGAGTGAGTCGCCGTGAAGTGGGGCATGGTAACCTTGCTGAACGGGCCCTTCAATTCGTAATGCCGGAATTTGAAGACTTTCCCTACACGGTTCGTCTTGTATCGGATATTTTGGAATCAAACGGGTCCTCTTCTATGGCAACGGTTTGTTCTGGTTCCTTGGCACTGATGAATGCGGGTGTACCGATCAAATCACACGTAGCGGGCATTAGCGTTGGTCTTGTTACCGGGAACGATAAAGAAGTTCTGATGACAGACATCCTTGGTGAAGAGGATCATTTCGGAGATATGGACTTCAAAGTTGCTGGTACTCGAGATGGGATCACATCCATGCAGGTAGATTTGAAGATTGCAGGACTATCGATGGAACTGGTCAAGAAGGTCTTCGAACGAGCTTACAAGGGACGTCAATTTATTTTGGATAAGATGGAAGCTGAATTGGGTCAGCCGAATAGTGCGCTTTCGGAGTTCGCTCCAAAGATTGATCATATACAGATTGATCCTGAAAAGATCGGCGGCATCATTGGTCCCGGAGGGAAGATGATTCGTGCTATACAGGCTGACTGCGAATGTGAAGTAGAAGTTGATGATGACGGAATCGTTGTTATTTCATCCCTCAACGCCGAAAACAATCGGAAAGCAAGAGAGAAGATAGAAGCCATAGTCCGAGAGCCTGAAGTTGGTATGGTGTTTGAAGGTGAAGTGAAGCGGATTATGAATTTTGGAGCCTTTATCGAATTCTCTCCTGGAAGAGAAGGGCTCTGTCATATCAGTGAACTTAACTACGAAAGGACTGAAAAGGTTGAAGATGTGGTCAACATCGGAGACGTGGTGAAAGTTAAGATTATCAAAGTTGATGATATGAATCGAATCGATGTCAGCCTTCGTGCGCTTAAGGATCCCCCAGAAGGTTGGGTTGAGCCGCCTAAACGAGAGCGTAAACCTCAGAGACGAGGAAGCGGTCCCGGCGGACGGCGTTCCGGTGGTCGTCATCGCCGGTAGGTAGGATTTTCTCAGGCGGGACAGCTAAAAGTTAGACCTCTGATGAAAAACAAGATACCCGTCAGCCGTCGTGCTGCGGGTATCGAATATGCTATACGCGACGTGGTTATCACCGCCACCGATCTGGAAAAACAGGGAAACCGGATAATAAAGCTGAACATAGGAGATCCTCTTGCTTATGAAGGGTTTCCAACACCGGCTCACATGGTTCAAGCCTATCAGAAAGCTCTTCAGGAACAAAAGAACGGATATTCACCGTCTTATGGCCTTCCCGAACTTAGAGAAGCTATTGCCCTGGATGAACAGGAAAAGGACAAAAGTGGATGGAGTTGTTCTGCCGATGACGTATACGTGACTACGGGAGTAACTGAAGCTCTTCAAGTCTTATTTGCCAGTTTCCTTGAACCCGGTGACCGTGTTCTCATTCCGGGCCCTTATTATCCTCCATACATGGCCTATCCGCCATTATTTGATGGAATAGTGACTGAATACCGACTTCAATCAGACAGAGGCTGGAGAATAGATCTGAGCGATCTCGAAGCCAAACTTGATGACAGCGTAAAATTGATAGTCTTAATTAACCCAAACAATCCAACGGGAGGTATCGTTACTCAAGACGATTTGAAACAAGTGATTGAATTGGTCAGCAACTATTCTAATTGTACGATTATATCCGATGAGATTTATGAACGGTACAATTTCAACGGATCGCACACTGCTACGGCATCTCTTTCTGAATCGGTTCCGATTGTCACATTGAATGGTGTCTCTAAAGTGTTCTATGCGCCGGGTTGGAGAGTCGGATATCTTGCGCTGCATGATCCTGAAAGAAGATTAGACAATGTTCGGGACGGGATAGAAAGACTTCTTCGAAGTAGACTTTGCGCATCAACTCCGGCCCAATACGGTTATCTTTCAGGTCTTATTGAAAATAAAGATTGGATGACCTCTTACAAAGCAAAGCTTCTTGATCGCCGTAATTATTGCGTTGATAGAATTATGAAGATTGATAGCCTGGAAACTCAAACACCAGAAGGATCATTCTATATGTTTCCAAAAATTTTGGACAAGCGTCTGGCTTCCAATGACAAACAGTTTGTTCTTGATTTCCTTCATCAGGAGCATGTACTGCTGGTACACGGTTCTGGTTTCAGTCAAAAACTGGGCGCGGGACATTTTCGACTGGTATTTCTACCCCAAATATCGTTACTTGAAGAAGCTTTTGATAGGCTCAACCGATTTCTTAACTAAATTGAAGAAGATGTTTTTTTTAAGGCTTTTTGTCATTAAGATCAAGTAAAGCTTTAAGCTATCCTTATGGCTGATCAAAAAATCGAAAAATTGTATTTTCCCATAAGCGAGGTGAGTGAGATCACCGGCCTCAAACAGTATGTTCTTCGATACTGGGAAACGGAGTTTCCGTCTCTTCGTCCAAAGAAAAATCGCGCAGGCAACAGAACGTATCGACAGTCCGACATTGATACTATACTTAACATCAAGGATCTGTTGTACACCCAGAAGTATACCATAGACGGGGCAAGAGAAAGGCTAAAATCAGGAAAGACGCAAGTTGGTCAGGGGAATGTTGAATCAGAAAAGTACCGACAGGTTCTCACGAATGTCAAAGCTGAATTGATCTCTTTGCTTAAGAGTATGGATAACTAATCCATACTGCTCCCCAAGCATATTTAATTATCTAAAGTTATCTAGAACCCGGTGAATGAAATAAATACGGTTGATGATGGAATCGGGAGTAGTGTAGATAATCAAGGAATGATTAAGTTTTAACAATGATTCGGAGCGTGGCGCAGTCCGGTAGCGCACTGCAATGGGGTTGCAGGGGTCGCGAGTTCAAATCTCGCCGCTCCGACAGTAAACAAATCGAAAATAATAATATAGAGTAAAATGCCAAATGTTCGGTTATTTAGTCTGATTCAGAAGGTTAAAATATTTCTCCTTCCTTTCGCTGTAGTGCCACTCCTATTTAGTCAGCGTATCGACATCGCCATAACTCAATTCAAGTTGAATAACGGTCTCAATGTTATTCTTCATGAAGATCATACACTACCAACGGTGAGTGTCAATGTATGGTATCATGTCGGATCCGGAAGCGAAAAACCGGGACGAACCGGTTTTGCCCATCTTTTTGAACACATCCTTTTTGAAGGGTCAAAACATGTTCCCGAGGGAATGTTTGATCGATGGCTGGAAGAGGCTGGAGCGAATAATAACGGTTCAACAACTGAAGATAGAACAAATTATTACGAAGACCTTCCATCAAATGCGTTAGAGCTCGCTCTTTTTCTCGAGTCTGATAGAATGGGATACCTTCTTGATGTGGTAACTCCTGAGCACGTAGATGGGCAACGTGATGTTGTGAAGAATGAACGGCGTCAGCGTGTTGAGAATCAACCCTACGGTCGGATCAGCATTGCGCTTCCTGAGTTGCTTTATCCATCTGATCACCCATATAGTTGGTCTGTTATTGGTTCTATGGATGATCTCTCAGCGGCTACTGAGGAAGATGTGAAGGAGTTTTTCCGCGATTTCTATGGACCAAACAACGCCAGTCTTGTGGTTGCAGGAGATATTGAGACAGACGAGGCAAAAAAACTCATTGAACAGTGGTTCAGCGATGTTCCTCGTGGAAGAGAACCACCACGCGACATAATTCAGACACCTTCTTTAAAAATAGAAAAGCGGGTATTTTTTCAGGATCGTGTTCAGCTTCCGATGATACATATGGCTTGGCATACCCCAGCATTATTTGCTGATGGTGACGCAGAGTTGGACATGTTGGCTTCTGTTCTTTCCGATGGGAAGAACTCCCGCCTGTACCGTCGCCTCGTTTACGAAATGGAGGCTGCTCAAATGGTGGAAGCGTATCAATCTTCTAAAAAGTTTTCTTCCACGTTCAATATTTTTGCGCTTGCGAAACCGGGATATACATTGGATGATCTTGATGAAGTGATTTTTGATGAAATTGACAAAGTAAAACAGGAAGGCGTTACAAAACGAGAACTGGAGCGAGCTATGAACAAGTATGAAGCGTCCTTTTTCCGGAGCCTCGAGTTGTTGGGTGGTTTCAGCGGAAAAGCAAATCAACTCAACTCCTACTACTATTTTACCGGAAAGGCTGACTATTTCAATGAAGATCTTGACCGATATCGATCAGTGTCTAATACTGAACTCAGTGACGTTGCCAATCGATATCTGCCATGGGGCCGGCGTGTGGTCGTAAGTATTGTTCCTGAAGGTTCTCCGGAGAGTGCGGCAATGAATTCAACAGAAATTCATCCAAAATGATGATCATGGGCAGCAATAAGATGCTTCAAAAAGTACTTATTTTATCATTAATTGTCCTGTTTGGCTGTCAGCCCCCACCGGCTGAGTCTCCATCAATAACGGCGACAGTTGCTTCTCCCGACAGGACCAATCCCCCCAAACTTGGGGAACCAAAGAAGCTTGACCTCCCTTTAATCCAAACTTCATCCCTTTCCAACGGAATCCCTGTCTATTTGATGGAAAAGCACAATGTCCCCATTGTCCAGGTTATCCTTCAGGTTAATTCTGGCAATCTCAATGACCCTGATAATCGGGTGGGGCTGGCGTCATTCACCGCATCCATGCTGGATGAAGGGGCAGGGGAAATGAACGCACTTGAACTTGCCGATGCTGTGGATTTCCTTGGTGCAAATCTCGTCACCGGCTCAGGGCGCTACACCACAACCGTATCATTAAATGTTCCTACCAGAAAGTTGGAAGAAGCAATGCCGCTTATTGCTGATGTTGCACTTCGGCCTTTATTCCCTGAGAAAGAACTCAATAGACTGAAGGCCCGAAGTCTGACATCACTTCTTCAGGAAAGGGACAGTCCCAACGCCATCGCAAGAGCGGCCTACAGCAAAGTAATTTACGGGGATCACCCTTTTGGGAGACGAACTGATGAATCGAGTATCAAATCGACTTCAGTAGCTGACCTACAGACGTTCCATGCAAAACATTTTGTTGCAAGCAATGCCAAATTTATTGTGGTTGGTGATATTGAAATGTCAACGGCAAAGAAGCATCTAGAATCTCATTTTAATGACTGGACTTCAGGAAAGGTATTGGAAATGAAAGTCTCAGATGTTCAGCAGGTTCAGGGACGAAATCTATATCTAGTGGACAAGCCTGGTGCAGTTCAATCTGTGATCATCGTCACCCGAATGGCGGTGTCACGCTATTCAGAAGATTTTTATCCTATTACAGTGATGAATACTATCCTCGGTGGTTCATTCACTTCCCGTTTGAATTGGAATCTTCGAGAAACAAACGGTTACGCATATGGTGCTGGATCAAGATTCAGTATGGGCAAGTATAAGGGCCCCTTTAGCGCCTCGGCCTCAGTCCAAACCGATGCAACAGATAAAGCAATTCGAGAGTTTATGAATGAACTGAATGCAATCCGCGACGGAATCAGTGAAGAGGAGATTGTTCGAGCACGAAACTATGTGGCACTTGGCTATCCCAGTCGTTTCGAAACGATTGGAGATTACGCAAATCAGCTTGCTTCACTTATAAATCTAGAGCTCCCATTCTCTACATTCAACGAATATACAAGCGGCATTCTTTCGGTCTCTGTCGATGAGGCTGTGTCAAGTGCAAAAAAATATATTGATCCAGAGAATCTTTCCATTGTTATTGTAGGTGATCGGGAAAAGGTGGAGGACGGTATAAAAACACTAGGCCTGGGAAAAGTGACGCTCTGGACTATAGACGACGTTCTGGGGCCAACGCCAACCATACAATAGTTCTAATTTATTTTAATTGAAAAGGGCAACATAGTTGCCCTTTTTTCTTTCTGCCTTTACATTCATACATTCATCTAACCTTTTGAGGTGAGAAAAATCATGAAAAAGTGTGTAATAACGCTTATTGCGATAAGCATCTTTTCTTTGGTATATGGCCAGAAAACAGTGAAGCCGGTACTTCACGGTCGTCATTGGATTGCGATAACGGGAAAACCGCTTGGCGCCACTGCTGGGGCAACAATCTTTGCTCAGGGGGGAAATGCAGTCGATGCTGCCTGTGCCATGCTTGCAGCAACATCTACCATGTATGACGTTCTTAGTTGGGGCGGTGAAACGCAGGCTCTTATTTATAATCCAAATACCAAAAAGGTCATTGGAATTAACGCTTTAGGTGTAGCGCCTACCGGTGCAACCCCAGAACTATATATCAATAAAGAGATGAGATATCCGCCTGAGTACGGACCTCTTTCAGCCGTGACACCGGGAACACCTGGCGGTCTCATGGTAATGATGGCGG
>CEUZ01130357.1_pt1 | contig 24871 bp, 22 predicted proteins | sample 361511 | NCBI WGS metagenome assembly CEUZ01 (sample SAMEA2622822, study PRJEB7988) | marine metagenome | biome: marine biome (ENVO:00000447); feature: surface water layer (ENVO:00002042); material: "saline water (ENVO:00002010), including plankton (ENVO:xxxxxxxx)" | depth 5 m | reverse complement strand
TGAAGTATGCATTCCCCTGAGGCGAAGGGCCAAGGATAAATTTTCTATTGCAGACAGGGCGCTATACATTCCGGATGCATGCCCTATGTATAATAAATTCTTTCTGGCTGTTGGCGCCCCTTTCAATAAATCATGATTCTGGAAAATCACTTCACCTTTATCGCAGGCCATGATTCGTGCAAGAATTCGTAACAATGTGGATTTACCCGCACCATTTTTTCCCATAAACACTACCGTTTCTCCGGTAGCAATTTCAAAAGTTATATCGGCTAATACAGGTCGGCAATTAAAGGATTTAGATAGATGAGATACAGAAAGCATGATGCTACTATTTCGAATTTAACTGGGCGATAACGGCTGAAACTTCCTGCTTTAATTCAGTTCTGATAGCTTGGAAATCATCTTCATTAATATTCCCAATATCAAATTCCATTTCCAATTCTTTTATTTGGCGGTATAGAATTATTTTTTTTCGCTTCAAAGTGCCCCGATCTAGCGTTTCATCTTTTTTCTCAATTTTCTGTAATAATAAAGGCTGTATCACAAAGATCAATGGTAAAATAAAAAAGATAAGAATTAAACCGTAATCCCGAATGAATTCCATTATGATTCCTTTCTGGGCCACATGGCAATCATGGTACCAAACACCAAAATATAACCACCAATCCATACCCACCTTACCAATGGATTCACCATAATTTTTATAAAGGCAATACCATTATCATTATCCACAGCAGAGAAAATGGAATAGATATCCTTATTCATGGTGGAGTAAATATCCAATTCACTATGGGGCTGACGCCGATTCACGTCTGGGTTTTTATGGAAATACACCCGTTTCTCCGGTCGAAGATTGGTGATAAATTGACCTCTATGATCCGTGACGCGGAGTTCAGTAATCCATGCATAATGGTTCGCCCGTTCAGCCTCAGACATTTTAATCAATTCAAATTCATATCCTGCTACATGGTCTGACTCCCCTACCGTCAAACTAAATTCTTTTTCCTTATCGAAAGCGTGGCCTGTGAATCCCACAAACATAAGGACAATTCCAAGATGAACAATATATCCACCATATCTGGATCGGTTCTTGCTCACCATTCGACATAATGCTACAAAAATTGATTCATTAAATTTATTCGTTCTCGCTTTAATGCCCCGGGCAAATTCTGTAAAAATGGTGGCCGTAACAAAAACACAAAGACTCAATGAAATAACCACATACCCTTTATATCCTAAGAATAAGAATATGGCGGCACCAACAAGTCCGGACAAGATCGGTAATGTAAAATTTCGGATTAAACTTTCTTTACTGGTTTTCCGCCATGCTAATAATGGACCAATTCCTGTCAAACCCAAAAGAATCAACCCAATGGGGATATTAATTTGATTAAAAAATGGCGGTCCCACTGTAATTTTTGTCCCCCGAACTGCTTCAGAAAACACTGGGAACAATGTCCCCCAAAACACAGCAAAACACATGACCACGAAGACCATATTGTTGAATAAAAATCCACTTTCACGTGAGGTAAATGATTCCATTTTTCTGGGCGATCGTAAATCATCTTTCCTCAGATACATGAGTCCAAATGAAACAATCATAATGATAAATACGAACGTCAGAAAAATGGGGCCCAATGAAGATGCGGTAAATGAATGGACCGAACTCATAACACCGGATCGAGTCAAAAATGTACCAAATATACATAAGGTAAAGGTGAGAATAATGAGCACCATATTCCACACCCTAAGCATATCCTTCTTTTCCTGGATAATGATAGAGTGGACAAAGGCTGTTGCAGTGAGCCAAGGCATAAAGCTTGCATTCTCCACTGGATCCCACGCCCAATAGCCACCCCAGCCTAATTCTTGATAAGCCCACCAGCCACCTAAGATAATACCCATACTGAGAAACAGCCAAGCCACCATTGTCCACCGCCGGATACTTTGAATCCACAATGAACTGGTATCTTTATTCATTAATGCAGAAAAGGCAAAAGCAAAGGGTACAGAAAATCCCACATATCCCAAATAGAGTGTTGGTGGGTGGATGGCCATGGTCACATTCTGCAATAAAGGGTTTAGCCCATTCCCATTGGCCACAACGAAATCTGCATCCGTAGGCATAAATGGGTTCGTTACAAAATTCGTCAATACGAGAAAAAACATTTGAATCACGGCCAAAGTAATGATGACCCAAGGCATAAGGCGGTGATGCTTATTTTGGTTTTGAATCACCGTAGTGGTGGCAAATATGGAAAGGATAAATAACCAAAATAACAATGAACCTGACTGACCTGCCCACAATGCTGATATTTTATACATGGTGGGTGTTTCAAGGCTTGTATAACGGGCCACATAGTCAATATCAAAATTGCTGATCATCAACTGGTAAGACAGAATGAATGTGGCCATAAATACAAAAAATGAAATGGCCAGCGATAGGCGCTGCCCTACCCAGAACAGTCGCTGATCTCCGCTACGGGTATAAAATATTAATGAAATAACGGTAAGGATACTAAACCCGAATGCCAGGTTTAGGGCCGCACCACCGGCAATTGGGGTCATGTATCGATTTCGGTTAAGTTATATGCGTTTTCGTCACGGAGATCACCTTCATATCGTGAAGCACATTTAGTCTGCAATTCATCCGCATAAAATGTACCGTCGAGATACTGGCCTGTAACAATGACCTCTGCCCCATCTTTGAATAAATCCGGACGGGTTTTGTCATATTTCACTGCTAATTCAGTGTGGCCTTCTTTTAGGATAAAAGTGCAATCCAGATAATTGGTCTTAGAAATGACGATAGAGCCATCTTTCACCAATCCACCCAGTTTGGTTCTTTTATTGATATTGTCATCAAGCAATTCTTCGACGGAAACGAAAGTGGCCATGGCTTTTTCATCTGCAGGATTAGACGAAACCCATCCAATCCAAAAAATGACCACCGCAATTACGCCTCCAATCATCATCATAAATTTTTTATTACTTTGCATATTATTCCCCTTTTAAAAAATGGCCGCTTCCTCCCATTCACCAAATTCTGCTTTCATGGCCACAATAATTTCTCCCATGGTGGCATAAGCTTTTGCCGCTTCAATAATGGGCGGCATAATGTTTTCTCCGTTTACGCAGGCTTCTTGGATGTGGCTTAAGGCTTGTTGTACTGCATTATCATCCCTCGCAGCCCTCAATTGTAAGAGTACTTCTTTTTGTTGATTTTCTGCTGAATCACCAATTTCTAGTAGTGGGATTTCAATTTCTTCATCCTGTTTTTCAAATGCATTTACACCTACGTGAATCAATTGTTTATCATCAATTTTCTGTTGATACTCTGATGCTGCCCTTGCGATTTCTCGTTGAAAATATCCTTTTTCGATGGCGGGAATGACACCGCCTAAATTTTCTATTTCATCAAAATATTTTTCAGCTTCTGCTTCCATCTTATCCGTCATGGATTCTACAAACCACGAACCACCCAACGGATCAGCCACGTTGGCCACACCCGTTTCGAATGCAATAAGCTGTTGGGTGCGTAGGGCAATTTCTGCCGATTTTTCTGTAGGCAAAGCCAAGGTCTCATCCATAGAGTTGGTATGAAGAGACTGGGTACCGCCCAAGACGGCTGCCATAGCCTGAAATCCCGTACGGGCGATATTATTTTCCGGCTGTTGTGCAGTCAAGGAACATCCTGCTGTTTGGGTATGAAAACGTAATTTCCAAGAACGTGGATTTTTTGCGCCATACTTATTTTTCATCCGTTTGGCCCAAATCCTGCGCGCTGCACGGTACTTGGCGATTTCTTCAAAGAAATCCAAATGAGAGTTAAAAAAGAAAGAAAGTCGCGGTGCAAATGCATCCACATCTAGGCCGGCTGCTTGTGCATACTCTACATAGGTAAAGCCATCTGCCAAGGTAAATGCCAATTCCTGTGCTGCGGTGGAGCCTGCTTCCCGTATATGGTATCCTGAGATGGAAATGGTATTGTATTTGGGCATATGCTCGGTGCAAAATGACATCATATCCGTTATCACCCGCATGGATGGTTCCGGCGGAAAAATCCATTCTTTCTGAGCAATGAATTCTTTTAAAATGTCATTTTGAAGCGTGCCACGCAAATTTTTCAAAGGGACGCCTTGATTTTCTGCCACGGCAATATAAAAGGCCAATAGAATCACGGCTGGACCATTTATTGTCTGGGATACAGAAATGTCACCCAAATTAATTCCATCAAAAAGACGTTCCATATCTTTGATGGAAGCCACGGATACACCACATTTGCCCACTTCACCTTCGGACCATGGATGATCCGGATCGTATCCCATCAGAGTAGGCATATCAAAGGCGACAGAAAGACCAGTTTGTCCTTTCCTTAAGAGAGAATGATATCGAGCGTTGGTCTCTTCAGGTGTACCAAAACCGGAGAATTGGCGTTTTGTCCAGAGCTTGCCCCGATACATATTGGTATGAACACCACGGGTATATGGAAATTGTCCCGGGAAGCCCAATTTGTCCATATAATCATCATTGGGATTATCCGGATAGTACAGGGGATCCACTTCTTCACCACTAAGGGTATCAAAACTGTAATCGCGAGTGGCAGATGCCTTAGATTCAGCTTCCCAATGATTGCGGGCCTTTTTAAATAATTCTAATTGTTCTGACATGGCTTAACTCAGACTTGGAATTTACTGCGTTCTTCGTATTTCTAATACTTTAATCACACCTTCGAAAACCATCCATTTGATGAGCCCAATCAAGATGATAGTTAAACCAAATAGAACGGTATTCTGGTTATAAAATTTGAGTGCATTGGCAACCAAAGCTGTGAAGGTGATTGCAAGAACGATTAACATCGGTATCAGGATGGGCAGCACCGGTTTTTTCTTTTGCCAATAATAAAGAGACAACACCATTAAGGTGAGTGCAGCTAACATTTGATTGGATGCGCCAAAGATAGGCCAAAGTATCCAACCAGCTTGTTTTGTTGCTCCTGTACCAGGATCAGACACATTCCAAAAGGCCAATAAAATGGCAGGGATAATGGCAATGGCGGTGGCAATATACCGATTGGTTAAGGGTTTTAGTTTTATAGCTAAACCAAATTCATTCAGGATAAATCTTTGAATTCGTGTTGCTGTGTCTAGGGTAGTCGCTGCAAATGAGATGACTAAGACTGCCATGAGAGTATTGGCCATTCCTTCGGGGATGCCTAAGGATTGTAACAATGCACCACCACCAAGTACAAATGCAGTGGCTTTATTGCTGCTGGCGTGGGCCCATGAATCATAATAGATGGCCCAATTTAAATCCGCCACCTGTCCTACCGCTGGCAAATGGCTGCTGCCTACAAGGGAGATTCCTGCCACAGCCGCAATGGTGGAAGCCAATGCCAAGGTGCCTTCACCTATCATTCCACCATATCCCACCTGTTTTGCATCAACTAATCGTTCCAATTGTTTTGAGGATGTCCCTGAAGCTACCAATCCATGGAATCCGCTGATAGCACCACAAGCGATGGTCACAAATAACAATGGAAATAATCCCGGTGTCCCCGTTTCAGATAAGGACCTTACTGCAGGCGCATCCACGACAGGTTGGGCGACGAAAATGCCTAAAAACAATAAACCAAGTCCCACAAAAAGCTGGTGACTGTTAATATAATCTCGTGGCTGCAGCAATGTCCATACAGGCAATAAACTGGCAATGGCCGAATAAATAAAGAGAAGAACAATCCACAAATTTTTCGCATCCTGAACGGCCATGGATGTGGTGAAGTCCACTGGTGCTTTCGTCCCCACCCAAACAAAAAAGTATAACATCGCTAAAGCAATTAAGGATGGAACAAGACTGTCCATTTTCTTTTTATAAATCAGAAAGCCCAAGATGATGGCGATAATGATTTCAACATTTATGGGTATCACAGAAGCAGGAATCCCCACAAACAAATCCGCAATGGCCATAGCAAACACAGCCAGAACTAACCACACCAATAAAATTACAAAGATGAGAAACATGAGGTGCGCCCGTTTACTGATGGTGGTGGACGCAATATCCGCAATACTTCTACCCTTTTCTTTTACGCTGGTAACCAAAGCACCAAAATCGTGCACGGCGCCCATAAAGACCGTTCCAACTAGAATCCAAGCCAAGGCAGGAAGCCATCCCCAATAGGCAGCCACACAAGGTCCAATAATCGGCGCGGCACCTGCAATAGATGTAAAGTGGTGACCGAATAAAATGTGCTTTTTAGTGGGTATATAGTCCACACCATCTTCTAATGCTTTAGATGGCATGGTGATATCTTCATCCCGGATACCGTAAATACGATTTCCAATAAATTTGGCATAAAACCGATATCCTAGAAAAAATACCGTTAAACCGATGAAAACCAATACGATTGAATTCATGTTTTATGCACCAATCCCTATGGGTATGGTCCTTTTGCATACGGCCGCTTTAATGCCAGCTGCATTGATGCCATATTGGTCCAGCAATACTTGTCGGGGACCATGTTCGACATAATCATCCGGAAGAGAAATAATTTTTGTTTCACCATTATACCCATTGGTGGATAGCCAGGATAATACCCCTTCCCCAAATCCGCCGGACCGTACACCTTCTTCTACCGTAATCACTTGGGCAAATCGCTTCAGAATTGATTTCAAATAGGATGCATCCATGGGTTTAATAAAACGGCAATTCACTATTTCTGCACTGACGCCTTCTTGAGCCAGTTGATCTGCCGCATTCACTGCATCTCGCACTTGAGCACCCAGTGCTAAAATGGCCACATCATTACCTTGAAGTACCACTTCCCAGCTACCGATGGGTAATAATTTAGGTTGTCCCTTTGGATCAAATGCCACAGAAGAGGCTTTGGGGTAGCGAATGGCAAATGGACCATTATGACCCAGCGCCGTATAAAGAAGATGGCGTAATTCATTTCCATCTTTAGGTGTGGCCACGATCATACCTTGAATACATCGCATATAAGCTATGTCTAATGCACCATGGTGGGTAGGACCATCTTCACCGGCAATACCGGAACGATCCATACAAAATACCACAGGCAGATGCTGAATGGCAGCATCATGGACGATATGGTCAAAGGCCCGCTGAAGAAAGGTAGAATAGATTGCCACGATGGGACGTACACCTTCTGTGGCCAACCCTGCAGCAAAAGTAACACCATGGCCTTCTGCAATCCCAACATCATAATACCGATTCGGGAAAGCTTTTGCGTAGGGTACAAGGCCGGTTCCTTCACGCATGGCGGCGGTGATGCACACCGTATCTTTCCGATTACGGGCAATCTCACAAACGAGTGAACCAAATACATCCTGGAAAACAGGAGCATTGGGCGCTAAATCGGAAGGAGAGGGAATTTTATCTTTGGCATTTCCGTTGGGCTTGACCGCATGAAACTTGACTGCATCACTGTGATAATCCCCATTCTTACCATTGGTGGAAACCAATCCCTTCCCTTTTTTGGTCAGGACATGAAGCAGTACCGGTGTTTTTAAATCTTTAACACGATCGAGTGTGGAAACAAGAACATCTAAATCATGACCGTCTATTGGACCAAAATATCTAAACCCAAGCTCTTCGAATAACATCCCGGGGACCAAAAGAGTTTTTAAACTTTCTTCAATTCGACGAAGCATGGTTCTCGCCATTCGTTTACCAAATGGCAGTTTTCCTGAAACTTTCCAGATTTCTTCCCGAATTCGATTATAAATAGGATTAGTCACAATTCGAGTAAGATAAGCGTTCATGGCCCCCACATTGGGACTGATAGACATTTCATTATCATTCAGCACCACCAGCATGGGTGTACGCAAATGCCCTGCATTATTCAAAGCTTCAAAGGCAAGACCACCTGTCATGGAACCATCACCAATGACTGCCACTACACGATAATCTATACCTGTGTGTTTTCGCGCCTCTGCCATTCCTGTTGCTGCAGATATAGACGTGGATGCATGGCCGGCTCCAAATGAATCATATTCACTTTCAGACTGTTTAAGAAAACCGCTGAGGCCCCCATGTTGACGAATGGTAGCGAATGAATCAAACCGCCCCGTGAGCAGTTTGTGGGCATACCCTTGGTGGCCAACATCCCAGACCACTTTATCATCAGGCGTATCAAAAACTTTATGTAGAGCCACAGTCAATTCCACCACGCCCAAAGTTGGCGCCAAATGGCCACCTACCTGGCTCACCACATCAATGGTATGATGGCGAACTTCATCAGCCAATTGCCGTAATTGTTCCGGCGTGAAATCCTTGATATCTGCCGGAGATTTTATGTGCGGTAATAGGTTAAGCTGCATGAACACTTTCAAATTGCGTAGTGAATACGAATTGATGAAAAAGGGTCACACCATCTAATTCGGGATGAAAAGCCAATCCCATATGATGATCTTGTTTTACAGCTACCGGTTCCCCTTCGTAAGTGCTGATGACCTCTATAGATGGACCAATTCTTGATATTTTAGGTGCTCGGATGAATGTTGCCTTTGTAGAATTACTTTTGCCATTCAATGTAAGAGGCAATTGATCGGTGAATGAATGGACCTGCCGTCCGTAGGCATTGCGATCGACATCAACATCTAATATTGCCAATGGTTCTATTCGGGAATCATCTATTGGTTTGGCCATTATAATGAGGCCTGCACAGGTTCCTAGTATGGGTTTCTTTTTTGAAAATTCTCGAATTGGATTATGAAATCCTACGCGTTGCATCATATCTGTCATGGTTGTGGATTCGCCACCGGGGATGATTAATCCTTCAATGGAACCCAGTTGTTCTGGATATCGCACTTCGGTTGAAGCCATATTTAATTGATCCAAAATCTGGATATGTTTTTCATAGTCCCCCTGTAATGCCAGGACGCCAATCATCTTCAAATTGGAAGCCCCGCTTCCTTACCAGCCTCTTTCCTGTAACCGCTCACCTTCAGGGATTTCTGACATATCCAATCCTTTCATTGCAGATTGGAGTCCTGTAGAAATCTCAACCAGTTTAGCTGGATCTTGATAATAAGTAACTGCATCTACAATGGCCTTCGCTCTCGGCGCAGGATCATCACTCATGAATATACCGGACCCTACAAATACGGTTTCAGCACCCAACTGCATCATGAGAGATGCATCGGCAGGAGTGGCTACACCGCCTGCGGCAAAATTAGGAACAGGAAGCTTACCTAATTTGGCCACTTGCTGTACCAAGGCGAATGGGGCACCCATATCTTTGGCTGCTGCCATCAATTCATCTTGATTCATGACGGTTAATTTTTTCATTTCACTCTGCACTTGGCGCATATGGCGTACCGCTTCTACAATATTTCCACTACCCGCTTCACCTTTTGTCCGGATCATGGCAGCACCTTCACCAATACGACGGAGAGCTTCACCTAAATTCCGGCAACCGCAAACAAAAGGTACTTTAAAATCATGTTTCCAAATATGGTTATGCTCATCAGCAGGTGTCAGCACTTCGCTTTCATCCACAAAATCAACTTCGAGTGCTTCCAAAATTTGGGCTTCGGCAAAATGACCAATTCGCACCTTTGCCATAACCGGGATGGATACTACACTTTGAATATCTTTAATCATTTGCGGATCGCTGGCCCGTGCAATACCGCCCTCTTCTCTGATCAATGCGGGGATCCGCTCCAACGCCATAACGGCCACAGCGCCTGAATCTTCAGCAATTTTTGCTTGATCCGCGTTCATCACATCCATGATGACGCCCCCTTTTAACATTTCGGCTAATCCGACTTTGACTTCGAATGATCCTTTATCAGCCATATACAATCTCCTCTGGGACTTGCCCAATTTCTTTGATTTTAGTTAAAACTTCATCGATAATACTATCCGGTGTACTTGCGCCTGCAGATACACCCACCACTTCTACATTTTTTAACCAATCTGATTTGATATCATCAGCACAGGTTACCTGGTAAGAATTTTGATTTCGCTCTTTGGCTAAGGCCGTGAGCCGTTTTGAATTGGCACTTGTAAACGATCCGATTACAATCATCACATCACACTGCTTTGCCAATTCTTTAATCTGTGCTTGGTTCCGCTTTGTTGGAAAACAAATGGTATTCACAAAGCGCAGGTCAAAGACCTTGGTCATGATAATATTAATAATTTCCTGAACGTTTTCAATCGTTTGGGTGGATTGACTGACCACGCCAGCCCGCTTGGTTTTACGCAATGCGACTGCTTCCTTTGGCGTGGCCACAATGATGGGATCCTTGACTTGGCTGGCTATACCCACTACTTCGTCATGACCATGGTCGCCGACAATAATTATCTTTCGTCCTTCTGATTCTAATTTTTTCACTTCTTCATGGATTTCCCATACCAATGGACAAGTGGCATCCACAATGTTCATATCCTTTGATTTCGCATCTCCCCATGTGTCAACGGACGTACCATGAGCTCGGAAAAGAATGGGCTTCCCGTCTGGAACTTCTTCAAGTGTATCAACCACTTTTGCACCGGCCCCATCCAAAGCATTGACCACATTTTCATTATGAACAATATGACCAAGCATATATACATCTCCATGCTTTTTTGCTGTTTCATAAGCCAAATCCACTGCATCCCGAACCCCAAAACAATAGCCTGCATCTTTTGCCAATAAAATCTTCATTAAAGAGTTCTGTTCTGTTGGGCTAGCGCAGCTCGTGTTTTTGTTAACACTTTGGGAAGCACTTCATCCATAGAGCCTTCTGCAGAGGCACCGGCAGCCAATTGGTGCCCGCCACCCCCCATGGCTTTGGCAATACCATTAATGATATATTTACCTTTGGATCTGAAGTTAATCCGGCAGGAGTTATGGGAATTTTCATATACCATGACCGCTACCTCAACACCGCGAATCGTCCGGACGAAATCTGTAAATCCATCCACATCTTTATTGGTCGCACCTGCTTTATCTATCATTGATTGATCGATCGTAAACCAGGCCAATTCTCCTGTTTCATTATAATTCAGGTTGTTCAGGATTAAGCCTAACAATGCCACGCGTCCTTTCGAACTGCTCTCATATACAGACTGATAAATAGCTGATGTATTCACACCTGCTCCAATACATTCAATGGCAATTTGGTGACATTTCTGATTGGTATTGCTATAACAAAAAGATCCCGTATCGGTCATAACACCCGTATAAATACCTTCTGCAATTTCTTTTGTAAGTGAAATATGATTGGCCATCATAAAATCGTAAACCATTTCACCCGTGGCAGCAGCTTCAATATTTATAAAATTTTCTGCAAATCGTCCATCGCTCAAATCAGGATGATGATCAATGTTCACCACGTGAACATTATGGGCTTCTAATTCGTCACCAATTTGCCGCATACGGCGGTAATCACCCACATCAAAAATCAATGACAATTCTGCATTAGCAATCCAATCATTATGACGATCGGCATCATAGGTTTCGATGACATCATCGGTATTTAGAAATTCATATTCAAATGGGAGATCAGATATATGAACAAGACGGCAATCTTTACCCAAACTTTTCAGATAATGATACATGGCATGAGCACTGCCGAGTCCATCACCATCTGGGTTTTCATGGGTGGACAGTAAAATCCTACCCGCGCCATCGATTGTTTTATGTAATGATTTCCAGTCTAACATGATGTTTATAAGACCGGGAATTTAGGGATATTTGAGTGATTTTATCTAACTATCGGATAGAAATCGTGAATTATTTTTCTCGATCCCAAAGGGCTTCGCTATCATCATTTTTCTGGTTGGCATACCGCACCAAAACAAAAAGGTAATCACTGAGTCGATTGAGGTATTGAAGCCAGGATTTCACATCCACGCCACTATTCATTAAGGTAACGCAGGATCTTTCAGAACGGCGACAGACAGTCCGGGTTACATGAAGGCGGACACAAAATTCGTCCCCACCCGGTAAAATAAATTCTTTAAGTGGGGGAAGCTTACCATTCATTTCTTCGATAGCTGATTCTAAACGAGATATACGTGAATCATCCAATAATACTATGTCTGTATCTGACATGGATGCCTCCCCGCCAATATTAAAAATATCCTGCTGAATGGATGTTAATTCTTCGGCCCATTCCTTTCCCCCAGCAGCCAATGCCAATCCCAGATGGGAATTCAGTTCATCTAAATCGCCAAGAAAGGTTATTGCTGGATGATCTTTGGAGACACGTTTCCCATCACCCATACTCGTATCTCCTTTATCCCCAGTTTTGGTTGTGACCTTGGATATGCGCATGGATTAGAAAAAGATCAAACTGACCAATACGAATAGTGGAATTAATATGGGTACAGACCATTTAAAAAAATATCCGAAGAATGAAGGCATTTCAATACCGGATGATTCTGAAATAGATTTCACCATAAAGTTCGGTGCATTACCAATATAAGTATTGGCACCCATGAATACAGCACCGGCTGATATGGCCAATAAGGTCTGGCTTAAATCACCCATCAATACAGAAGGATCACCCCCTGCCGTATTGAAGAATACCAGATATGTAGGCGCATTATCCAAAAAGCTGGATAAAATACCTGTGGCCCAGAAATACATATAATTGATAGGCCCTGCTTCATTAGATACAGAACTAATAATCGCTGATAAGGCGCCGTCTCCTCCAGCTTTTAAAATGGCTATAGCAGGAATAATGGTAATGAAAATACCTGCAAATAGCTTGGCCACTTCTACAATGGGTAACCATGTGTATTCATTGGCTTTATGAATGGATTGGCTGGTAATTTTCCAACTAGCCACAGTAAGGCCAAGCAATAACACATCACGGACAATATTCTGCAATTCTAAATGGACGTGGTATACTTCGAAAGAAATATGGGGCCGCCAAAATCCACTTAACAATACACCGCCAATAACACCCAAAAGTAGAATCAAATTGAATGATCCTTTTAAGCCCAGTTTTTCAGGTGAGTCGGGGACAGGATGGGATTCTTCCTTATTGTAGAGATAAGTGTCCAGTGCAAAAAATATGACCAATAAGCATACGACTAAAAATAACATGGGGACAAACATGGCCGTTGTGGTCCAGAAGAAATCTACACCTTTCAAAAACCCTAGAAACAGTGGGGGATCTCCTAGGGGCGTGAGTGAACCCCCAATATTGGCTACAAGAAATATGAAAAATACAATGACGTGGACTTTTTTCTCACGGTACTTATTTGCACGAATTAAAGGTCGAATTAGCAGCATGGCCGCCCCAGTTGTTCCCATCCAACTGGCCAAAATAGTTCCGATGAAAATAACACCAGTATTGACGATGGGTTTCCCCACCAAAGATCCTGTGAGTTGTACGCCACCAGAAATGGTAAATAAAGACAGGAGTAGAATGATGAATGGGACATATTCTAAGAGTCCTACATGAAGCAATTCATAAAAGGTAATTGAGAAGCCAGCTTTGAATAAAAATGGGACAATAAGTAATACAGCCCAAAATGCAGAGATTTTTCCAAAATGATGATGCCAAAATTGGGGAGCAACCAACGGAAAGATGGCGATGGATAACAAAATGCCTGCAAATGGAATCACCCAATATATGGATAAGTCCGCCCCATCCAAATGGGGCGCTCCGCCCCCTGCAGCAAATGCCATGTTTGAAAAAATAAATAATAAAAGTGTCAGTTGTTTCATGGTTTAGTATGTTTTATTAATGGAATTCCTCTACTCAAAATAGATGGAAATTAATGGCAAAAGACATTCCTTCCAAATTATTGATAGGAGATTTATATCCATCTTTAGAATTAATTTTAACTATGGATTTATTACTAGCAATTGTAGTCATCGCGTTGGCCATCTTAGGCATGTCTGTGGGCATCATCTTTAATAATAAACCGCTCAAAGGATCTTGTGGCGGCGTCGCCAGTGATTGCGTCTGCCTCAAAGGGGGTACTTGTGATGATCCATCTCAAAAACCTGAAGTGGATAATTAATCTATTTGCATCCCGGATGTTTTAATTGATTTCATTGTACCATCCTGATTTTCTATAATCCATAATGCTTCGAATCCATCTAAGAATTCAACCAATACTTTCCCATCCTCCAAAGTCATCACATTCATTGCTGTGGCCAATGCATCAGCATCCATACAGTTTGGACCTGTAACCGTCACTGATAGGATATTGGATTCAAGGGCTGCTCCCGTTCGAGGATCTATAATGTGAGAATACTTTACCCCTTCATATTCATAAAAATTCCGATAGTTCCCTGAAGTAGCCATGGCCTGATCTGATAAGGAAACTATGGCATAAATCTGATCACCGGGTAATGATCCAGCCACAGGGGTGTCAATGCCAATTCGCCATGGCTTTCCTTTATTGTTTTTACCCATGGTCCGCACCTCACCGCCAACTTCAACCATGAATCGAGTAAAGCCATTGTCAGTTATAAAATCAAATAGTTGATCTACACCCCACCCTTTTGCAATGGCATTTACATCTATCATTTGGCCTTTAAATGCTTTAACCAAATTTCTCTGATTTAATTGGATTTTTTCATACCCAATCATCATGGATCGCAAAAACACATTTAGATCGGTAGGAGGTTCCCAGGCCGCTTCATATTCACGATCTGATTTTCCCCGTCGCCACAATAATACAGATGGAAGAATTGAAATATCAAATGCTCCAGAAGTCATTTCTCCCCAATAAATTGATCTGTTAATAACCTTTGCAAATCCATCAGAAATATTGATTACTGTATTTTCCGACATTTGATTAAATAAAGAAATTTCACTGTTTAAAATATAAGTTGACATTTGACGATTAATCTCAACTAAAATTGAATCAATTTCTACCTTTAATGAATTGATTTTTACAGAATCTATTACAGGGTGAACCAGGCGAATGGTATAAGATGTTCCCATCGTATTTCCTGTGATATCATAATATGGGACAGACCTTTTACATCCAGACAATCCAAAAATAAATAGAAAGCCCAACCAGAGTTGGGCTTTCAAAAGAAATGTATTATTAGTATATCTTTTAACCGAAACTATCATATGCTATCATTTCTCTATCTACTCCTAAGTCATAGAGCATTTTATCACATGCATCGATCATCATTGGAGGTCCACACATATAATATTCAATTTCAGCCGGATCTTCGTGGGCTTTTAGATAGAGGTCATTTGCTACATTATGTATAAACCCTGTAGGTCCATCCCATTCATCTTCAGGCATAGGCTCAGATAGCCCGACAATATATTTAAAATTTGGATATTTCTTTTCCAGGTTTAAAAAATCCTCATGATAAAACATTTCTTTTGCTGACCGCGCACCATAAAAATATGTTATTTTTCGTTTTGAGTTTTTTGTTTCTAATAGATCGAATAAGTGACTGCGCATTGGCGCCATCCCTGCTCCACCTCCCAGATAAACCATTTCACGGTCAGTATCTTTTGCAAAAAATTCACCGAATGGACCAGATATTGTTACTTTATCACCTTCTTTTAAATTAAAAATATAAGAAGATGCTATACCCGGAGGAACCTGACCCCATAATGGTGGTGGTGGCGTTGCAATTCTTACATTCAACATAATTATATTGCCCTCTGCCGGGTGATTTGCCATTGAATAAGCTCTGAAACAATCTTCATCATTATTGGCGATTACATCCCAAATTTTGAACTTGTCCCAATCAGGATGATATTCTTCCTCAACATGGAAATCTTTAAATCTGAGGTCTAGGTATTCAGGTATATCTATCTGAATATAACCACCAGCTGTGAAGTTTAAATTCTCACCCTTTGGTAATTCAAGCACCAATTCTTTTATAAAGGTTGCAACGTTTTTATTTGACCTTACTTTACACTCCCACTTTTGAATGTCAAATATTTCACTGGAAACTTGCACGGACATATTTTCTTTAATTTTTACTTGGCATGCAAGACGCCAATCCTCTTTTGCTTCAGATCTAGTAATATGTCCTTTTTCGGTTGGCAGTATATCACCACCACCTTCTAATATCTGACACTTGCACAAAGCACAAGTACCGCCACCGCCACAGGCAGATGGAAGGAAAATACTTTCATTTGCTAATGCCGAGAGTAATGTAGAACCTGGTTTTACGGTAATAGATTTATCATCATTATCATTGATACGTATTAATACATCTTCACTGGGCAGGAGTTTTGATTCAGCGAAATTAAGAATTATGACAAGAATTAAAATGACGCTAGTAAATACAGCAATCCCAAGTAAAGTAGTGGCGGATATCATAGCTGAATTCCCCCAAACGACATGAATGCAATTGAAATCATTCCTGTCAAAAGCATTGTAATACCAATGCCTCTTAATTGTCCTGGGACATTTGAGTATCTTAATCTATATCTAATTGATGCCATTGATGCGATTGCCAAGAACCAACCTAGGCCAGATCCAAAACCAAAGACAGTTGATTCTATTAATGTATAATTACGCTCAACAAGAAACAAAGAACCCCCAAGAATTGAACAATTCACTGCTATTAATGGTAGAAAAATGCCCAAACTCTGATAAAGAGAAGGAGAAAATCTATCAATAATCATTTCTACTAATTGCACCATTGCTGCAATCACTGAAATAAACACGATTGGCCTAAGAAAGCTTAAATTAACATCTTCATACCCGAGCCAACTTAAAGCACCATCTCCAAGAAAAAAGTGATAAATAAACCAATTAGCCGGAGCAGTAATTGTGAGAACAAAGATAACAGCAAATCCTAAACCAATGGATGCATCTACTTTCTTTGATACTGCGAGAAAAGAGCACATCCCAAGAAAATATGCTAAAAGAATATTTTCGACGAATACGGCTTTTGCAATTAAATTTAGATAATGTTCCACTTATTTTTCCTTTTCCACATTACCTAGAATTCTCTGAACCCAAACAATTAAACCTAATATAATAAAAGCACCGGGACTCAAAACCATCAATCCCATGTTCTCATAACCAGCTGCGTAAAATGACTCGGGAATTATCTTAAATCCATAAACTGTTCCATTGCCAAGGAGTTCTCTAAAAAATGCAACCCCAATCAAAATCATACTATAACCTAATCCATTTCCAAGGCCATCTAAAAATGAACGCCAAGGCCTGCTCTGCATTGCAAAGGCTTCTGCCCTTCCCATAATAATACAGTTTGTTATGATTAATGATACAAACACTGTTAACTCTTTACTAATGTCATACATATATGCCTGAAGGATTAAATCGGTTAGAATAACCATAGAGGCAATAACTGATAATTGGACTATTATTCTAACTTTTGAAGGAATCATTTTTCTTAAAATAGAAATAATTGTGTTTGACATACTTAGTACCGCGATAACAGCTAGACTCATAACAAATGCTGTATTCATTTGAACTGTTACCGCCAGAGCGGAACAAATCCCTAGCACATGCAAACTGATAGGATTATTTGCCATTAATGGGTCAACAAAGGCTTTTTTTGATTTTTTATTTAGCATTTTCATTAGCTTTCGTAACCATTTCTTACTTTCTCAAAGTAAGCATCATATATTTTTAAATCTTTAAGTAAAAATTCATTCAAACCTCTTGATGTCATCGTTGCGCCTGATATACCGTCAACCTGGTGGTAGGCTTCTGGAGAACTTTCATCCACCTTTCCTCTAACGGTTTGTATTCCAATCAGATTGCCATTTTTATCGATAATTTTTTTCCCTACAAAGTTTTTTTGGAACCAAGGTTTGTCTACTTCAGCACCTAGTCCAGGTGTTTCAATATGTTTGTAAAAAGTAATTCCTTTTGCTGTAGCACCATCAGGTTCGATTGAAAAATAACCATACATGGTTCCCCAGAGGCCCTTACCAGATATTGGTATTGAAAAACCATCTGTACTCCCTTTAACGACCTTTTTGTAAATAGGATATATACGTTTATCCACATTAGGATCAATATCTTCAGGAGTTTTGCCAGGAATCACATCTCCATTTTCATCGATAACAAATGAAATAATTGACTCTTGAAATATTTGTTCGACATTCTCCTGAGTCCATGGAAATTCTTCAGAAGACTTAAACCCTAAGGATGAAAGGATGTTCTTTTTGATATCAGCTTGTACATTTTTATCCGTGATATCTTTAAGAGATGTGAACACAGATGACAACATGAATGCAAGCACGATTGTAATTACTGATGTAAATAGGAGTGTATAACGGTTGCTATGCAAAACGAGCTTTTCTTTTTTTGATGTTCGCTTGAACTACAAACCAGTCTATTAAAGCTGCAAATGCATTTACAAATAAGATTGAGAGCATCACACCTTCCGGATAAGCGGGATTAATTGACCTTATGATTACTGTTAAAGCACCGAATAATATTCCATAAATCAACCTGCCCTGATTCGTATGACATCCAGTGACTGGCTCCGTTGCCATAAAAACGGTCCCAAAAAGGAAACTTCCCATAACTAAATGGTAATGAGGAGGAATAGAAAACATGGAATTTGATGAGAACGGAGCGAAAATATTCGTAATTACCGCCATAGAAACAAGACCAATTACTGCGCCGACCACAACTCTCCAATTGATAATACGAATAAATAATAGTAAAAGGGCTCCTAGTATAATCAGGAATTTGTTTGTTTCACCAATTGATCCTGGTATAAAACCCCAAAATAAGTTCCACCAACTAAAATCAAATTGCGTTATCCCATTCAGTAGCGTTACCGCATCTTTATTCAATTCACTTGCAGGAACAGCTAAGGCTGTGGCACCTGTATAGCCATCCGGCCCTACTACCCAAACCTTGTCTCCTGAAATTTTAGTTGGATAAGTAAAAAAAATAAATACCCTGGCCATTAAGGCAGGATTGAAAATATTCATCCCTACGCCACCAAATATTTCTTTTCCAATTACTATACCAAACGATGTAGCTATTGATACCTGCCATAAAGGGATTTCGGGTGGTAAGGTTAATGGAATAAGAGCACAGGTTACCAAAAAACCTTCACTCACAGGATGTTTTCTAACTACAGCAAAAAGAAGTTCCCAGAATGCTCCAGAAATGAATGTTACTGCAATAATTGGTAATATTTGGTTAAATCCAAACCAGAAATTTCCAAATAAAGTTCTTTCTACCATACTCGCGATTGTATTTTGATAACCTACATTAATAGCTCCAAACATATACAATGGTAGTAATGAAATAACTACCAGAATCATAACTCGCTTGGTATCAATACTATCTCTTATATGGGGACCTGATTTTGTAACCTCATTGGTGCTAAATAAAATCGTATCAGTCGCTTCGAATATCGGGTAAAACCTCTCCAAGCGGCCACCGGCTTCAAAGTAGTCACGATACTTATCCAACTGCTTATGTAGGAATTTGACCATTTATCCTTCTTTTTCCATAAGGTCAAGCCCATCTCTAATCGCACTTCCTACATCAATCTTACTGGGACAAGCGAATGTACATAGAGCGAAATCTTCTTCATCGCACTCATAGATGCCTAACTGTTCCATTTCTTCAAAATCCTCTGCTAGTATTGCACGATATAGGGCGTTCGGTAAAATATCCATGGGTAACATGTCTTCCCATGCATTAATGGGCACCATATAGCGTTCGCTCCCATTATTTAATGTTGAAAAGTTAAATCTTTCCTTTTTTCGGCCCAAAAAGGCGTTGGTTAAACTGTATCTTGTCTTTGCAGAACCTGGTTTAAGCATACCCAAAAATTCCCTTTTCTCTCCTTCAGGAACGACAGATACAGTTGAGTCATAAAAACAAAGAAACCCATTGCTATCTGAAGTTATTCCAGTTAATACATCACCAGATATAATCCTATGCCTACCCTCGCTTAAACGATTTTGAATTAATGTACTAATAGGTACCCCTAACCTCGTTTTAATATGAGTCGGTGCAGCAACACTGGGGCCTCCCACCGTGGCAAATAGAGTTGTATCTAATTGACCTGTTAATAAAAAATTTCCAATTCGAACCACATCCTGAGCATTAACGGTCCATAACAGGTCATTAAGACCAATTGGTGCAAAATGATGGATCTGAATACCTACATTTCCCGCAGGGTGTGGACCATTAAGGGTATGAGCTTTTACTCCTGTAAGTTGAAGAAGAGTATCTGAGACAGTATTTTCATGATATGATAAATGAACATCACCATCCGTTAACTTTTTCAATACGTTAATGCCGACTTGAAACGGAGACAAACGACGGCGTAATGCCAAATCAAGATCTACTGATAAAGGAGCCGTGTTCCATCCGGATATAAAAATATCCCGAGGAATGGTATTGGGATCAGCAACTTTATTAAAAGGTCTTTGACGAATAAATGGGAATAATTGCCCCTTTGTCAAAATTTCAATAACATCTTTTCGTTCTAACGAAGAAATTTCATTAAACCGATAGGCGTTGAATTTCTCAAAATCTTCTTTTTCGCTGAGTTCAATTTCGATTTTTTCAATGATCCGACGAGGACCATATTGGATCGATTTTACGGTTCCTCCTCCAGGAGATGGCCAGGTCAATATTGGATTAGATTTACAATGAAATACAGGGGAACCGATCTTAACTATGTCACCTTCTTTGACCAAAAGCTTGGGCTTTACTCCTCTAAAATCTGTGGGGAGGATTGCAACTGAGGAAGGTATTTTTCCTTTCTCCACTTCTTTTACCGGCGTACCGGCGATTTGGATATCGTGTCCTCTTTTTATATATAAATCAGCCAACAATCGACCCCATAACCGTTAAACTACATCCCCTGGAAAATAACCAGAGAGCTATTTATCCAATCGGTTACATCACTGAAGTACCATCCAAATACAAATGTGGGTATGGCCAATGCAATTAGAATGACTGTTGTCAATTTGGATGTTGGCATGGTAATTGACTCACTCCGCTCGCCACTCAAATACATATGCTTTACAACTCGGATATAGTAATAAAGTGAAATCACACTATTGACCACACCTATAAAGGCCAGCCAATAATACTGGGAGCCCGCTTCAATTACAGCAGCAAAAATATAAAATTTACCTATAAATCCTGCGGTGGGTGGCAATCCCGTTAACGCCACCATAAATAATGTCATCACACCAGCCACAAAAGGCATACGCCATCCCAAACCATTATAATCATCAAATGATTCACCGCCAGTTTTTCCCTGAACATAAATCACCACGTAGAATGCGCCCAGATTCATAAAGAGGTACATGAGTAGATAAATCATTATACCATAGACACCGGATTGGGTCATGAGGGGTAGCGCCATCATCATATAACCGGCATGGGCAATACTAGAATAAGCCAGCATCCGCTTCACGCTGGATTGCTGAATGGCCACTAAATTCCCTACCGTCATGGTGGCGGCAGCCAACACGGCTACCAGTTGAGGCCAAGGAACATTATTTAATGCCGTCCAAGTTTCAGCCCCTAACGGAGACCCATCACCGAAGACCTGATTAAAGAATCGAATCAACATGGCGAAACCGGCCGCTTTGGGGGCAACGGACAAATAAGCCGTAATGGTTGTAGGTGATCCTTCATATACGTCTGGCGTCCAAAAATGGAACGGGACCGCAGAAATTTTATATCCAAAGCCGACCAATATAAATACGGCTGACAGAATCAATGCTAGATTCGCTTCAGGGCCCAGTTGAGCAATGGCTTCACGCATTTCGAAGAATTTAGTGGTACCGGTCAAACCAAACAATAGGCTGAGACCATATAGCATAATACCAGAAGAAAAAGCACCATAAATCACATATTTTAAGGATGCTTCATTACTGTCCTGTTTCTTCTTTAAATATCCAGCGAGAAAAAAGGACATGATGGAAACGATCTCAATGGCCAAATAAACCATAATGACATCGATGGCAGATGCCATGAGGAACAATCCAAATGCCATAATGGCGATAATAGAGAAATATTCACCGACACGATAGCCTTTCAAATCAGCGCTATCGAAACTCATTAGAATCACAAATGTGGTGGATATGAGGACCAATACCTTAAAGAAATTGGCGAAAGGATCCATGGCAATGGTTCCCATGAACAACCCTGAAAGCGCACCACCACTCATTCGCACTGCAAATAAGGTTAGTGCCAATCCACCCAGTACCCACCAAGCCACCTTAAAGGAATCTTCTTTACGATACAGGAGATCCGCAATAATGGCCACCAAAACGGTGACTGTCAGAATAAGTTCCGGCCAGAAATGTGTTAAACTATTGAGATTGCTCATGCAGTGTACCTACATACTTGCTGCCGCAAGTCCGCCAAAAGAAACAACCGATTCAATTAAAACATTGAGTGTGGCTGCCACCAGATCCAAGAATGGACGGGGATACACACCCAAGATCAACGTAATGACTGCCAACGGCACCACCGTAAACAATTCACGTTTATTAATTTCAGGCAAATCATTGTATTTCTCATTGGCAGGACCAAAGAACATCCGTTGGAATGCCCATAAGAAATAGGCCGCGTTTAGCAATATGCCTAATGTAGAAATAATTACAATTGTTTTAAAAATGGGGAATGCGCCAATAAAGATCATGGCTTCACTGACAAATCCACTGAATCCGGGCAAACCTAGTCCTGCGAAAAATGCCACTGCCACAAAAGCAGTAAAAACGGGCATTTGAGAGGCCAATCCTCCAAAGCCTTCAATATCTCTATGATGGGCGCGATCATAAATGACACCCACCAAAATAAAGAGCATGGCTGAAATGGTACCGTGATTAAACATCTGGAATACGGCACCGCCTACCCCCGCTTGGGCACTAATGAGGTTTTCCCCGTTCATCCCTGCCGCTGCAATCACAGCCGCCATCCCAATGAGGGTATATCCCATGTGATTCACGGATGAATATGCCACCAGTTTTTTCAAATCCTTTTGGGCCAAGGCACACATGGCGCCCCAAATTACATTTATTAGGCCGAGGACTGCCAATGCACCGGCAAACCAAAATACCCCATCGGGAAGCATGGTGTAATTAATTCTTAAAATACCATATACACCCAATTTCAAAAGTACCCCCGCCAAAATAACGGAGATGGCTGTAGGTGCTTCTACATGGGCCAAGGGCAGCCAGGTATGGAATGGAAATACGGGCACCTTAATGGCAAAACCAATAAATAGTAGCACCCAAATGACTTTGATAGCACTCATACCCCACCAGAGCATGCCATTAAGGGCTGTGGGTGCAGTTTCCATCAAGACCAGCATGTCGAAGGTGTTACCACAAGTAAAATACAGGGCTAAGATTGCGATAAGCATAAGGACAGAACCGGCTAAGGTATAGATGAAAAATTTAATGGCCGCATATTCACGCTGGGGTCCACCCCACATTCCAATGAGGAAATACATGGGGAGCAGCATGACTTCCCAGAAGATATAAAACAGGAAGAAGTCCAGTGCCAAAAAGACACCCATGACCCCTGTATTCAACAACAGAAAGAGTGAGAAATATCCTTTTACTGCTTTATTGATGTTCCAACTGACGAATATGCCAATGAAGCCGATTAAAGCCATGAGAAATACCATGGGCAGACTGAGACCGTCTACACCCAGGATGTATGTAATGTTAAATGAAGGAATCCATTCGGCCCGTTCCATGAATTGGAAGGTCCCATTGCTGGCATCAAAAATCTGCCAGAGGTAGATAGCCAACAGCAATTGAATCCCAGAAACAGCCGCAGCGATCTGTTTGATCAGCTCCGATTTGTTTCGAGGAACAAAAGCAATCGCCACCATACCGATAATGGGAAGCCAAATGATCCAACTGAGTAAATGATTCATACTTAGCCCTTTATGAAATCGCTATATCGCCTGAATAATCAGGATGACAATGACACCAATCAATGCGAACAGCATATAGTTCTGCAATCGACCAGTCTGCACCTTTTTAAGTTGTTTTCCGAGTCCTTGAGCGCTTCGGCCTACACCATCAACCAAGGTTTGATCTAAACCATCATAATCCATTCTACCCGTTATACGAGATAGAATATTGGTTACACGTCCAAACCCATTGATGAAATATTTGTCATAGAGATCCCAGTCCACATAGGCCACGGTCCGGGATAATTTCAAAAAGGGTTGATAGAGGAATCGGTTATAGTTTTCGTCAAAATAATATTTATTTAACGACAATTTGTATAAGAAGCCCATTTTATTGGCCCAGGTTTCTGCTGATAATTTTTGTTTCAGATACGTTAGATAAGATAATCCAATACCCAATGCTGCTACGGCTAAAGATAATCCCATAGCCAAATAGTGGGCATGATGCACACCTTCATAAATTTCTGCAGCAGTGGGATTCCCAGGTGCTACCGAATTGGTCGCTTTAATTAATTCTGTAAACCATCCATGATCGGAGAATGGATTGAAATAGGGCAAGGTGTAAAAGATGAAGAAACTCAATCCCGCCAATAAGACCAGTGGAAAGGTCATAACTTTTGGTGATTCATGAATACCTTCAAATACTTTCGGCATTTTTGGCTCCCCATGAAATGTCATAAAGATCAATCTAAACATGTAGAATGCAGTGATGGCTGCTGCGCCAAAACCAAATACCGGTAAAATAAAATGCTGCGGATGGTGTTGTGCAAAGGCTAATGTGCCGGCTAATATTGCATCCTTTGAGAGGAAACCGGAAAAGAACGGTACACCGGCAATGGCCAATGTGGCGATAGTCATGGTCCAATTAGTAATGGGCATCTTGGACTTAAATCCGCCCATATTCCGCATATCTTGTGGATCGGTATCATGGTCATGCAAATCATGAAGTGAATGGTGCATGGCATGGATCACAGAACCGGAACCGTAAAATAGACAGGCCTTAAACATAGC
>CEUZ01187413.1_pt1 | contig 24948 bp, 18 predicted proteins | sample 361511 | NCBI WGS metagenome assembly CEUZ01 (sample SAMEA2622822, study PRJEB7988) | marine metagenome | biome: marine biome (ENVO:00000447); feature: surface water layer (ENVO:00002042); material: "saline water (ENVO:00002010), including plankton (ENVO:xxxxxxxx)" | depth 5 m | reverse complement strand
GGTTTCGTAAACCATAGGTCAGGAGTTCGATTCTCCTCGGTGGCTCTACTTAAGTAATCTATTTTTGATAATTTTTGTAAATACTTTAGCTCCATTGTATGATCAATGTGTAGGATCAAAATAATAGCGAAAATCAAAAGTATCAGTATTCATAGTTCTTGATCCTCATATCCCTTTATTTCGTAATATTTAGCGGTCCGCCATGCACCGTAGATCTCGCCAAAATAAACGATAAGTGCGGTGGCCCCGAATAGAGGACCGGCGATGGGACGGTCGTCTTTAAGTGAGTAATACGCTGAACTTCCTACTAGGTATATAGTCCACATGCCCATGATCCCATCCCAGGTTCTTCCGGCGTAAATCCGCCCCGAACCGGGAAGTAGAGAGGAAAGAAGAGAAGCAATCAGTGGAGATTTCGTTGTTTTGTTAGCTGGATCAGGTATTACGTAATCAATTAATCGGCCATCAGGGGCATGAAAAGGAGCCTTGGTTTCCATATGGTAATGGAGGGCGAAGGGACTACAGCGTACGATTCGCTCTGAGGCTAGCGCGCTGCCGCGGAGTAGACCGTATTTTTTGATTGCCTCCGCACCATAATTAGAACAACTAGGATAAAATTGGCAGTTAAGCAAGTCTGTATTGTAAGATAATCGTTGCCAGGCGGCAATGGGCAGGAGGCCTGTCTTATAAATTAACGGTACAGATTTAGAAGCCAGCAAGGAGTCAGCCGGGTATTGTGGCTGCGAAAACAGTAGAGGAGTTATAATAAAGATCCAGTACCTGCGCATGGATAAAATTACCAATTTTACATTAATCCATAATCTCTTCATTTGTTAGATTCAATTGGTTCTTGGAGCACATTATGGTAAATATCATTGAACAGATCTCTTCCAATCCCGTCTATTTGGCTATTGCTGTCATCCTGGGTCTTATTATGGTCTACGGTATTGTGAAGCGGATAATCAAATTGGTTATATTGATTGGTATTGTATTGGTGCTCTATGTTGTTTATTTAAATTATACAGGGCAAGAGGTTCCTGTTACTACGGAAGAGTTAAAGAAATCTGTCACTGAGAATATGGAAAAAGTAAAAGAAACAGCGAGAGAAGTAATGGATGAGAAAGTCAAGGCGGCCAAAGATGAGCTACTGGAAGAGCTGGAAGAAAAAAGTAAAACCTTGAAAGAAAATTTAAATCCCTGAAGCAGGTATATTGCTATAGAAAGTTACTGGCAATTTCAGCTAATTCACTACGTTCCCCTTTCTCAAGATTAATATGCCCAAAAATTTCCTGACCTTTCATGCGGCTGATCAGGTAAGTTAGTCCATTTGAGTGCTTATCTAGGTAAGGATGATCGATCTGGTTTATGTCACCCGTAAAAATTATCTTTGTTCCTTCCCCGGCACGGGTGATCACTGTTTTCACTTCATGGGGCGTCAGATTCTGGGCCTCATCGACAATGAAATAAGCTTTCTGCAGGCTACGGCCGCGAATATAGGCCAGAGGGGTAATTAACAATTTTTCCTGTTCGAGCATTTCATTAATCTTGATCGCCCGTTTATTACTGGCTTTGAACTGATGACGAATAACGGATAGATTATCATATAAAGGTTGCATGTATGGATCCAGCTTAGATTGAATATCACCAGGCAGAAACCCCAGATCACGATTGCTTAAGGGGACAATGGGTCGAGACAGAAATATCTGTTTGTATTCTGTCCGGCATTCTAGGGCTGCGGCCAGGGCAAGGAGTGTTTTCCCGGTACCGGCCTTCCCTGATAGGGAGACCAACTGGATTCGTTTTTCCATTAGTATCTGGAGTGCAAAAGACTGTTCCGCATTCCGCGGTTTTATCCCGAAGGCCACAGCTCCGTCTACACGAACGATCTTTTTCTCAAAAGGGTTATAAGTAGCCAGGACTGATTTTTTTCCGTTTCGCAGAATAAAATTTTCGTTGGCTAGAGGGTTTTCAAGCTCTGGTAAATTTTTGGTAACAATACCATAGCTGGAGTACAGCGCATCAATAATCTCAGACCTGATATCATCCACCAGCCTAGAACCGGCATAGATCTGGCTTATATTGTTAATTTTATCCGTTGCATAATCTTCAGCTTGTAGCCCGAGAGACCGTGCCTTAAGACGCATATTGGTATCTTTAGAGATCAGTACAACTAATCTATCCCTATTTTGCTGGTGTAATTTGTAGGCGCAGTTAATGATACGGTGATCCGGGCTATCTTCCTGCAATGTGGCCTCGACATCTTTATGCCAGTTATGGTTGACTACAACTCGAATTTTGCTTTCAGATTCTTGAGAGGCTGCTCCATTTGTTTTTGCCGGATCACAGGACATTTCATCCAACCTGCGTAGAAATTCCCTTGCGTTATAATGAATTTGTTCATTGCCGCGTTTGAACTGGTCCAGTTCCTCCAGCACAGAAATAGGAATCGCGACATCATTGTCTTCAAACTGTTCAATGCAGGTAGCATCATGCAAAATAACATTGGTATCAAGAATGAATATTTTAATAGTTGAAGATGTCAATGCGATGTCCGCCTGTTTATGTAAATGTTATGGTGAAAGATGCAAAGGCTAAGATGAAATTAACCAGTAAAAATATGCTCTAACAAGAATAAGGTGAATTCATAATATTTTAAATTGATTTTTTAAAGAAAAAATATCATTTTCAATGGCTATGGTATTTAACATAGAAAGTCTATGGGTGCGGCCGGGTGTAAAAATAGAATTAAATATATCAATCAAGAATACCAAAAAGTTTAATCAAGATTTTCACTAGGATAAAAGTGTAAAATATTCCTAGGGACAGCAATGCCAGAGGTGTGATACGATACTTGACCATGTATGGGCTGTTATTGGTCTTCCTGCGGTAGAATTCCCGCAGAGCATCCAGTGTCAATTTGCTAAAATATACCCCAATAAGAAACAATAAGAGTAGCAACAGGTGGTCAAGAAAAGTTAGAGAGTTTAGCCAATGTCCCAGTTTCATAAAGCTTCCTTCAAGATTACTTTAAATTCAGATAGAATAATTGAAGTTGCACCCCATACCTGCTCCTTGCCCAGATCAAAATATGGAATTGTTTTCATTTCGCCATGGATGATTTCTTTTTTTTGTTTTTGATTACTATCGTCCAAGAAAGAGTCAATAGATACAGCAAAAACACGATCTACTTCAGCATCGTGGATCAAGGTTATGGGTTCTTTAACGGCCCAGCCAATGAAAGGAAATATTTCAAAACCAGATACTGAAATATTAAATGATGTAAGTGATCCGATTAGAGTAATAAGTTTTGGGAGAACTCCTATCTCTTCATGAGTTTCCCTCAGGGCTGCCTGATTAAGGGTTTCACCATCTTCAACGACTCCACCTGGGAGTGATATTTGTCCCTTATGATGATCAACTTTATATGTCCGTTTGGTGAGGAAAAAATGCCAACCGTTATCTCTGGGAAATAACAGGATCAATACACTTGCTGGTACGGGCTGAGTATATTTATCCGAAATCGGATATGTATAAGGGGGAGTAACCATCATAATATTCTGAGCTTTTTCACCTGGTAAGGGGTGAGCTAGGCGCCGAGTCAAATGAGATATTAATTTCGGAATCATTCAGCGGGAAAGTTATCTACTTTTTAAAAAATCTACCCGAAGTTTCCCACTGAAAAATGAGATGAAATACAAACATATAATCTGGGACTGGAACGGCACACTTCTTGATGACCGTTGGTTATGCGTTGCGGCAATCAATCAAACTTTGTCCCTTCGTAATATGGATATCATTGATGAGGAACAGTATAAAGAGATTTTTTGTTTCCCAGTTATTGAATACTATATAAAACTGGGATTCGATTTTAATGATGAACCATTTTCCATCGTTGGGACAGAATTCATAGACTTCTATAATACAAATTTTCGAAAGGCCAGACTTCACTCCAATGCGCTGCAGGTGTTGCAGTCGGTACTGAAAAGTAACCGCACTCAATCCATTCTATCTGCAGGAAAGCAGTCCTTTTTAACGAAGTGGGTAAGTGACCATGGATTGTCTAATTTTTTTATTGATATTCTTGGAATCGATAATCACTATGCTGCCGGTAAAACTGAATTGGGTCGGGCTTGGATGGAGAAACTAAATTATAAACACCATGAAGTGGTCTTGGTCGGCGATACAATTCATGATAGTGAAGTAGCTAAAGAAATTGGAACGGATTGCATACTTGTAAATCAGGGTCATGTAAGTTACAAGCGCTTGCAGGAAACAGGACGGGTCATATTCAATGGTTTGGAGCAGGCCTGGAGATATATAAATTCTATGTGAGTTCTAAAAATATTATATATGAAGTATATTATAGTAATACTGATATTTACCGTTATTCTCATGGGTCAAAGACTTAAAATAATCTTGGATGAAAAAAGTAACGAACCCATGTTGGTGGGAATTGCTGTAAGAACGGATATTATGAAAAGTCCTTATGGAGAATGGTATGCTCAGGAATATGAGGGTTATGATTTAGATTATGATCTTGCCAGTGCTTCCAAGGATTTTTTGGATAATATAGATGTTCAGATCTATCTGGGTACATGGTGTGAGGACAGTCGTCGCGAAGTTCCTCGTTTTTTTAAAATATTAGATGAAATCGGCTGGTCAAAAAATCAAATTGAGATGATTATGTTGGACAGGAATAAAACTAGCGGCTATGGCTTGGAAAAGGATAAAAATATCCACCATGTCCCTACATTTATTGTTTCTAAAGAAAGGCAGGAAATTGGAAGAATCGTAGAAACTCCCATTGAAACATTAGAAGATGACTTATTTAATATTTTAATTGGTGATCCGCCTGAACCCAATTATGAGGATTGGAGTACTGGATGGAAATAATCAAAAATTTTGTTATTGATTTAGAAATTATCCGGATCCTGTAAATTAATAAAATGAAACTACACTAGATTTTTTATTATCCTTAACCTTAGAGCAGGAAAATAATGAGGATTTATTATGAAACAAGCATATAAAACCATTTTATCTATAGTCTTTATAATTCAAGGAAATTTGTGGGCCCATTGTCAGGTTCCCTGCGGAATATATGATGATGCTTTGCGGATCGTTCAACTGCGCGAAGATTTTCATACAATTCAAAAAGCTATGAACCAGATAAAACTTCAAGATGGTAAGACAAGTACCCAGGAATTGAACCAATGTATCCGGTGGGTCCATACAAAGGAAGAACACGCTACCCGTATTCAGGAAACAGTTTCCACTTATTTTCTGATCCAAAGAATTAAAGCTAAAACTGCTACGCAAGGGGAGGCCTATGATGCATATGTGCAGAAGATTACCAATCTTCATCAGTTAATGGTATCTGCCATGAAATGTAAACAGACGTTGGACCAGAAACATGTTCAGGATGGGCAGAAACTATTGGATAGGTTCGTTAATCTATATTTTGATGAACATGGCCTGGAACACCTTAAGGCAATAACAGGTACACTTTAATGAAGAATCAAACAGTATATGTACCTAAATTTTAGTATTGGTAAATATGTTTAGGATTCTTAAATGAAAATTTATACCTCCATGGTACTAAGTGTTTTTTTACCCTTGGGCATTTGTTATGCTGATGCGACAGAATGGGGGAAACTTGATTCTTTGGATGGATTATTTTATAAAGAAGGTGTTTTATTTACAGGAGAGGTCGTTAAATACCTTGATGGGGGCTTGATGAGGGGCGAATTCAAAGATGGGATAAGGAATGGTCACTGGCAAACAACGAATAGGGTAGGGGAGCCAATCCTGATCGGCTATTACGAGAATGGAGAACCACATGGGCGCTGGCAGCAATGGTACAAGAATGGTAAACCTGAATTAGATGCTAATTTTAACTTTGGTGTTTTTGATGGGCCATATCTTGAATGGAATCAAAAAGGAAAAAAACTTGTGGATGCAACCTATGTTAATGGTCTGGAACATGGCAAATATAAAGAATGGCATGATAACGGAAAAAAAGCAGTAATTGCAACCTACGATATGGGCAAATGCAAAGGATTATATCGAGAATGGTATGATACAGGAAAAAAACTTTTACAAATTGAATACATAGATGGTAAAGAAGATGGGAAATGGGTTCAATGGTATCCAAATGGGAAAAAAGAAATGCTGGTGCATTATACAAATGGCATTGCCAATGGCAAGGCAAAATTTTGGTTTGAAAATGGGAGTTTACAGACAGAAGGAGAGATAGTTGGCGATACGCCTAGCGGCGGTTGGATTTTACAAGATTCCGGTGGTGTCAGGAGGGCTATGAGACCTTCTGATTTCCAAAATTAGTCTCTTTAATATAGTTCTGGTTGTATCCAGACTAAATTTTTTATTGTGATTCATATAATACTTGGTTTCATTTTTATCAGTAGTCTTTTCGGTCAGGATCCTCTGAATTGGGGAGAGCTTGATTCTTTAAAAGGCCTGATCTATAATAATGGTACGCTATTCACAGGACAAGTATATAAAACATTGGAAGAAGGTGAACTTTACGGTGAATATCTGAATGGTATTCGCCATGGCATCTGGCAAAAATTAAACCGGATTCAGAAACCATTAATGATCGGCGAATATTATGAAGGGGAAAAGATTGGTATCTGGCAGTATTGGTATTTGAATGGCAATCAAAAGCTATATGCTGAATTTCAAAATGGTATTTTAAATGGAGAATATCGTGAATGGTACGAAAGTGGACAAAAGGCAGTGGTGGCTCACTACAAATTTGGGAAAGAAAATAAAAAATATTTAGCTTGGCATACCAACGGGAAAAAAGCGGTAAAAGCCCAGTTTATTGATGGTTTGCCAGAGGGGAAGTATCGTGAATGGTACGTGGACGGTACTAGACGACTTGTGATTCCTTATAAAAACGGAAAGGAAGATGGTACCTGGATCCAGTGGTATTCAAATGGAAAAAAAGAATTAACCATTGATTTTGTAAATGGAGTTGCTTGGGGAAAAGCCCGGTTTTGGTATGAAGATGGTAACTTAAAAATCGAAGGAGAAATTATTAGTGAAACAGAATCCGGAGGATTCATTCTTCGGGACCGAGGTGGAAATAAAAGGTATTATGAGTTTAAATAAAAAAAGCCGCTGAATGCGGCCTTTTTATAACAGTTATTAAACCAAATTATTTATAATACTTGGCATGCATTTCAGGCGCTATGGTCAGGAGTTCGTTCTCGAATAATTTGGCTTTATTTTCATCACCAAGTTTTGTATATAATTGGCATACCAGATGGGTCAATTGTGGTATTTTATCATGCTCTGGATTTTTATCTTTTAATACGGATAGTGTATTCAACATTTTCCCCAATGCATTTTTCAATGCCCCTTCATCAATGCCTTTCATGGATTTCCTGTAATAAAGATGATGAAGCGCTTCATCTTCCGCTTCGGCACCACGAACCCCAGCAACAGCGGTGACTTTTTCAACTTCATACTCTTCCGTGGTTACTTCTTCGATCTCTTCCCAGATGGTACTCTCCCACATAGCGTCCATGTCTAGGTCATCATCATCCTGTGCCCAGAGAGGGCCAAAGGCACATATGCCCAGTATTATTAATATATTTTTCATGACTCTACATCAATCATGGCTGAATTTAATCAAATTTACTGAATTTTGGTGTGATTTCGCCCATACTTTCAATAAAGTCTAATTGAGTCACTAATTCGGGTTTTTTCTTCTTTATTTCTTCATAAAGAGTTAGGGCCTGATCATATTTATACATACGATAATAGGCTACAGTTAGGTTTACCTTATAATCTAATTCCTCTGGATCAGATTTAACTGCTTTTAAAAAATAGTCAATGGCCATGGAATAATTCCCCAAGCGCGCGAATGTAACCCCCACAGTATTATCACTTCGTGCTCGGCTCTTTCTATAATTGATCTTGGGGATATCTTCCGGTTTAATGTTCTTAGATGCTTCAGCAGATTCTGCCAATGATTCTGGTGTTTCTGATTTTAATTCAGCAGCCAAATCAGATGGAACTTCGAATTTGGGTCCTTCGGTAATTTTTGATGAGAGAGATGCTTTTGCGGCACCGAACACCTTATCCAACTTACCGGAAAACCCCACAGGATCAATGGCAGCAACTTCTTCGTATTTTTGCCGAGCAATACCTTTGTTACCCATCATAAAATGGGCAATAGCAATATTAAGTAAATATCCAGGATATTCTGCTTGTTCTAGAGCTTTATTATAAAATTCCAGTGATTTTTCATATTCACCTTTTTTCGTATAACAAACTCCCAGTGTATTGATTGCATCTGGAAATGCTGGTTGCATGGTAATAGCGGTCTCCAGTTTTTTTATAGCATCAGTGTACCGGGAAAACTCCATGTACCGTACACCGGCATCGTAATAATCATTTGCAGTTTTAAGTTCACCTCCGACAGCATTGAGTACAATTGTTCCCAACCATTTTTCATATTGTTTAATATCTTCCAATAAAAGATCATTGATCCCATTCATCTCAGGCATTGGCATATCCGCTGTAACATGGGACCCGGCAAGATATATAGCTGACGCTTCCTTCACTGAGAATTCATTGACATAGTTTTCCGCTTTCATTTCATTGTATTTAAGTGCGCCCTGTTTCCAGGCACTGAAAAATGGTTTTCCCACCAAGGTAGCTTCCACGGGGATCCATACTTTATCATTTAACACCACAACTTCCGATTCATCTTGAAAATATTTTGTGACGTCATCCGGTTTTACACCGCTGTCAAACATCAAAAATATATGTCCGGCCCCGGGTTTGAATACATCTAGGAACATGCTTTCAATTCCTAAATTTCCCAAAAGAGTACCAAAAAGGGCGGTTAAATCATCACAGTCTCCAATTTTGTCTCTGAGCATATCTCCGGGATATTTTACGGAATCAAACGTGGATTTATCATCAGCAATATCCAGGAAAGGTGTCTCCAGGTCAATATTATATACCAAGCCAAGAGTCCCCAAGGCATCATAGAGAATGATAGCTCTGCCTAAATTACTACGGCCAAAATAGTCATTAAGTATATTGGTGTAAAATTGGATGTTGCCGCGTGAAAATTTATCAATTACAGCATCAGCGGGTGTTACATAGCACGCAATCATCTCCGGATTGCTCCAGGTGAGTTTCCCTTTTCCTAGTACATAGGCGGATTCCATTTTTTTCTGGGCCAGTTTTTCCTCGCCGTCCTGTTTGTAGGTTACTTTTACTTCTGGTTGAACTAAGTTGTCAAAGGTCGCCTTTTTTGATGTCAAAACATCGCTAGAAAAGGAGACTCCAAGTTCGTATTCCTCATCTGATTTAGGCGGAAGCGTGATATTTTCAGAGTGGGGGTTATCCATCATAGTGGGTACAAATAAGGACACAGATACTGGCAGGTCCGCATCAGAGATATTCTTTAGGCCCACTTTTAAAAAAGGATTTGATTCATAATAACGATGTAGGGACCTGAATACAGGGTTATGATTGATTACTGTGGTACCAATGCTGACCACAGCAGGGCTTAATTGAAGTACTAGGGAAAAACGATGGGTGGGATCCATGAAAGGGTGGTCTTCATAACCGTATTCAACAATAATACTTTTGAATTTAATCGATAAGCCAGCTGATGGGACGAAAATTGCTTCTGGCTCAATTCTATTTTTTTGAACCCCTGCTCTGAATTTGATACGATTTTTAAGAATATATTCAAGTCCAGCATGGTAGCGATCTCCAACATCCATAGCCATGGTGAGCCCTTCAAAAGGCATATAGGCAATCCCAAGTTTAAATGCCTGTCCAAGGATTTTTTCCGTAACCTTGTCTTCATAGGATATACTGGTTCCGCCTAGATCGAAAAGACCAAGGCCAAAACGTAAATTTTTTAGTGGTGAAATAAGCAGGCCCACGTCATAGCCAAGTCCTGAACTTTTTCCGTAAGAAGTACCATCAAGGGTCATATCCTTGAAGATATATTTCAAGGTCCCACCAAATGAAACCAGTTTATGGGGTTGGTAACCGAACGAAAAATTAAGCTTATTATCTGCATAGCCCAGTTCACCATCATCGAAGCCAACATTGGCCCAGTCTAGGCCCAATGCCAGCTTATCACCAAATGGCCTTACAATCCCAATATAGGATTGAGTGATGCCCATGACATAGAGATCAGCATAGGTAGTTGTAAACTCTGTTCGGCGCAGACGGGGAAGGCCGGCAGGGTTCCAGGTAATGGCGTTGCCATCATCTGCCACCGCAATGAAGGCCCCACCCATGCTCAGGGGACGCGTGCCTACGAATAATTGATCCTGACCCTGTACACATAACAGAGAAACCATAAGACCGATGATGAAAATTCGATTCATCGGTTCAGAACCCCTACAGTAGTTCGCAAGACGGAATCTCCTTTTTCCAAGGTCACAATGTAAAGACCACTGGCTACAACATTACCGTTATAATCTTTGCCATCCCAATTTAAGACATTGGATCCCCTTTGAGTGGTTTCAGGTTTTAATGACCATTGTAAACGTCCAGCAAGATTGAAGATACGAGCGGTGACTTCTTCCTGCTCATTCAGGTTAAATAGAATATTGGTGTTTGCAAATTCGAATACAGAACCTGCCGGGGAAAATATCCTTGGCTGGCATGTGACAGACTCAATGTCCATTAAAGAATCCACCGGAGATATAGTTTGTGTTGTGAATATACCAAATGTTTCCAAGGTGTCCACCTGGACCTGCATATATGGCACATTTTGGATGGTAAGTGGTGTTCCACCTATTGGGTTCATTTTACTGTTATTTGTAATACGACCTATAAAAGGTAAAACAGAATCAGGTAATACAGAGTCCGAATATGCAATACGGAGAATTCCGGGCTTGTTCAGGCTTAAAGTGGGCTCAGTTGAAATAGTATAAAGATCGGTAATCAACTGGGTTGAATCGCCAAAACTAAGTCCTCCAGAAATGGCGGAAATAGTAATCTGAACATCTTTATTAACTGCGTTTTGGGGCAAAAGAACAGATACTTTTCCATCTCCAGATATTGCAGTACCTCCATACTGAGAAATAATGGATTCTGGTGTTTTATAAATTGTTATGGGCTCCATTTTATTTTTTCTTTCATCTTCAGCGCCTGAGATATGAACCTGGATAGCCTTTCCTGAGTAACGGAGACTATCGTCATCAGGTAGGAGCAACACGCCTGTCCATTCGTCTACATTAAAACTCTGTTTTATTACGGTTAAGGTATCCGGAGAATTATCATCATTTAAGTCTGGATTAACAGGGTGAGTAACTTGGACCAGAGGGTCTTTGGAAGTATCAAGGAAGAATGACTCTTGAAACTTTATTACCAAGATTATCTGTCTACTTGTAACATAGTTTGCCTGGAGAGTTTTGACAGCTGGGGCTGTTACGTCAATGTAGAAGTAGTCCCAGCCTGTCCAATCAGAAATTGCTCCACCATGGTCTAGGGCGCGCGCACGCCACTTATAATTACCTTCAGGTAGATTTCGTAGTTTTTTTGTAGTTATATTTATTTTTCCAGTGAGATCTAAACCATAATGACCTGATATAATTTGATGATCGCTATTAGTAGTGTCTGTATAGCCGCCAACCTGTAGCTGGTATAAGATGCCGTTTTGGGGTGTAAAACCACCCCCATTGTTTGGGGGATCTACGGGAGCTTCCCACTTTAATGTAATTTGATCTCCGCTGATTGAAGACCCGTCCAATCCATAGGGAGGATTAGGAGCTATATTGGGGTTCACAATTCCTTCTAAATTATCATAAACCTTTGCAACAACTTCTCCATTGGGTCCGAGTCCAGCCAAAAATAAATCCAGATCACCATCCTGATTGTAGTCTGCCCAAGCAGCGGAACTAGCTCCGACACTATCAAGGTTAATTGTATCCGGTAAGAATAAACCATTATTTTGATTATAAAGAACGGTGATTGGGACTGAATAAGGAACATCTGAATAACCTGTGACTAGTAAATCCAGATCACCATCATTATCATAGTCACCCCAGCTGGGTCTGGAAAAATAGACTCCATCCATAATTACATCGACAGCATCAATAGTGTATCCGAAATTTTTTACTATGTAGGTAACAGGCTGGTCTTGAGTATTTGCTCCTGTAAGCACAAAATCAATTAACCCGTCGCTATCATAATCCCCGAAATCAAATGCACCAGCTTTGACACCTAGATTTCCTTTATAGTGACCAAGACTATTTTCTAATAAATAATCTGGTCCATTTAAGTAGACCCTTGCTGCAAGAACTCCTGTTGTATCTCCTCCAATGGCAATCAGGTCCAGGTACCCATCATTATTCATATCAACCCATTTTACCAGAGCTGGGTTTATAGGCACTAATCTTGTTTGAAGAGTGTCTAGAAATAATTCTCCATTTATGTTATTAAAAACCTTTAATGTAACTACTTCTTCAGGAGGCCAAACCGTTACATCATATGTTTGTCCAGCTATTACGAGATCAAAGTCACCATCATTGTCATAGTCACCCCAATCATGGTTATTGGAGCCGCCAGAAAAACCAACTTCTCTATTTAAAGCAGCCAAAAGGTTCGTGACATTATCCTGCTGATCATATATATAATTGTTAGTGGTTTCATCCCAACGGTAAAAGGTTGTCCCTGGAAAAGGCTGAAAATTCTCTACCGAAAACCCAGATAAGCAGATGTCTAAAAATCCATCGTTTGTATAATCAACAAAGGATAAATGCCCAAGAAAATATGCCATAAGGTTCTGGTTTAGATCCCGGGTTAATAGACCTCCATCATTTTCAAAGAGAATGGTAGCTCTTCCACCATCAAAAGAAGTTCCTGTTATGGCCAAGTCCATTAGACCATCACTGTTGTAGTCACTCCATGCGGAAGCAGTAAAAAACACTCCTGGTATAGACTGGGTTGAAGGAACAAGTCTGGTAATAAAGAATTCTTTCTCATTGGACCAATCAGATTTTTGTCCTGAAGCATCTACCGATTGAATGCTCCAGTAATAGGTGCCATGAGGGATCTCATTAAATTCTCTAATAAGAAGATGACCAGCATTTGTTTTATGAAACGGTTGTGCAGAAGAAAGTAATTCATTTCCTCCCGGGTTTGTTCCAATTTTAAGATTATAAGAAATACCTTGGCTAGAATGATGGTCATCTGAGCCTGCACCCCAGGTAAATACGACTCGAGTACTAACTACAAAACTGGTTAATGCAGATGGAGCTTCAGGTCTTTTATTTATACCAGCATTACTATTAAGTAATACCTTAGTATAAGAGCTGTCACCATCAAAAAAATCTGTTGTACCATTTACAATTAAATCAGGTATGCTGTCCAGATTGACATCTACAAAACGTGCTATTCTGGCTTCGGGTATGGTCTGCAGAAGAGCAAATGATTGGTCGCCATTATTTTTGTATATCCTACCTTCTAGGGAAATAATTTTTCCTGCGTTGTTTTGAACCGAATCCGCTCCTGTGATAACCAGGTCTTTATAGCCATCCAGGTTAAAGTCAACTGCATCTATAGTACCATAGGCAACACCAAAATCAATCTGTTCAGACGCAAGGGCATAGGTTCCAACTGGTTCATTAATATAAACCCTGGTCAAAAGTTTTTGTTCAAGTTTGCTCCAGCCAGTGCAGATTAAATCGAGATCGCCATCGATATCAATATCTACAAAACGAAATGCTCCAGCCTTCAGGCCGATCAGGTCCTGGCTTGTATCCTCAACTAATCTTCCTATAGGTTCGTTCTGATAAAAACGGGTTACACTTGAATTTGGATCAGCGGTCTGGCCGCAAATTATTAGATCAGGATCACCATCATTGTCATAGTCGCCCCAAGCGCTGTTACCATTGAATAAACTAGGGAACACAGTGTAGGGATCAGCAAAAAATGAGTTGTCAGAATTTTGAATGTAGAGTTTATTCCATATTATGTCCTGACTCTCTTCTTGCGCCATTATGAAAAGATCAGGGGCTCCATCCATATTTACGTCTCCCCACTGGGCAGAGCTATAGAGGATTCGTAAAGATCCGATATCATTTTCAAGCTCATTCAGAACACCATTTTCATTTAATAAAATTCTGGATCTTGAAGATCCATGTTGGTAAACATCTAGATATCCGTCTCTATTAAAATCGGATAGGTCTACACCTCCAATCCCTCCCAAGTATTCTGCGATTGTATCTGGATATGTAACTATATATGATTCACTTGATTTTTCATATGACCCAATTTCTGTGCCATTATAAACATCGAAAAAAATACCATTACGCGTTTCGTCATAACCTGAGATAATCAGGTCAAGATAATTGTCATTATTTATATCACCAAGTTCGAGACTGTTTGCCTTATGCTGAGGTAAAGAATCTGAAATTGATGAATTATATATAAATATGTCTTCCGCATAAATAATATTTATAAATAGGAATATTGATAAATACTTAATCATAGATATTAAAATTGGGATTATTCAATTTTAGATTCTTAATAAGTTTAATTGAATGACCTTTTATCCGTCCCACATGATTGAGATAATAATTATAAGTTAGTATATATTGATTATATACTGTCAATCAACCTACAACGTTAGGGGTAATAAATATTAATAGCTCTCGTTGTTCTTTTTCAATGGATTTAGATTGAAATAATCGGCCAATAATCGGAATACTACGAAGTCCAGGAAAGTATTTAAAATTTTCAATGGTATTTTCGGCGATAAGACCTCCAAGTATAACAGTATCACCATTTTGTACCGTAACTTGCGTTTTTACACTGCGTGAAGTAGACCTTGGTCTGTCAGATGCTATCTCAGCAGCTGCTAACAAGGCTTCTACTTCCGCATCTACCGCAAGGGTGATACGATTCGTTTCATTTAATCTAGGCGTTACCATCAGGCTAATACCGATGCTTGTCTGAGTTACTACATTGTTTACCACCATACCCAACCCTGGAAAACTGGTGTTTTCCTGATTATTTGTTGTAGTGCCTGTTTGCAATGATCCTTCAATATATACGGTAGTGGTTACATCAACATTTGCGGGATGATTATCTAGAGTCGTTACAGACGGGCTTGATAACAATTTTGAATTCCCTCTAGCCTGCATCAGTCTTAATGCATTGGATAATTGAATTGGATTAAGTGTAGCGATTGTGACATTATTTAGTTTAAATGGAATAGTACCGAGTGAATCATTGCCACCCAATTGAATTGGTACTCCACCCGTCCAATCAAATCCAGAACCTTTTGTTGTATCTATCTGTGTTTCTATGAACTTTACAGCAATATTTATATTTGCTATTGGGACATCAATTGTATTTATCATATTCAGCAATCTGGGCATATTTTCCTGTGTTTCTGTTAGAATTAAATTAACCATCCTATTTGAGCTTCCTCCAGCCGTCATGTCCGATAATCTCTGAGCATAGGAAACAATCCTGCCTTGGGGTGACAATAAGTTGCCTATTGCCTGTTGCACCATATTTGCATCGATATATTTTAATCTAATAATTTGCGTTTCTAACTCACCTACCATTTGTGTGTCGGCTAGTTTGATTATCAGAATATTTTCTTTTATAAAATAACTATATCCATTTGGCTGTAAAATAGCATCCAGGGCAGCCCTCACGGATACATTCTCCAGGTTTGCGGTCACTGTATCTTGTACTTCTGGTGAGATGACAATATTAAGACCAGTTAATTCGCCAATTAATTCAAGGACATTACGTATATCTGAGTTTTTCATATTGATGGACATCTTATGACTCAGATTAAATTTTTCATCCTCCACTGTTGATCCTTGCTGAGCCGATACTATTCCCATCAGTAATAAATAGGTAAGTATTGTAAGGAGTTTATTTGCCGACATTTTTTATTATTTTTGTGTTGCCCATTACAAATGTGACAGTCTTACTTTCGATTTTATCAATAACAAGATTTTGGATACGATCCCCTTCATGATAACGCTGACCATTGATTATAACAATAGCCACTTCACCAATACGGGCAACTGATTCAATTTTAATATTTGCTTCAACATATCCCTGCGGAGATGGATCTCTATTTCTAATTGTTTCATTAATATTATTTGTAGATTGATCCCTCTTTACAATTTTGGTTTGAAAAGGATCCGGTCCCCAGTTAGTTACTTTTTTATTGGTTTGTGATGCCGGTTTGAATTCCTTATAATTATTCACAATCACTATTTCATCAGATTCAACTTTCGTTGTTTTTCTGTTAGTTTTTGGTTTTTTTTCCACTTGGTTCGGAGCAGGCTTCCTATTTTCTGATTCACGATTTTCTGAGATAAATGTTATAGCAGCGTAAATAATGGAGAGTACAAGAAGCCCACTTAGAACTTTTAATCTAGTATTCATTTAACTGATTAACTCACAAATTTGTCAGTACATGATAATAAACGAAAATTAAAATTAACTTAATAATTTTTATTTGCTGGTCATTGTCCAGGCGCCATCCCAGTCATCGCCTGGAGGATTATCCATATAGTGTTCGCATCTTGGAATATACATGCGGCTAGGGTTGGTTGGTCGACCCGGAAACATATCTTCCATTTCGTCTGATGCCTTAAAGGCTTCTATGGCTTTGTGCCATTCTTGGTTTCGATAAAGAGCTAGAGCTTCATGGAAGGCGGGAAGAATTTTTTTATACAATTCCGGTTCCTGACCAATCTCGGAAATCAATTCATATACCTGGGCGGGTTCCGTTTTCCCTTTGACCACCACAAAATCCAGGTCCCGTACGACAAACTTGTCTTTTACCGGCTGGTATGTGGTATCAGCAATCTGAATGTATATCCCGTATTGTTTAGCTGAAGATTCAAGGCGAGCTGCTAGGTTAACTGTATCACCCATCATGGTGTAATTCATCCGAGCTTCCGAACCCATATTACCGGTAACGAGTTGGCCGGTGCAGATACCAATTCGGTTTTGCATGTGATGGACGATCTCTGGCCATCGGTCTCCTTCTTCCTGCCATCCTTGCCGCAGGATTTCCAGATTTTCCTGCATTTTAATGGCGGTTTTACAGGCCCACATTTCATGGTCATCAATCTCAATGGGTGCACCATAGAAGGCCACAATAGCATCACCAATATACTTATCCAATGTACCTTTGTTTTCTAGGAGAACATCAGTCATATCTGTGAGATACTGGTTCAATAGACCCACCAGATCACTGGCAGATAATTTCTCAGAGAAAGATGAAAAACTCTGGATATCCGTGAAAAAGGCAGTGTGGTAGCCCTCTTCCCCACCCAGAGAAGGTTCTTCCCCGCTTTCATACATTTGGTCAATCAGTTCCGGGGAAACATAGGTGCCAAATGATTCCTTGAGAAATTGTTTATTCTTTTCTTCCTGGATGTAATTATAAACTGTAATGCCTAGATAGCCAATTGCCATGGTAGTTAAAGGGCCAACCATATCCAACCATACATACTTGTTTGCAAAAAGCCAGAAGGATAACCAAGCATAACCGGCAACCAGTATAACTGTGGTTAAACCACCCATAGCTGGGCTCAGCGCTGGAACGCCAAATGCTAGGATTAGACCCAAGCCTAAAATAATAACAGTGACCCAAGGTTTGGATATTTCATGAATGATTTTATTATCAAGAATTGTATTCAGGGCGTTTGCATGTAGTCCTACCATTGGATATCTGGGATCAAAAGGCATAGGATTCAGATCTGATGTTCCTGTAGCAGTAAGACCGTAATAGAGTTTTTTCCCAACAAACTCGAACGGTACAATAAGACGAGCATTGCCCTTGTCTTCCTTACCAGCAATCAACCTTTTGTTAACAGGGGAAAAATAGAGTGGGCGCTGTTCATCAACCATATCATTTTTGTTCAGGTTGGAAATAATCTGAAAGTTCCGCTCAATAATAGCAAGCTTAGCCTGTGCTTTTTTTAGTTTTTTCTTATTAGTTTTTTCTTCAGCTTTTTCAATGGCAGAAGTCATATCCATTTGAAGCTGTCTAAAGGATCTGAAATGATAATTTTCCATCTCGGATTGATATATTATTGATCCATCTAACATAAGTTGGTCTAAGCTGACTTGCTCTTGTTCAACAAATGCATCTGCAATATTGTTGTTATTTTTGAGTTCATTAAACATGAAAGGGGGCAACTTTTTGAAATCTCTCGCTGTCCCTTTGGGATTACGCTGGATCCATTTTTCAGCCATGCTCATGGGTAATAGTTTTTTGGCCGCAGATATAATTAGTTTCTTATCATTAGGCATAGCAGCTACTGCAGGTTTCAAGGCTGCCTTTATATCACCTTCATATTGTTTATTGGCAATCTCTTTGTACTTGGCCATTACATAGTTGGGATATTCCCTTTGCTGAAATGTTTTCAATACGTTATAGGGATAGTGCATCAGATCAAATTCACCGGTTTCTTTGTCTTCCCAGTTTCCAGCCCAGTTTACCTGCATCTGTCCTTTCATATTGATGGGTATGGAGATCTCAGTTCGGCCATGCTCATCCGGTTCTGGAAGATCAAACCGAAGATATTTACCGGGGATGATTTCAACATCATCAAAAGAGATACCATAGTGACGAAGGGCTATAGCAAGGGAAGCAGCGGGGAAAAGGCGATCTTCATATAGACCGACCAAGGGATACTTGCGTTGCAATCCATCCGGATCAGGGTCGGACTGAAAAAAGTAAACCCCTGCTGATTTTACAATCAATGAATCTATAGCTGTCTCAATATCATAGAAATCAAATAAAGCAGAATATTTTTCACGATCTACAGTACGAAAATATCCTTTTTCTTTTAGCAGATTCAGGCGTCGTTCCATAACCGCTGTTCTTTTTTTCACCGGTTCTTTTTTCTTGGGCTGTGGCTTAAAACTTTGAGCATAAATAATATTACCTGCTCGTGCAGATGCTTCGGCCAGGTCATTATCCGGATCAGGAAACAGGTTTTTAAAATCATCCACGTACATAGCAGAGTCTTGAATATTATTTAGAACTTTATATTCAAGTTTTCGTTCACTGTCTTCAATGAAATACATATCAAATATGAATGCATCCAAGCCGTGCTCTGCTGCCAGATTAACCATCGGTATATGTTTTTCCCGGCTCCAAGGGTCCCATTTCCCTTCTGTTTGCAGTGCTCTCACATCCACATCGGCTGTGGCAATATCATCCCTAGTTTCCATTAGGCCTCTGCTTTTGAACCGCATGTCGAGCAGATTGTGTTCAAAGTTGTCGTAAAGATCAAAAAGTGAGAGCACTGCAATAATTGCCGCAACGCCCAAAGCAATAAGGATATAGGGAAGATTCTTTGCCATGATATATAGGGCTAAACTACTTCAAAGGAAATTATTTGCAAAACTTTCTGATCCGCTGTGGCAACCTCTACTCGCCAGTAACCAGCCTCTTCATTTGTGATGATTCTTTGAGAAACAGCAGTACGTTCATTGCCACTACCAAGTCGAATACGAACCTTTGCCTTTAATTCGGTTCCTTGGTACCAAAGATGGTAAACGGCACTACTGGATTCGTAGTAGTTATTTAATTTAGAAAAACAGTATATTGATTTATTCTGGGAAGGGGAAAACTTTGTGTCCATCCCAGAAGGGGTCCCGTTTTCTACTCTACGGCACATAAATGCGCTCAATAGTTGTATTCCTAGATTAATATTATTTTCCTGTGTTTTTTTCTTTTCAACCGTAGGAACTTTTTCTATAAGCCGTGCATTTTCAATTCTTTCTACTGACAGTTCATTCTTTAATACGGAAATCCTATCATCCATTTTTTTTATTAGAATATTGTTTAAACTATCCTTTCTCTCCAGTTCTTTAATTCGATTCTTAAATGCCAGTACTTCCTTTAGTGTAAATGAATATGAATTGCTTTTATTCTGGCTAAATATTGCATTATTATAAAAAAAGAAAAGAAATACAATTATTGTTTTCATGATATTCATTAATTTGCAAAACTTTTTAGAAAGTTTACAGCTTCAATAAACTCTAGTTCCGTACCCTTTATCTGATTGACATTCTGGATTTCAATATCAGTAAGAAAACTTGTTACATCTTCATACTGGGGTTGGTACCATCTTTGATCGCTGAAATGCTGATCCATATATCCATTTGGTTCAAATTTGTAGCCATACCTTGCAAAAATTTCATTTCGCATTAGTTTTAGTTCAATTCTTGATGCCATATTTTCTAGCTCAACTTTTTTCAGAAGCCGGATCGACGTGTGTGGGTAAGAGCCTTGATAATATCCTCCAATGGAGCCTATACGTCTTCCGATACCATAATCGGAATTAGGATTTTCTCCAGACCAAAGATTATCCATTCTTAATCCTCTTTTCAGTTCTCCTTTATCTTCGTAAAAAATAAATTCACCATTTTGTTCTGCAGAAAATAATTTATCACCTGCTATACGCACGTTCGTTAGATTACGATAGTCGTTCTTCCATATACCTGGCTTTTCCCAATAGCCTTGCTTTATTTGAGCTACAGTCTCAGTTTCAGATGTAATAATAATTATATCTAGTTTTTGTTTTTCGTTTCGGAATTGATACACTCCTTCAATCGCCATATTTTCAAAAACATTATCCAAGTTTTCATAGGCTATTGAGGGGTTTTGTTCCAATCGCGGAGTAATTTTTCGAACAGGTACGGCTACAGGCCGGATTGACCTTCTTTGAGATTGTGATTTTTCTTTCTGTTTCTTTTTTTCCTGTGCCTCCAATTCTTTTAATGTAACCATGAATTCTTTCATTTTCTTTTTCTCTATGGCCTTTTTGTCTGCTGGTGTTAAATCAGGTTTTTGTTTTTCTGTGATAAGTTTCTGGGTTGGTTTGACTGCGAGTTGACTGGATGTGCTGGTGATTCGATTTTCCTTTTTCTGCAGTTGGTCTATGAATTCTTGCTGAATTTCGGCAAGTTTTTCTTTGCTGACCTGCTTGGCAAGTAATTTTTGCTCTGCCATTTCCTGTTGCTGGCGTAACTGCATTGATTCAAAGGCAGCGATCTTTGACTGTTGCTCGCGTAATTGACCCTCAAACTCACGTTGCATTTCATTTAGCTGTCGTTGATTTTCTTTATTTGTTTCTTCCTGATTTAGTTTTTCTCTTTTTTGCTGTGCCTGCATTGATTCAAAGGCAGTGATCTTTGCCTGCTGCTCGCGTAACTGACCCTCAAACTCTTCTTGCAAGGCCTTTAGTTTGGATCTGTTCTGGCGATCCGCAGTACGTTTTTGATTATCGTACTCATCCTGTTGCTGTTGCTGTAAATCCTCAAATGAACTAATCTTTGATTTTAGCATCCGTAACTGGTTATCGAATTTATATTGAAGAGTCTCTAATTTAGCTTTGCTTTCTTGCTCGAGCTTGCTCTCATCTATCTTCTTCAACTCTTCTTTTAACTTTTCCTGTTCTTCAAAAGCGGTAATTTTTTTTTCTTGACGTTCCAATTGTTCTTCAAAAGCTTTCTGCATTGTTTGTAGTTCAGATTTATATTCTTGTTCTACGCTAAGTAATTCAGATTCATATTTTTTCTGTTGCTCTTTTTGGACAGAGTTAAAACTTTTAATTCGTTCTTCAAGTTCCAAAAGTTGATCAGAGAATTGAGTTTTTAATTCTATGACGTCCTGTTTGTTCTGGGGAGCTCTTGAATCGTCTTTGTTTTCCTTTGTCCCATCAAATAGTTCAGGGGGGAGCTTTGACCGTTCTACAAATTCTTTTCTGCCGTCACTGTATTCAATCGAATATATCTCAAGTCCATCACTGGTGTATTGAGGATTATCAATGCCAACGACTACTTCTTCACCTTTCCAGGAGACGGTGGTTATGCTGCCAATATAATTTGATTCTTTCATAGATTTTGGTGATATGAAAATATCGGATATAATAAACTGCTCCATTGATGGAATAAGTTCTGGGTTTTTATTCCCTTCTTGGAAATAAACATAAGCTAAGAATTTGATATTATTTCTATTAGAATTAAAAAATTCTACATTTGTTATATTGATGAGTACACTCTTAGTTGCCAAATAATCTAATAAATATCCAAAACTCAGAAAATCGCCAGTGAGAACCACATCTACTGCATATTTTTTTATGGTAATTTTATCTCCTGTTTCGGCAACAGAAAGATTTTTTTCTTCGATGGTGCCTTGAGATGGTTCAAATTTATTTATTTTTAAAGAGTGCGCTTGGATGAGATCCTTGAAAGATGTTAGGGAGTTATCTTGATCATGTATCGATGGGATTCTTTTCAGCAGGTTATTGAATTTTTCATTTGATGCTCTAAATTTATTTATAACAGTTTCCAAGTTATTTTGCATGCGTTTCAGGTCGTTGCCTATTTTTTTTTCATGATTATATTTATCCGATATAGATGAAAGGTCGTTTGCAATATTGGTTTGTAAGAAAAAATACCAGATCAGCAGTCCTGAACTAAATGTTGCCAAGATAACATATGATATGATTTTTTGACTTTTGTAATCCATATTATTTAAAATTCACATCTAAGTGTAAACACCAACTTTTCAGCTTTACTTATATCTCCACGGACATTAACCACTGTAATATCATAGAATAATCCCGAATTATTCAATTTTTTCTGGAAAGTTGAAAAATACTGATCCTGTAGAGCAGGGTTTGCCAGTAATTGACCCGTAATAGTTAGAAAACGCGCATTCTGATCTTTTGGTGTTTTAGTTATAAACTCAGTCCCCATGGACATTTTTTTCTTTATCTCTTCCCAACCATAATGAAATCGGACATTCTTTATTAAGATATCTTTATCAGTAACATTACTCATATATTTTAAAATTTCGGTAACCCTATTGGAATAATTTATATCATAACTCATTTTCTTTACTTGTTCATCAATCAACTTACGTTGTTTTATTTTGCTATTAAATGTTTCACGTATGTGGTTTTTTGAGTTATTGCTAGTAATTACATTTGGGATTTGATTTTTTAATTCCAAGTAATTTGAATATTTATAACCGGAGAAGGATAGAAGAAATACCATAATGATTGCTGTGGCAGGAATAATTATTTTATTAATAAACCTGAATTGCTCATTTTCATGGTAATATGTAGGAAGCAAGGTTACTCTGTTTATGGAGGCCAAAGAGTTACCAACTGCAATAGTAAACAAAGATGGATGCGCGTCAGCCTTCAAAAAGGAATTGTTTGAAGGCAAAACAAGATTTCTAAAAGGGTTCAATAATTCACTTGGCAATCCAAAAGCCAATTCAAAATACTTGGTTGAATGAGAAATCTCGGAAAATGATCCAGACAAAAGAAGTTTAGTGTTTTCATCGAATGGATGGTTTTTTTTGATGCTGGTCAGGCAGCGATTGAATGATTGTCTCCAGGTATCAATTATGGGTCTGAATTCGTTATCAAATAGTCCAGCATCTTGTTGAATTCCAAATTCACTTAGTAGTACAGCCGGTATTTGATAGTTTAAGCGATCGAACCAGTCTTTTTTCCCTGTTTTTTGGTCTTTTATTGTATTATAGAGGTTTTCAATACCAATATGAACTGGTTCTATTTGTAGCAGGCAGTTTCCTTTGCAGGCAATAATAAATGAATGAGATTCGCCCAGATGAAAAATAAGACTGGCGTGAGTACTGTAATCTGGGTAATTCCATTTAAATGCGGTGAATAAAGAAATTGATTCAGGCATCCATTGAGTTATGGTCCAATCCAACCCTCTAAAGAGATTTCCATAATTTTCCAGTTGTGTCTCATCCGCCGCGGCAGCAAGCATTGTACCGTTAGATTGTTTTGAAACATCACTAATCTTTATTGAACTACTTTCAAATGGTTGGTTTGTTTTCATTGCCCATTCCACAATTTCTTTCGGCTTTGATGCATTATCTTTGGAAATCTTGATAACTCGTGAGTACAAGGACATACCGGAAATGGAGATTGAAAGGTTAGATCTATTCTTTAATATAGAATGAACTTTTTTATTGATGTCGCTGACATCTGTTAATTTGAGACTGAGATCATCAATAAATTGTGTTAGAATTAATCCAAATTCATTTGGTTCATCTAATGGTTTATTAGTCGGGTTCGATGTATTTATTCGATGTGCTGATAGTAGTTTTTTTTTCCCACCTTGATTAATTAGGATAATGGAACGCAATTTTCCATTGTCTATGGAAAATCCATGAACATATTTTTGTTCAAAAGGTGATAGCTTTTTTTTACTATCCATGAATATACCAGGATTCTTTAGCTGGTTGTCCATTAAATTATATGTCGGGGTTTCAGGTGTGGATTTTTCAAATAAATCAGAATGTACTGGTGTACTTGAAATGGATTCATTAACTGGATCTTTTTCAGCATTTATATTTTTTTCTTCATTACCGATCGATCCTTTATCTGCATCAGAGCCAATTAAATCTGAATCCGGATGCTCTAAAACTATGCCGTCACTAGATGCTTCAACGACTTTTTTCTCTATTAGTTCAGGTACAGGCTTTTCATTAATAGCTGTGGTATCTTTTATACTTTCATTATCTTCTAAGTTATCTGGATCGGTAGGATCAGAAACTTCACTCAGTTTTGGACTAGAAGGTTGAGATAGTTTATCTTCAATGTCGTTTTCAGGGTGAATGCTTTCATCTATTGGCTCTCCACCAATCCATTCATCTTGGGTATCTTGTTCTTCAATTAATTCTTCTGTATCAGTGGTCCCTGAATCTTGTCTTAAAACATCCAGCAGTTTGTTCACTGCAATGCTATTGTAGTCCTTTTTGTCTGGATCGCCTTCATTTTTTAAGGATAGGTTGTTTGAAAAAACTTGGTCATAAATGGTTCCATCGATAGTTCTATTTTCTGTATTAAGCAGACTCAATAAAAGCTCATGACATACCTGTGTAATCTTCCGAGG
>CEUZ01292119.1_pt1 | contig 24957 bp, 26 predicted proteins | sample 361511 | NCBI WGS metagenome assembly CEUZ01 (sample SAMEA2622822, study PRJEB7988) | marine metagenome | biome: marine biome (ENVO:00000447); feature: surface water layer (ENVO:00002042); material: "saline water (ENVO:00002010), including plankton (ENVO:xxxxxxxx)" | depth 5 m | reverse complement strand
GTTCCTTGGGTTCTTTTTTTTATGCTTTATCTAAAAATTTATTAAATGAGCTGATCATATTGTTAATCTTTGATTGCACTAGTTTATTAGCATTCTCAAGTTTCTCATTTCTATCTTTAAGATCCTCAATCTGGCTGAAAAGCTCATTCTTCTCATCGAGCAACTTTGAAAAACTCTCTTCACTTTCTCTTGTTTTGTTTAAATCAGTAATATTTATATTATTGGCCTTCATATCAATGGCATCTATTGCTGATCTCAGTTTTTCCATAGCTTTATGGAGTCTAGGATTAATCGAGTCAACGTTAACGTTATGCTCGTCATTGGAATTTTTTAAATTATATTGACTCATTTATAACCCACTATGCAAAAAAATTTACTTAGTATTTATATTACACGAAATACATACCCAAATAAAATATAATAGTAATGAAATACAAAAATCAATAAAAAAAGATATGATTTGTAATATAATCAATATGATTATTGATTATTTTAAACAAAAAATGATAAATACATAGAAATAATATTTGATAATATTATATATTGAACTATAAAAAAATAGGGTATAAAAATCTAATACAAATCTAGGTTAAGTAATAATGGGTGATAAAATCTCACAAACTGCAATGTCTAATGCAATCCGTTCTTTATCAATGGATGCAATTGAAAGTGCTAAAAGTGGTCACCCTGGATTGCCTCTCGGTATGGCAGATGTTGCTACAGTTCTTTTCAGAGATTTCTTGAGATTTGACGCTAGCGCTCCAAATTGGTTTGATAGGGATAGGCTAATTTTGTCAGCCGGACATGGCTCTATGCTATTATATTCATTGCTCTATCTTCTTGGTTATAAAGATATAACAATTGAAGATATTAAAAAATTTAGACAACTAGGTTCAAAAACTGCTGGCCATCCAGAATTTGGGCACATAAGTGGTATTGAAACAACAACTGGACCCCTTGGTCAGGGTATTGCAAATGGAGTAGGTATGGCTCTTGCTGAAAGAATGCTTTCTGAAAAGTTTGGCCGTGAGATCGTTAATCATAAAACTTATGTAATAGCTGGAGATGGTGATCTGATGGAAGGTATTTCACAGGAATCAATCTCATTTGCAGGGCACTTATGTCTTAATAAATTAATCTTATTATTTGATGATAATAATATAACAATAGATGGCCCTGTATCAATGACTGATTCAACTGACCAACCAACAAGGTTTAAAGCCTCTGGTTGGAATGTTATTAAGGTAGATGGCCATAATGAAAAACAAATTAGTAAAGCTCTAAAAGATGCAAATAATTCTCAAAAACCCACTTTAATTTGTTGCAAAACTATAATTGGTTTTGGCGCTCCGAATAAACAAGGAACTTCAGCAGTCCACGGTTCTCCATTGGGGGAGGATGAATATAACCTCACAAGAAGCAACTTAGGCATAAACTATGGTGCCTTTGATGTGCCTCCTCAAATAATTGATGAATGGAAAGGTATTGGGCTTAGAAATACCCCTGCTAGAAAATCATGGGAGGGCATAGTCGACAAACTCCCAAAAAATAAGAAAGATGACCTAAAATTACATATAAATAAAACTATACCGAATAGAGTTTATGAACAGATCCATAAAACAATAATAGATTTTATCCAAAACCCAAAGAATATAGCTTCAAGAAAGTCCTCTGAATATATCTTAGAGGTGATTAATCAATATAGCTCGATCACTCTCGGCGGATCAGCAGACCTCACAGGATCAAATAATACTAAAACTAGTAATATGAAGATTGTAAATAAAGATTCATTTGACGGCAGGTATATTTGCTATGGCATAAGAGAGCATGCCATGGGAGCCATAATGAATGGCATTTCATTACATGGTGGTTATGTCCCTTATGGTGGGACATTTTTGATATTTTCAGACTATTGCAGACCTGCAATAAGATTATCTGCATTAATGGAACAACAAATAATATATGTTCTAACCCATGACTCAATTGGTCTTGGGGAAGATGGGCCGACACACCAGCCAATTGAGCATCTAGCCTCATTGAGAGCAATACCAAATGCCTATGTATTCCGGCCAGCTAGTGCAGTGGAGACAGCTGAATGCTGGGAATTAGCTCTAAAGAAAAAAAAGAGCCCTAGTCTAATTGCATTATCAAGACAAAACCTAAAAGAATTTAGAAATGAAATACCAAATCAGGATGAAAATAAATGCTTAAGGGGTATTTATTCAATTAACAAAAACTCCGATAATCCTGAATTTTCAATATTTGGATCAGGATCTGAGGTTGAGGTAGCAATAGAAGTATATAATGAACTGGTAAAAAAAGGTAAAAAAGCATGCGTCTATTCCGTCCCCTGTCTAGACTTATTCAATGAACAAGATGAAAAATTTAAAAATAATATTGTAAATGCCGCCCAGAAGAATATTGTTATTGAAGCAGGGGTTGCACAAGGATGGGAAAATATAGTTAGAGATAATGGGTTTTTTGTTGGAATGAGTAGCTTTGGAGCAAGCGGTCCTTATAAAGATCTTTATTCACATTTCAAAATAACATGTGCAAATATTATAGAAAAAATAAATAAATAATGAGTTCAATGAAAACAAAAATAGCAATAAATGGTTTCGGTCGAATTGGAAGAAATATTTTAAGAGCAATCATTGAGGGGGATAATAACTTAGATGTCATCGCCATTAATGACTCTGGATTAATAGATACAAATATCCATCTTTTGAAATACGACTCAATACATGGAAAAATGAATAATGAAATTAAGATCGTCGAAAAAAATATTATTTCAGTTGATGGCCAAAATATAATCAAACTATCAGATAAAGATCCAAAAAATTTACCCTGGAAGGAACTTGGGATAGATATAGTATTAGAGTGTACAGGTAAATTTAATAATAAAGAAGGATCATTGATGCATTTAAGCTCTGGGGCAAAAAGAGTATTAATTTCTGCGCCAGCTAGGGAATCACATATAACAGCTGTATATGGTGTAAATCATAGAGATATAGATGCTAACCATACAATTATTTCTAATGCATCATGCACAACAAATGCCCTTGCACCACTAGCCATGGTTTTGAATGATTCTATAGGAATTGAAACTGCTTTTATGACTACTATTCATTCCTACACGGGGGATCAACCTACATTAGATAGGAACCATAAGGACTTGTATCGCGCAAGGTCAGCTGGACAATCAATTATTCCTACATCAACAGGCGCAGCTTCTGCAGTCGGAGAAGTGATACCTGCATTAAAAGGAAAGATTGATGGTGTTGCTATGAGAGTGCCAACGCCAAATGTATCAGTTATTGATTTAAAAATTGTAGCTTCAAGAATGACTTCTATAGATGAAGTTAATTCATTATTCAATAACGCAGCAAATAGCGATCTAAAAGGTATATTATCAATAACAAATGAAAAACTTGTCTCTATTGATATTAATCACGATCCTCACTCAGCGGTTATTGCAATGGATCAAACCAAAGTGCTCAACAAAAAATTTGTTCGTGTAATGGCCTGGTATGATAACGAATGGGGCTTTTCCCACAGAATGTGTGATATGGCTGATCATATAGGACAAATCATATAACTGGAGAATACTTTATGACTAAAATCCAAGACTTCACGAATGAAGATTTAGAGGATAAAGTTGTATTGCTGCGAACAGATTTTAATGTCCCAACTAAAAATAATAAAATAACAGACCATACAAGAATAACGGAATCAATTCCAACAATTAAAGCTCTGATTAAAAAAAAAGCTACCATCCTAATAATTACCCACAGGGGTAGACCAAATGGGCAAGTTGACAAGAAACTATCAATGCTTCCGGTTGCAGAAGCGGTTAGTAAGATAATCAAGAAACCCATCAAACTTATCAATCAAATAGGTCAAAAGCTAAATCCCGATCCAACTAATATATATATGCTAGAAAATATAAGATTTTTTTCTGAAGAGGAGGAAAATCAAAATAACTTTTCTAAAATACTCAGTAATATGGGAGATATTTATATAAATGACGCCTTTTCAGTGTCACATAGATTACATGCCTCTATATGTGGTATTCCAAAGTATATACCATCATTTGTGGGACTCTCAATGGCAAAAGAGATCAACGCATTAAATGATACACTTGATTCTCCAAAGAAACCTCTTTTAGCAATTGTTGGCGGATCAAAAGTTTCTACAAAGATATCAATAATTGAAAATCTTTTATATAATGTGAATACACTTGTGATTGGTGGAGCTATGGCAAATACCTTTCTACATGCGATAGATAAAAATATTGGGAAATCCCTGTTTGAAAAAAAGGGCCTAGATATAGCAATAAATATTATTAAAAAAGCCAAAGAAAAGAATGTGAAAATAATTCTTCCGATAGATGCAAAAGTTGCTGAAAGAATAGAACCAAACGTCACTGTAAAAAACAAAGTCATTAATCATATTCAAGAACAAGATATGATTCTTGACCTAGGTATAGAATCTACTAATATAATTCTAAAAGAGATATCAAACGTAAAGACGGTAATTTGGAATGGTCCACTTGGTGCAATTGAACATAGGCCTTTTGATCAGTCCACTATAGAAATCGCTAAGTTTATTGCTCAAAGGTGTAAAAAAGAAGAAATCAATGCTATTGCAGGTGGCGGCGACACTGTTCATGGGATAAATCTTGCAAATAGCTGCAGAGACTTTACTCATGTTTCAACTGCAGGGGGTGCGTTTTTGGAATGGCTTGAAGGAAAAAAATTACCTGGTGTAGTAGCTTTAGAAAATAACTAGGAATAATAAAATTATGACCATTAAAATTGAAGAAATTGCAAAAAAGCTAGTTGAAAATGGCAAAGGTATTCTTGCTGCAGATGAAAGTACTGGAACAATCAAGAAGAGATTCGATCAAATTAGCGTCGAGAGCTCTGCCGAAAACAGGAGAGATTACAGAGAGATGCTCTTTCGTGCTGAAGATGCAATGACAAAGTATATATCAGGTGTAATATTATACGATGAAACTTTGAGACAAACATGTAAAAATGGGAGTAATATTACAGATCTTCTGAAGTCAACTGATACACTTATCGGTATAAAGGTTGATACAGGAGCCAAGCCACTAGCAATGCATCCCAATGAAACAATCACAGAAGGTCTTGATAATCTAAAAGATCGGTTATTAGAATATAAAGAGCTGGGAGCCACTTTTGCGAAATGGAGAGCTGTAATATCAATATCAGACGTTACTCCATCTGAATATGCGATTAAATCAAACAGTCAAGCGCTTGCGAGATACTCTGCTATTTGTCAGGAAGTTGGAATTGTACCAATTGTAGAACCAGAAGTATTAATGGATGGAACGCATTCATCTCATACAATTCAAAAATGCAAGCAGATTACAGTACATACTTTAAATACAGTATTTGCGGAACTGCAATCTGCAAAAGTAAATAACAAGGGTATAATATTGAAACCAAATATGGTTATTCAAGGTAAGAATTGCAATCAAAAAGCTACTGCAATTGAGGTAGCAACGGAGACATTAGATTGCCTTGAAAGTTCTGTCCCAATTGATGTACCTGGGATTTGTTTTTTATCAGGTGGGCAATCAGATATTCAAGCTACCGAGCACTTATCAATTATGAATTCTTCAAAGAAATCAACGCGCAAGCTCAGCTTCTCTTATGGAAGGGCTTTGCAGCAGAGCGCACTCCTTGCTTGGAAGGGCAGCGAAGTAAATATAAAAGATGCACAGGATGCATTTGCACATAGAGCAAAGATGAATGGATTGGCTGCAATGGGTAAATGGTCTAATAACTTAGAATAGATAAAATGCGAAAACCCTATATTTATTTGCTTCTGCTTTTATTAATGACCAAAGCAGATTTTTCTTTTAGTCAAGACCAAACTGCTGATAATCAGTTCAAAGATCTATTGCTAAGTGATAAGATTGATCAAGCAATTGAAATTTACACTGAAACAGAAGATAGTAATTACTCTTTTTGGATTGCACAAAAGTACTTGAGCTTAAACAATGTTGAGGAAGCTATAGAATGGTATAATATATCATCTGAAAAAGAAAACCTAAATGCTAAATTTCAATTAGCTGAATTGCTCCTTCATTATAAAATTGATACTGTGAAATCTTTTAATTTATTTAAGGAGATATCAATTATAGAAAATACATTTTTCAGTGCATATTCAAAATATTATCTATCCATATTTTATAGATATGGGATTGGTATTGATAGAAATACTGATCTTGCATTTAAATATGTAAAAGAGGCAAGCAATCAAGAATTTACTCTTGCCAAATATGAATTAATCGATTTCTATCTTAATGGAATTGGTACAAGCATTGATCAAAATAAGGCAGCAGGATTAATGTTTTCATTTGCCGACTCTGGTTTCACAGAAGCAGAACATGATTATGCTATAATGATACTAAATGAAATTGGAATAAGAAAGGACGAAAAAACAGCAATATTATGGTTAGAAAGAGCTGCTCAAAAAGCTTATCCTCCCTCTCTACAAAAACTATCAAGTATGTACTTTTACGGGGAAGGAGTTCAAAAGAATGACTCTAAGGCCTACGAATATTATTTAATTGCTAAACAACTTGGTATTTCTGATGTAGAACTAGATATGAACATGGCGAGAATTAAGCCAATTGATAAAGAGATTGGGGCTGAAAATTATTCCAATTTTAGACCCCGGATGAATAAGAATAGCATTACCTATCTTAGGATTCCACAATTCATGAAATGATAAGTTTTGAAACTAATCAATTTAATATAATGAGGATAAGATGAAAATAAATGGTAATCAGGTTAGAATTGGAAATGTAATCGAGCATAAGGGATCTTTATGGATTGTTACAAAGGCACAAGCTGTTAAACCCGGCAAGGGTGGGGCTTTTAATCAATTAGAATTAAAATCACTCCAAGATAATACTAAACTTAATGAAAGATTTCGAGCCGACGAGATTGTAGAGAAAGTAAGAATTGACTCAGAAGAATATCAATACCTATATGCAAATAATGCAGAAGTCGTTTTCATGAATAACGAAACATATGAACAAGTCGTAATAGATGAAATACTTATTTCAGAAAAAAAATCCCTTTTAAAGGAAGGTATGATAGTTCAGATTGAACTATATGATGGAAAACCTATTGGTGTAATATTTCCCGAAACAGTTATATTAAGAGTTATTGAAACAGAGCCCACTATTAAAGGTCAGACTGCAGCATCATCCTCTAAGCCTGCAATTCTTGAAAATGATCTAAGAGTAATGGTACCCCCATTCGTTAATAATGATGAGCTTATTGTTTTAGATACAAATGATTTGTCATATGTCAAGAGGGCAGAATAAATAATGAGATACTCAGCAAATACAAATGTTTTATATGCTTTGGTTCGTAAAGTTTCCCGAGTGTATTTAAGAGATTTTGGTGAGATCCAAAATCTGCAAGATACTGATAAAACAATAGGCTTCGCAGAAAAAAGTAAAAATAGAGTTGAGTCTATGATAAGTGATGAACTAGATATTAAATACGGTAAAAGTGGTTATAAGATCATATTAAGTGATAAACCAGAAAGTCTAAAAATACAAAATGCAAACCCAAATGATAATGCCTTTATAATAAATGGGTTAGATGGCGTTTTGAATTTCGAAAAGGCTATCCCATTTTTCTGTATCACAATGGCACACAGACAAAATGGTGAAATAATGAATAGTATTATTTATAATCCAATAACTGATGATATTTATATTGGTGAAAAGGGTAACGGGGCTACACATAATAATATTAGAATAAGGGTATCAAATGAAAATAATATAGGAAACTGTCTTATTTCAACTGAAGAACTGAAAAATATCTATATGAAATATGGAGATAAACCAACTTCAAGATTAATCTCTAGCGTTAAATCAATGAGATCCTATGGCTCAAAATCTCTTATCTTCTGTATGGTAGCATCAGGGCAATTCAATGCAGGTATTATATATACCGAAGACACCTTAAGTATAGAAGCAGCATCATTATTAGTAAGAGAGTCGAAAGGTGTTGTAAGATCTATAGAAGATACAAAAGACAGTAAATCAAATTATTTTATTGTATCAAATGAAAAAATATATGACAATTTAAGGAAGACACTACTCTAATTATATTGGATGAGGAAATATGGCAGATGTTCAGGTAAATAAGAATTTTACGCATCCAGGTATTTATTTATTTAGGATGCTGCTTTTTGTATTAGTCCTATCTCTGTTTGTATTCATCATACAAGACCACCTAATAAAAGCTTTCATCGCAAATCCGATAATAAATTCAATAATAGGAATAGTGCTTGCATTTGGATCGCTCTATATAATGAATCTTACTGTGAGATTGTTCAAAGAGGTAAAATGGGTTAATAATTTTCAAAATGGTGATCATCATGCAGATATAGGATCTCCACCATCTTTACTAGCTCCAATGGCTACCATGATGCTTGACCATCAATATGAAATTACTCTTTCTACTACGTCTATGCGGTCTCTTCTGGACTCAATCTCATTCCGTTTGGATGAAGCAAGGGAATATTCAAGATATATGATTGGATTATTAATCTTTCTTGGCCTTCTAGGAACTTTTTGGGGATTGTTACTAACCATAGACTCAATAGGCCAAACAATCGGAACTTTAAAAATTGGAACAGGCCAAGCAACTGAAATGTTTGAAGAGCTCAAATCAGGATTGGAGTCACCATTATCTGGTATGGCAATAGCTTTCTCATCTTCTCTATTTGGTTTGTCTGGTTCGCTTATTTTGGGTTTCTTTGATTTGCTTTATAATCAAGCTCAAAATAGGTTCTATAATGAGCTTGAAGAATGGCTTTCGACTGTTACGGAAATTAATGATGAAAAAGCCGATAGTAAAATTAGCATATATTTGAATAGAAACATCAAAGAAATGAATGATGCGATAAATAATTTAAACGACACAATAAAAGTAAATGATAAAAACAACATTTCTAATCAATTTGAAAAACTTATAAAAGAGATGGAAGCTCAACAAACTGCCATAAAGGAATTATTATCTGATCAGTCAAAGGCTCAAAAAAGAATTCTTGATGAGATTAAGAAAGTTAATTCAAAAAAAGATAAATAATATATTGTAATAAGTGAGATATATCTAATTATGGCTAGAAATAATCGACGTAATGCTGACTACAATTCCGCAAACTACTGGCCAGGATTTGTTGATGCAATGGCAACTATTCTATTGGTAATTATCTTCTTATTAACAGTATTTATTTTATCACAATTTTTTCTTTCAACCGAAATATCTGATAAAGATGTTGCCCTCGAAAACTTAAATAATGAACTTGAGGATAAAGATGATGCTCTTGAGGATTTGAATAATCAGCTGCAGCAATTATCAAGTATATTGGCGCTTGAAGAAGCTGAAAATCAAAGCCTAAAAATTAATATTCAAACTCTCGAGAGTGAAGTAACTCAAATTTTAAATCTAAACCAAGATCTCAATTTTAGTCTAGAAAAAGCCGAAAATAATATTATTTTGCTTCGTGATGAAATTGAAAAAACCCAAAATGAGTTTTTGGAGGCACAAAATAATATAGTATTACTTCAAGATGAAATACAAGATATTAATGCTGAATATAGTGATCAAATTATTCTTCTTGAAGATGAAATCAAGAGTGCCAATAAGATACTTAATGATACGGAAGATGAATTAGCAAATAAAAATACGCAGATCATTAAGTTAGTTGCAGAAAAGAGTCAAATTGTCCAATTACTTAATATCAAAGATACTGAAATAAGAAGTAAGAGTCTTAAAATAGAAAATTACCAATCTCAGATATCTTCACTTGAATTGAAAACCAATGAATTGGAAGAAGAGCTTGCACAAAATAAAATCACAGTTGTTGACCTACGTGATAGAGAGCAAAAGAATGTCCAAAAAATCAAGGAATTTGAAAAGAATATTGATTTATTAAATATATCCTCATCAGATCTTGCAAATATAAATTCTGAAAACGAAAGGTTAATTATTGACCTCAGAGAGAATAATTCAAAAAACGCTGAAAGAATTAATATTCTTGATGATTTAAATGCAAAAAATGAACAAATAATTATTGACCTTAGAAAAAAAGAAAGTGAAAATGATGCCACTATCACAAATTTGAAATCTGGATTAGTTTCAACTGCCAATAGATCAAGAGCAAGGCAAGACGAGATTACATTATTAAATATTCAAGTTGCTGAATTAAACAAACAACTTGGAGCATTACAAGCATTGCTTGATGAGTCAAAAGATCGTGATACCGAACAGCAAGCTAGAATTGCAGACCTGGGTAGGGAATTAAATACTGCCCTTGCCCAAAAGGTAAAAGATTTATCTGAGTACAGATCTGAATTCTTTGGTAAAATAAAAGAAATAATTGGAGATAGAGATGATATTGAAATAGTAGGCGATCGCTTTGTTTTCAAATCTGATGTTCTATTTGACTCAGGTAGCGCTGAATTATCTCTGGATGGACAAAGGGCCATTGTGAGAATTGCAGTAGCAATTGATAATCTAATGGAGGATATTCCTGATAATTTAAATTGGGTAATAAGAATTGATGGACATACTGATAAACGTCCTATTAAGAACTCTGTTTATACTGATAATTGGGACCTATCTTTTGCAAGAGCAAAGGCTGTAGTTGGAAACCTAACTCAAGCTGGTATCCCAATAGAAAGAATTGCAGCAACCGCTAGAGGTGATTCAATGCCAATTGATAATGGCGATAACGAGGAAGCGTATGCTAAAAACAGAAGAATTGAAATACGATTAACCGAGAGTTGATTTATTTTTAATAAATCCTTGAGTAACCTGGTTATATAATGTATATGTGTTGAGATATTTATTTAATGAGTAAAAAATGAAAAAAGATATTCATCCAAATTATCATAAGATTGAAGTAGTTATGACTAACGGTGAAAAGTTTCAAACTTATTCAACTTATGGATCAGAGGGAGATACTTTGACGCTTGATATTGACCCAACCAGTCATCCAGCATGGACTGGAGGCACTCAGCAAATACTTGATCGTGGCGGAAGAGTGAGTAAATTTAATAAAAGATTTGACGGTTTACTTAGTAAATAAGTCATTCTCCATTACTGAAAATGTAAAATGAATAATATGAAAGTTATCGATATTCTAGATCATGGAAAGAATAACTCTCTAATACTGACACAAAAAAAAATCCCAAAACCAAAAAAAGATGATCTTCTGATCGAAGTAAAGGCATGTGGCGTCAATCGCCCTGATATACTCCAGAGATATGGCTTACATCCACCCCCAAAAGGATCGCCATCACACCCAGGACTTGAAGTTTCAGGTATTGTCAGAAAAGTTGGATCGAATGTAACTAGGCATAAAGTTGGAGATAACGTTATGGCGTTATTGGGTGGTGGAGGTTACGCAGAATATTCTATTGCTCATCAGAACCTAACATTACAGATGCCAAAAAACATATCTTTCATTGAAGCTGCGTCAATCCCTGAAACATATTTTACAGTTTGGAATAATGTGTTTAGAATTGGTAAATTAAAGAAAAATGAAAATATACTAATACATGGTGGTTCAAGCGGAATTGGCACAACAGCAATACAACTATCAAAAAAATTTGGAGCTAATGTAATTACAACAACCAGTAGTAATATAAAATCAGAGAAATGTTATCAGATAGGCGCGGATCTAGTAGTTAATTATAATAAAGATGATTTTTCATCTGTAATAATGAACTCAGAATATAGCAATATTAATATAGTTCTTGATATTGTTGGGGGCGATTATACTAATCAAAATTATGTATTATGCGGACAAAATGCAAGGATCATTCAAATCGCATACATAAAGGGGAATAAAGTAGAAATAGACCTGTCACAAATCATGAGAAAAAGCCTTACACATTCAGGCTCTACTCTAAGGCCAAAAAGCATTGCTTACAAAACCGCAATTGCAAAAGATCTTGAAGAAAAGATACTACCGTTAATAAGTAAATCCGAATTGAAACCTATCATTCATGAAGTATTTCCTCTAGATGAAGCGGAAAATGCTCACAGATTAATGAAAAGTGGATTACATTTTGGAAAAATTATATTAGTAAATTAAAAAATATTATAAATCATATAGCAATAATTTAGATATTAGTATATTAATCTTATATAATTCTATATATTTTTAAGGGAGAATTGAAATGGCACAAATACCCCTAATGCCAAAAGCAACTGCTGTTTGGTTAGTAGAAAATACGGCTTTAACATTTGATCAAATTGCAAATTTTTGCAAGCTGCATCCGCTTGAAGTAAAAGGAATAGCAGACGGTGATGTTGCGCAGGGAATTAGAGGAATGGACCCAATAATGTCAGGAGAACTCACTCGAAATGAATTAGAAGCGGCTGAATCTGATCAAAAGCATGTATTACAATTAAATAAGAGTGGTATTGAAATACCTGAATTTAAAACAAAAAAACAAAAAAAATATACGCCTCTATCTAGGAGACAGGACAGGCCATCTGCAATAGCCTGGCTCGTAAGAAATCATCCAGAGCTCAGAGATAGTGAGGTAATAAAATTGGTAGGAACGACAAAATCTACTATCGATGCTATACGTAACAGAACACATTGGAATATTGGAAATATTCAACCACAAGACCCTGTAGTACTAGGTTTATCTTCGCAGATTGAGTTGGATAAGATCGTATTGAAAGCAGCAAAAAGAAAAGACAAAGAAGCTCAAAAAGAAGTGAAAACACTTCAGTCATTAGAATAACAATCTACTACGATCCATTTCTTTGTCATTTTTTAATTATTAAAAAAATAAGTTTATTTTATGATTTTAGATCCATTGTTTTATGCTATGGCTATCCCGTCTGTCATTATTATTGGACTTTCAAAGGGAGGTCTTACTGGATTTGGGGCTCTTGCTGTGCCATTAATGGCACTTGTTGCCTCACCAATTCAGGCAGCAGCAGTTTTGATGCCTATTTTATTAATCTTAGATATAGTTGCCGTTTGGACCTATAGACATCACTATGATAAAAAAACCTTAATTATCACAATACCCGCGTCTATAATTGGTATTATAATCGGTGCCATTCTTGTGGCTCAAATTGATCCAAACTGGATAAGAATTATTATTGGCTTTATTGCAATAACTTTTACCCTTTCATATTGGTCAACAAATAAGACAAAAAAATCTAGAGGGCATAGTATTGCAAGAGGTACATTTTGGGGAGGGGTTACAGGATTTACAAGTTTTGTAACTTTGGCAGGCGCCCCACCCTATCAAATGTATTTGCTACCACTTAGGCTAGATCACCGAAAATATGCTGGCACTTTTATGATCTTTTTTTGGTTAAGTAATTTACTAAAAGTTGCCCCTTTTATGATGTTAGGTGAGATGAATATATCCACTTTGAAAACATCTATAGTATTATTTCCGATATCATTATTATCAGCGTTTATTGGAATTTTTATTGTCAAAAAGTTGCCTACAAAAATATTCTATGAAATAATTTATATTCTGTTATTTTTAGTAAGTATAAAACTAATATTTGATGGATTTTCAAATTTGTTGCAATAGTCATAAATAAATAGGTTCCTTTATGTCAAAAAAAATAGCAATTATTATGGGTTCACAATCAGATTGGTCAACTATGAAAGTGGCTGCCGAAGTGCTTGAAAAATTCAATGTTCCTTATGAAAAAAAAATAATATCAGCACATAGAACACCAGAACGCTTATATAAATTTGCAAGGGAATCAGCTAAAAATTACGATTTAATTATTGCAGGAGCAGGAGGTGCAGCTCATCTACCAGGTATGGTTGCATCAATAACATCAATTCCTGTCTTAGGCGTACCTATTGTTTCAAAATTTAATAATGGCCTTGACAGCTTATTATCTATTATACAAATGCCAAAGGGGGTCCCCGTTGGAACCCTAGCGGTAGGTGAATCAGGTGCAGCAAACTCTGCCCTATTAGCAATTTCAATTCTATCACTATCTGATAAAAATCTCAGAAAGAGTTATGAGGATTGGAGAATAGAGCAAACCTCATCAGTTGATGATATTCCTAAATAAGATGGCTAAAAGAGGGAAAAAGATCGTTGGTATATTAGGCGGAGGTCAACTTGGTTTAATGCTGTCTCAAGCAGCGCAATCTCTAGGTTTTGAAACAAATATCTACTGCCCAGATAAAGAATCTCCGGCATTCAACCATTCAACATTTCAAACAATTGGTGATTACGAAGATAAAATGATTCTCGAGCAATTCGCCAATAAAGTTGACTATATAACAATAGAGTTTGAAAATATCCCAAAAAAAACAATAGACTTTATATCTAAATTTAAAAAAATTTATCCACCAATAGATGCTATTGAAATAAGCCAAGACCGTATAAATGAAAAAAATTTTTTCGTTAAAAATAAAATAAACACAAATAAATATTGTGAAATATCCAGTACAGTTGAATTTGATGGATGGGATTTTACTAATCTAAGTGTGCTTAAGACTAGAAAATTCGGCTATGATGGAAAAGGTCAGAAAATAATTAAAAGTGCAAGCGAAGGGAAAAAGTTATTTCAAGCAGAGTTCAATGTTCCATGTATTCTTGAGGAGTATGTGCACTTTACAAAAGAAGTATCTACTATTTCAGCAAGAGATATATATGGTAATATCTTTATTTATCCACCATCAGAAAATGTTCATAAAAATCATATCTTGGATACATCTTGCGTACCCGCAAACATTAACCCAAGCATAACTAAAAAATTATTTAAAATATCAGAAAAAATAATTTCTAAACTAAATTATGTTGGTGTTTTATCTATAGAATTCTTTGTTAATGATGACTCAATATCGCAGGAGACAATTTTTGTTAATGAGATTGCCCCAAGGGTTCATAATTCTGGTCATTGGACCTTAGATGGAGCAAATATATCTCAATTTGAACAACATATAAGGGCTATTAGCAAAGGCCAAATCATAGAACCAAAATTATTAACTAAAACATTAATGTTAAATATTATTGGTGATGAGGTCAGCTACTGGAATAAGTCTATTAATACAAAAAATAGAAAAATATATATATATGGCAAAAATAAAATCAAAGAAGGTCGGAAGATGGGTCATATTAATTTTATCAATCAGGACTAATATATTTAAGAGTGTTTTTTATTTACAAAGATATATAAAGATAATATAAATATCTCACGCAAATAATAAATTTATCTTGGGAGAAAATTTTGCAAGTAACTGTTAGAGATAACAATGTCGATCAAGCTTTAAAAGCTCTAAAAAAGAAAATGCAACGTGAAGGTATTTTCAGAGAAATGAAACTTAGGAATCATTATGAAAAACCATCAGAGAAGAGAGCAAGAGAAAAAGCAGAGGCAATTCGTCGCGGTAGAAAATTAGCTCGTAAAAAGCAAATGCGTGACGGTATGAACAGTTTTTAAAGAGATATTAATAAAACTCATAGACATTAGAAAAAACAAACTAATAGGTGACCTTTGGATAACTTATTATCTTATTTCTATTATAAAATAAAAATCACTTTATCTATATTAAGTATAACATTGATCGTGGTTTTATTCATATCCATATATCAAGCTTCTACTTCATACGCAAAAAAGAGTTCAATAAAATCAAATGCGCAGCTAAAAGATAATAACATTATCTCAATTGAATCAGAATTATTATTTGATCCAAATAATAGCTACCTTAATCTAATTCTTGGAAATGAGTATATAAAAAAACTTGACTATGATAACGCATTACTAAATTACAACATAGCAATAGAAAAAGACGCAGAGAACTTTAAAGCCTATAACAAAAGAGGGAAGCTCAGAATATTACTTGGTGATAATGAAAATGCAATTAGTGATTTAAATAAGTCTATCAAAATAAATCCTAATTTCTCTGATTCATATTTAAATAGAGCCATTTATCATAGTATGATTGGTAAATATGGCCTCGTAAGGCAGGACCTTGATAAATCAATCGATTTAAATCCCAAACAATATATTGCATACGAACTTCGTGGCAAAGAAAATCAGAGAGAAGGATTGCATAATGAAGCAATCCAAGATTTTGACTTCTCAATATCGTTAAGACCAAATAACACTTCTTCCCTTTATTATAGAGCTTTATCCTATATTGAAGTTAGAAGGTACCATCATTCTCTCGATGACCTAAACCAAGTAATTGAAACTCATCCAAGAATTGTGAATGCATTAATATTGAGGGCATCAATTTACTTACAATTAGGGAGGACTGACAAGGCAATAGAGGATTTTAAAAGGATTCTAGAAATAGACAAGAATAACACAAAAATAAAAAAAGAATTGATTAAAGCTAAGAGAATTAAAAGGCCTTAACTATATCTTCTACCATTTTCTTTGCATCACCAAAAAGCATCATTGTATTATCTCTGTAAAACAGTTCATTCTCAACTCCAGCATATCCGGACGCCAGAGATCTTTTTAAGAATAGGATTGTCCCAGATTTCTCGACATCTAATATTGGCATACCGTAGATTGGGCTTTCCTTATCGGTTTTTGCCGCAGGATTAGTAACGTCATTAGCGCCAATTACAAATGTTACATCTGTTTGAGGAAATTGAGAATTAATATCCTCTAGTTCGTAAACTTCATCATAGGGAACTTGAGCTTCTGCAAGAAGAACGTTCATATGCCCAGGCATACGTCCAGCGACGGGATGTATTGCATATGATACTTGAACACCTGAGTCTTTTAAAAAATCAACCATCTCCCTTAACGCATGCTGCGCCTGAGCTACGGCCATACCATATCCAGGTACTATTATAACAGATCCAGCATTTTTCATTATAAAAGCCGCATCGTCTGCTGAACCTTGTTTTACCGGTCTATTGTCATTGGCTTTTTGATTATCTGATGAACTTTCGCCCCCAAAACCTCCTAAGATTACGTTGAAGAAGGATCTATTCATCCCTTTGCACATTATATATGAAAGAATTGCCCCAGATGAACCCACTAAAGCTCCAGTTATAATTAGAGCAATATTCCCTAATGTAAACCCAATACCCGCTGCAGCCCAACCAGAGTAGGAATTAAGCATTGATACAACAACCGGCATATCTGCGCCTCCTATTGGTATTATGATCAAGAAACCAATTATTAATGATAAAAGTACTATAATCCAGAAAACAGAATGCGATTCACTCAAAGAAAAAATTGCGAGCAAAACCAGAATGGTAATAGCTATTATTAAGTTTAATAAGTGCTGTTTTGCGAAAGTTATTGGCGCACCAGACATAACACCTTGTAGTTTTAAAAATGCGATAATAGATCCAGAAAAAGTGATTGCACCTATTATAACCCCTAAACCCATTTCAATTAGACTGGATATATGAATGCTTCCCTGAGCCCCTATACCCATTGATGATGGAACATATAGTGCTGCAGCAGCAACTAGGACGGCGGCCAAGCCCACAAGGGAATGGAAAGCAGCTACTAATTGAGGCATTGCAGTCATTGGTATTTTATTTGCTATAATAAATCCAATAGAGCCGCCAATTACTAGAGCGGAGAGCAAGAGAGACCAATCAAAAAGGTTTGTTGGGTATGCAATAAATAATGTAGTAATTGCAGCAATAATCATTCCAGTTATACCGAAGAAGTTTCCTCCTCTTGCGGTTTCGGGATTAGATAGTCCGCGCAAAGCCAAAATAAAGAAAATCCCTGATACTAAATATAAAAATGATATTAAATTTGCAGACAATTTATTTATCCTTTTTCTTATACATTGATAGCATCCTGTGCGTAACGAAAAAGCCACCAACTATGTTAATTGAAGCAAGAATAAGAGCAAAGAAACCAAATCCTTTTGCAAATACATAGTTAACAAAGTTAGTATCACTTATAACTATTTCTGAGCTCACAGCTAATAGAGCGCCTACAATTATTACAGATGAAATTGCATTTGTAACTGACATTAGAGGTGTATGTAGTGCTGGCGTAACACTCCAAATAACATAATACCCAATAAAAATTGCCATTATAAATATAGCAAACTTATACATTAATGGATCCACTGCTCCCATTAGACCTGTATTATAAGCAAAATTTGATGCTTCGGTTATAATTTTATCGGCTTCTGACATTTATTATTTTCCTTCATTTTGTTTATAGATGGGATGGACTAATTTGCCATCATTAGCTATCATTATTCCTTTAATTATTTCATCTTCATAATCAAGCGTTAATTGATTGGTTTCTTTGTTAATTATTTCTTCTAAAAACTTTAAAATATTTTGTGCGTAAAGATTTGATGCATCTTTTGGCAACCTTCTTGCAAAATTTTCATAACCTAATACTGTTACGCCATTGATTTCAATTCTTTTCCCAACTCTTGAAACCTCAACGTTACCTCCTCTTTCAGTAGCCAGATCGGAAATCACAGAACCATTCTTCATTGAAGAAACCATATCTTTTGTTATTAGTATAGGCGCCTTTCTTCCAGGTATTAAGGCTGTTGTAATAACTATATCTTGGTTTTTCATATGATCTGATATTAGTCTATTTTGTTTCTCTTGATATTCTTTTGACATTTCCTTTGCGTATCCAGTAGATGTTTCAGCTTCTTTGAATTCATCATCTTCAACTGCTATAAATTTTGCACCAAGAGACTCAACCTGTTCTTTTGTTGCGGGCCGAACATCAGTCGCCGTAACAATACCGCCAAGCCTTCTTGCGGTTGCGATTGCTTGCAAACCCGCTACTCCTACGCCCATTATAAAAATTTTTGCGGGTGCAATAGTTCCCGCCGCCGTCATCATCATTGGCACAGCTTTCTTATACTCAGAAACTGAGTCAATAACTGCTTTATAACCAGCTAAATTTGATTGAGAAGACAGAACGTCCATTGATTGAGCCCTGGTAATCCTTGGCATCAGTTCCATTGAAAATATTTGATGACCTGTATTTGCAAGTGCTTGTAGTTCTGTTTTTGAATCGAAGGGATCCATTTGCCCAATAATGATGGCATTTTTATTGATTTTTTTTAATTGTTTTTCATCTGGTCTTTTTACAGAAATAAGGATATCTGAGTTTGATATTGAATCTGATAAAGTTCTAGAAACTTTAGCTCCTGCAATTTCATACTCATTATCATTATAATTTGATCTTTCACCACACCCCGATTGGATTATAACATTTGCACCCTTTGCAATTAATTTTTTTACAACATCAGGAGTAAGACCTACGCGCGTCTCAAGTGGATCATTTTCTCTTAAAACAGTTATTTGCATATGCTCTTATATCTTGATATTTAATATAGAAATAGCCCCATAAGGACTAGTATTAAAATGACAAATATAGTGGTATATTTAGTGAATTGGATAAAGCCGTGATATGTTTTATTATGCTCTACATAATCCATCTCTGGAATTTTCTTATCTTTATTCATTGTAATTAACCTCGTGTATAAAATACATATACTTATTATTAAAAATTTTCAAGTTTTAAAAGTATTTAAAGGCCATAATCAACACCTGTTTGATGAAATAATTGCGCTTGTTTCTTTGATAGTAGCTCAATATCAAATCCCATTATTGCATCCTCGAAAAGATTATGTAAATTTAATTTTGCATTTAGATGTAAAAAAACCGATCCCAATCCTATAGCGGCCCTATCCATAAAAACAAATTCCCTTGGAATTTCAATTGGTCCTATATTTTTTAGTGCTTGGTATACATTGAAAGCTTCCTTTCTACCATATGCCTCCGGAGCTATGCCGTCAGCAACCGTTCTATCCCTGTTATCAAGAATGGGACCATATATAAAATTTGCCCATATGTTTAAAACATCGATAATTTCTTGATTTAGGTTCTTAAAGCCCCAAGACTCATAGGCACTAATTATTAATTCGTTATTATTCTCTTTTAGTCCATTATATAGATTTATTACTCCAGATACAAAAGCCGGTGGAAACCTTCTTACACAGCCAAAGTCTAGCAAATTAATACCATAATTTTCATTGCTATCTTTATAAATAGAATAATTACCTAGATGCGGGTCTCCATGGATAACACCGTATTGACCAAATGGAACCCACCATGCCCTGAAAAGACAATTGGCGATTGCGTTTCTGATTTCCTGACTTGAGCCCTTGAATTTCATTAAAGGCTGACCCTCAAGGTATGACATTGTCAACACTTTGTCTGTTGACTTCTCGTATACAACTTTTGGTATTCTTATATCTTGATGATCTTGTAATATTTTCTGAAACATATTAATATGATTTGCTTCTCTTTTATAATCAAGCTCTTCTCTCAATCTTTCTGCAATTTCATCTCGAATTTTACTGGTTCCTATTGCAGGTTGTAAATTTTTATTTATCTTAAAAATAAGATCTAATTGGCGAAGATCAGCTTCAACTGCAGATAGCATATCTGGATATTGCAGCTTACAAACAACTTCTTCATTATTTAATTTTGCCTTATGAACCTGGCCCAATGACGCAGCAGCGAATGGTTTTAAATCAAATTTTGTAAAATTCTCTTCCCATTCTAGCCCAAGCTCTGCCTTCATGCGCCTTTTAACAAAACCAGTTCCCATTGGAGGAGCCATATTTTGTAATTTTGACAATTCATCTTTATATTCAGCGGGCAGAGCTCCAGGTATAGTGGATAATAATTGCGCAATCTTCATTATAGGCCCCTTTAGACCTCCAAGTGCTTTTTTTAAAGCAATTGCATTACGCTGAGATTTATCTTCGGCAGTTAAAGCATTAAAAATAAATTTTGTTGTAAATTTGCTTAATTCTATGCCAACGTTTGAATAACGAGACAGTCTCTTCGAATATCGATTTTCTTCCTTATCCATAATCTTTAATATTTAACTCAATGTCTCTAATTCATCAATCATTCGAATGATTAATGATATACCAGCATCCCAAAAATCATTTTTATTTGCATCTAATGAAAAAGGTTCTAACAAATTAGTATGATGCTTTGACCCCCCAGCAGATAGAAGATCAATATATTTTTTAACAAAATTTTTTGGTTCTTTTTCATAAATTGCATATAATGAATTAACTAAACAGTCTCCGAATGCATACGCATAGACATAAAATGGACTATGTATAAAGTGAGGAATATAGGCCCATAAATATTTATATTGTTCATGAAATTTTATTCCTGGACCAAGACTATTTTCTTGTGTTTCTAACCAAAGGGCATTGATGTTATCTGAGGTTAATTCACCGTTAGCTCTATTGGTATGCACCAATCTTTCAAATTTATAAAAAGATATTTGTCTCACTACAGTATTAATCATATCTTCTATCTTAGAAGCAATTAATACCTTTCTTTCCTGATCATTTTCGGTTTTCCCAAGTAATTTTTGAAAAGTTAACATTTCACCAAATACACTTGCTGTTTCAGCTAATGTTAGAGGGGTATCTGATAATAGTGGTCCTAATTTTGATGCTAATACTTGATGCACACCATGCCCAAGCTCATGTGCTAAGGTCATAACATCTCTTGGTTTCCCTTGGTAGTTCATTAAAATATATGGATGTGTATCTGTAGTGACTGGATGAGCAAATGCTCCTGTAACTTTACCCTCAGATATTTGTGCATCTATCCAGTTATTATCAAAAAACTTTTTTACTATTATGGCTATATCAGGCGAAAATTCCTCATATGAAGATATAACAATGTCTTTTGCTTCATTCCATGGGATTGGGTCTTGGCTGGCTTCAGGTAACGGTGCATTTCTATCCCAGCTTTCCAGATATTCTTTATCAAGGAGTTTTGCTTTCAATTGATAATATCTATGACTAGTTTTATGATAACTTTTTTCGACAGAATCAACCAGAGTATCAATAACTTCTGATTCAATATTGTTTGCCAGATGTCGTGATTGCTCAGCAGTATTATACTTTCTCCATTTATCAGAAATTGATTTATCCTGACAGATTGTATTCATTATATGCGTAAATAGACTTATGTTTTCTTTTAATTTTGAAGAAACTCCTAAGAATGCATCTCTTCTTTGATTCTCATTTGAGGATAAAAGCATATTTAGGGCAACTTCTAGACTTACTCTTTCTGATTCAATATCAATCTTCATATTAGACACTGTCTGGTCAAATAACCTATTCCAGGCAGAATAAGAAGTCATACTCTTTTCTTGAAAAAGTTGTTCGATTTCTGTTGATAGTTGATGTGGTTTATATTTTCTTATATTTCTAAACCATGTTTTATAATTTTTTAAGAATTCGGTCTTAAGAATGTCTTCGACAAGACCATCAGATAATTGATTTAATTCAAGTTCAAAAAATATTATATCCTTTGAAAGATTGGTTATCTTGCTAATTGTATCTCCATAGAATTTTGTTCGCTCGGGATCATTCGTATTGGTCACATGATATAAGGTGGCATAAGCTGATATTTTTCCTAAGATATTTAATATATCTTCGTATGCATTTATGCAATCTGCAATACGATTTGCAATTTTTGTAACCTCTTTATTATCACCTATAATCTTACCTTCATAAATAGAAGAAAATTGCTTTACAGCCTGTTCAAGTGCAGCCATATCAACTTTGAATTTTTTTGAAGAAGGTGAGTCATATAGATCAGAAAGATCCCATTGTGGTATATTTGTTTTTGTCTTTAGCATACTTATTATCCTCATCACTATGTTATAATACGAGTGAAATCCATATTATGTTTAGTTAATCATAATATTTCCTATTTTTGATATCTTTCTTTCCAATCCTCATAGGGCATACCATATATATATTTTTTTGCTTCATCATATTCAATATTCACTCCATTTTCAGATGAAGCTTCTTGATACCACTTAGATAGACAATTCCGACAAAAGCCTGATAAATTCATTAAGTCAATATTTTGTACATCTGTTCTATTTTGCAAATGACTTATTAATCTATGCAAAACTATTGAATCTATTTTTTGGTTAACATTCATTTATTTCTCCTATTTTGATCTTGAGCCAAATTTTTTTATTTTATTAATATTACTCCAATTATCTTTAATAGCTTCATCTATTTTCTTTGATAAATAGTCCGCCATTTTAATCTGACTTTCTTCTGTATTTATTAAATCATTTCTAACCTCAATTAAAACATGCGGGAAGCCGTTCAATGTTGCATGTTTATTAAGTGTGTCACCAGGTAAATAACCTACATATGGCTCGTTATCGCCAATATTATATTTTCTATCATTCATCAAGAATCTTAATAATAAATTTGCAATCCTATCATCTTTATCCCACAGAATAGATATCTGCCATGACCTATTATCATTTCTAAAATTTTTCGTAAATGAATGTATAGAGATCAAAATTGGTATTAAATTTTTATCTACTATGGAATTGCATATTTCTTCTATTTTTTCATGATATGGATTATAATAAAGTTTAATCCTCTGATCCCTTTCGTTTTTTGATAGTTCTTTATTACCCGGAATAATATATTGATCAGCAAATTTCATTATTAGCGTTGGATCATCAACAGATCTATTTGGGTCAATTAGCAGTCTTGAAAAGTTTGACAGAATATAGTTAGCCTTAAGAATTCTGGAGAGTTTTTTTACCAAACTTCTTGCCCCAACATCATAAGCAATATGATCATTTAAATTGTCATTCGTAAGCCCGAGTGATTTATATCTAGAAGGAATATTATTAGTTGCGTGATCACATAAAAATAATATATTGCTAGATTCGTTTTTCTTTAATGTATAGGCAGTATTTTCTTCGGGAGAGTGATCTGTCATTAAGGGGATGCTACCCTTGTCTTGCTTTAAATCTCTTGTTTACTTTATTTATAACATAAAGACGGCCTTTTCTACGAACTACTCGATTCGCTCTATGTCTATTTTTCAGAGATTTTAAAGAATTTCTAACTTTCATTTTTCTTCACCATACATACTTTTATTTATCTATTATAACAAAGTCAAGTTAAGATTATATTTGTTTATCTTGGTAAACCTGTTTCACCCATAAGGAACTTATCTACTGAATGTGCAACTTGTCTACCTTCTCGAATAGCCCAAACAACCAGGGACTGACCTCTACGCATATCACCAGCTACAAAAACTTTTTCTTTGTTTGTCATATAGTCTTGATCATTTGCTTCAACGTTACCTCGGCTATCAAGTTTTACATTTAAATTCTTTAATAGACCTTCATGTAGCGGATGGACAAAACCCATCGCTAGAAGCACGAGATCAGCTTTGATAGGAAAATCTGAACCTTCAATTTTCTTAAGTTGATTATCAACTTTAATACAGTTAAGCGCTGATAATTTACCTGAGACACCTTCAAACTGTTCTGTCATAACTGAAAAATCACGATTCGCTCCTTCGGCTTGGCTTGACGAAGTCCTCATTTTTAGAGGCCAATGTGGCCATGTTAATTCTTTATTCTCTTTTTCTGGAGGCTCTGGCATTATCTCCAATTGCGTTACAGATAAGGCTCCCTGCCTAAATGATGTACCAATACAATCTGAACCTGTATCACCTCCACCAATTACAACAACATTTTTACCCTGAGCACTGATTTTAGGTGATTCTTCTTGCAATGTTTCATTTGATACAATTTTATTTTGCATTGGGAGAAAGTCCATCGCAAAGTGAATCCCATCTAAGTCACGGCCTGCTATTGGAAGATCTCTTGGTTTTTCTGAGCCACCAGTTAATATAATGGCATCATAACTATTTAACAATTCATCTACCTTTTTATCATTTCCTACATTGACGTTATAGTGAAACACGACACCTTCTTTTTCCATCTGACCAATTCGCCTATCTATTAAATGCTTTTCCATTTTAAAATCTGGTATCCCATATCTCAAGAGACCCCCAGCCTTTGCATTTTTTTCATATAC
>CEUZ01055802.1_pt1 | contig 24985 bp, 17 predicted proteins | sample 361511 | NCBI WGS metagenome assembly CEUZ01 (sample SAMEA2622822, study PRJEB7988) | marine metagenome | biome: marine biome (ENVO:00000447); feature: surface water layer (ENVO:00002042); material: "saline water (ENVO:00002010), including plankton (ENVO:xxxxxxxx)" | depth 5 m | reverse complement strand
CGTATTCCCACTCCGCTTCCGTTGGAAGCCGATAGAAATAACCCGTCTTCGCTGTGAGCCATTTGCAAAACTGTGAGGCTGCGTACTGGGTAATATTGGTGACAGGGTAACCGGGCCTGTTCAGATTGATATATGGCATGGTGGCACCGGATACACCGTCAATTTCCAACTCGATGTGGCCACGGGACTGAGGTGTTTGATCTATCTCTCGGTATAGAAAAAGTTCGTAGATATCCCACGGAATCTCTATTGTGCTCATCCAGAAGCTACCAACCTTCATTTCACGGACAGGTCCCTCATCGGAACGGCGGCCAATCTCACTTTGGGGACTTCCAAACGAGAAATGTCCTCCTAAAATCGGGACCATTTCAAGAGACTGCTCAGAACCGGAAATCGTCTGCGTGTACCTTTGAAACGACTCCGGGGCAGACTGAAATGAGATTGAAAAAAGTGTCGCGAGAAGCAAAAAATTAAACTTCACTCTTAGATGCGGCTTGCCAATCAGCTATCTTTTTTATTGCTGAAAGATTCACTGATCCCCTGTTCGCCGTCCCCACCCAACTTTATATCCTGAATCTTGGTGAGCGAACGTTCTAACTGCCGTGTTCTGGTTGAAGTAAGCGCATCGTATTCTTTCTTTACGTCATCGATCCGACGGCCCATTTTTTCCATAGCCCCAATGTAGAGATTCCACTGCTTTTCAAACTCGCCGAGTAACGCAACCACCTTCCCCGCCGCTTGCTCCATGGCAAAGCTCTCAACAGCCTGATGTATGAGTGACAGGACCGCATACAGTGTAATGGGCGAACAAAGGATGATCCGCTTGCTCAACGCGAAATCAAGCATCTCTGGATCATTTTCATGAAGAAAAGCATAGATTGATTCGTTCGGAATAAACACCAGCACATAATCCACTGTGCCCCCTTTCGGATCGATATAACCGCGTCCCGCCACATCCTTAATATGACCCTTCACATCTCGCAAGAATGCATTCTTTTCGGTCTCTTGATCTGCTTCAGTCTCGGATGCCACGAACCGTTCGTAGTGGGCAAGGGGGAATTTTACATCCATATTCACCGATTTTTCTTTCGGGAGAAAAAAGGTGTAATCAGGTTTTTCACCCGATTCCACCATCTGCTGACTGACGTAATTAAAATTCTCAACGAGCCCCATCATACTGAGAATATCTTTCACCATTTTTTCTCCCCACTGTCCTCTCGCCTGAGAGCTGGAAAGCACGTTCCTCAAATCTTCCGTGGTGGCTCGAAGTTTTCCCGTTTCTATCTGGTTCTCTCCTAATTGCGCGGCGAGGGCTGTGGACTGGTTGCGTAGTTCCTGAAGTGTCTTGGAAACTGTTTCCAGATTGCTGTCGATCAGTTTCTTTTTCTCTTCCAGCGTCGCAGCTCCTTTCTCCAACTGACTCTTGACACTTTCGGCAGCGAGGGTATGGAAATCTTTTAGTGCTTCAGCAGAAACCGAGGAGAAGGCATCCTTTAAATCCTCCCGGGAAACATCCGGGTGCCCCCCTGTTCGAGAAAGCACAATAACGGCGGCTACTGAGCCAACAACGATACCGATGATCAAAACTGCAAATATGGTGAAATCCATGTATCAAGATAAGAATTAAGGCGAGAATTGCCGATTGAAAACTGGTCTCGCCGTGCCGCTTTTTCTCTGACCTTTCTTCTCCGTCTCATGTACTTTTCAGCATGCTTCCGGCTATCTCCCCGTTCTTAAGTGATTGGATCACCTTCGGCATATTCATCATGGCTATCTTTGGTCTTATCGGCATGAGCGAGTTCGCCCGTATCCGATTTGCGTGGCAACCGGAGATGAGTCGGAAGTTCGTTCATATTCTTGTCGGGGTTTTCGTCCTCACTTCTCCGTTCCTCTTTTCTTCCAACCTGCCGCCAATCATTCTGGCCATTATCTTCATTGCTGTCAACGCTGTCGCTGTCAGATCCGCCACCTTTAAGGGAATGCACACCACCGAGAGAAAGACTTACGGCACGGTTTACTTTCCCATAGCCTACCTATTACTTTGCCTCTTCTGGTGGGAACGTCCTATAACTTTTCAGGTGGCCTTGCTGCTGCTCACTTTTGCAGACACCGCCGCCGCGATGGTAGGCGAAAAATCTAGAAGTCCCGAGAAGTTCCGGTTGTGGCGTGATGAGAAGACGACTCAGGGCTCTCTGGTTATGGCGCTTACATCTGCCCTACTCGTAGGACTGGGAACGGTTCTTTTCAGAAACCTTGCCGGCATGGATCCTCTTGAACTTCAGGTTCTGCTACCGCTCTGCCTGCTCGTTGCCGCCACGGCAACTATCGCTGAAGCGATATCGAATTCCGGTTCTGACAATCTCTCTGTCCCTATTTTCGCGGCAATAATGTACGACCTCTACCTTTCGGTCGCTCAGAATGATGAAATCATGAAACTGCTCTTGTGGATTCTCTTTTCTTTTGCACTGGCTCAGGTCGCCTACCGGCTTCGTGCCCTCAGCACTGACGGGGCACTGGGTGCCTTTGTTCTTGGCGTTTTTGTGTTCGGTATTGGGGGGTGGAAATTTGTTCTGCCTATGGGAATCTTCTTCTTGGTTTCCTCCCTTCTTTCTAGGTTCGGAAAGGAACGAAAGCAGATACACCAGCTTGCCATCGGAAAAGGATCTCAGCGAGACGTGGTTCAGGTTTACGCCAATGGCGGAGTTCCAATGCTCCTGGCAACCTGGTGGTTCTACGCTCCCTCTGAAATCCTGTATGTTGCTTTTCTTGCAAGTGTAGCCGCAGCAGCGGCCGATACCTGGGCAACTGAAATTGGGTTCTACTCAAAAAAGGACCCCAGAAACTGTATCACATTTAGAAGAATGAAGCCCGGTGCCTCAGGCGGTGTTACGCTACTCGGTACTGTGGGGGCCTTGCTCGGCGCAGGATTGATCGCCCTTTCAGGACGATTCCTGATGCTCGATACATTCGCTTTGACGTTGGTAGTCGCCGCCGGCTTTACAGCCAACTGTTTCGATTCAGTCCTCGGCGCAACAGTGCAGGCCAAATATATTTGCGGCAGATGCAACAAAAAGGTAGAAGTGGCACATCATTGTGACACGGATACTGGGTTGGTCTCCGGAAGCGGACTAATTAACAACGATGCAGTCAACCTTCTCTGCACGCTCATGGGTGGTGCTATAATCTTAATGATGGGTTAGGGAATTGGATCGGAGCAGTTATGCTCCTGAAATTTCTCCGGATTGATCATCATAGGTCCCAAGAATCTCCTCGATCCAATCGGTAATCCGTTCCACTTGGGACAGCCTCACCAGATATATTCTATCAGATCTATTGGTGGAGGCATAACGATCATTATCGTCATCTGGATCACCAATGGAGAATCCAGTCGAAACGCCCAAGCTATCCTTTACCACAACTTCAAGGAAAGGAATCTTTAAACCGTAATTTCCTTTGTCATCTGGCGTATCTGCTACCAGTTCGGCCGCATTGACACCATCAATGGCAGATATAAAACGGTTCAAGTCTGAATCATCAATCTTGAAACTGGTGTCGGCATTTACGTACCATCCGAGTGTATCTTGAGGCGCCAAGGTAATCTGGTAAGCACCCGAAATCCGAATTTCATTAAGCGCTTCTTTGTCAAAACGAGCAAGCTGTTTATCTTGAAAGTAAAATGGGTCACGACTGATATTGTTTTTGGTCGACTCCCTGATAATGAAGACCGCGGGAAGTCCTGATTCGTAGCCATGGTATTCAGCATCGTCACTCTCTTCATCCACCACTCTGCCAATAGTAATCTCCTTCGATGCCATCTCCTCGCCCAGACTGAGATTCACTTTGACTTCAGGCTTGTCAAATCCATATTCGGATTCATCACTAAAGCTTTCAACTGTGAAGGCCTTGGCTGAATAATTGGTAAGACTTGTGAGAAAACTGTTCACCCGGGACTCTTCCACCGGCAGATCAGGCGTCTTCATTTCCCACTCATCACCGGTTTTTTCAATCACAATAATATGATTCCTTGATACAAGCTCGATCCGCCGGACGTCATCTTTCTCGTAATGAGCAATCTTCTTATCCCTTAGATCGAAGAGCGTTTTTTCAGCCTGTGTCTTCAGGTCGCTAGACGTTATAAAGACACTGTTTGAATCACGGAAAGACACGAACAGATCACCCCGTGTCGGTGCTTCGTCACCTATCAGAAGTTCAACTTTCTTTCCCTCTTTCGACTCAAGAATCACCTCCACACGGGCAGGTTCAAGACTGAAATTTTTCAGTTTGTCAGGCATTGTATCGAGCGTTCGCTGGATAATGGCGTTCGCAAAAGCAGAATGATTCCCGTTAACAGCAGACTCTTCCACGCCTGTACGTACCGGTTCGGTAATTTCCCAGCTCTCCCCTGAACGTTGATACCTGATAATCTCTCCTCCCTCTTGGATCAATGTGACTGCTTGAATGTCATCTTTGTCCATTTTAATAAGGGAAGATTGATAGTGCTCAGCCTCTTCCCGCTTCTTACCTCCCTCAATTTCATAGAAAAAAACGAAGGCACCAAGAGCTCCGGCAATTGCGGCGAGTATTAGAGTCTTCTTCACAGTTCCTTCTAAGACCTCTTCATATAGATATGAATTCCCATTCTGACCGCCGCAATAGGGAGAAGAATGATCAGGAAGAATAGGGTGAGTTTCTGTTGGCGCATCGTCATTGTTAGAGACCTGTTCTCCGGCTGTTTTGGCCGGACCGAGATAAGATCCTCTTCATCAGCAAGCCAACTGACGGTATTAAGGAAAAAATCCATATTCCCCGGCGCCTGAGCAACGTAGGTGTCCGCCGCAAAGTCCGAATCACCGATAACCACCAGTCGAGTCCTAACGGAATCATCTTTTTCAACTGCCATTGCAAGAGTGGTGGGACCCAGATTATCGTTGTCATCCTTACCTGTTTTGTTCTCTTCAAAAAGCATCTTGAGATCGGTCTCTCCCCAGCTGTTTGAGCTAGTATAGACCAGTTCAGTTGCATCGTAGTCGTAGTTCTCTTCGTCAACTTTGCTGAGAGACTGTGCTTTTACAAAACTCGTGGCAAATCTGAAATTTTTGGTGATTATATGATCACCATACTCCGCTGCCGACGGCCCCAAGCTGACACTGCTCTGCCGGTTGAGCCCCGTTGAGGTGAGAACAAAACTGGAATGAGATTCGACAACCATATCTCCGTTGAGTTTCACATTCCAGTCGGTCATTAGATCTTCGAGATTGCTCTCGGTTTCAGGATCAAGCATGGCAAGAACGTTTCCTCCTGCTGCGAGGAATTTACTGAGAGCGTCTACTTCGTTGGCGGCAAACTTCCGCATCGGCCCGGCGATCACAATAACATCTGCATCTTCCGGAACTTCATTTTCTTGAAAGAGGTTAAGACCGTCAACCTGAAAGTTTTGCTTTTCCAGTTCGTCCTTAATGAATTGAGCGCTGGCCATCCCCGGTTCATCGGGAAAAATCGCCTTCTCACCGTGTCCCTGAACAAAATAGACCTTTCTCAGTTCGTCACGCGTCACCTTGATTAGAGCGTTGGTGATCTCTTCTTCTCCTGTACTGTTAATCTCTTCATCCTTCAGTTCTGTCTTTAAAACCACTGTAGGAAGATCAAGATATTGCTTGTCCGGACCGAAAAATTCTCGAACTCTCTCAGGCTCCTTAATCGGATCGATGATTTCATAATTAAACTTGCCCGAATAGTGAGAATATTCGATCATTCGATCTTCCATACGCTGAGTTTCCGCATCACTGACGAATGCGGCCAAGGTGACATCTCTCTCTAGGTTCTTTAGTATACTGACAGTCTGATCTGACAGCGAAAATTCCTGCTGTGAGGTAGTGTCTACACGCCATGAGTGGCGGATGGAAAGATAGTCGAGAAGTCCCACGATGACCAGAACAAGCACGATGACGACCAAAGCATTCGCACTCAGCTGGGTGCGGCGAGATTTAAGCGAATCAAGAACTTCTCTGTAATTGATGGCAACGGGGAATAGCAAAAGAACCGCCCCAAAGGCAATCAGTGTCCACGCCAACCAATCAAACTTGACAATAGAGACACCGTAGAGCCACCCCAGAAACAGTACTCCCAGCCCATCATATGTTGCGCCGCGCCATAATTTGAAAACTTTCATTACGACCTCCACCTCAAACTTTCAATACTCTGATGAGCCAGAAACAGTGTTATTCCGCAAATCGACACATAATACATTAGGTGTCCTGTATCGAATATCCCCTTCGCGAAGTCATCAAAATGCTCAACGATAGAGAGATACTGGAAAAATCCTCCCATCACTCCTGAAGAAAAGTTCGCAAACCACCCAACCAGCCAGAGGAAAAGGAGTGCCACGAAAGTCCCCATGGCAGCGATAATCTGGTTTTCTGTCATGGAGGAAATCCATACGCCGATGCCCACTGAAGCAGCCCCCATCCCAATGATACCAATATACGCGATCGCAACCGGCGTCACATCGGGATCACCAAACAGTACGATTACTAACGGATAAACCCAAGTGAGGAGCGCCATAATGATATAAAGAGAGAACGCCGCCAGAAACTTTCCCACTACAATGTGTGCAGTGGTGATCGGCGAAGTGAGGAGAAGCTCCAGTGTGCCCGTCTTCTTGTCATCCGAAAAGCTTCGCATAGTAATCATCGGCACAACAAAGAGCGTAATGACACTAATATTTGAAAAGAGTGGTCGGATGATCATGTGGTTCACATTCACTGGCGGCGCCGGCTGACGCATTCTCGCCGCCTGCCACTGCAGGTTGGCTGCATACTGAAGAAATGAGGAGGTCAACAGATAAAAGAAGACCCCCGTCAGAACTAGGAACAGGCCGATTACCACATAAGCAATAGGCGAAGAGAAATACGACCGGAACTCCCGATTAAAAATGGTTGAGATATTTCTCATGACTGTCTCCCTCCTGATCCCGACATAATGTGAATGAATATATCTTCCAGTGTCGATTCTTCTACTTTCATTTCAAGCAGACTCCATCCTTTTTCAGAAAACAGGTTTGAGAGAGATTTTCGTACATGGTGTTTCAAATCGCACTCCAGTATTAGTGAACATTGACCATTCTGTGCTGATGTTTCCAGAATAGCGCTTACACCCTCTGTACTCGTCGCAGCATTGGACACCTCTTCAACCGGCCCTTCAACCACAACCGTCAGCTTCTCCGATCCCCGCATCGATTTTGCCAGTCCGTTAGGTGTATCCTTTGCGATAATCTTTCCTTCTTGAATGATCACCACTTCATCACAGGTCATACCTACCTCCGGCAGAATGTGTGTGGAGAGAATGATTGTGTGACTCCCAGCAAGTGACTTGATTAGTTCTCTCACCTCCTTGATCTGAATGGGATCAAGGCCGATGGTTGGTTCATCGAGAATTAACACTTCGGGGTCATGGATGATCGCCTGTGCAAGACCGACTCTCTGTTTGTATCCTTTTGAAAGTGTCTTAATCACTTTCTTACGGACATCACCAATGGCAACTTTCTCGCAGGCAGAATCGATAGCGCCAGACACTTCCTTGGTCTCAATCTGTTTAATACGTGCGGCAAAATTCAAGTACTCATCCACAGTCATGTCGACGTAGAGTGGTGGAGTCTCAGGGAGATAACCGATGCGGCGTTTTACCTCAATAGGATCCTTCGCTACGTCATAGTCAGCAACCACCGCTGTGCCCTTGGTTGCGGGCATATAACCGGTTACGATACGCATGGTTGTCGTTTTGCCTGCGCCGTTCGGTCCAAGAAACCCGAGAATCTTTCCTCTTTCAACATCAAAGGATATATCGTCCACGGCAACAAACGAACCATAGCGCTTTGTCAAATTTCTGATCTCAATCATACAGCCTCCATCGGTTTGACCCCATTTCTTGTAGTTGTCCAATGCAATCTTGTTGTTTTGAGAAAATCGTCAATCACATTTAAGTCTTTTTTACACTCGGATATGTCCGGACGGAAACGGGCAAATTTAGCCAGATCGGACCGTTTCAGCATATCGATAACACAATCCAGTTTCTCCTTATCAGCGGGAATCAAGTGACGGGCGGTCTCAATCTCCAACGTGGTCATTTCAATCGCTCTCACAAAGTACTGGTGTTCCAGGTACTCTCGAAGCAGATAGGAGAGCTCAGCATAGTAGATTTTGACCTCCTTGGCGGTAGAGGGTGACTGACTTCTGAGGCGATCTAGTTTATCCATGGCAACCTCATAGGGAGGCTTTGAAGGAACAATGAACTGCGGTTTCTCTTCATTTGCGTCTTGAATCCGCTTCCGCCACATCCAAACGAGCGCTGCAACGGAAAGGGCAATGCCCAACAGAGAGAGAATAATTTTCCACGGAATGATGGTTGGTATTGGAACCGGCGGCTTTATATCCCGAAGCACAGGCTCTGCTTCAGAAATCAGTGAGTGAACTGTCACTTCTACAGAGTCAGTGGCGATAGTGTATTCCACTTCGTCGCCTTGCGCATTCAGGACATGAACCTCATAGGGCGGAATCACGAAACTTCCCGTGTCCCAAAAGATAAGCTGAAATTCGATTCCTTTATCCTCTGCGAACTCGCCCTTGATCTCCGTGCCTTCACTTACATTGACATTTGAATCATCAATCTCCATCAGAGGAAAATCAATCTTACGCTCTACCGCACCCTTAGCCCAAACCTGAAACCGGGCGATATCTCCGATCGATACATCGGTGGAATCCAATCCACCATATACATGAAATGCCCGAGAGCGGTCTGACTTTTCGCTGCATCCTGCGAGAAGCAGGATCATAACAGAAACAACTGTGATGACTCCTCTGCGCGAGATCAAAACCGTCTCTCCCTCGACCTGAAGTAAGACATGAGAGGCTCCACATAGTCTGAATCGGTAGAGATCGGGATAAGGTCAAACTTCATTTTCTTGCAAACTGCCTGAAATTCGGCATCCCGCTGAGCAATCATTTCAGCGTATTGGCTTCGCGCCTGGGAAGAAGTGGTATCAAGCCAGAAGGTTTCCTCAGTTTCGGCATCATGCACCTTTACTAATCCTACGTCCGGAATCTTCTGTTCGCTGGGATCATAAAGCTGTATTCCAATCATATCGTGCTTCTGGTTCGCCACCTTCAACGTTTGACTGAATTCGCTGTCTTGATAATCGGAAATAAGAAAAACAACGCTTCGTCGAGTGGCAACCCTCAATAGATAACTCATGGCCGCCTCAATGTTTGTCCCCCGTGACTGCGGTTCATGATAGATCAACTCTCTTACCACTCTTAACACATGGGATGATCCTTTCTTTGGCGGGACGAAACGCTCTACATCGTCCGTGAAAATGAGTAGTCCCACCTTATCATTATTCTTGATGGCAGAAAAGCCGAGAACAGCACCGATTTCGGCAGCGATTTCTGACTTGAATTGCGACCTTGTTCCGAAATGACCTGATCTGCTGGCATCATAAACGATGAAAACTGTCAGCTCCCGTTCCTCCTCGAAAACCTTGACGAAGGGGGCGTTGTAACGAGCTGTTACATTCCAGTCGATGAGGCGAATGTCATCACCGGGTTGATACTCACGTACCTCCGAAAATGTCATTCCCCGCCCTTTGAATACACTGTGATACTCACCACCAAAAAGGTCATTAACCAGATTGCGGGTTCGTATCTCTATGTGTCGGACTTTTTTGAAAATTTCCCGTGGAATCATACCTATTGCTACGGTACTTCTATGGTATCGAAAAGGCGTTGGATAAGGTCTTCAGACGTTACTTCCTCGGCTTCAGCCTCATAAGTAGGTATTATCCTATGGCGCAATATATCGAATCCAACGTACCGGACGTCTTCCGGAATCACATATCCTCGGCCCTCGAGAAAAGCGCGGGCTCGAGACGCCTGAATCAGGAATATTGTCGCCCGTGGTGATCCTCCGTAGGCGATAAGATCAGCTATCTCACCCAAATCGTAGTCGCTGGGATTCCTCGTAGCAAGGATAAGATCCACAACATACTTTTCAATTTTTTCATCAACATAAATATCGGTTACCACACGACGTGCGTCTTGAATCGCCGAAGGGTTCACAACGTGAGAAAGATTAATTTCACCATTCGCGACCGAAACTCTTCGAAGGATATTCAACTCCTCATCCTTAGATGGATAGTCAACCTTGAGCTTCATCATAAACCTGTCCACCTGCGCTTCTGGAAGAGGGTAAGTCCCCTCCTGCTCGATGGGATTTTGTGTTGCAAAAACAAGGAATGGGTCATCCAGAGAAAATGTCTCCTCACCGATTGTTATCTGCCGCTCCTGCATCGCTTCAAGTAGGGCGCTCTGCACTTTTGCCGGGGATCGGTTAATCTCATCGGCGAGAATAATATTTGAGAAGATTGGTCCTTTCTTTGTTTCGAATCCACCTGTTTTCTGGTTGTAGATCAATGTGCCGATAAGATCGGCAGGGAGCATATCCGGGGTAAATTGAACACGCTGAAAGCTGGTATCGATCAGCTGGGCAACCGTCTTCACAATTGTCGTTTTAGCCAACCCAGGAACACCCTCTAAGAGAATGTGTCCATTAGCGAGCAAACCCATCAGAATTTTGGAGACAATTTCATTTTGACCGACCACCACTTCGGCGATTCCATCCTGAAGCGGCTTTACAAATGCCGACTCTTTGGAGATCTTTTCGTTAAGCTCGGTCAGGCTGAAATCGGTCACTATGATACTATAAGATAAGTGTTAAGAGGAAATGTGCTTTAGCTGCGGAATATCGTTCAAATCCTTTCCAAGATTCTGAAGCTCGAACTTTACAGATTGAACAAGACCGCTGTCCGCTTCAGCTTCGAAGAGTTCAAGGAATCGCTCATACTCGATTCTCGCTGATTCGTAATCCTGCACGAAATTGGCAAAAACATAACCGATCATGAACTGTGCATTGATGGCAAATCGAGAATCGGGATAATGTTTAACAACTTTGCTGTACTCTTTGATGGCCAATTCAAAATTCTTGTTAAACGCGATATAGGTATCGCCAATCATGTATTGACCTTCAGCAGCCTCGATACCATCAGGATACTTGCCTACAAGGAGGCGAAGCTTCTCCAGCGCCTCAGAGTATTTTTGTTCAGTGATAAGTTCCTTCGATTCAGAGAGGAGATTGGCGGGAGATTCTTTCGCGCAAGCTAAAAAGATAAGCAAAAGCGATAAAGAGATAGTTATTCTGTTGGGCATCATTCTTCAGCAATCATTATGTGAGAAAAAAGAGCCGGAATTTAACTTTACGATTTCAGCTCCACAAACCGATTCAACTTAAGATTATTCAACTTTACGAAACAGGGTAGGAAAAGTTCCTGAATTAAAAAGCGTAAGGAACACCGAGGTTCAGGATTGCATCTTTCGGATGTGTAAGTGGAACAGCATAGTATATCCTGACAGGTCCCAGCGGTGTGCTAATGGTAAGTTCGGCGCCGTAGTTCCACCCCTCACCGTTTTTCCATGCGTCGAGCTGCTCTGTCAACTCTTCCAGCTTGACTGCCAATATCCCCCCATCCACGAATAGATCGATACCAAAAAAACCGGTTAGGGGAATCCTCACCTCACTACTGAAAAGCACCTTGATCAACCCACCCACAGGTCGCTCAACACCATCCTGTTCAACTGTGAGATATCGTTGCGCCGGCCACCCCCTCAGGCTTGTACTTCCTCCAAGATAGAAAAGATCATACGAAGGGATGTATGGCGATGTCTGGTTCAGTCTTTCCATTCGGCCAATCTTTGATCGAAATGCCAGCACCCGACCCCTCGGAAGAGGAAGGAATCGGCGATAATCAAACTCGAGTTTGTAGTAATCGTGAGTCCCACCCAATATCCAGCCGACGACTTCTGAATCGAGCGTCAGTGACCACCCATCTCTTGGTGTGATCAGGTTGTCCAGTTCGCGGTGGCGGAACCGAAGAGAGACGCTTCGCTGCTGTTCTTTCTCCTGTTCTTCAACGGTCATCCTGTCGGAGATAATCCGAGTCCACCTCAGACCGCCCCTCAAGATCGATTCTTCAGAATATCGCTTGAGACCTGTCCATTCAACACCGTATCTCAGGATCGGCTCATCAACTCGGAGAAGTTCTGGCGCTCGGTCTACAAAAAAACGGATAGTGTTTGGCGCTCTTAAACGCAGTATCCAGTTGTTGCTTAAGGATATATTTGAACGAAAGATGACTGGAACGGATCCTCGGTTCACGATGGCATCAATGGGTAGATCGATAGTGCTCCTCAGTCCAAGGCGCAGACCGGAATTATAGAGATTTCGATCCACAAGCCTAACGGCCCCTTCAATTCCCGATACCGGCTCACCTCCTGAACTGCTGGAAGGAATATGGGCAAACCCGGGCTCAATCATTAAGTCGCGCTTCCCCAGCTCCTGCACATCTACGGTAACGTCTACCCAATCTCCTTCTCGTGAACTTTTTTTCGGCACGATATCAACCAGAGCAAAGAGTGAGGTTTCGAACAGTTGCCTCTCCGACAACTGAACCAGTTCAGAGTTGTACCGATCACCAGACTTGAACGCCAGTTCTCTTAAAACGAAATGGGGCTCAACAGTTTCCAGCCCGATAACGGCCACCGAATCGATGTAGATATCAGGACCTTCATTCATGAGTAGATTAAGGTCAATATCTTCGCCGGGGCTGTAGCTGTGTTCCATATTGAACATCAGCTTCCCAAGTTTGTGGTATTCGTATTCAAGAAGTGAGTAATTATGCCCAAGGGCCGTGAGGTTGAGAGGTCGACCGATCCTCAATCCCAAGAGACGAAGAATGCGCGTCTCATCCACCAGCCGATTCCCTTCTATCTCAACAGAGCGGAGAATCGATCTGGGGCCCTCCTTGATTTTGAATACAATGTTCGTGCTGTTGTCGTACTGTAATTCAAAAGATTCTTCAACAACTACATTGAGGAACCCTTTGGTTTGATAAAAATTCCGAACATTGAAGGTGTCAAGTTTTAAAGATCTGCGATTGAACTCCGTCGTATTCCACAGTTGCGGCTCTTTAAGTTTTACTATCCCCCTCAGTTCTTTTGAAGAAACAGAATTGTTGCCTTCAAAGGCGATGGTCCCCACTGTATACTTCGTAGTGGTGATCTGCCCAATAAGAGATACTTGTATTATGACGGCGAATGCCAGCACCGCCGCGGGCATACTTGGTCTATGGATCAAACTAGAACCGGTACTTGCGCCGGTATTTCAGATGGACCTGACCGTCATCATCATAAGTGACGACGAGTGACACATTTCTGTTTAGGCGGTATTCCACGCCTAATTCATTCGGTTTAACAAGGGAAAAACTTCGTTTGTAACTAAGTGAAAGGTTGGATGTCAGGCGCGTCCCAACTTTCACAGCAACATCCTGATCTTCTGTTGGATCGATAAGTGCGGCAGACCCCTCAATCTCAAATTCGTCAAAGAGAGGGGTTGATCTGGCAAGACTCTTCTCCAGTTCATTCTCCAGAAATTTTCCAAACAGGAACGCCGATTGCCGACCAATATTCTCCGGAGCACCACCATCAAATCTTTTCTGAAGGGTCAGCAATTGAAGCAGGTCTTCCTGGCTGAAAAAATTGTCGCTATGCTCAAGAACAAGAACAGGATCATCCAATTCGCCCGTTAGAGTTACATAGATCTGTTCACCGGAAATCTGCGTGGTAGCGCGGATGTCAAGTCTTGGATTTAGCTCCGTCGGGTCAAAAGCAAGGTGTCCTTCTTCGATATTGAATACGTCCGAAAAGTAGTAAAATTTTCCTGACACTACATCAAGCTCGCCCGCATAACGATAAGGCTCATTCCCGAGTCTTTGAATTGACATGTTCCCTGAAACCTCGGCATCGATTTGGCTGTTCCTGACAAACAGTTTGTCACTGATGGGAAAATTCAGTTTGTAATTATAGACCGGTGCCCCTTCAGGTGGTAGTTCACTGTAGTCTTCCCCCCCTGTAAATTCCATCCTCAGCACCGCCTCTTCAGGCAAAATATTTCCGGCGATATTAACTGTATCTCTGCCTGTTATTGAGATGTCCACATCACCAATACCTTCTATCTCTCCCAACAGTGTTCGCACATAGACATCTTCACCGTCAATCAAAAAAGCGAGATTCGGATTGAAGAAACTGTTCATATCCATCGTTCCTGTTATCCGAAGGTTCTCCCCTTTATCTTTTTTCTTTTCACCAAAAAGCTTTCCACCGGACACTCTGGCAAGATTTGCTCTGAGGTCCTGCCCCCAATTGGTATCATCGGGAATATGAGAGATGGCAGTGAGACGGTCTACAATGAGCATGTTGTCTTTGAGAAACGCTCGCCCATTCACATCACTTACCGGTTGGTCAAGCAAAGTGTAATACACCTCGCCACTGGCAACAGTAATATTTCCATTTCTGACAGGCCGATCCGGTGTCCCTGTAATACTAAGATCAATATCAATTGCTCCCTTCACAGAGTCCAAATAAGTGAAGTATGGCGTTAGAAAATCCATGGAAGAAGTTTTGAATTTGAAATCCATAGCGATGGGATCGGTTTCGATCCAGCGGTCTTCATCGTTGGCCACAATATCAAAATCAACGGGAAGATATCCTTCTCCTCTGTATTCCCCTGTATTGGTAAGGCCTACCAGATTCTCGAAATAGAGCCTATGACCAGCGTACCGTCCACTAGCCTTGATCTGCTCAGCCTCAATCAGAGAGAATCTTGGGTCATCGATGGCAAAGGAAAAACTGATCTCGGAAGACTCAGATGTCCCGCTCATGGCAAAGCTTCCAGTAGCGGCACCTTTGAGATGCCACCATTCGGGCAGATATGGAGAAAGGAGTAAAAGGTCGAATTTGTTGAAAAGACCGCTGAAACTGAGGTTGCCGTCTGGCTTTGCCGAAAGGAATTCTTCCGCGTCCACCCGCGCTGTGTAGAAACCGGAAATATCGAGGGCAAGATCTTGACCTCTCTTCAACTGCATCTCCCTGATTGTCACATGCTCCCCATCCACGACGGCGGTGAATATTAGATCATCAAACGCCATCCCCTCCCAGATCCCGTTGCGAACTTGAAAAGAACCATCCACCAAAAGTTCCTCACTCTCCGTTTTTGCCGAAAAATCGGCGAAAGCGGTTCCCGTTAAAGGCAATTCTGTACCGAACAGTTTCTCAAGCCCTTCTAGATCAATATTAACCATCTTGAAATCACCATTCTTCAGCAAACCATCGGTAAACTCAAGCTCCGTGTCAAGGGAACCGTCATTGATCCTAAATTGGGCGGGCCCTATACGTAAATTCTCTTCCTGTAATCTAACCGTAAACGGTGCCAGGCTAGAGACAAATTGTTGTTTTAGAGATGACTGAACTTGATCTATCTGAAGAGATTCAAAATCGACAATTTTTCCGGAGAGGCGAAGAACCTCATCCCCGGACATAACATCTGCGTTGGCGATAAGAATAGTATCTCCCATAAAGTAGAGATTGAGAGAGCCACCTTCCACATTCATGTCGCCGAAAATTGTATTCTCCGCTGTGGCGGTTAGTGAGCCATGTCGTGTCTTCAGAATTGAATTAATCATAAAATTCGACTTTAGAGACGAGACCGCCACTTTGCCGTAGGACCCCTTATTTATGGTGACGTTTCCTTTGAGCGAGGGGTCATCCAGAAATCCAGATAGTTGGACTGTCCCATAAGCAAGACCTTCGGGACTATCTTTAATCCCGGCAAAGGATGCAGCCACTGAAAGGTCAGTCTCCTGAAGCACCAGAACAACATCGGTTTTCTTGCGGTCAAGATCAACCTCACCGTGAGCCTGAACCGTTCCCAAACCAAAATTGATTGTCAGAGAATCCGGTACTGAAAGAAGTCCACTGCTGTAGTCGATGAGTCCGGAGACGCCCACAAATTCAGGACTGGCATAGTTGTCATTCTGAAGCGCGACACGCGTTGAGATTCCAGTTATCTCTCTTTCTTTATCAATCCCAACGTTTACCGCCATCGTCCCTTGGATATTCGTGGATCTTGCAGAGAGACCGAACTTTTCAAGGTCTAGTGTAGAGACGTAGAGATCCATCGACAGTTCAGATTCTTCTTCCAATTGACCGGTTCCTGAAAAACGGGCGCCGTTTATATCAACCTCCGATTCGGTCAAACGAATGAAATTTTCATCAAATTCCAGCCACGACTCAAAATCGGCGAGAAGTTCGGAATCTTCGGCATCATTCAACCGTGCTTCCACATAGGCTTTCTCTTCATTTGACTTAAAATCCAGCTCAAGATTCACACTTTCGGTGCCCAAGATCTCCGCCAGTCGGATGGACTGGAAATTCTCCAGTGGAACATCATGAATTTCGATATTCAGAAAAAGACTCTTTTCCTCGCTGAATGAAGCGTTTCCCATCAGTGTGACTTGGTATCCATTGATGGTTCCGGCCATGCCACTGGCTTCTGCCACAGCCGTCCCCATCCTCGCTTGGCCAGAGGAAATAGTGACCTCCATACCGGACTGGAAATCCTGAAAAGAGCTCGTGTCAATCATGATGGCAACCATGTCATCATTGGAGCGAAGCCGTCCCGTCACATCAAAACTGTAAAGCTTTTCTGTTGAACCTTTTTTGAGTAGGATCGAGGAACGATTCACCGCAAAGGTTTTCACCCTCAAGCCGCTTCGAGCGAGCTCTTCAGTAAAGTTTAAGCTGAAATTGGCAGGCTGTTCAGTCTCTTTGAGCGTAATCAGCATGTTATCGAGCAATAGATTTGAAAGTGCCCAGTTTCCGGAAACAATCTGGGTAAAGTCGAGATTCAAGTTACCGGTCTCAGAAAAGAAAATGATCGAACGATCTCTGTTTCGCAGATAGACGTTTTCAAGACGGATGTCAGAAGTTAATTGCCCCTCCAGGTTTCCGATAGAGAGATCCCACCCACTTTCAACAAGGACTGACTTATTCACATATTGAAGAATTTCCCTACTCCATCTACCCGGGGCCAATATGATGTAAAGCACACTGCCACCGAGCAATATCAGCACCAGTGAAAGGATCAGGAATGCTTTGGTTCTTCTACGCATGGCAAACTACTCCAGAACAAATTTAACTTGCGGAAGTTCCAAATACAAAAATGGCGAGCGCTGCTCGCCATTCATTTATAGATGACTATAGGAAAGGAATTGGGTGACTATTTTTCGTCCACTACCTCGAAATCGGCGTCTTCAATTTCTTTATCGTCGCTCTGGCCAGCTTCACCGGTATCGCCGGGAGGCGGTGGAGCCTGAGTCTCCGCTTCCTTTGAGCTTTCATACATTTTCGCGGCAACTTCATTCCAGACGGAATTCAGCGATTCTGTGGCTGACTTAATGTCTTCGATGTTCGACCCAGCGGAGGCAGTCTTTAAACCCTCCAAAGCCTTTTCCAACCTCTTCTTCTCGCCATCATCAAGTTTTTCATCGAATTCCTTGATGTTTTTCTCAGTCTGATATATAAGCTGATCAGCCTGATTTTTAACGTCAACTTCTTCCCGTTTTTCTTGGTCTTCGCTCTCATGCTTTTTCGCATCGTCAACCATTTTCTCTACTTCTTCCTGATTCAGTCCGCTGGAGGCTTCAATGCGGATGCTCTGCTCTTTTCCGGTAGCTTTGTCCTGAGCACTTACATTCAGTATGCCATTCGCATCTATATCAAATGTGACCTCGATTTGGGGAACACCGCGTGGCGCCGGTGGAATTCCGTCAAGGTGGAATTTGCCGATCGTCTTGTTGTAAACGGCCATTTCCCTTTCGCCCTGGAGCACATGGATTTCCACAGATGGCTGGCTATCTGCGGCGGTGGAAAAGATTTGACTCTTCTTTGTCGGGATTGTCGTGTTCCGTTCAATCAGTTTTGTAAATACACCGCCAAGAGTTTCGATGCCGAGGGATAGTGGGGTTACATCGAGCAAAAGAACGTCTTCCACATCTCCGCCAAGGATGCCGCCTTGAATACCGGCTCCCATAGCGACCACCTCATCAGGATTGACACCCTTGTTCGGCTCTTTACCAAAGATCTCTTTCACTACCTCTTGAACTTTCGGAATCCTCGTGGAACCGCCGACCAGAATGACTTCATTGATGTCACCTGCCTTCAGACCTGAATCCTTCAGCGCCTGCTCACACGGCTTCCTTGTTCTCTCTACAAGATCATCAACCAACTCTTCAAACTTTGCGCGAGTGAGAGACATGTTGAGATGTTTAGGACCGGTTGCATCAGCCGTAACAAAAGGAAGGTTGATATCTGTCTGCTTGGAAGAGGAGAGCTCCCGCTTTGCCGCTTCGCCAGCTTCCTTTAGCCGCTGAAGTGCCATGGGGTCTTCTTTCAGGTTGATCCCCTCACTCTTCTTGAACTCTTCCGCCATCCAGTCGATGACCCTCTGGTCGAAGTCGTCACCGCCAAGATGTCCATCACCATTGGAGGCGTTTACCTCGATGGATTTCTCACCATCAATGTCCATCACATCAAGAATGGAAATATCAAACGTGCCACCCCCCAAGTCAAATACAGCAACCTTCTGGTCTTCCTCTTTGTCCATCCCGTAGGAAAGTGCTGCCGCTGTTGGCTCATTGATGATTCGCCTAACGTTCAATCCCGCAACCTTGCCGGCATCTTTCGTCGCCTGCCGCTGTGAATCGTTAAAATATGCAGGAACCGTAATCACCGCTTCGGTCACATTTGTACCCAAGTACTCTTCAGCGGTCTGTCGCAATTTTTGTAGAACCATAGCACTGATTTCAGGCGGAACATAAGTCTTGCCTTCCACCTCCACTTCCACGGCACCAGACTTCCCCTTCTTAACCTCATAGGGAACTTCAGAGATTTCAGTCTGAACCTCGTCAAATTCACGCCCCATGAATCGTTTGATGGAATAGATCGTATTGTTGGGATTGGTAACCGCCTGACGTTTTGCCGGTTGCCCAACCAAACGTTCGCCATCTTTAGTGAAGGCGACTACCGAAGGTGTAGTTCTTCCCCCTTCGGGATTGGTGATAACTTTGGGTTCTCCGCCTTCCATAACAGCGACACACGAGTTTGTCGTTCCCAAGTCAATTCCGATGATTTTTGACATAATGATGAACTCCTTAAGACACTAATCAGAAATATTAAGTTTCCCAAACTAGAGCGCAAATTGTGTGCCAGCGGAAAAAATTAGGCGAAAATGTCAGTTAAAGGGGAAAAAGGACGAGAAAAAACTATGACTGATTGTCAGTTTTTGTCTTCTTCCGGGGATTCTTGGCGACAGTTGTACTCGATTCCTTAACTTTTTTGCGAGGTTTAACGATGTGAATAGCTCCTTTGTTCACATCGACTTTCACCGTGTCACCCTCTACGAAACGCCCCTTGAGAATAGATTCTGACAGGGGTGCTTCAATAGAGGCTTGAATCTCGCGCCTCATCGGTCTGGCACCAAATTCATCGCTAAAGCCCCGATCGAGGAGAAGCTTCTTCGCAGCTGCTGTCACATGGAGCTTCATCTTTTTGGCCTTAAGGTTCTCAACGAGGTCCACCAGTTGAAGGTCAATAATCTTCAAGACACTCTGCTTTCCTAGCGGCTTGAAGACTATAGATTCGTCTAGCCTGTTGACAAACTCAGGATTAAAAATATCACCCACTTTTTCCAAAACACGATCTTTCATTGATTCAAAGTTCGAGTCATTCGACGAGTCCCCGAAACCATAAGTACCCACTTTGCCAAAGCCACGAGTACCGATATTCGATGTCAGTATGATGATGGTGTTCCTGAAATCAACTCTCCGTCCCATGCTGTCGGTCAGAATTCCTTCATCAAGAAGCTGAAGAAGCAGATTGAACACATCGCCATGGGCTTTTTCAATCTCATCAAGAAGGATGACCGAATAGGGGTTTCGGCGGACACGTTCGGTCAGTTCTCCCCCCTCCTCATAGCCAATGTATCCCGGCGGTGCACCGATGAGTCGGGAGAGAGCAAATCGCTCCATGTATTCAGACATATCAATCTTGACGATTGAGTCGTCATGGGCAAAGAGGTGCTTGGCGAGAACTTTGGCAGTTTCAGTCTTTCCCACGCCTGTGGGCCCGAGGAACAGAAAAGCTCCGATGGGACGGCGAGGATTCTTCAGTCCTGCCCTCGCCCGCTGAATCGCTTTAGCAAGTGTATCGATGGCGACATCCTGACCAACGATGAACTCCTTAAGGCTTTCACCCATCTTGAGGAGTTTTTCAGATTCCTTCTCAGCAACTTCGGAGATCGGAATACCGGTCATCATGGAAACGACATCAGCTATATCCTTCTCAGTAACGATCGGGGCGTGTTTTGTCTCTTCATTCGCCCAGTTTTTCTGGGCCGACTCGAGGGATTTCAACAACAGTCGCTCTTTGTCGCGCAGATTCGCCGCCTTCTCAAACTGCTGACTGGAAACTACGGCATCCTTCTCGGATCGGATCTGCTCAATTTCAAGTTCAAGTTCTATCACCTCGTCCGGCACACTCAGATTTTGCAGATGAAGCTTCGCCCCCGCCTCATCAAGAACATCGATAGCCTTATCAGGGAGATATTTATCCGTTATGTAACGATGACTCAATTCAACACAAGCTGTCAACGCATCGTCATTGAAATTCACATTATGATGTTTCTCATATCTGCCTCTGAGCCCCTTCAGTATTGAGACCGATTCTTCGATATTCGGGGGGCTCACTGTCACTTTCTGAAACCGTCTTTCCAGAGCGCCGTCCTTTTCAATATGCTTCCGGTATTCATCCAGGGTAGTCGCACCAATACAGTGAATCTCACCTCTCGACAGCGCAGGCTTGAACATATTAGAAGCATCCAGTGAGCCGGAAGCGCTCCCGGCTCCGACGATAGTATGCAACTCATCAATGAACAGTATAATGTTCCGGGCCCCTTCGAGTTCGGCCATGATCGCCTTCATTCGCTCTTCAAACTGACCACGGTATTTCGTGCCGGCAACGATGCCAGCCAGATCAAGGGCAACGATTCGCTTACTATGGAGCAGACGGGGTACATCCCTCTCGATGATCCGTTGAGCAAGTCCCTCGGCGATGGCCGTTTTCCCCACCCCTGGTTCACCGATAAGCACAGGATTGTTCTTCTTTCGGCGGCATAGAATCTGTGCAACCCTTTCAATTTCGTTCCTACGACCTATAACGGGATCCAGTTTACCTATGCGGGCCAGCTCTGATATGTCGCGACTAAAATGATCCAGCGCCGGCGTTTTACTTTTCTTTGCCACAGCGGCGCTTTTTTGAGTAGAAGGCTCGGGAGAGCCAGCATCGTCTTTGAGCAGTTCGATCACTGACGAATAATCAATTTCGAATGCCGTGAAAACTTCAAAGGCGACGCCTTCCGCTTCCTGCAGCATGGCAAGAAGGAGATGATAATCATCCGCTATGCTGGCGCTTAGGTTTGATGCTTCAGTAAATGTATTACGTAATACACGCTCCGCCCGCCTTGTCAGAGGAAGATGGCCAAGAGTCATCGTCCCCCCGGCAGGTTTCACCATGTCTTCGACCATCAAACGAAGCTCTTCCAGATCACACCCCAGTTCTTCAAGAATATCGACAGCACGGCCTGAACCTTCTCTGATGATTCCAAGCAGCAAATGTTCAGAACCAACATAACTGTGACCAAGCTGGATCGCCTCCTCCTTGGCGTATTTCATGATTGTTTGGACCCGTTTGGAGAAATTCTCTTTCATGAGGCTAAAGGGATTTGGACAATTTACTTTTCCTGTGTTCCCCAATCAACTCACTTTTCAGGTGACGAGATCAGCTGTCCGTCTTCCATCTTCAGATTTCTCAGACAAATCGCCGCCACCACCGGATTGTGAGTGACAATGAGAAAAGCCTGTCCGAAATCGCCAGCAAGCGACGAAATCATCTCCATCAGTTTTGAAGCGGCGTCTACATCAAGATTACCAGTTGGTTCATCGGCAAGCACGACAGACGGTCGATTGACAAGCGCCCTCAGAACAGCCACACGCTGGCGTTCCCCGCCGGAAATAGCCCCCGGGCGATGATCCGCTCGCTCAGAAAGACCAACCTTTTCCAGCAGTTCCAATGCCCGTTCTCGTGAGTCCACTTCGGCCCTTCTGAGCAATCTTTGAGGGATTATCAGGTTTTCAAGGACAGAGAATTCCGGAAGGAGATGGTGGAATTGAAACACGAAGCCGATGGATTCACTTCTTAGCCGTGAGAGATGTTCATCATCTAACTCCGCCACCAACTGATCTTCGATCTCCAGGGAGCCCGAATCGGCACGGTCCAGAGTCCCGAGAATATTTAGAAGCGTCGATTTTCCGCATCCCGAGGGGCCAGTAACAGAAATCATTTCACCCTTTGTAATGGATAGATCCAATCCTTTCAGAACCTCGAGTGAACCGATGGAAGTGGGATAACTTTTTCGAATATTCTTCGCTTTCAGGATCATTTTTCAAATTGAATCGCTTCTGTTGGCAAAAGTTTCCGCGCCTCTCTGGTGGGAAAATGGATCGCCAGAGCTATAACTATTACACCGATCAAGACGATAGCCGCAATGTCTCTTGATGTGATGACGACAGGAAGTGAATGCACAAAATAGATCGCTTCCGGAAGACGGATAAAACCGAGACGCTCCTGACCAGAAACAAACAGGAGCCCCAGTCCTGTCCCCAGCACCAGACCCATCCCACCAATGAATATCCCCTGCATGCGGAAAAGTGTCGAGATTCTCGCTTTGGAAAAACCAATTGCCTTAAGGATCCCCACTTCCCTGATCTTTTCCATTACAAGCATAGTCAGTGTTGAAGCTATGTTGAAACAGGCCACGATTACAATTAGACTTAGGACAACGATACTACCAAGCTTCTCCATCTTCATCGCCTGAAAGAGCGTTTGATGCATCTCCTCCACACCGGAGACAGTGACACCTTCACCAAGGACGGAATGAACCGCTTCTCTCAGTTTTGCCTTCTCCGCATTATGATTTAACCGAAGATCTATACCATCGATCTGTCCCAATGCTTTAAAGAGTGCCTGCCCCGCGGTGATCGGTATAAAAACATACGTCTGGTCAAAGTCCAATATGCGAGTCTCGAAAACGCCAGCGACTCGGGCATCCAGCACAGACGGCATCCCGAGATAAAGTTGATTGTCCAGCGGGTTCATCAGGCGGAGGCGGTCACTTTCCTGCATACCTAAGCGGTCAGCAATACCCCTTCCTACATAGACCTGCGCCTTGTTGTTGGGTGAATCTGTTATCTCTATCCCTTCAATGTTATAAACAGATTGCAAGCTTCCAATCTCCACCGCTTTCACTTTCACGAGGGATCGATCATTTGACGAGATCGCCACGGCTTTCCTTTCTATGAATGGAGAATGAGCCGCAATTCCCGGCTCGAACTCAAGTGAGGCAAACTGTTCCATGTCAATCTGATCATCTCCCGCCATGATTCGGAGATCAGTTTCAAATCCGATTACCTTATTCCGAACCTCCTGTTCGAAGCCGTTAAGTACGGCGACTGAAACAATCAGTGCAAAACATCCTGTAGCCACACCCAGGATAGAAATGATGCCACTCCACGAAATAAGTCCCACTTTTTTTCGTGAGAGCAGCATTCGTCGAGCCATCCAGCTTTCGAAACCGATCATTCGTATCTCACCGCCTGAGCCGGTTCTATGCCAGATGCCTTCCATGCGGGATATAGGCTGGCCAATACCGCCGCCAAGAAACCAAAAACAGCGACAGTTACCACATGAGAAGTAGCAAACATGAGAGGGAGGTCACTCATGAAATAGACCTCTTCAGGGATTGATAGAATCTGAAATCGTCGCTGAATCCAGCCTAGGAAGAGCGCAAGTGTCACGCCCAATGTAACACCGAACAGTCCAACGATTCCGCCTTCGATGAAAAAGAGGTGTGAGATGCGTTTACGTGAAAAACCGACAGCTCTAAGGATGCCGATATCGTTTGTCTTCTCCATAACGATCATTGTCATTGAAGACATAATATTGAGTAAAGCCACAAGAGCCACAAGGGCGAATACAACGGTTATAGGATATTTCTGAAGGGATAGCCATGCAAAAAGATTGCTGTGACGTTCCTTCCATGTAGATGGCAGAAGAGGATAATCGAGATTCTCATCCAACACGGCGGCAACTGCATCAGTATCATCCAAGCCGTGAAGCAAAAGAATTTCTCCAGTGATCAAGTCTTTATAATCGAATAGTCTCTGGGCAGCCTTCAGGTTTACGTAGACAATGGACTCATCATATTCGTTTAGTCCCGTCTCGTAGATGCCGCTGATTTTGAATTGACCGATTCTGGGAGCGCGGCCCGGCTTTCCCAACGAAGAGAGGTCCATAAGTGTCATCCGTTCGCCAGGTTTCGTGCCGAGTTTCTCAGCCAGTGCAGCCCCGATGATGATGCCCGGTCGCTCTCCTTCAGCTCCGTTGAGATGGAATTGACCGGCAACAAGGTTTTTCCATGTCCCGATGACAGCTCGAGAGGTATCTCCGTCAAAAGCTTCCACAAAGACAGCCTCAGTCCTTCCTTGCACACGGGCTGTTGCCGCATGATTGATGTAAGGAAGTCTTCCGGTTATCTGAGGTATGGACGCCACTACGGAATCGAGCTGTGGCTGAGATTCGGACACCGGATTGCCAAGAAATCCTTTCACGCGAATGTGGCCATCAAAACTGATAATTTTCTCCTGTACCTCCCGCTCGAAGCCGTTAAGAATCCCCAGCGTAAGGATCAAGACTGCGATACCAATAGCCAGCCCCGCAATGGAGAGGTAGCTAACAAGAGATATAAAACTGAGGTTATGTCCCGAACTGAGGTGACGACGGGCGATTAATGAGAGGAGCCTCATTGCTATTCATCGTCTTGCGGTCGCATGGCTGGAAAGAGAATAACATCCTTGATGTTGACTTTTCCAATA
>CEUZ01260355.1_pt1 | contig 25017 bp, 19 predicted proteins | sample 361511 | NCBI WGS metagenome assembly CEUZ01 (sample SAMEA2622822, study PRJEB7988) | marine metagenome | biome: marine biome (ENVO:00000447); feature: surface water layer (ENVO:00002042); material: "saline water (ENVO:00002010), including plankton (ENVO:xxxxxxxx)" | depth 5 m | reverse complement strand
CCGCCGCTCATCTCGTTCCCGGTTCGGGCATCTTCAGGGGGCAGTCGGCCCACATACATCTGAGCGCTTGGTCATCGGGTGCCATTATCAGTGAATCAGGGCCTTCCCAGGCCGTCGGCTTTGAGTATGGCAGTTGGAATGATCCAACTTATCCCAACTCGCTTCTTGGCGCTGTTGCCCTAATTCGGCAGACTTTCTATGACGCCGATTGGTATAAAGAGGCATGGAAAACCTATAATCGTTTTCCCAAGGAAAACAATCAGCCAGAAGAGGACCGGGGCCTCGCCGCCTTGGCCGATCATTGGGAAAGGAAAGGTGCTTTCCTTTTTGAAACCGATGAAGAATTAGCAATTCTCAGAGCCGGCAAAATTGGGAGCGAATTCGATGCTACTGTCTGGCTGAAAGGGAACGGCTATGAGTACAGGAGACTTGCTGAAATTAAGGCACTGAACTCATTTGTGATCCTTCCGATCAATTTCCCGGAAGCCCCTGATGTCACCACATGGGAGGCCGCTTTGCAGGTTTCCAACGATGAGCTGAGGCACTGGGATATGGCGCCTGACAATGCTCAAAAACTGCTCTCTGCAAAGATTCCCTTCTCACTCACTACAGCTGACATGGAAGACAAAAGTCAATTTAGAAAAAACATCATAAGGATGGTAAAAAGAGGCTTCACTGAAAAGGACGCCCTCGCGGCCCTCACCACCACTCCAGCTAAGTATCTCGGCCTCTCCAACCGGTTGGGGACACTTGAAAAGGGGAAGATTGCAAATCTCGTGGTTACGGAGGGGAACTATTTTGAGGAAGAGTCAAGGGTGGTAGCGGTTTGGATTGAAGGTGTGGAGTATCCTGTCACCACCGACCCAGATGCTCGTCCAATGGCAATGAGGTTGGGAGAGTCTGAATCTCCCGTCTTTAGTAAGTCAACAGGAGACTCTCGCGGAACGTGGACAATGCAGTGGCGATACAGCGACGAAGTGCGCATTGATACTTTGAGTATTACCGGTCAGCAGAATCGGCCCCAAGGGAACCTGAAAGCCGATGAAGTAACCATTACTCTCAAGTCCATTATGCTCTCATCGAACAACATGTTCAGTTTCGTTTTTAAGGGAGATACGCTGGGTCTTGATGGCACTGTCCAATTCTCTGGCTCCATCAAGGAAGACTATGCTGAAGGTTACGGCCGAACGCCAACTGGCGGGGAGATCAGCTGGTACGCCAGACGAATCAGACCCCATGAAGAAGAAAAGAAACAGGGAAAAAAGAAGTCTCTTGAGGATGCAAGCAAACTCACAGTCCGCTATCCCGAAGGTGCATTTGGATTTGAGACGCTCCCCTCCCGCCCCGATCTTGTTCTCGTGAAAAATGCCACGATCTGGACCATGGGACCGGAAGGTGTGTTGGAAGGGAGTGATCTCTTGGTAAAGGATGGTAAAGTCTGGAAAGTTGGGAAGAATCTCTCTATCTCTGCAAAAGCTAAGAATTCTGCAATCATTGACGCTCAGGGAAAGCACGTGACACCAGGTCTCATTGACTGTCACAGCCACAGCGGCGCCTTCTCGATTAACGAGGGATCTCAGTCGGTGACCTCCGAAGTACGTATACAGGACGTCCTGAACAGCGACGACATCAATCTCTACCGTCAACTCGCCGGGGGACTTACCACCGCCAATGTGCTCCACGGATCCGCCAACTCCATCGGTGGCCAGAATGCGGTTATCAAACTCAGATGGGGATCACCGCCGGACGACCTACTCTTCGAAGGGGCGCCAAAGGGGATCAAATTCGCTCTCGGAGAGAATGTGAAACGTGAAAGAAGCTGGGGACGCTACCCCGAAACAAGAATGGGCGTAGAGCAAGTTATCCGTGACGCTTTCACCGCCGCAGAGGAGTACAAGGCAAAACAAGAGTCAAGAGATGGCGGAAAAGGAGGCAAACTCATACCCGTTCGGCGGGATCTTGAGCTGGATGCTCTAGTTGAAATCCTGAATAAAGATCGGCTCGTGCACAGCCACTCTTACCGACAGGATGAAATTTTGATGCTTGTCCGCATTGCACAGGACTTCGACTTCAAGATCGGTACGTTTCAGCATGTGCTAGAAGGGTACAAAGTTGCCGAAGCCATGGCCGAGATTGGAGCCGGTGCCTCCACATTCTCGGACTGGTGGGCCTACAAATTTGAAGTGATAGATGCCATTCCTTACAATGGCCCTCTCATGGAAAAGGCTGGTGTTGTAGTCTCCTACAATTCTGACAGTGGAGAGCTGGCTAGACGTTTGAACACGGAAGCAGCGAAAGCGGCCAAGTACGGTCCTATGCCGAAAGAGGATGCTTTCAGATTTGTGACGATTAATCCTGCCATACAGTTGGGGATCGACGATAAAGTCGGATCCTTGGAGCCGGGCAAAGATGCCGACTTCGTCATCTGGAATGGCGATCCTCTCTCCATGTACACCGCCTGTGAGCAGACATGGGTGGACGGAAAGAAATATTTCGATCTGACTCTTGATCGAGAGATGAGAGCCAATGTAGAAGAAGAGCGAAATAGGCTTGTTCAGAAGATACTGAGCAGAGATGAGACCGGAATGGAAGGACGGTTCGGTAAACGAAAACGGATGAGAAGACCAAGGGAAATTGAATCTTTCAGCTGTACGGAAGGAGAATTCAAATGAGAACATCAATCAGTTTTTTACTCATTTCACTTCTCTCTTCAGCTTTAGCCTCTGATCAAGTACCAGCGCCGCCTCAAGCACATCCCATACTTCTGACCAACGGCACCATTCATACGATCTCTAATGATCAAATTCGTCGTGGCGCCATCCTTTTTGATAATGGGGTCATCACGGCGGTCGGGAGAAAGATTACGAACCTCCCCGACAACACGGAAACCATCGATCTGAACGGAAAGCACGTCTATCCCGGAATGATCGCTGCTGCCAGCGTCATGGGATTGACGGAGATCGGTGCCGTGGCTGTGACGAGAGATTTTTCGGAACGGGGCGACGTGAATCCCAACGTTCGTGCCGAAGTCGCCTATAACCCCGATTCAGAGATCATACCCGTCACTCGCTCCAACGGTGTTATTCTGGCTCATTCATGTCCAACTGGTGGACTTATTTCTGGAACATCAGCGGTGATGATGCTTGATGGATGGACATGGGAAAACGCCACACTTAAAGCGCCGGCCGGTCTTCATATCAACTGGCCGAACATGGGTGCCGTACAATCCCGTTACTTTCGCATGACAGAAGAAGAAGCGGCCAAGCAGCGGGAAGAAGCTCTAAATAAACTCGATGCTACTTTCGAAGAAGCACGGCGCTATCAAACAGCGAAAGAAGCGGCCACTCAGTCAGGAAGAATTACTGTCGATACCGATTTACGGTGGGAGGCGATGCTACCTGTCCTACGCAGAGAAGTTTCTGTATTTATGCATGCTAGCGAGATTCGGCAGATTGAGAGTGCCGTGGAATGGTCAAATCGGCATAATGTAAAAATGGTGATCGTTGGCGGTTACGACGCATGGCGAGTCGCTGACTTACTCAAAAAGTATGAAATTCCCGTCATCTACGAAGGGGTGAATGCGCTACCCCGACGACGCTGGGAAGATTTTGACACAGCTTTCACGGCACCTCTCAAGCTTCATGAAGCGGGTGTGAAATTCAGCATCTCAATGGGAACGCGAGGAGCATCTAACCACAGGAACACACCGTATGAGGCATCTAAAGCCGCATCGTATGGTCTCCCCAAAAAGGAGGCGCTGAAGTCAGTGACACTCTATGCCGCTGAAATACTCGGGATTGATGAGAAGGTAGGATCATTGGAAAAAGGGAAAGATGCCACATTGATCATCACTGATGGCGATCCGCTCGAGATGACAACACAGGTGGAACAGGTCTACATCCAAGGAAAGGAGATCGACATGGGGGATCGCCACAAAGCTTTATACAAGAAATACAAGGAGAAATACCGTCAACTAAATATTCCTAAATAAAGGTCCTTAAGAGTAATAAATGGAAATGAAAATCAAATAATATAAAGTGATAAGATATTTCTATTTAATTTTTGGTTTTTTATCTGTCAGCTTGGGCGTATTAGGTACAGTTTTGCCCGTTATACCAACAACGCCTTTATTTATTTTGAGCGCATGGTGTTTTTCAAAATCTTCTAAAAGACTAGAGCATTGGATTGTAAACAATAGAATTTCAGGACCTATAATAAATAATTGGAGGAAATATAAAGGTTTAACAAGGAAGTCTAAGATATCTGCAGTTTCTATTATAATACCTTCAATTCTATATTCTTGCTATCTAATAGAAAACGTGTTTACCAATATTTTATTGATTTTTGTTTGCTTAATGCTATGCGTTTATTTGACAACAAGACCTGAACCTCCAAAAATGGATCTGATTAATGATTAATTTCAAATGAGAATATTACTTATAAATCTAGGATCACCAAAATCACTTTCAATTATAGATGTAAAAGAATATTTACGTGAATTCTTATCTGATGATTGTGTAGTAGATCTACCAAAATATTTACAGCAAATTATATTGCAATTATTTATTTTACCTTTTCGACCCAAAAAAACAAAGTTAGCTTACGAACAAATTTGGTCTGAGAAAGGCTCACCTTTAATTTATAATACTCAGTTAATTGCTAATAAGCTGAAGGAAAGCACAGGAATTGAAGTTGATATTGCTATGCGTTATCAAGAGCCATCAATTAAATCATATATAATTAAAATGAAGGAACAGAATGAAAAAGAATTGATTGTTATTCCTTTATATCCTCACAATGCAATGTCGACAACAGTTTCAATAAATATCGAGTTTGAAAAACTTGCTCATGAATGTTACAATGATCTTAATTATACAATAATTCAACCATTTTACAACAAGACTAAATATATTGAAGCTTTAGGAGAATCGATTAAACCCTATTTAGATGATAACATTGATAAATTAATCTTTAGTTATCATGGAATTCCCGAAAGACATATAAAAAAGTCCGATCTTAATGGAAATCATTGTTTGAAAAGTATTGATTGTTGTAAAGCATCTTGCAATTCTGCAACAACTTGTTACAGATCAAATGTATATAAAACCTCATTATCAACAGCAAAATATCTCAATTTAGTTGATCATCAATGGTGCATGACTTTTCAATCAAGAGTTTCAATAATAGACCCTAGGTGGCTCAAACCTTATACAGACAAGCATCTGAGTAATCTCCCAAAGTCCAATATTTGTAATATAGCCATAGTTTGTCCGTCATTTGTAGCGGATTGTTTAGAAACAATCGAAGAAATAAATATTAGAGGAAAAGAAACATTCTTAAACGCTGGAGGTGAAAGCTTCAAATATATACCATGTTTAAATGATTCTTTGGAGTTTATAAATTTACTATCAGATTTGATAGATGAAACAATATAAGAATTATGCAGAATTATATATTATTTATAAAAGTTTTAGCTTCCTTAAAAATATTGTGAGTGTGAATATATTGAAAAAGAGCGCTACGTCCGATAAGATCGATATTACTGAATGACTTAATATAATCGAATAATATTTTTTGCTTATTATAGAATGACTTTTCTAATACAGGATAAGCGTTTTTCAAGTTAAATACTTTGTAACCGATTATATTTTTTAAATTGATGATATTCTTATCTATCAGAATGTTAGAACAATCTTTGTATAACTGTTGATTTGAAAGCTTTAAAGGATTGACTGGATCATATGGAATTTCGAGTACAATACAGGTCTGATTCGGAGGAGCCATAAGTTCACTTCGATTTTTTGGTTCATATAAACGGGTAAAGGGGATATTTATTTCAGGAAAGTAAATTGAAGCATTGGAAGAAACACAAGGTATGTTAAGAAAAATAACCAATAGCTTTAATGAACGAAATTTGATAGAGTTTGAAATTTCAATAATCTCTTTTGGAGGTGAAGGTTTCAATATATCAAGGAAATAATTAATTGGTAAAGTACTTATTAGATGATTGACTTTATATAAGTTTTTTTTATCTTTGAAAGCTACGAATTTTTTACCATTATGTGTAATTTCGGTTATAATAGAGTTTAATATAACATTTTCAGATCCGATAATATTGTATATACAATTAAAAATACTGCCATAACCTTTACTAGGATAATAAAATATACCATCATAATGATTCTTTTTTGTGAATTTATTAGAAACCATTTCAATCAAGGAAGAAAACAAAGATAAATTACTTAATCTATCTCCAGCAACATCTATCGCTAAATCTCTCGGTTTACACCCCCAAAGCTTTTCAGTATAATTTATTAAAAAAGTTTTCGAGAGAGTTTCCCCATATTTATTAATTGCGTAATCTTCGAAATTTGTTACGTTAGTAATCTTTTTTGATAAAATATTTTCAATAATTATAGGCTTCAATAGATTCATCTTCATTTTCAAAATAATGTCAGGAATTTCTATTGGAAATTTATAATATTCATTATTAAAGAAAATTTTACTTGGACTATTTATTCTTTTTAAATCACCATTTACTATCTCGAATATATCTTCAGTTATATCATCATACTTATCATGAAATCTATGTGCACCAGTATCGAACCTAAAAGATCCAGAATTATACGTTTTACAATTTCCACCAACTTTACTGGTGCCTTCATGCAATGTAAAATTAATATTCTTTTTTTGAGCATAAAATCCAATAGCAAGCCCGGCTGGACCTCCTCCTAGAATATTTAAATGGATTTTATTGTCTATCCACATTGGTCTAGACTTATTTTTCTAAGTCTAACTTCTGACCACATTTTATTAAAATAAGGATTGTGATAAAATATCTTGTCTTCGCAAATATTTATCTTTGAATCCAAATTTGTATAATTCCCTACTAAATAATAATCGTAATCCTTAACTAAATGATTTATAATATTATTTTCAGGACCTGATTTTAAACTAGTATATTCAGCATTGATATGATGTGATCTCAGATAAAGGTTTACAAGAGGCTGACTTATTATTCCTTCATCATCAATTATTCTTTCTAGATGATTCTTTGCTTTATTTATTGCTGTACCCTGTTTGTGTTGAACGACAATATTTGTTGATATAACACATAATGCGATAATATATATTGATGTACTGATATTCTTTAGCAAATTCCCTTCATCATTTCTACTATAATAAATAATAATCAACATCAATATGGTAATAATTATTGGTAATACATGTCTAGTCTTATATATAACATTTTGGAAAAGTAATAACCATAGTATATATGGAATTACGGAATATATAATTAATTTTAAATCGATCCAATTTTCACTAGAACTTATTTTCCTCAATCCATAAATCATTGGAATAAGTGCCGCTGATGTTAATAAAGTTATAATGTTTCGACCTTCCCAATATCCTCCTAAACCATCCGCCCATAATGATTTTAATAACAATAATACTCTTTGACCCATGTCTCGATCAGTAAAAACTGTACCTCCATATTCAAAAAAATGTCCATAAACATGTTTCATTCCATAATAAATAAATTCATTGAAACCAGTAATCCAAATTATAGGTATAATCCAAATACTACATCCAACTATAAATGCACTCATATAATTTATTCGATTAGATTTTTTGAAATATATACTAATCAGGGGACAAATAATCAGAGGGAAATATGTCAATTTTGTTCCTAACAATAAACCAATCAATGCATATCCTAATCCCATCTTCATTTCATTATTCTTATATCTACTAAATAAATAAATCACTACTAACCAAATTGCTATACCAGTTAAATCGGGCATATATCTATTGCTCATCACCCATAGCATTGGATTTATCCCAATAACCAATATGCAAAAAAAGCTTTTCTCCGACCATATATCAATATGACATAGTTTCAACATAACCCATATTATGATAAAGATCGATATCCCCCCAACAATCCCAAATGTTGCTCCAAAACTATTTGTAAAAATATATATTATTTTTGCTATTACGTAAAAAACAAAATAACCTGGGAAATTTGGTTGAAGTTTTGTTATGTCATATTCTTGCAGACTAAGAGCAAATCTTAAACTATCAATGTCTTCAATATAATAAACAGCCGAAGCTATTCGGCTCACTATACATAAAAGAAACAACCCTAAAATAAAGAGTTTATCTTTCATCAGAACTATTTTTCTCAAATAACCATATTATATAAACCAAGAGGCCCTAAAATAATTATTAGGGCCTCTTCATATTTATGAATTTTCTCGGTTAATTTTACCAACCAGCCATATTTGCATCAGAAAACCCATAAGCTGTCTGCAATGTACTTTTTACTGTAGTACTTAGAGCTGATTTATAATCTTCGAATGTGTCCTCTCCATCTGCTGGATACACCGGCTTTAAACCCATTATCTCAGCTACAGACTCAAGATCAGAATCCGAAATCAATTTAAAATCGTTATATTGTAAAGCAATCGTGAATCCTCTCATTTCTGCCCAATGTTTATTCAAATTGACCGAACCTTCAGATAAAGCTCCAGCATCTTGGTCAGAATCATATAATTCCGTCATATCCGCAAGAACATCATTGACATAATGAACTACAGTTGCTGCAATAACTTTTTCCCAGTTATTAACAATTATATCCCTTTGAGCAAGAATTTCAGTCATAGCCCCTTGATTATGTATCAATGTTCTACCTTCAAGAAAAGCATCAAAGATAGTTTTTGTGAAATCAACTTGTCCATCAGCTGCTCCAACATCTCTTTTAGCTGCATTTACAGATATCCCAAAATTATATTCTGATTTAAAATCGATCTTACCATCTCCATTTGAATCATAATATGGGCTTGATTTTCTATCATTGTCATCACTATAACCAGTATTATAATCACGGGCTGCGCCAAAATAACCAAAAGCTTCATCCCAATGATGTTCAAGTTCAGAATAAGAACCTCCTTCTTTTTTTGCTTCATCATTGGCATCATCTTCTAATCCAGCCAAATAATTTGAAGTTCCCTGTGAATATGGAACAGCACCAATAAGCGTCTTATTTATCATTTGAGACAAATTAAGACCTGTCGATGAAGTAACTGCAAGATAGCTTTCTAAATTATCCGTAACTGTGCAATTACTTGCTATTTCGGACATCCACTCTTTAACCAGTTCATCAGCTGTTTTATTGTATCCATATACGACTTCTGAATCAATTTTTCCAACAAGATCTTTACCTGTTGAAATTGATGAATATTTGCTTTCTAAAGCTGGTGTATCCGGGCTTGTCCAAGTTGATAGATCATATGAATCTTCATAATCATAAAGCTTCATCATGTCTTCTTCTGTGATCGCATGGCCACCAGACTTTCCTGGGTAATCCGTTAGATATTTCAAATCGTTCAACAAAAGATTCCTCACCGTTTGACCTGAATAAGAAACACTACTTGACCCATCATCTAGAAAACGGCTCTCATAAACATATGAAGTTGGAGTCTCAATTAAATTAGCCTCATCTTCGACAAGCTCATTTTCATTTTTTTCATCTTCACAGGAAATCAAAATGACCCCGATTAGAAGAAACTTCATCAATACTCTAGTTTTCATTATTATTATTCCTTTATTATTTGAGTTCATTTATCATTATTAATCTTAAGCTAGAATTATTATTGACCTATATTCTCCTTATTTTATTTAAAGTTGTATTCAACACCAAAATTTAGCTGCCTTCTTGGTCCTGGTAGTATTCCGGAGCTAATATTTGCATCTTTTTGCCCTGGATTAGAATGTAGTCTTGAGCCTATATATATTTCGTCAGTAACATTTTTACCTGAACAATAAATTTTCAATCTTGAATTCAAATCATAGTTAAATGAAACATTAATTATACTATATGATGGTATTGGGCCAGTAACACCAATATTATCTGTCTTTTCAATATTTTCAAAATCTGTAAAAACTTTTCCTACATAACGAAAATCAGTTCGAATATAAATTTTTGATAAGGGCTGAATTATTAAGGCAATATTTAACTTATGCGATGGAGCATACGGCAATTTCTTTCCACGAATACTGACTTCAGATCCAAATGAGCCCGCTACATTTGATGTTATAATCCCATCAATGACTTCTGCACTAAGAAAACTATAGGATATATCTAAATTAGGGAGATAAGATAATTGGATAGGGCTTTTCATCAAGGTCCTAATTTCAAATCCTGAGCTGTGTACTTTACCTAAATTTTTAAATGCTGTACCTCTACCTGCCGCGACAAGATTTTCTATTTCTGTACTAAAGGCTGTTAACTCAAAGTTAATTAATTGCAAATCACCTCTAATACCTAATTCCCTATTCCAACTTTTCTCCGAATCCAAATCAAGACCAGAATCAACAATACTTTCACCAAAGTTGAGGATTTTTAATGCTCCACTTGATGGAGGAGTAAATCCCCTGTGAACTCCAGCAAATAATGATAATTTTCCTATTTTATTGTTAAACCCAATACCAGGTAAAATTGTTGTCTGGAACTTATCCTGATAAATTGACCCAGCTAACCTGTTGATTCTTTCTTGTTCAAACATTTCTATTCTTATACCTGGACGAAGAGATAAATTACCCATACTTATTTCTTCAGATATATATCCGGATATTGCTGTAGTTTCATAATGGTGACTTTGTCCAACTATGTTTGGATCTTCAAAAGTTCCCGTGTAATAAATACCTTCTCTTGCATCAGGAGATAAACCGGTTTTTTTGTCATCGATAAACCTTTCCCAATACAATCTCCACCCCATAGTCATTTTGGATGAAAAACCAAAAAAAGAATGATTTAATTCATAAGACTCATGAAATCCCAGAACATAAAATGTTCTTAAGATTCCAAAATTATCTTTCCCATTACCAATTCTTATAAGATCTCCAGTGCTATAATATGGTTGTGGACTTGGGCTCTCACTATTTATGTCTTGCGCTTTAGCAAAGATGTCATTTTCTCGCCACCATCTTCTATCAAAAAAACTGGCAAAAGCTGTTGTCGTTTTATTTAATCTTCTATTAATTCGATGTTGTTGAATTAAATCAATAGCTGATCTGAATATCTTAAAGTTGTCATTCTTTTTTGGATTAAACTTAGGATCATTATTAAATGACCATGTAGTCAAACCCGTATAAGTCGCATTGGAATTTTCATAATTCAAATTACCTTTTATGTACAGACTTTTTTTCGAAGAAATCAAATAGTTGATTTTTAAAGTAGCATTAAGCTGCTCAAAACTATTATTTTGTCTAAAACCATTTCCTCTTTTGTATAATGTTTGTAATTCTGTTTTGATTTTAGTAGTGCCCCAACCACCTAATTCAGAGAATACACTGGCGTAACCATTTTCACCACCTGTGACCCTAACTAGACCACCAAATTCATTACGAGGCCTTTTTGTAAAATAATTTATTACTCCTCCCATAGTCTGTGGTCCATAAATTACTGCTCCACTGCCCTTAATTATCTCCAATCTGTTTATACGTTCTGAAGGAGGGTTATAATACATATTAGGATAAACATAGAGTGCGGGTTGAATTGGTACACCATCTTCCAGGATTAATACCCTTGAACTTCTTCTAGGATTTAATCCTCTTATTCCAACACTTATTCTTGAATTTCCTATCCCATCATCAGCAAAACCATATATTCCAGGTACATGTTCAAGCATCTCCTGCGTTCCAATGGGATTAATTAATTTTAGCGTTTCGGTGTCAAGAATAGTTGTTGAGCCTGGCATTTTATAGTATGAACTATCTACTTTACTTACAATCTCTAGCTTGGTCATAATAATAGGTTGTATGGTTAGTATTGCTTCTATATTATATATTTTTCCGTACTCCACATCTATTCTTTCAGAATAATCATCAAATCCTATAAAACTAATTTTGATTAGGTAACTACCTGGCTTTACGTCCGTTAAGCTGAAAAACCCATTTTCGTCAGTTGAAATCCCATACTCATTTTCCATACTATTTATCAATGTTACATTAGCACCTTGAAGAGGAACTTTTTTATCATTGCCATATACCATTCCATCTATAGACGTTTCTTGTTTATTCCCAAATAAAAAACATGACATAATCAACAAATAAGTTGAGAATTTATTCCTGCTCAACACGATCTATCTGCCTAATAAATTTCAGGGTTAGATATATACTTAGTATTAACAGAATCTTTTTGCTCATGAAGAAAAAGATGCCCATAGCTACCTTTCTCTTCATCTTTACCAGTTTGAGGCTGGAGTATTGGATCGTCCTCGCAGGCTATTTCAGCCATTGACATAACAATCAATGAAAAAATAATAATTATCCGCTTTAATTGCATATTTAATGGAATGAGACTCATTTGCAATAGACTAATCTATTGCCTTGATTAAGATGACACAAGTACTTTATACGATAAAAATAGTCTTATAAGATAAAAATAGTCGTATTTATCTTATTTTTGTCCCTATTTATCATGAATAGGCATCGGTTAGCAACATGTAACTAAAGGACGAAGTTTCTGGTAAATCTATACCAGTATACAGTTCGACAAATTAAGATGATAAGTTGAATGGCCTTCGCAGTAATGTATTAGATTGATATGGAAGCCGCTTATAGAAGAAAAGAAACGAATTATTTAATCAGCTATCATTCTTCCCATTAATTTATCTATTGAGTAAAGAGCTCGACCATCTTTTCCCAGTATTTCAAACTTATCTAGAATTGATTTGAACTTTTCTTCTTCCTCCGCCTGTTCATCAACAAACCACTTTAGGAAATTAAAAGATTCATAATCTTCCTCCTGCAAAGCAAGTGTAGTAATGCTTTGAATTGAGGAAGTTACCTTTTTTTCATTCTCTAAACTGTTTTCTACTGCGGCTTTGAGTGAATTAAACTCTATTGAAGGAACATCAGACTTCGGAAGAGAGGCTTCTCCATTATGGGAGGTTATATACTTTAGAATTTTGATCATATGTAAACGCTCCTCATCAGATTGAGCGTAAAAGAAACTACCGGCTCCTTTTAATCCATTATTGTCAGACCATAAAGCCATGCCCAAATAAGTCAGAGAAGCTTCTTGCTCCAGACTCATCTGATGATTTAGTTTCGATATTACTTTAATAGAAGTCAAAGATTCTTTTAGTCTATAATTTGAATTCCAACCTGACGAATTGAGTATAGATAAAAACTATCCATTAGTCAAACACCTAAATAGCTTTCAAGAGCCATTTAATTTATGAGGGGCCGATCAAACGGAAGTCAGCAGAAAAATTTGCTTCTTCCAGTTCCGCATTATCTTCTGAAAAACTCATTTTTGTCGCATCCATGAATCCGCTCTGTATTGATCCTCCATAAGCTCCTATTACTTTCTGATTAGTAGCGGGATTATCATCATTTGGATCCTTCCAAGAAACTGCTATAGAACCGTATTCTCCAAAAGCCACATCACTAAATTCATAATTATAGGAAGAAACCGGTTCATTTAAAGACATAATTGAATAAGGCGGACCAGCACTTCTGGGAGGCCATTCAACATTCAGAGAAATAAAGACAGGACCAGCAGTTGGCCATTCTCCTTCAAAAGTAACTGTACCGGAGATATTTGCTGATTCAGGAGTTGATTCATTTTGTGAATCTTCGCAAGCTGAAAAAGTGAATATCGCGATAATGGTTAAGAAAATTGTCTTTTTAGTTAAAATATGTTTGATCACTTTGTACTCCTTTTTCGATTATGTTACTTGATAATTTCAACATCCAGCTTCGCCCTTGCATGGGATAATTCTGAATCAATTCGTATTTGGTATTTAAAATATTTTCTATTTTTAGAGAAACAACTAGAGACCTGAATTCCAATGAAAAGTTAGCATTTGCTAGGAAACGGCTAGGCAACCACATAAGAGGGAATATGACTCTTCCGTCAATTACATCATAATCATGAGCAAGAAAATCTTCATAACGTTGCCTAGAAACGAAACGCCCTGATAAAGCAAAAATCAAGTTATCGCGTTGGAATGAAAAAGTACCATTAATCTTATGTTTCGGTCGATAAAGTAATGGCGCTTTACCCTCAAGATCCACCATGTGTAGAAAACTATAATTCAATAGAAAGTGTGAATTTTTCTTAAGTTCTTTGCTTAACTGGATTTCAGCACCTGAAGCACTAATACTTTGCCAATTCTTAGCTTTGACAGGAATGGCATATACAAAATCAATCATATTACTATAACGGTTATGAAATAGTTTTGTCTTCCAGAAGAACGTACTAGACCGTTCATTCCTATATCCCACATCTAGAGCCCAAACTTTTTCTGGATTAAGTGAAGGAGTTCCTTGAAGAAAAAGACCATATGGGCTAGCATGAAGTAGATATAATTCCGATAAAGATGGTGCCCTAAATCCTTTATTAACTGAGATATTCAGCAATCTACGTGAACCTTCACGATAACTCACTGAGACTTTAGGTGAAAGTGCTTTAAATATACGAGGTGTGAAATCATTTCCTGGATTAACAACCCTAATATCAGCTCGCAAACCTGAAACTACAGACCAACCACCACCAATAGATTTTCGGTTTTGAATAAATGACGCTGCAGTCTGTTGTTGCATAGGAGATCCGTAAATTGGGTTCATAACCGTCACATCCGACTGGTCAAGACCTGCTTCAACTCCAGCAATCATAATCATACTAGGTGATGACATAGAAAAGAATTCAGTCCTAAATGTAGCACTCAAATCATTGTATTTGGATTTGCCTTCGATCTCATCTAAGGGCGTATCATCACGATCACTATAGTTTGTAAGGAAATTGTGAAACGCTAACGAATTATTCCATGAAACCCTATTATTCAGTTTTCTTCGATGATTAAACTGAAAATAGCGAGCCGAGCGTGTAGATAAACGGTAAGAAATAAGTGATGGTCTTTGTGGTGCAACAAAACCGGGGTGACCTGTTAAAGATTCCGTTAATATTGTTGACATAGACAAAGATGTTCCATTCTTTTTCTTATGTTCAAGCTTACCCGAAAATCGAAGTAGATCGGAATTAGCGTTAAATCGGTGACCATCAGATGAAATTTTGCTTATATTTCCGAATGCTTGTAATGAGCCAAAAGACAATCCCCCAGAAGCATCCAATTTTTTGGCCCCATAACTTCCGAAAGAAAAGGATGCTGAAGGAACAAGAGATGCTTCTGATCCGTGAGTAATCAGGTTAATAACTCCGCCCATTGAATTTTGACCATAGAGGGCTGATGCTGGCCCATGCAGTACTTCTACCCGTTGAATATTATTCATTGGAATGGCATTCCAATCAGCACCTCCACTATTAGGGATAAGTATTGGAAAACCATCCAAAAGCAATAGAACCCTATTGTTGTAACCACCAGGCTTATAATCTGAAGAGCCGCGAATAGATACATTTACGTTTCTGCCAAAAGTATAAGCAGTTTGCACATCAACACCTGGTACGGATTCCAACAACTCTGAAAGTGACTGGATTTCTCTCTTAGCAATTTCTTCTCCAGCTATAACCTCCACCTTCTCTGTAGATAGTCGCGAAGTCAAAAGACCTTGAACTTCTAATCTATCCATAATCAAAGGCTCTATATTAAGCTTGACGATTATATTGGCTTCATTACCAAATAAATCCACAGTTGAAAAATGTTTCTTGTAACCAATTACACTAACCTCTAAACGATGAGATCCTTCTGGCAACCTATTTATATTGAATAAACCTGATTCATCAGTCGTGGCACCAATATTTAAATCCGGCAGAACCAAATTAGCATTAGGAAGACCAGCTTCAGTCTCTTTATCCATAACTATTCCCACAATACTACTCAATTGGCTAGCTTGAAGTATTTGTGATGAAAAAAATAGGAAAAATATAGCAGACGTAAAGTTTGAGAAATTTATCTTCATTTTTTGATACTATTCGTTTTTAGCAGTAAGGAACTGACTAAGGAGCTCTTCTATATCTTTTCTTGAAACCTCCTGATCTTCAGATCCAAGGAAAAGAATACCATGAAATAAACCTCCAATGGCTTTAAACAAAAGTTCGGCATCTGTCTGCGGGAATTCACTTTTTGCCATTCCTTCCTCTAGAAGCCCTCGTAAAGATCCATAAAGCCTATTCTGATAAGAACGCCAGACCTGAAGATTATCAGGCATATTGGTAATAGCTTTAGGAGCACTAAAAAGAAAACGGTAAAGATTCTTGTCTTTCAAGATTATTTTGACTACCGCACTTAGCGCATCTAAAAAAATGTCATGAGCTGATTTGTCTTCTTCATTTATAGTTTCTTCTATATCCTCCCAAAGTGGTTTCCAACCTTTCTCCATGATAGCACAAAAAACTTCTTCTTTTGAAGTGAAGTAATAATACAGTGTCGCCTTTCCGAATCCCGCTTCATGAGCAATCTCATCCATGGTTGCCCCTTCAAGTCCTTTTTTGTGGAATACATCAAGTGCGGCATCCAAAATCCGTCTCCGACGAACTTCTCTTTCTTCTAACTGTCTTGGTGAAATCATAGAACCGATTGTTTTAGTTTTCGACTTATCAGTTGAAATTTAAAACTGTTTGTGCTAAAAAAGGAAAAATAATTAATCGAGGCTAAACTAGAGAGTTCTTCGGAAGGGTGTAAGGACGACGGTCTGGTCGCAAGATCCAGAATATAGCCTTACTTTGATAAATGGGCGTGAAAAAGACTTACATAGATTGATTTTCTTCAACCGCAACAGTCAGTAGATCGCCCACATGGATCCTATGACTTATGGGAAAGCTTGCCGTAAGAGTTAATTCTTTAGTATCGAGAATCACTTCTTGAGAATTTCCTTTGGACTGAATTGAAAGGACTTTGCCGGAAAAGTGGGGGCTACATTGGGAAGTATCTTTATTAACTAACTTCAATTCATGGGGACGGACAGAGACAACTTGAAGGCCAGATTCGGAATCGGCAAAATTGTATCGGGCTTTCGGAAATATTTCCAATGGTATTAGGTTTGTCTTTCCAAACAGAAGGGCGATGTAAGAATTGGTCGGCTGATTATATACTACTGTGGGGGTTCCAATCTGTACTGCCTTTCCATCACGAAGGACTATTACCTTATCTGCCATGGTTATGGCGTCGTCTGTGTCATGCGATACAAACAGAGCGGTAGTTTCAGTCTTACGGAAAAGATCTATCAACTCAGTTCGGACACTGTCTCGAAGTTCCTGATCGAGATTGCTAAGGGGTTCATCAAGGAGAAGTAGTGAAGGATTTGTAGCAAGTGCACGAACCAGCGCAACGCGTTGCTGTTCGCCTCCGGATATTTGGTGCGGATATCGGTGTTCGAGTTTCTCGATTCTGGTAAGCTCAAGAAGCTCCCGAATTCTGGTGGGCTTATCCTGAGCCCTTTTACCGAAAAATACGTTTTGACGGATGGTCATGTTCGGAAATAGCGCATAATCCTGCGGAACTAAAGTACAGTCCCTCTTTTCAGGAGGCACAAATTGGGAGAAGCCGTTTAAGGCTATTCCATTCAGAACAATATGCCCTGAATCGGGAATCTCAAGACCCGCGATGATCCGAAGCAGAGTGCTCTTGCCACTACCGCTACCACCAATAATCGCTGTGATCTCTCCCCCTTGACATTCAAAGCTTATCCCATCTACAGCAGGCAGATTGCTGGAGCCGTATGTTTTTGAGACCTCCCTGAGAGATAGCAGGACCGTCACGTACGAACTTCCATTCTGCGATTCAACCAAATCACTGGCAATATTACAACCATAATGATGCAAAGTGCAGGTACGGATGATTCAGGAATCTGAGCCTGACTAGTTAGATCGAAAGTCTTCGTTGAGAGGGTTTCAAAATTAAATGGTCGAAGTATCAAGGTTAATGGCAGTTCCTTCATGGTGTCAATAAATACAAGCAATCCGGCAGCGACAAGGGTGTTTCGCAGAAGAGGCATATTGATTTTCAGTAGTGACCTCCAAGAGGAGGTCCCAAGTGCACGAGAAGCATCGTTCAGTTGATCGCAACTTTTTTCCATACCTGAATCGATGGGATGCCAAGCTACAGCCAAAAAACGGGTGACGTATGCAAAGATCAAAATAACGAAGGAACCAGTGAGAATCCAATCAAAGGCGTAGTTTAATTGAGTCGAGACCAATAGAATTCCCATCGCCACCACAGATCCCGGTATGGAATATCCGAGAATCGCAAGACGGTTTGAAGCATGAATGGCCTCGCTTTTGAAATAACGCGCTGTAAATGCAAGAACAAGCGCTAATACCACTGTCGTGAAACCAGTAAGAGACGCCGCACCAAGGCTGTTCAAAATCAGCTTAGGAAATGATGAATCCAGCACCTTTTCGGCAGTCAATACGGCCCATAAGCCAATTCGTGCAAGGGGGATCATGAAACCAAAAATGAGAGGAAGCAAACAGCAGAAAACCGCTAGTACGGCTTTGGTATTTTCAAGAGGATAACGCCGGAAAGGTCGGCCGGCTCCTCTGCCAACGTCATGATACTTCGCTCCTGAGCGAAGCACTTTCTCGATCAGCAATAGAACGAGAATTAACAGCATTAGCCATGCGGCCAGACTCAGGGCCCCAGATAGATCACCCATTGAAAGCCAAGTCCGAAAAATGCCTGTCGTGAAAGTAGGAACACCGAAGTGCAAGACAGCGCCGTAATCATTCAAGGTTTCCATAATCACCAGGCTAGTACCGGCAACTATGGCTGGACGTGCAAGAGGAAAAGCAACTCTCCAAAAGACCGATCCCGGCCGGTGTCCCAACGTCTGCGCAGCTTCTATTAATCTGGTACCTTGATGGGAGAAGGCTATCTTTCCAACCAAATAAACGTAGGGATAAAGCACTGAAGCCAGAACCACAATAGTCACTGGATAGACCAATGTGTCAGCCAAGGTTATCATTGCAGATTGACTTACGTTAAGGCGAACCCAGAGAAGTAGAGGCGTTAGTCTGTCCATTAAATCAAAATAGGCATAAGCAGCAACAAAGGTAGGAATTGCCAAAGGAAGTACAAGTGCCCATTCAAAGAACTTCCTACCTGGAAATTCACAACACGCAACTAACCATGCACACGAGACCCCCACTAAGACTGAAAGCAGTGTGGTCCCTAAAACAAGTATAACTGAGCCAATCAGGTATTTCCCTAAAACAGTTTTTCGTAGATGCTCCCAGTTTTCAGTCGGTTCGGTTAAATGCCACAATACTTCCGCTATAGGAAGAAACATCAAAAAACCCAAAAGCAAAGCGGACAGTGTCCAGCCATTGAGTTTGAAATATAACTCTTGTTTTAGGAACCTACTGAGTCTATCCGCCTTGCTAGTAAGGGCAGTCAATCCAACCTGTACTATTCCCAACCGGCGATGTCAAAAAGTTTGACAGCTTCTAAGTTCTTGGTTCCCAAAATGGAAAGGTTCATCGTATCGGCTTTAAATGAACCCCAGCTATTTAGCAACTTTGACCGATTGGTCTCAATCTTGAGGGGGTATTCATAGTTTACATTGGCAAAGGTTTTTTGAGACTTTTCACTTGTCAAGAACTCAAGAAATTTAATTGCTGAGTTTTTATTCTTAGAGCTAGCCGTTATCCCACCTCCGCTTACATTTATATGGGCACCTCTCCCATTTTGATTTGGGAAAAAAACATCAACCTTTTTTGCCACTTCGCGATCGGCCACATCGGAAGAATTAGCAAGGATTCCGAGATAATAGGTGTTCATAATCGCCACATCTGCTAGACCAGATGCCACAGCTCGGGCCTGATCACGATCACTACCTCTGGGAGCACGTGCCATGTTTTCACGGACACCCTGCGCCCAAACAAGCGCTTTGTCACTTCCGTTCGCGGCAATAATGGAGGCCATAAGAGATTGGTTATAGATATTACTTGAAGACCGTGCCACGATCCGACCCTTCCAGTACGGCTTAGCTAGGTCTTCGTAGGTCGAAAGCTCGGCAGGCTTAACGCGCTCCTTTGAATAAACGATGACTCTCGCTCGCACAGTCATACCGTACCAGAATCCTTCCGGGTCACGCATGACCTCTGGGACGTTTCTTTTAAGAATGTTTGATTCCACAGGCTGGAGAATTCCCGCCTCCTTGGCGCGGTAGAGACGGCCCGAATCAACGGTGAGCAAGACATCGGCGGGAGAGTTCTTCCCTTCGCTGATCAATCGCTGGATCAACTGGTCAGCGCTCCCCTTGATGACATTAATTTTTATCCCAGTTTCCTTAGTAAAGCGGCTGAACAAGATTCTATCAGAATCATAATGACGGTGGGAATACACATTGATCTCGTTGGTCATGGCGGAAATACCTGAAACCAAAATCAATAATGATAAAGCAATCCATGAGATATTCTTTTGCACAACTACTCCGTTTGTTGATCGTTTATTTAACATATAATTACACGTGGCCAGAATACTGCTCTGCCCACCTTCTTCAGGAAATGCGAAATAAAATCTGAAATAGCACCAGTCATTTTAGCTCCAAGCTGGGGATGTGTGGAACAACGGACTTTATAGATCAGAACAGAGTAAAAACGCATTTCACCCTAGCAAAAAAGTCGCATTCAAAAGGAAAATAAATTCGGTAATGGTAGTAATGATAGTATGCTAATCATAGTTGCCTATTCGTCAATGCTTGAGGCTAACAGTATTTAATTGAGACTGATTCTCAGTGTCAAAAATATATAATGAGCTTAACATCAATACAAGCATAAAATGGACTAAAATAGTCCTATTTATTTCCCATGCCCCTTGCATCAATAGATAATGTCCATTGCAAATGAAGAGAAGTGGGTGTATTTTTTATAGACTGACTGGTCGGTTTATCGAACTAATGGATGCAAACACTAGAGTAGATCAGAGAAAAGAGCAAATCCTGAGTGCAGCGCTGAACGTGGTGGCTCGGAAAGGCTATTCTGACTGCCGCATGGACGATATCGTTTCAGAAGCTAAACTAAGCAAAGGCGCCATCTATTGGTATTATACCTCGAAAAAGGAGATTTTTCTTTCACTTGTCAACCATTGGGTGAATCGCTTCGGCGTCACACTCAATCATATTGTTGAGGAAGATCATTCCGCCTCGGATCAACTCAAAGCACTTTTCCGTTTTTTCCTAAATGCATTCGAAGAAAACCCCGCTGTCTTCAAGTCGGAGATGGAATTTTGGGCCCTCTCCAGTAGGGATGAAGACTTTCGAAAGAAAACGAATAAGGTTTATCACGAGTTTCTCAACCTTATTGAAGAGATAATCCAGCGGGGAGTTGATTCCGACGAATTCAAAAAGCTTGACGTAAAGGTGGCAGCGCTTTCCATTATGATTAATATTGAGGGGTTGGTCTGGCTAGCGCTGTTCGATTCTAACGGCGTTACCGCCAAACATTATGTTGATACAATCTCAGAGTTCATACTCGCGGGACTAACAAAAAACTGAGGGATGAGCCATGAATGAAGCTGTTAAAACCAGGAAGACCGGCGGAAGGTTTATGCTTGAAACCGTCGCCACAACCCCCATTTTTACTAGAGAGCAATTTACTGAGGAGCAGAAGGAAATTAAGAAAATGGTCATTGACTTCTGTAAAGAAAAAGTATTTCCTAAGCGGGAGAGAATTGAAGGGAAAGATCTCGATCTCACTATCTCCCTGCTGCGAGAAATGGGAGAGCTTGGGCTGCTCTCCATTGATATTCCTGAGAGATTGGGTGGGATGGAGATGAATAAGGTGACTGGCACCATAGTTGCGGAGGCACTTAGCAGTGCGGCTTCAGCAGCGTTTACCGTTACCGCAAGCACTCAAACAGGCATAGGTATGCTCCCTATAGTCTGGTTCGGAAATAAAGAACAACAGGGAAAATATTTGCCCAGATTATCCACCGGTGAATGGATCGGCGCCTACGCTCTTACGGAACCGTCTTCTGGTTCAGATGCCACATCAGCGAAAACTGTGGCGAAGCTAAGTGACAACGGGTCACATTATATACTCAACGGTGAGAAACAATTCATCACAAATGGCGGCATAGCAGATGTATACACACTGTTTGCGCAGGTGGACGGCGAGAAGTTTTCCGCTTTTATCATTGAGTGTAAGACGGATGGTTTTGAAGTGGGTCCTGAGGAACACAAGATGGGGTCGCAAGGATCCTCCACCACATCGCTAAAACTAACAAATGTTAAAGTCCCGGTTGAAAACCTCCTCGGGAATGTAGGCGATGGTGCCACAATCGCTTTCAACGTACTTAATCAGGGTCGCTTGAAACTAGGATCCCATGTCATAGGCGGATGCAAACTAGTTATCAATTCTGCATTGGAGTACGCTCTTGAACGGAGACAGTTTGGCCAACCCATCGCTCACTTTGATGCTATCAGAAAAAAGTTCGCTGAAATGACCATCCGCACATACGCCCTTGACAGCCTCATATATAGAACCGTTGCAGAAATCGATGAAGCCGTTTCACAACTTGATAAGACTGAACCTAGCTATTACCTCAAAATGGGAAAGACTATGGAACTTTTCGCAATTGAATCGTCCATCAGTAAAGTTCTGGGAAGTGAAACAATGGGTTTCTGTGCCGATGAGGGGGTTCAAATCCTTGGCGGATACGGGTTTATTGAAGAGTATCCCATGGCGCAGGTTTATCGTGATTGCCGAATTGATCGTATCTGGGAAGGTACTAACGAGATCAACCGGCAAATTGTCACCGGCTATTTCATGAAAAAGGCGCTCATGGGAGAGATTCCTATCCGGGAACGAATTGCCGAACGGAGCGCATTCTTGGAATCCAATGAAGAGATTGCCCCGCATTCGCCGCTCTCCAGACAGATGGGAATGGTGGAGGCCGGAAAGCAACTTGTAATGATGGTTTTCAATGAAGCGCTGAATGAATTTGGCCAGGATTTGAAAAATGAGCAGATGCTTGGCGAAGCTCTGGCCGACTCATTGATGGACATCTACGCAACTGATTCCAGCATCGCACGTGTTAACCAGCAGTTGACAAGTAACGGTCAATCTACAGTTTTACTCCAAATTGCCCAGGCGCTGACGGCGGAATCTTCCTTGAGAATCCTCAATCGTTCTCTCCTTTCATTAAATGACATTTATCACGGTGAGGTTCCAACCGATATGCTGGAGATCTATTCGGAGTTTCAGCAGAAGATGCTTCCCCGGGCCGATGTATCTCAACTAAAGCGAGAGATCGCGGAACACGTCTATGCTCAGAAAAAGTATCCCTTCTAGCATAGGGATGAGATAAATGGCTCAGAGAAAAAGTTTCATCATTGACGCAGTCCGGTCACCCATAGGCGTGAAGAGAGGTGTGATGGCGGGAAATATACGTGCCGATGATCTGGCCGCTCAGGTCATCTCCCAACTGATGGACCGTAACGGTAACGTCTCCCGAGATGACGTTGAAGACGTGGTCGTGGGATGCGCTTTTCCAGAAGGTTCACAGGGAATGCTTATCGCTCGGTCCGTCGCGGTCCTTGCCGGTATTACCATTGACTCCGGCGCCAAGGTAGTAAACCGTTTTTGCGGCTCTTCCATGGATGGTCTTCACCAGATCAGCCAAGCCATTGAGGCGGGCGATATAGACGTGGGCATTGCTGCTGGTGTGGAGGATATGTTCTCTGTCCCAATGGGTGGCTTCAATCCCGATTTTCACCCTGAACTGGCGGAAAAGAATTTCTACATCGGTATGGGTGAAACTGCGGAACTTCTGGCTAAAGATCTCGACATTCCCCGAGAAGATCAGGATAGTTTCGCCATCGCCTCACATCAGAAGGCGCTGGCAGCTCAAACTGACGGAAAGCTGGCGAATGAAGTGGTACCCGTGACATTGGAGGACGGAACTGTAGTGGAGGTGGATGAAGGTCCCATGACGCCCGACGAGGAGAAGATAAATTCCCTCGATCCCGCATTTATCGAGAACGGAACAGTAACGGCAGCATCCAGCTCGCCATTCTCCATCGGAGCCGCCGCTATCCTGATTGTAAGCGATACTATCGCCGAAAAACTGGGCCTTAAACCCCGGGCGGAAATTGTCTCCCGGGCCATCGCCGGCGTGGAGTGGGACAGAATGGGAAAGGGACCCCTCCCCGCTACTGAAAAGGCTCTGGAAAAAGCGGAAGTCAGTATAACCGATCTGGATGCCATCGAACTGAATGAAGCATTCGCGGCTCAGTCATTATTTGTTATCAGAAGTGGCAAATGGCCGTTGGAGAAAGTAAACCTGCACGGCGGTGCCATCGCATTGGGGCATCCCCTTGGCTGTTCCGGCGCAAGGATTGTTGCGACACTTGTCAATGTTCTTGAGCAGGTCAACGGCCACTACGGTCTTGCCACTATGTGTATCGGCACGGGACAAGGAATTGCTACCGTTCTGAAAAGATAGTATGCTCTTGAAAGTAAGAGAACCTGTCAGCGCCCTCACCCACTTTGTAGGGATGATCCTTGCTGTGGTAGGGCTCGTCATGCTTATCATGGAATCAGTGAGCCCGGCTAAGCCTTGGCATATTGTTGCCTTCTCCATATTTGGCGGCGCCATGTTCCTTGTCTACACTGCCAGCACTCTCTATCACTGGCTCTCTGTATCACCGGCGGCGGTGGCTCGGTTGCGGAAACTCGATCAAGCAATGATCTATCTTCTCATCGCCGCCACCTATACGCCTGTCTGCCTTATTCCGCTCCAGGGGCTATGGGGATGGAGCCTTCTCGGTGTTATCTGGGGGCTCGCCCTGTTCGGAATACTGATGAGACTTTTCTGGCGCAGCTTCCCGGACTGGTTCTCCATCACGACTTATCTGTTCATGGGGTGGATTATTGTGGTCGCTAGCTGGCCCCTCGTGAAGGCGCTTCAGACCGGCGCTGTCATCTGGATCGCCATCGGTGGCCTCTTCTATACCATCGGTGCCCTGATCCACGCTTTAGAGAGACCAAACCCATTCCCCAAAGTCTTCGGCTCTCATGAAATATTTCACCTGTTTGTCATGATG
>CEUZ01060313.1_pt1 | contig 25019 bp, 20 predicted proteins | sample 361511 | NCBI WGS metagenome assembly CEUZ01 (sample SAMEA2622822, study PRJEB7988) | marine metagenome | biome: marine biome (ENVO:00000447); feature: surface water layer (ENVO:00002042); material: "saline water (ENVO:00002010), including plankton (ENVO:xxxxxxxx)" | depth 5 m | reverse complement strand
AACGTTGAATTAATCCATTTTCAAACTTATATATTTTATTTTCATTTTTAAATTTTTCCTTATCTGGAAAAATCCCGAAATTTTGACTATAAGTAAATAAAATTTTATAATTTATTTCTCTCGTAAAATTTCCCATTAAACCTAGGTGGTGAGCTTTGATTCTATTATTAACAATATATACTCCATCACTATAACTACCCTTATTAGAGCCTAATGTAAATAATGGATTACCAATCACCTTATTATAATAAGTCCAACCTGATTGGTAAATATAGTGATTGTAGTAATTGTCCCATCCATATGTTGAATCAGTTGCACCTAGAGAACCACTTTGGTTCATTGTGTTGATATATTCATATAAAAATCGGTTAATAAAACCATCATTTTTTGAAGTCAACTCAATTCCATATAAACCATCAAAGCGATTTAATAACCATCTTGCTCCACTTTCATCTTCAAAAGGATGTTGGTAATATAATTTAAAATCTCTCCCATTTTGTTTCTTATGATAAACTAAATCCCAAATTCCTAAATGATTTCCTAAAGTATTAATCTGTTCTTGCTCCATATCTTTATTTGAACCGGGTTTTAAAAAAAATATTTTTAAGTAATCTGAAAATTGTTTTGATTGTTCACCATGTGCACGTGTTACACCTCCCCATATTGCCAAATGAACAATACCTAAAGTAATTGAACTCTTTGAGGTTAATTGCTTTTTTAAATATAAATTTTTCTGATGTAAAAAAGGAGCTTCTATATATTGACCTTTATTTAACCAACCATGAGACAGACCACCTTTTAAAATAATATTTAATTTACTTAAGTAACTGGGAGAAAAATTTTTGATCCCAAAATATATATTTGGAATAGGGATAGCATTATTACTTATTGCTAAAGAACCTGAAGATAATAATCTTGACTTATTACTTAGGCTTTCATTCATTCTACCGATGGCCAAAAAAAAATCCCTTTTGCGCAATCTAATAAACCCTTCTTGGATCAAAGAATAATTAGAGCTGGGATATAAATTAAACTTTAAACCATAATCAAATAGAATATTTTTTTTGTTGATATCATTATCTCGAAGCGAAAAATGGAAAAATGGATTTCTATAATCGACTCCATTTTGATTTGAATTTAACCAGAATGGGGTTTGATTATTTGTTTTTCTGCTATAACCAACTTCTAAATTCTGAGAAGGTAGTTCGCATATTATAGCCAAACTAACTATGAATATTTTTTGGATTATTCTTTTGAAGTAAAAAATAAAATTAAATATATGTGCGTTTTTTTATTTTTTCATCAAATAAATTGATATCTAAATCAGTTTGCTTGTATTCAGGAATCATAAGATTGAGAGCTTTTTTTATTTTAACGGCATCATAAGAAGCGGCTGATTCAATAATTTTTTCTGATTCCGCTAAAATATGATTCCAACCATGGGAAATTTCATTTGTTAAAACCATAATTTTATTATGCGGTGAATCTTTAATATTTTCATCCTTGGTAATTAACTCTTCAAACATTTTTTCTCCAGGACGCAAACCAATATAATCTATCGGGATATCCACTTCAGGTGTATATCCTGAAAGCTTAATAAGTTCTTTCGCAATATCTTTAATTAATACTGGATCTCCCATATCTAAAACAAAAATTTCTCCACCAGTTCCAATCGCACCTGCTTGCAAAATAAGTTGTGCTGCTTCAGGAATCGACATAAAATAACGTTTAATATTAGGATCGGTAATTGTTACTGGTCCACCATTGCTAATTTGTTCTTGAAAAGTTGGAATGACGCTACCAGAACTCCCAATTACATTCCCAAAACGAACAGCCATATATTTTACTTTTGTATCAATACTCTTGGCTTGAATTATTTTTTCTGCTATTCTTTTGGTTACCCCCATTACATTAGTTGGATTTACCGCTTTATCTGTAGATACTAGGACAAACCTTTCAACATTATATAACTCACTAACCTCTACTAAATTAATAGTTCCTTGTATATTTGTATTTACAGCTTCCCAGGGGTTTAATTCTTGCATAGGCACATGTTTATATGCAGCAGCATGTAAAACAACATCCGGGTTAAAAGAATTAAAAACTGAATCAAGCATAGACTTATCTCGAATATCTCCTAAAATCGGTTGAATACCTATCTTAGAACCATATTCGGAACACAAATTATCAACATGAAATAAATTATTTTCACTTTGATCAAATAAAACCAATAAAGCTGGATCAAAACCCAAACATTGCTTCACTAATTCAGATCCGATTGATCCTCCAGCCCCAGTAACTAATACTTTTTTACCGAATATATATTTGGATATTTCAGAACGATTTAAATTAACCTCTTGCCTACCTAGTAAATCAAGGATTGATACATCTCTAACTGTATTAAGGGATAGTTTTTTATCAATTAATTCAGAAACAGTTGGAATTGTACGGTAGGGTTTTTTTAATATTTTGCAATGATCAACTATCCGACGCATCTCAGAGCTTGATGCCGCAGAGGTGCAAATTATAATTTCATCAAATGGAACATTAAATGTATGAATGCTTTCAATTTTACCAAATACAGGGATGCCATGAAGAGTAGTATGAATTTTTGATGAATCATCATCTAAGAGGCCAATAATCTCATATGGTGATGAAGGATTTTCTAAAATTTCTCTAACAATTTTTTCACCTGCCCAACCAGCGCCAAGTAACAAAAGTTTAGTTTTATTTCTTTTCGAAGGTTTGGGTGTAGACTTAAAAATTTGCTTGATTCTATTTGAGTATATACGAACCATTGAACGTGTTGTAACCATTCCAATCGTGCACAAAAAATAATCAATAATAAAAATGCTTCTAGGAATGACACTGTTACCTAATATCAAAAAAGTTACGGCTGTTGATAAAATTGTACCTAGGGTTGATGACCTAACAATGCTTATTAAATCATTGACACTTGTGTAGCGCCATAATCCACTATAAATATTTGAAAAAACGTTAATGGATAATTTTGAAAAAATTAAGACTAATAGCAATGTATAAAAACTACTTAAAAGCTCAATTGGAAAACGAAAGTCAAACCTTAATAAATAAGATCCATATGAACTAAAAGAAATAACAAAAACATCTGCTAAAATAAATAGCCATACATTTTTTCGGCGAAGTGCTGCCATTTATAACTTTTCCCTCAGATTATTAAATTAAATTAATATTTATATTATTTTTAAACAAATAAAGGATAAAATAATAATTTACCGATTTGGATGACCTCGAATAACTACTAAAATTGTTTTAAGAAGAATTTTCATATCCAAACGTAAATTCATATTCTCTATATAATAAAAATCAAATTTTAATTTTTGATTTACATCTTTTACATTAACATCAAATGGTTGATTAATTTGAGACCAACCAGTGACACCAGGTCGAATCTTAAATCTTCTACTATAGAAAGGATATGTTTGTTTTAATTTTTCTACAAAATAAGGGCGTTCTGGCCTTGGGCCCACTACTGACATATCACCCTTTAATATATTAATTAATTGAGGCGTCTCATCAAAATGAAAACGTCGTAATAATCTTCCAATTGTAGTTATGCGTTCATCTTGAGTCGCAGCCCAAACTGGTCCTGTTTTAGCCTCCGCGTCTGAAACCATAGAGCGAAATTTATTGATATAGAAAATTTTTCCATCTCTACCAACTCGTTTTTGACGGTAAAAAATTGGCCCTTTAGAATCTAACTTTATTAAAATTCCAATAATTATCCAAATAGGTATACAAATAAACAAACTGATAATTCCAATGCTGATATCAGAAAATCGTTTTAATCGTTGCGAATAAAAAGTATCTAAATTCAAATTAATATCAATTAAAGGGACACCCACTAATTGGTTTGTCCTAGCTAAACCTGTTACAACTTCATACATATCAGGAAGAATCTTTATTGATATTGGAGCTCCATTAGCTTTAGATATAGTACTCATAATTCTTTGTGAATTAGGTTGATCCAGCGCAATTATAACATCATTAATTTTTTGCTCATTTATAATTTTATTGAATTCAGATTCAGTCCCTAATATGTTCATAGGTAATCTTTTATAATCAAATTTAGGAGGATCATCCGAAGCCCGAATAAATCCTTTAACTTTTAATCCATGATAGGAATGATTTGAAAGTTCATTAAATATTGCTTCCCCTCTTCTATTTGCACCTAAAATTAAAGCATTATTCAAACCAATATTTCTATTTAATAAGCTTTTTTGGATCGTATGAATAACAAACCGATTTATAATTAAAATCCACAAAAAAATTAGACCGTATGACAATATATTTTTATAGTTCAATGAAAATTCTATTAAACCAAAAACATGACAAGAAATTGCTATTATCAAACAAGTATAGACAACTGGTACAATTCTAATAATTTCTTCAAATCTGGATAGTGTAGCTCGTGTATCATAAAGATTAGCTATATAAAAAATTGGAAACCAAAAAAATTGAATTGAGGAAGCAAAAAATAAGAAATTTGTCCAGGAAACAAAGCCCAAACTAATTATGTCTTGCCCATTTAAAATAATCTTTAGTGCTAAATAATTAGCTAAAAGATCAGAAAATACTAATATTCCAAAAAGGCTTTTATTATATAAGTTTTTGTTCAATTTTCTATTTTTTGAATTTGATTCATTACTTTAGAAATTAATTCTTCTTTTTTGAAATTTTCTGTGACATAAATCATACCATTATTGCCATGCTCAATACATTTATCTCTATTTTCATAATAATATATTATTGCTTGAGATAGTAAAATAGAATTTTCTGGTTCTACTACAGTACCTGATTTTATATTATTTACCATTTTCTGTGCTTCACCCTTAATTCCAACTATTATAGGCTTGCCGCAAGCCATATATTCAAACATTTTTGAAGGCAATGCTGAATGAAATAGAGAATTATTTTTTAATGGAACGAGGCAAATTGATGATTTTTTTATTGATTTAATTAATTCTAACCTATTCATAGCATTATCAAAAAATACATTTTTCTGTTTGTCAGTTTGGGCCAAATTCTGCAATTTCTCTTTTGTTATTCCATCTCCAATAAATCTAAAATCTATAGGATATTTTTCTAATAGTTTCGCTGCATCAAGCACTGTTTCAAGACCTTGCGCTAATCCCATATTCCCACTATATAATACTGTAAAACGTGTATCTTGATCACTATTTATAGTGTTTATTAATGAAACAAAGTTATTACTTATACCATTAACTAATTCGAGCTTTGGTTTATATCTTACCGATTGTGAATATTGATTCAAATATTTCTCAAATCCAGGAACTGGAAAAATAAATCCTTTCGCTGAATTATATATTGCTGATTCTATTTTTTTCCCTAAATAATATAAAAAATTCTTATCGATCTGATTTAAAGCAATCGCTGAATCTGGCCAAATATCCCTAATATCTAACCAAAATGGAATTGATTTAAATTTTTGTAAAAACAGACCAACAATTCCTGTAAAAAGAGGAGGTGATGAAACAATTACAATGTCATATCCATGAATTTTATTTACATTAAAAAGAGCACTAATCATAAAAGTCAAATAATGAATTAGTTTTTTAAAAGTTGATTTTCGATTATTCGCAACAGCAAATGACCTAATTATAGTTAGTTTTTGATTTATTTTTTCTTTTTTAAAATATAAACCTTTATATCCATCATAATATTTTCCTTGTGGATAATTTGGGACCTCACAAAGTACAGTCACTTGATATCCTTTTTTAATTAAAATACTTACGTAGTCACCCCATCTAGATGCAACAGCACCAATTTCAGGTTTAAAATATTGTGTTATTAATAACACATGCATATTAAATACTACTAATGAGAAGAATTATTAAGTGGTAAAACAACATATGAATAATCGGTGCTTGAGTGATTAGAAAGGTTTCTTTGTCCCTTACCATCTAATTTCATTAAATAAATTTCCCAATTCCCATCTCTCGTAGACTGAAAAACAATTTTATTACCGTCATGAAAATATCTAGGATTCCAATCATCTCCAGCGTTATTAGATAAGTTTGATAAACCGCCGCCATTTATATCCATAATATATATTTCTCTATTTCCATCCCTCTCCGAAGTAAAAACAATCTTTTGACCATCAGGGGAAAAAATTGGCTCATAATCATGGCTAGGATTTTCAGTTAATCGTATCTGATTACTTCCATTGGAATTCATAATATATATTTCTCTATTTCCATCCCTCTCCGAAGTAAAAACAATCTTTTGACCATCAGGGGAAAAGGCATTTCCATGAGAAATTATATCATGAGACAAAACATTTCGAGTTAAATTAATTTTATTTTTTTCCAATATATTTAAAAAGAAAATCTCCATTTTACCTTTTTGCCATGCTTGGTAAATAATAAAAGAGCCATCAGGAGAAAATTGTGGATATTTCTCATAAAATTTTGTGTTTGTTAAGTTAATTTTATTTGAACCATCAGAATTCATTATAAAAACATCATAATTATCATTATCAGGAAAATATGTTGTGAAAATTATTTTATCCTCAACAGGAGAGAATCTAGGAGTCCAATCATTTTGTGATGAGACAGTAATATTAGTTAGATTTTGGCCTTGCCATTGTGTATACCCGTCCATCCAAATCAAATCAGTAATATATATTTCTCTATTTCCATCTCTATCTGAAATGAATGCAAGTTTTGAACCATCTTTTGAAATAGTGGGATTAAAATCAATCCACTTATTTTTTGTTAATTGTGTCATACTTGAATTAAATATATCAGAAATAAAAATGTCATAATTCCACCAGCGCCTAGATGTAAAAACAATATGTGGATCAATATAAGATTGATCTATTCCCCCAGTTTTATTACAACTAATAAAAAATAACAAAAATATAATAAATTTAATAAATTTATTTTTTATTAGTTTCATATTCATCCTTATAAATTTTAATCATTTTATCAACAGACTTATTCCAATTGAATTTTTTTTCAACATAGTTTCTAGCATTAACTCCTAGTTTTTTTCTATAATTTTCTTTTTCAAAAAGTTGGATTATAGCACTAGCTAATTTTTTTGAATCATTTTGTTTTATAATTAATCCAGTATGCCCATGTTTGTTTACTTCAGGTAAACCGCCTACATCAGATGTAATTGATGGGACACCGCATGCTGCAGCTTCTAAAACTGCAACACCAAAGCTTTCTCTTGTAGAGACTGCAATAAATAAAGATAATTTTTTGTGATAGTGAGCAATTTTTTCCATAGAAACATGCCCTTTAAAATTTATGTATTTTTGTAAATTTAAATTAACGACTTTTTGTTTCATTTCTTCTAATAATGACCCCTTGCCTACAATTAAAAATTTAATTTCATTATTATTTTTTTGATTTACAATAATATTAGCTGCATCAATTAAACAGTCAATACCATTATGTTTTTCTATGCTTTTAATAGTTCCAACTATAAATGATTTTTGTTGATTCTGTCTAGGAAAAAATTGTTTAATATCTACTCCAAATGGCACTAAATGGACACCTGAAGTATTATATTCTTTTTTTAAAATTCTTATCATTGCATTACTTGTTGAACAAACTGAGTTTGCATTGCTAATTATTTTTTTTATCAAAAACCTATTAAATATGTTTTTATAAGGAAAATCAAGAACATCACTCCCCCAAACTGAAAGAATAAATGGTTTAAATCTCGAAAGAAGTGCTAATACGCCATAACTTGAAGCATAATGAGCATGTAATATATCTGGTTTAAATTTATTAATTGCACTTTTTAAAGGAGCAAAACCTTTTAAATAAATGATCTTACTCAAATTGGGCTCTCTTAAATCATTTATTTTGTATCTTAAGTTAGGTGACGTAACAATTACACCCAAATCACTGTAAAATTTCTTATAAACCTTATTTGGTTTAAATAAACTAAAAAGCATTAATTTAAAATTATGTTTTTTAAGTCCATTAACCCACTTAAGGGTATGTACAGAATTTGCATCAGACAAAATCAGTATTTTCATTGATAAAGCCAGATAATTATGCTTGATATCTCAATCATTATAGTGAATTATAAAGTAAAAAAATATATAATTCCTTGTATTGAATCAATTTACAAACATCAGCCAACAGATTATTCATTTGAGCTAATTATTGTTGATAATAATTCAATGGATGGAACTATAGAAAAAATTTGTAATGATTTCCCAGAAGTTAAAATAATTAAAAATGATGAAAATATGGGGTTTTCATTTGCAGTTAATCAAGGGGCAAAAGCAGCTGCGGGTGAAAATATATTTATTTTAAATCCTGACACACTTTTTATCGAAGATAGTTTGTCAAAACTAATGTTATTTTTATTAGAGCAAAATAATTTAACTATTATTGGTCCTTCTTTAGTATCTGAATCAGGAAAAATACAACAGTCATTTTGGAGGAAACCAAACTTAATAAATACGATTTATAGTATTTATCACCTAGATTATTTAAACTATAAAAAAAATTATAAAGATATTAAAATTAAATCTAAAATTGAGGTGGATTGTATTTCTGGTGCTGCAATTATTACAAAAACAGAAATCTTTAAATCTTTAAATGGTTTAAATGAAAATCTTTTTTGGATGGAAGACATCGATTTTTGCATTAGGGCAAAAAAAGTAGGGTGTAAAATTTTTTACTTTAAAGAAACTAAAATTTTTCACCATCAAGGGAAAAGTGCTGAACAAAACTATAGAATTACTATATCAAATCAACTTCTGAGTAAAATTAAGTTTTTCGAACTTCACCATTCAAATCTAAAAACAATAATTTTAAAACTTTTAATTTTAATTCTAGCGATAATAAAAGGCTCTATATTTTTGATTATTTCTCCATTTGGTAGAGTTTATAAAAATAAAATGTTGGGATATTCTATAGCTATTCATTCAATTTTATTTCATCTTTATAAATCAAAATAACAGAAATAGACATCCCAAGCATAATCCACATAGGAAAAAAATAGATTGTTGAGCTTGCTGCAACAGCGGCGGGAACAAATCCAATTGTAGATAGGAGAAGTGATTGACCATAATAACTTAATTTTGTATTTTTTGTAGACTTATAAACTATAAACAAGTTATAAATTATATTTGTGTACCAAAAAAATGCGATTATTGCAAATACGACACCACCTTCAACAAGTAATTCTACCCAAAAGTTATGCATAGATGTAAATCTCCCTGCTACGGCACCAATTTTCTCTTGATACGCCAAAGATCCTCCCGCACCCAGACCTAAGCCATAAGAAGAGTTTAAAGCTTCCAAACCATTATCAATCAATTCCCTCCTCCATTGAAGTGATCCTCCAATATCTAAATCTCCTTTTATATAAAGTTCTAAAGCTTGAATAGAATTAGCAACTTCATTTATTCTTGGATCTTCGATATAACGTAATTTACTGATCCCCCAAAAAAGGCTAATGGTTATTAGCCATACTAGTACTATAGTGCCAATCCTTTTTTTAATAATAAGTAAATAAAGACAATAAATAACAATAAGACCTAAAAATACAGCTCTAGATGCTGACATTACAGTTATAGTAGTAATTGATATAGCACCAAAAATTTTAATTGATATTTTTTTACTACATAAAAAAAAGGGCAACATTAGCAACATAGTAATAGCTAAGTTATTTGTATTCCATCTAAAACCTGTTGGTGGGTTTAAATTTGAATATCTAAATAATAACCCAGTTTGAGTAAAATCAACTGGATCCTTCCCAAAAAATTGTATTAATGAAGAATAGGGAGAAACTGGCATTCTAAATGTTGTAAAAGATTCACTTAATGCAATTACTAATTCTAAAACCAGTATTGAAGAAAATAATTTAAATAAATGATCTAATTTAATTTTGGATTGAGCATAATAAATAATTGAGAACTGTATTAATAAACCACAAAATAAATAAAAAATATATTTTAATGATAATAATAAGCTTGGAGACCAAATTATTGATAAACTATACCATAAAAACATTATTAGAGGAAAAAAACTATAATTTGTAACAATTTTTTTTATAGAGAATTTGTATTGTTTATCCTTAATACTATATAGACTAAAAAACCCTAGCAAACCCACAAAAAAATGGAAAAGGTAGAAATCACCATAACTAACAGCAATTCCGATTAATGCTGAACCCAGCATCAAAAAAATTAGATTATCAATACTTAGCTTAAATGGTTTAATTATCATATTATAAATCAATTAGATAAAAAATAAATAAGTGAAAAAATATATTCTTTATTTTTTCCTTCTTCTATTCCTGGTTATTATATCTACATATTTTGCAGGTAATAATAATTTTACAAGATTTTTAATTTTTAACTTATTCATCATATTATAAATAGACATCCATCTATCTTTTTTAGATATTTTTCTTTTTACAAATAGCGTGGAATGATATTCAAAACCTTCTTGTATCTCATTCGTTGGTCGCCCATCAGTAAAATAGTATAATGCAATTGATTTTCGAGAAAATCCTTTAGGACACATTAATGGATTAGGATGACCATGATAAGAAAAATCCGTTGTTGAAAAAACGACTGTGCGATTAAAAATTGGGGAAACCTTTTTTATACATGAACTAACATCCTTTGACCACATTTCAAAATCTCCACCCCATTCTGATTGCCAATCTTTATTCAAATAAATTAGAACATTCAATCTCCTATCTAAATCGAGTGACGTATGCTTATTAAAATCAGCATGAATTTTTAAAAAACCACCACGATTAATTTGGTGCAAACCACCACCTTCTAAATAATTATCAGATATCAAATTTTCAATACCTGTAAGTCTCTCTAAAAAGCTAACAAAAGTTTTGCTATTCAAATATTTTATCACTTTTTCAGTTTGTGGGCCAAATTTTTCCCAATCATTAAGTGCGATTTTTTTTTCATTTGGGTTATTAAAATCAATATGGTTTCCATTTTTTATCAAAAACTCATTAGAAATCTGGCTTAATAGTTCTGGATTAATTAAATCATCAATTATACAGTGCGGGAAAGGCTCTGCCTTCATATAATTATGATTTAAACTTTTTGCTAATTGATCTAGGTCTAGATTTTTATTTATGATATTATTCAATAGTAATTTTTACTTTATTGATTTAATAATTAAAACAAGCTTAGTTAATTCAGAAAATGTAATTGAAACTGGAATTGCAAAAATTTCTAATTTTGTAATAGTAAGTACTAAACAAAAAATACCTATTAAATTGCTTATCAATAGTATCCGTGCAAGTTCTCCTTCTTTTTTTAATGCAATCATCCATTGGTTACCCCATATATAAGCAATTACAGTAATAGGTAATAATAAACCAAATGCTCTCAAATAATTAGCAGAAGGTAAAAATGCATCCCCTAGAATAGTAGAAATTATTATTTCTGAAAAAAACCAAATAATTATCGAGAAACAACATCCAAGGATTAAAACAATTACATTAAAAAATATTGTTTTATTAAATGCTTTTTTTTGATCTTTCTGATATGTGCTAATTAAATAAGGAGAAAAAGATTCGAATAATGGACTATATAATGTATTAAAGGCTCTATGTATTCTTGAGACCCCGTAGTAATACCCTAAGAGTACTGGAGTTATTAAGTAACTTAATAAAAAAATCCCAATATTATTAAAAATTGTCGGTAAAATAAGAACTGTAAAGCCTGCAAATGATGATTTTAAGATTGGCTGCACTTTCCTAAATGCTAGAAATTTAATTTTACCAATTCTTTTGACCATAATTATAATTAAAACAAATGCAATAAGAAAACTTGAGATTCCTTGAATTAACAAATATAACCATCCATCAGAAGGTGATTTAACAATTAATAATGCTAAAAAGAAAGCAAAACTTCTAAACATTAATTTTACTAATGCTATCTGCTTAAAATTTTGTATTCCTTGAAAATACCAAGTTGGAATAAAACTATGGAATATTGAAGCTAAAACTGATATAATTATCAACTCTGGTTGATAAAAAAATACTGGATGGGAAAATATAATTAATAGGCTACATAAAATTACTATAGGCACCAAAAATATTTTGAAAGAAAAAACTTCACTCGCAACTAATTGAATTTTTGATTCATTATTAATATTAGATGATATCTGTCGCATAGCAGTAATGGAAAATCCAAATTCTAAAAACATCATCACTAATAAACCAAAAGTTTGGGCTAAACCAATATGCCCAAGAGCAGTTGGGCCTAAAGCTCTAGAAATAAATGGAAGAATAAATAATAATAAAAGGTAATCGGCAAAATGAACAATATATAGATAAAAAGAATTTTTTATTAAAGGCTTACGAAAGCTAGATAATGTTGTTGAACTCAAATTTGGTTATTTTAATAGTTTTGCTTTTATTAATTAATCAAAAAATCTAATAATTGAATCCACAATAGTTTTGCTTGCATTACCGTCACCAAAAAAATTGTATGCAAAATTACATTTAATTTTTTTCACTTTTTCAAAAGTATCAAATAAATCTTCAGGATTAGAAAGATGATTGACACCAATATCTGTTAGTTCTGTCCATTCAGTTTCATTACGAACTATTATACATTTTTTTTTTGCGAAAAAAGATTCTTTTTGTAATCCTCCACTATCAGTAAATACTATTTTAGCTGATTTTAAAATTGAAAGCATGGATAAATACCCAAGAGGTTCTATGCATTCTATTTTTGTCTCAATATTAAATTTTTTTAATTGTGCCTTGGTGCGTGGATGAAGTGGAAAAACAACTCTAATTTTTTCATTAATCATATCTAAATTTGAAAATATAGACCTTAGTCTTTTTTCATCATCAGTATTTTCTTGACGATGAATTGTAGCAATAACAAAATTTGATCCGATTTTTACTTTTGTTTCATTAATATGTTTATTGTTTTCAGAAAACCTTTTAAATATATCATACATTACATCCCCTGATAGAACAACACCTTTAGTTATCTCTTCTTTTTCAAGATTATTTATAGAATTTTTTGTAGGACAAAATAGTAAACTTGCAAGCTGGTCCGTCTTAATGCGATTCAGCTCTTCAGGCATTGATTTATTAAAACTTCGGAGACCAGATTCTATATGAAAAATAGGTATTTTAAATTTTTCTGCTGCTAGACTACCCGCTAAAGTAGAATTTGTATCACCATAAACCAACACGGCATCTGGATTTTCATTAATTAAAATAGGGTCTAACTTTTCAATCATTTTTTCTATCATTAATTCACGATTCATTCGGTTGACACCTAAATTATAATTTGGATTTGGTAAATTCATTTCACGAAAAAAGATATCCGACATATTATATTCAAAATGTTGCCCCGTATGCACAATAATTTCTCTAATTAATTCAGAATTAATAATCTGATTTGATATTAAAGCGGATTTTATGAATTGTGGTCGTGCTCCAAGAATCGTTAATATTTTCAATCATTCTCCAAAATTAATACTCTTTTACCATTATATTTATAATTCCTGCAATTACTTTTTCCATATTTATCAAATTTAAGTTTTTCACCTTTTTTATTTACCCAACTAACAATTTTTCCTGGATTTCCAACTACCAGTGCAAAATCTGGAATATCCTTTGTAACTATAGTACCCGCACCAACTATTGAATATTCACCAATCGTATTACCGCATATAATTGTTGCATTAGCACCAAGCGAGGCAGATTTTTTTACCAATGTTTTTTTATAATAATTGGTTCCTTTCTGAGGATATTCAGAACGAGGAACTACTATATTTGTAAATACTACTGAAGGACCACAAAAAACATAATCTTGTAATTCTACACCTTCATAGACTGAAACATTGTTTTGTATTTTTACGTTATTGCCAATTAAGACATTGTTACCAATATTTACATTTTGACCTAAAGAACAATTCTTCCCAATTTTTGCGCCAGATTGAATATGGGAAAAGTGCCATACTTTTGTTTTCTCTCCAATTCTTACATTGTCATCTATTATAGCAGTTTCATGTACAAAAAAATTATTTTTCATAATTACTTCTTTAATGATTTTGTTGCGATTTCAAGAATTTTTATTACATCCAAACCTTCTTGAATATTTGCTTTACAAATTGGTTTTCCCTCAATTATTTCTACAAAATATTTCAATTCATTTTTTAAGGGTGAATCTGAATCATATTCTATTAATCTTGGAGATTTATTTTCTAAAAATAATTCCTTATTATCTCTAATTACTTTTTCATAAAAAAGTAATGGTTTTGTTTCTGAGGAATCTTCAAAATGCAATGTCCCTTTAGAACCAATTATTACCAATCTATGTTCTTTAAATGGATGCAACCAACTAACATAAATGTGCCCTTGAATTCCATTAGGATATTTTAAATAGGTTATTGTTGTATCAAAAATGTCATTTTGTAAAAAAGCCCCACCTGAAGTGTTAATTTCATTGGGAAATGAATTAGAAAAGAATTGGAATAATGAAATATCATGTGGAGCAAAGCTCCAAAAAACATTTTCTTCTTTACGAACAATTCCTAGATTTAAACGATTGCTATATAAATATTGAACGTCTCCAATTTTTCCATTATCTATTAGTTCTTTCATCTTTATTACTGCAGGATGAAATAACAACAAATGACCTACAATTAACTTTCCATGTGTATTCTTAACAATAGATAATAAATTTTCTCCCTCTTCAATTGATAACACTAATGGCTTTTCGACTAAAACAGCCTTACCATTAAGTAAAATCTTTTCAGCTAATCTAAAATGTGTATGTGGAGGTGTTGCAATTATATATCCTCCAAAATTCTCTTTAAAAGTATCTTCTATTGAATTAAAGTAAACTGCATTTGGAAAAAATCTTTTAATATTATTTTTTTTTTGCAGATTTTTTTCTACTATACCAATTTCAATACCAATTTCTAAAAGATTTTTTATATGATTTTTACCCCATCTTCCAGCACCAACAACGCAAATTTTAACATCTGACATAATTAATATTTATAAATAACTCTTAATGAAGATGAAAATAAACCTATGAATAGGAATAATATCAAAAATAATAGTCGATTAGGATAACTTTTCCTTGATGGCGGCACAGCATGATCAAGAATATGTAATATTGGAGATTGTTTAACTTCTTTAATCCTTGCCAATTCAAGTTGCTGCTGTAGTGTTAAGTAAACCTCTTTTTTTGCCTCAACCTCTCGAAATAGCTGTGAAAAAACCATGAATAATTCTGGCGAATCTTCATATCCACGATTACGCTCTTTAAATGCTTTTAATTCTAGTTCTGCTGATTCTAATTCAATCTTTACAATCGCCAACCTATCAGAAATAAAAATCTTTTCGGCTGTTGATTGAGCGGAATTTTCTTTTTGTATATATAACTGAACTTGATTACCAATGAAATTAGCTATATTAGCTGCAATGAGAGGATCTTCCATAATTGCAGTTATAGTTATTAGACCAGACAAACGATCCTCAGAAACTTCAATATGATCCTGAAATTTATTTATAGCTTTTTCATTTATATATGAAGAATCAATAGGACTATTACCAAAGACAGAGTAAAAGGGAGTTTTTTTCAAATTCCACAGTTCAATTAAATTTGTTTTCAAACCATTTTTCCCCAACCAACTCTGATTTATTACCTTATTTGCTATTAAACGTGATTTTACTACATCAGGTATATTAAAACTTTGATCATTTTCAGCGATATTCATGCCTAGATTTGCTGCTAATGATTGAAATTGATTGATACCCTGACTTAAATCTTTTTTAGCTGGATAAAGTGAAATTTGGGCTGAATAATATTTTTTATACATAAAAGATATTGATAAGCCTAAAACCATACTAAAAGTAGTAATTAAAAAAATGTATTTTTTTCTATTGCTTAAAACTTCAAATAAGATTTTAAAATCAATTACATTATTCTCAATAATTTTAGGTTTTTCGTCAGTTTGATCATCAATAATAAAATCTGGATATAACTCTTTCAATCTCTCTAAAAAGTCAAAATTTATTGCTGTATGACCTTTTTCATAATTTATTAAAGTGGCACGAGAAACCTCCATTTTTTCTGCCATATCTTCTTGACGAATATCATTAACTAAGCGATATCGTTTTATCTTTTGTCCCAATGTTAAATTATGATCCACTGCCCCCCCTGGACTGCTCAAGTAATAACATCAAAGTCAACAAAGTGGTGGCCACATTCCCTGCTTGGGTAGATATAATTGAAAATGCTTCCCAACCACTGGGACCTTTTGGAGAACCACTAATATTCCTTTGATTAACTGTAATAATTGATCCTTCTAGAACTTTTGGGGGAAATAACCTTGAATATGGCATTGCTGTGCCATTAGGATAAATAATAAATATATCTCTCGGCTCAGCAAAAGAACTAAAACCCCCTGCTCTTTTTATATATTTCATCATTGAATCCCCCTTTTTAAAATCCAAATATCCAGGAGCATTTACTTCACCATTAATTAAAACTAAGCCAGATTTCTTTAAAACATTTAAACTATCACCATCATTTAAAATAAATGATTTGTCATGCCACCCTATTTTTAAAGAATCTCTAAAGATTTCAATTCCGTCTTCAAGTCCGTATTTTGTATATCCACCAGATAAATCAATTATCTTTGATAAATTGGTTAAATTATTCACTGGATAGACGCCTGGACGATTGATCTCACCTGTTATTATTACAGACTCAATCGGGAAAAATCGATTTATTCTTGAAACTGTTATGTGATCACCATTATTAAGTAAAAACTCCTTATCATTATAATTAACAATTAATTCTATAGGCGATTCACCAGAAGGATTTCTTCTATTTAATACAATTTTTGACAAATCGGCTGTCTTAATAAAATCTTTATCGTTTAATGTCATTGTTGCATTAATTAAATCATTTAAACTCATGTTTTTCTGATATGGATATTTACCAGGATTTCTTACTTGGCCCTCAATTCTAACAAATCTATTGATTTTCTGTTTTATTGGAACATGAATACTATCTCCATCTGCAACGAAATATTTTGAGACTTCATCCCTATCTATTAAGTATGAATTTTCTAAGCTGTAATTATTTTTATATAAAAAAATTGTTTGACCTGCTCTTATGCTTTTACCACCTGCTAAATCGATTAAAGTGGAAATTGTTTCTTTATCAATAATTTCATAATAACCAGGCTTCTTAACTTGCCCAGAGAGCGCAATCGTTGATAGCCTTGGCGGTACATAAATGATATCTTGATCCATCAATCTAAAATTATTAATCGCCATACCTTTATAGAGATAATTGTATATGTCAATGCTACCTATTCTTTCTCCATTCCTAATTAAATGAATATCTCTCAATGTCCCATCAACATTTATTCCCCCAGCCTGCATAAGTCCAGTAATTATATTTGAAAATGGATGTATTAAGTGAACTCCAGAAAAGTTTACAAAACCAACAAAATGCACATTTACAGATTTGAGCTCGCCTAATGTAATATCTATAAATGATTTTGGGTTATTACCTAATAATGTAGAATAAACTCGTGAAAATCTAGATAATATATATTTTTTAGCATCTTCAACACTCTTTCCACCAATATTTAAAATTCCAACATTTTCAATATATATTTGACCATCACGATTAATTGTTTGAGAAATATGAAAATCTGTTTCACCCCATAATGAAATAATTAATTCATCGCCTGGCCCGAGTATATAATTTTTAGGTATTGGTAGATTTTGCCAAAAAGGTATAGTATCACGCTGTGCAAAAATATGATAACCGTGGAAGGGCATATTTTTAGTAGAATCATCAATTAACTTTAACTTATCAATTAATTTCTCAGTATTCTCGATTAACGACTCAATCTCTTTTCTAGAATAGACAGATTTATATGGCAAAACCATAGCTGAAGAAGCATCTTCGGCATCTTTTATCTCGTCAGGTTTATTTAAAGATTGCATTTCAAGTACTTTTTCATACTCAGATTGAAGCTTTTTTAGCTCATTAAGATTTTGTGAGAAAATGTGCTGACTGACTAAAACAGCAAATAGTATAAATTTTGTCTTTTGTATTGATTTCATATATAAAAATTAATCTTTATTGACTTAATGTCAAATAATTTCTATTAATTGTCAAATAATTGTATTTCTTAAATTAAAAATTATTTTACATTAAGTAAATTATAGACTAATTTAAATAGCAAGGTGTTTGTTCTTTGAATTGATTGGTATGAAAATGTTTCAGTCCAAACATTCTCATTAGAGTCAACAAATCCATAGTGCTCAAAATATTCATTCTCATAAAATAAATAAAAACTGTAGTTTTTAAAATTTATGCGTGCAGAAATCCTATTCTCAAATTTTACTTCAGGAGGAAAATGAAATGTCACACCATGCCTTTCGAAATTTATTCCATAAATAAGGCTTTTATTTTTATCGCTATATCCAAAATATATTAATAAGTCGTCAGAGTCAGCCCCACTGTGAGCTGCCCATCTTCTCATTTTATAAGATGAATAATTATATTTTATATTGTCATACCAATTTGGAGTTGGAAGTATATTATAATAGATGCCTTGAACAAGCCGTGCATATTCAAAACCATAAACTAAATATTTGTAATCAAATACACCTTTTTTCCTTAGCCCAAGGTTGCTACCTTTAGAATGATCTGAATATATTTTTCTACTTTTGCCTCCAAAGGATCTATTTGGATATCCAATTTCTAAAAAAAGTTCAATTCCATTCTCTGGGAATTTTGCAATAATATAATAATCGTCAATAGTATCCCAATATTTAATTTTATTATTATTAAATAATGTTATAAAAGCATCTTTTGATGACCATTTTATATTATCATATCCCCCGCTTAAGATATTCCTAGTTAATCCTATCTCTAAATACTTGTATTTAATATTAAAAAACCATGCAGAAAAAAAGTACTCATCACCTGACCAATTGACCATTTTGTCAGAAACAATAAATTTAAAATGATAAAAAATATCTTTGTAAAAATGATTATATTTTGTTGTTCCAAAAAAATAATAATAAAAACTTTCAGAATTGTTGGATAAGACTAAGCTATTATGGATTCCAGGCCCCCACCATTGATTCCAGTTACCAAAACCAGAAGATAATCCATGATAATTAAATCTTATTCCGGAGTTTCGCAATCCAAATTGATTATTTAACTCTTTAATAGGCACATCGTTTAAAACAGAAAACATACTATCTTTATGAGGATAATCAACTAAATATGTTTTTAGTCTACTTATTGTAGGGTCTGCAGAAATTGAAAAAAATTTTGAATTATAATTTATTGATATAGATGAAAATATCCCGTATCCCTTTGGAAAATAAAATCCATTATGGTTTTCTAAATTAGGAAGGTTTGAATTATAATAAATTGACTGTATATATCTTATCGAAAAACGATTATTTGAATTGATACCATAAATAATTGAATTTTTAGAGTTTTCAATCATTTCTAAATCAAAATCATTATTTTGAGAAACATTATAAAATAACTGAGAAAACAAATAAGAATTAAAAATAAAACAAATAACTATATTTGTTATATAATTTGAAAAATTAAATTTCATTTTCATAAGAAAATCATAAAACCATATTTAATTCAAAGAAAATGAATATGAAATCCAAAAAAGCTTACTAATTGATTTCTTATTCTCTAAATATGTAAAATTATCTAACATTTCATATTCCATTGTTAAATAAATAGTTTGGTTATCTTGAAGTTTTCTCTGGTAAGAAAACAAATATTCACTTTTTAATTCAGGGAATTCCTGACTTTTTATGCCATGCCTTTCTTTATTATATGACATAATAAATTTTGAATTATTAATTCCTAAGCCTATCAAAAAAATCAAATCATCTGAGGATGTTCCTGAGTGCGCACCCATTCTTCGTCCTCCTACTGTAAAATAATCAAAATCTATTTTGGCATAATAGTTTTCCGTGTTGGGAGTTCCACGATAGAATTTTGGATTAAAAGTATTAGAAACTCTTGTGGTTAAAAATTCTACTCCAAAAAAAATATTATACTTATCATAAGAATTAATTTTTTTTATTCCAACTTGATATCCTAATGTGTGGTCCCAATGGGCCCTAAAATCAATAAAATTAGCGCGATTATCATCACTAGCTATATCTGCATAAATTTCTAAATCCTGGTCAATAAATTTAATTTTTATATAACCTGAAATTAATTCATCCCACCTATCAAAACCTGGAGTACCAACTATAGTGTAATCTAATCCTTTTTTGCTTTGGCCAAATAATGGCTCAATAACTAATCGTGCAGCATCCAGAGCAGTCCATTTTCGACTAAAATTAGTATTTGATTTTGTATCATCAAACTCCCCAGATAAATATGTTCTATGAAGCCCAAATGTAATTATTGAAGATTTTGAGTGGTGGGAAAAATTCAATTTCAAACCTGAAAAATATAGCTGATTTCCTTTTATACTTGTATAGGGTAAAACTATAACTTTACCCCCAAAAAATAAATTTCCGATTTTCAAATCTTTGTATGTTCCTAATGAATAGGTTTTTTGACTTGGAGCATTGGTTGAGAGTGCTAAAGCAGAATGGAATCCTGGGCCCCACCAGTGACTCATAATACCATAGCCCATTCCAACACCTTTATAATGTAAAATCACATAACTTTGTCGTAAACCAGCATTCGATTGTTTAACAAAATTTTTTGCATTATGATTATTTGTAATACCATAAAGAGCAGGTAGTGCAGAAGAAAAAACTCCATTTTGAGAAATCAAATATGGCTCAAACGCTAAAGAAAACCATCTAGAAGAATAATTAAAGCGCATACTTGAAAATTGAGCATTAGTACCTGCCGAATACAATTCAGCATTATTATCAATATTTGGATGGCCACTATTAAAAATAAAATCTACATTATATGCAAAAGTGAATGGCTTCTGATTTGTCTGATTATTTTTATCAAAATTTTCAAACAAAGAAAAATTTCTATCTCGTGATAGTATCCTATTTTGTGTAAGTATATTTAATTGACATAAAAGTATTTTATGAAATAAAAAAAATGATAAAAATAATATTAATCTATTATTAGACATAACGCACATCTATCATTTCTTAATACCTTTGGGGGAAAAAATCTGAGTGATTGTTTTAATAATAATTTTCAAATCTAAAAATACTGATTTATTATTATAATAATATTCATCTAATTTAACTTTTTCAATAATACTTAAATTGTCACGTCCGTTAACTTGAGACCATCCAGTGATTCCTGGTTTAATATTATGAATACCCTTTTCACTTCTTAATTTAATTAAATCGTCTTGATTATATAATGCAGGTCGAGGGCCAATAAATTTAATTTCACCTTTAATTATATTTACGAGTTGTGGTAATTCGTCAAAACTAAATTTCCTTAGAAAGGGACCAGATATTGTGTAAAGATTTTGATTATTAAGTAAATGGGTTGGAATATCAGGTGTCCCCTTTTTCATGGTTCTAAATTTATAGATTAAAAAATGGCTATTTTTTTGACCAACTCTTTTTTGTTTAAATAAAATTGGGAACCCATCATCTACAATTATAATTAAACCAATTAAAAGGAAAAGCGGCAAAAGCATTATTAGAATTAATAGACTAAATATTCTATTAATCATTTTATATAATTCAAGTCATATGGCAAATCAATATTTTTTCTGATTTTATCTGATGGATAAATATTATCTGTTAAAAGTTTTATAGAGTTTTCCTTAAGATAATTATTGTCAATTATTGATCCCAATTTGTAAATCAGTTTTAACAAAAATTTTGGCAAAATAATAACATGAGTTGGAGTTTGTTTTTTAATAAGATCTTTATAAAAATAATTTTTTTTATCTGATACATTGTAAATCCCTGATGGAACTTTATTATTAATAATTCCATCAATTACAATTCCAATATTCTCCATATTACATAGAGATAGCATTTTCCCCCCATCACCAATACTATAAAAAAGATTACCTATCTTTGTTCTCCTATTAATATTAATTAAAAAACTATTAGAATAAACTGGAGAAAACCTTAATAACCATGATTTATTAGGATAAGTACTTTTCAAATAGTTTTCAGCTTCTAGTTTGGTTATAGCATAAGGCGTTGAAGGGTTTAATTCTGAAGATTCAACAAATCTTGACCTATTCATAGAATGGCCATAAACTGAAATAGTACTCGCAAAAATAATTTTTTCAGGAACTTTATTTTTTGACTCTAAACAACATAACAAATTTTTTAAAGTAATTAAATTTACAAAATTGAAATCAGACAGCTGTTTCCTCTTACCTTTCTTATGTGCTAACCCAACGAGAAAGATAAGTTGGTCATATTTCTCACAATTGATTGCAAACTTTTTTACATCATCTAGATTCCTCAAATCAAGTGTAGTTGCATTTGGATCATTGGGATTTTTATTTTTTGAGATTGTTTTAACAAAAAATTTATTTTTTAAACGATTATAAAGGAAACTCCCAATATGGCCATTAGCACCAACAAGTAAAATACTATTCATAATAATTATTGAAATAGATCTGGATAAAAACTATTTACCATTTTTTCCATAATTTGTTCTCGATTAAAATCTTCAACAAATTTATTATTATTAATTCTAATGTTTTGATTATTGATTATTTTATTTATCATATTGATTGCTTCATCATAATTATCTGGATCATATATATATGAATGCGGAAGATTTTTACAAAGAAAATCTTTTGCGACACCAGACACACCAGCTAAAATTGGTTTTTCAAATGAACCATAATCAAAAATTTTTGATGGTAAAACATTTTCAAAAGCACTTACATTATTTAATTGTAAAAATAAAATATCTGATTCGTTATAAAATTTTAATAATTCAAATCTTTTTACGGGTTTTAAAATGAGAATATTTGATAAGTTATAATTACTTATTTCATTCTTAATTAATTTAACTGAGCTTCCATCCCCAATAAGTTTGAATTGAATTTTATTTTTAAAATGTTTAGCAATTTTTATTACGGTTTTTTCTAATCCTTGACCATAGCCAATATTCCCAGCATATGTAATTATTAAGGGATCAGAAAATGGATGCGGACTAAAGTTTTTTCTACTATTTCTATTTTTTATAAAAATTTCATCAATACCATTAGTAAATAAGGATATCGATTTATTTTTTGGATTTAAATGAGTATAATTATAAAACCCTGGAGAAACAAAATTTAGCCATTTTGTTTTTTTAACAATCATTTTTTCAAGATTAGAAAAAATTTTAATTATGGTTGAGCCGAACCAATTTTTAGAAAACTTTAAAGATTGTAAATTATCTGAAAAAACATCCCTGATATCTAATGCATAATTTTTTCGCAAAAATATTGACATGAGAAAGCCAAGAAATGCAGTTCCGAATCTAGACGATGTTGCAAAAATACCGTCAATATTTTTTGAATTCTTAATTCCATATATAATACATTTAATAAAAAAGAATAGATAACATATACATTGCTTATAAAACTTATTATTATGCTCAGGCGTGTAAAAACGATAAATTACTAAATTATTATGTTTTTCAATTTTTTTTATATTTTTCATATGTCCATAACGCTGCGGCTGAGTAGTAAACACAATTATTTTTTTAAATTTCTTATTCTTTAATAAGGCATTTACCAAAGATTGAGAGCGAAATGAACCCGCACAAAAATCCGGTGAATAGTAAAATGAAATCACTAAAATTTTAATAGTACAAAACCTTAAATATTGCTTTATGAAAAAATGAAATCACTTTAAAAAAATAATTGTTTAGATATTTTTTCCACTTATGATTGAATTCCAAAAATATTTTTTCTCCAGTAAGGTCATACATTATTTCTAATTGTACAATGTGCAGCTTATGATAAAATTCACTTGCAATCATGGGAAGAGATTTCTTCGTTTGCTCATATTTTGACCAATAACCAATATCATACTTATTTAAATTTTTTATAATAGTGTTTGAATAGTTTTTGAATTGTTTTGCTACTTTTTTGTCATTAAAAAATAATGCGTAATCATAAATACCCCATAATGACCATATAAAGCCATTTAAAATATGTGTTGGTGGAAAAACAATATATTCTTCAATCCAATTATCCCCATCCGAATCTTTATAATTGACACCTCCATCATTTGTATTATACAAAAATGACTGAAAAGTTTCTTTTGCTGCGATTTTATATTTATTATTATTTGTTTCTTTAAAAGCACGCAATAAAACAGAGATACCTTGACCTTGAGCTAATCCAGAATACCATGGGCTTTTTAATCTACTCATATACTCAAAATCAAAATAATGCATCCAAACTTTTAATCCATATTTATTTTCTTCTAAATTTTCAATAAGCCAATTTGCAGATTTAATGAATTTTTCAAAAAAAATTGTTGATTTTGTTTCATGCCATAAATTGTAATTTCCCAAACCCCATTGTGAAATTGCAATTGGATTATATTGTAATCCGATTGATCCTTGATAATCTAACATTGGAATTCCATTTTTATCATAATGCCCACTATAATTTGCCTTTTCATTAAAATTCATATAGTAGGGACCTAAAGCCTGATTGCTAAAAGTAAGATTTTTTTGTGGGTTGCTATGCCAAAAAGTTAATTGACTAGTTTTTTTAAAAATATATGCTTGGAAAATTCGATTCCAGTATTCAATTTTTCTCAACTTACTAGAACTCTATCAAGTGATCAATTATTCTTTTGGATGTCTTCCCGTCCCACAGAGCTGGAGTTTTCCCAACCTTCCATAAATTTGAAAATAAAATATCGAGGGCTGGGGCAATATTTTTTGGATTAGTACCAAGCAATTTATTTGTTCCAATATTAATAGTCTCAGGTCTTTCTGTTGAATCTCTTAGTGTCATACATGGAATATTTAGAACTGTTGTCTC
>CEUZ01070945.1_pt1 | contig 25029 bp, 24 predicted proteins | sample 361511 | NCBI WGS metagenome assembly CEUZ01 (sample SAMEA2622822, study PRJEB7988) | marine metagenome | biome: marine biome (ENVO:00000447); feature: surface water layer (ENVO:00002042); material: "saline water (ENVO:00002010), including plankton (ENVO:xxxxxxxx)" | depth 5 m | reverse complement strand
AAATTAGCTGAAGCTCCATTTGTAAAAGTTGAAGCAACAAGATTTACAGAAGTTGGGTATGTGGGAAGAGATGTGGAACAAATAGTTAGAGATCTACTCGAAATATCCATTTCCATGGAAAAAGTAAAAAAAAGAAAAGAAGTTCAAGCACAAGCACAAAAATTAGCTGAGGAAAGAGTGTTAGATTCATTGGTTGGTGCAAAAGCAAGTGTTGCAACAAGAGAAAGTTTTAGAAAAAGACTCAGAAATGGAGATTTGGATGATAATGAAATCGAGATAGCGGTGAGTGAAAATAGTCAAATGCCTTCTTTTGAAATACCCGGGATGCCTGGTGCAAATGTAGGTATGATTAATATTTCAGAAGTATTAGGAAAATCTATGGGAAGCAAACCTAAGAAGAAGAAAATGTCTGTAAAAGAGTCTTATGAAATTTTAATGAATGAAGAGTCAGATAAACTAATTGAGCAAGATAAAATTATAAAAGCTGCTAAAAACTCAGCTGAAAATAATGGAATAGTTTTTTTAGATGAAATTGATAAAATTTCTGCAAGAACTGATAGGGTTGGGGGAGATGTTTCTAGAGAAGGTGTACAAAGAGATTTGCTACCATTAATAGAAGGTACTACGGTTAGCACTAAATATGGAACTGTAAAAACCGATCATATTTTATTTATAGCCTCTGGAGCTTTTCAACTAGCAAAACCTTCGGATCTTTTACCAGAGCTTCAAGGTAGACTTCCTATAAGAGTAGAATTAGATCCATTAAACAGCGATGATTTTAAAAGAATTTTGAAAGAACCAGATAACAGTTTAATAAAACAATATAAAGCATTATTAAAGACTGAAAATGTTGAATTAGAATTTACTGATGATGGCATCAATACAATTGCTTCAATTGCTAATGAAGTTAATTCAACAATTGAAAATATAGGGGCAAGAAGACTTCACACTATAATTGAGAAAGTTTTAGATGAAATAAGTTTTACCGCAACAGATAGATCGGGTGAAAAAATTACAGTTGATTCTGAATATATTAAAAATAATATAGGTGAATTGGCTAAAGATACTGATTTATCAAAATTTATTTTGTAGTATTTTTTTTTTTTAATAATATATAAAAAGCACCTTCATTAACATCCTGAACTTTATCCTCTGAAAAATATTTTATATATTTCATTAATTCCTTATTTCTCTTAATAAAATCTGGAACTGTATACTTTAATATACTTAGATCAATTGACTTGTAAGGATCTTTATTATTATTTGATCTTGAACCTTTTCCAGTAATAATATTTAATTTATAGACATTATTTTCATAACAATCTGGGATTAAAAACATTATTTTTTTATTTGCTTCATCTAAAGAGTATCCATGTAAATCAAATGTTTTTTCTTTAAGATTTTTTCTAAATTTGATTTCAACAGAGTCTTTATCTTCAACTTTATCCTTGCTGTTTAAAAAGTTCTTCCAATCTTTTTTATCTTTTTTTGATAAATTTTTATTCAATTAGGCCTGAGTTTCTATCAGTTGCCAATTAGGACTATTTGATCTTAAATCTCTTGAAAACTTCCAAGTGTCAGATACTTTTTTAATTTTCTCAGGATCTCCAGATATTACTTTCTTATCTTTATCTCTTACGCAAGAAATAATTTCACTTACAAAATTAACAGTTACTTCTAGAATATTGTTACTTTGAGAATGATCTTTAATATCTGCTGATTTAATTCCTACAAAAGTTGTTTCTGATAAAAGATTATTTTTCTTTCTTTCTTTAATAGCTTCTTGGAATTCTTCAAAGATTTTTTTATTTATCAAATATTTAATATCATTCAAATTTCCTGAAGCAAAATTAGTTATAATACTTTCATAGGCCACCTTCGCTCCCTTAATAAATTCAGTCTTAGCTTTTTCGTCAAAACTTATAGCTTGAGTTTTTGTTTCTTTTTTTCTTACTTGTAAATCTTTTTGGAAACTAGTTGATATATCATCCTCATACCCTGTTTTTCTTCCTAGAATTCCTCTTAATCTCAAAAAAATGAACCCAGCTATCATTGCTAAAAGTATAATATCAATGTATTCAAAACTATAACTCATAACTAAATAATATTTACTATGTTGCTAAATTTCAACTGGCAAATTACAATTCGAGACAAATGAACACAATACTTTTGTTGATAATAGCAGTTCCTTTGATTGAAATTTATTTATTTATTAAAATTGGTTCTCAAATAGGTGCAATTAACACAATTTCATTAATTTTAGTTACTGCCGTATTGGGAGTAATTTATGCAAGATACGAAGGATTTAACACTCTAAAGGCTGGCATGAGACAATTAGTGAATAATGAGTTACCAATTTATGAAATTATTTCCGGAGCAGCTTTAGCGTTTGCTGCACTGCTATTAATCCTTCCAGGATTTGCAACAGATTTTTTTGGATTATTGATTATTTTTCCTATTACAAGAAAAATTTTTTTTAAAAATTTTAAAAAAAAATATACAAAAAATAAAAAAAATCTTATAGATGGTGAATACGAAGATTTAGATAAAAAAAATTAGATATGGAAAAAAATTATGAAATTGTAATGGAGTTTGTCAAAGATATATCAAGTGAGACAAAAAATGCTGAAACATTTATTTATGTAAAAGAAAATTTAAAAAAATATAATTTGAATATAGACATAAACTCTTTAGCTCTTAAAAATAAATTAATTGAGGTTAATACTAAATTAACCTTCGATGATAAGAGTGAAAGTGATAATAAATCTTATTTTTTTATTAATTATGCAACTGTTATTAAATTAAATGACACAAGTGATAGAAAAATTATTGAAAAAATAATTTTGTGTGATTTACAAAATGAAATTTATCCTAGAGTTGAAAAAGCATTTTTGGAAGTTTTAAAGGTCTCTGGATATAAAGAAATTGCAATAGAAACAAAAATTGATTTTGATAAACTTTATAAAGAAAAGTTTAACTAAAAAAATTTTTTTTATTAAAATTTTTCAAATATGTTTTATGCATTTCCAATTCGCTTACGTTCGGTATCAACACTTTTTTACTATATGTTTTTTTTTTATTTATTTCTTTGTGTTTTTCAATCTCATCATTTTTAGCATTAAAATTAAATAAAGGTTCTTTTTGATCAATTAAATTTATATATACTTTTGTTAAAAGTTCACAATCGATTAAAGCTGTATGTTTTTCTCTTTTAGAATTATCTATTTTATATCTCTTGCAAAGAGCATCTAGGCTAATGCTAGAACCTGGAAATTTATTTCTTGCTATTTCCAAAGTATCAATAACATTCTCTTTTGATAATTTTGATCTTCCAATTATTCCCAATTCATTATTTATATGTGATAAGTCAAACTCTGCATTATGAATAATAATTTTTTTATCTTTTATAAATAATAGAAATTCATCGGCTATATCTTTAAATTTTTTTTTATCTGCTAAAAATTCGTTAGTATAACCATGAACCTCTAAAGCTTTTTCTGAAACTTTTCTCTCAGGATTCAAATAATAATGAAATCTTTTATTTGTTGGAAATTGATTTTCTAATTCTATGCATCCAATTTCTACTATCCTGTGACCATCAGAAACTGATAACCCTGTTGTTTCTGTATCTAAAACAATTTCTTTCATTAGTTTAAAATTTTTCTAAGAATCAATTTAACACTTTTTCTAACTGTATTCTTCTTAAAATTATTATTTATAATAAAGTTTGATTTCTTTCTTTTTTGTTCTAATTTTAATTGGGTTTTTTCAAGTTTTTTTAAAATTTTAGAATTGTAGTTTTTTCTTAACTTTAGTCTTTTAAAAATCTGTTTTTTTTTTGCACTAACATATATCAAAATATAATTTTTTTTATTTAACTTATTTTCAAGCAAAAGTGGAATATCTAGAACAACCATTTTCTTTTTAGAATTTATAATTAAAAACTTCTTCATTTTATTTCTTACTATTGGATGAACAATTTTATTAATTTTAAATAGATTTCTTTGATTATCTAAAATTGCACTTTGTAACTCATTCTTTTTAATAGGAAATGAATGTATGTAATCTGGAAGTTTTTTTTTAAGTTTATTAAAACACTTTTTATCTGTTTTATATATTTTAATCACTTCTTCGTCTGCATTAAAAACAGGGCACCCAAACATTTTGGAAATATAACTTTTGCCAGATCCTATTTTTCCTAAAATTCCAATTTTTATCATCAGTCTAAAAGTTCGATTGTCTCATCATCAATTTTGGGCATTTTTTTATGCCATAAGGTAAATGATTGATGTGCTTGATAGATAAACATCATTTTTCCATTTTCTACTTTATTTCCAAGAAATTTTGCTTTTTTTAAAAAAATTGTTTCTCTTGGATTATAAATAACATCATAAAAAAATTTATTTGGACCTACAGATGAAAAGTCAATTTTTATTTCATCTTCATTGTTCAATCCAATGCTTGTTGCATTGATAATCATATCAAAATCTGGATTATTGCCCCAATCAACTATTTCAATGTCTCTAAATAAAACTTTTAAACTCTCTGCTTTTTCTTTAGTTCTGTTACTTAGTATAATTTTTGATGCTTTCATTTTTTTCAGTGAATAAATAATCGAAGGAGCTACACCTCCCGCACCTAATATAAATATTTTCTTATTAGAAATATCATATTTTGCATACTTGATTGCCAATTCAAATCCCGCAATATCTGTATTATGACCAATTGTAGTTCCATTTTGTAAATAAATTGTATTAACGGATTGTGTTTCTTTTGCTTCAGGGCTTAATTCATCTAATAATGGTATAATTTCTTTTTTATATGGAACCGTAACATTTATACCATGCAATTTTTCTTTTTTAACTTCAGAAATAATATTTTCTAAGTCTTTTTGATCAATTTTTTTTTTATCGTAAATTCCATCAATATTGTTTTCTTTTAACCAATGATTATGAAGTTTAGGAGACAAAGAATGTTCAATGGGATTTCCTATAACTAAATATTTTTTCATCATAAAGAATTTATATATTCCTTAATTTTTTTAACTGGCAGCCCCATAATTGTATCTTCATCCCCTTTAATTTTTGAAAATAAATTTCTGCCCTCGCCTTCAATTTGATAAACATTATAAGCATACAATGTTTCGTCGCTTATTTTATCTAAATATTTGTCTAGTTCTTCATTAGACATTTTTTTCATAGTTAATTCTGCTTTATCAGTGTAGTTCCATATCATTGAGCCATTTTTTGAAATACATACTGAACTTATTAAATGATGTTTTTTACCATTAAGCTTTTTTAAAATTCCTAATGCTTCTACCCTGTCTAAGGGTTTTGAAATAATTTCACCTTCCAAATCAATAACACTATCTGCTCCAAGTACAATTTCATCAATTTTTTTTTGGCTTACTTTATTTGCTTTTAATTCTGCTAAATTTTTAGAAATTATCTCTGGACTAGCTCCTTCATTTATGAGACTTTGTTTAACAATATCTTCATCAACATTAGATGGTTCAACAATACATTTAATATCATTTTTATTTAATATTTCCTTTCTCACTTTACTCTTAGAAGCCAAAATTAAATTAAACATTTTTTTTATTTTTTATTTCATAAATTTTTATTATTGAGGCTGCAGTTTCTTCAACTGATTTCCTAGTAACATCGATTATCGGCCAATTAAATTTTTTAAATGTTTTTTTTGCATAATCTAGTTCCTTTATAATGTCTTCTAGATTTGTATATTCAGTTTCACTTTTCTCATTTAAGCTGTTCATTCTATTTCTTCTCAAATCAAACAACCTTTTTGGATCTGTAGTTAAGCCAACTGCACAAACGCTAGAGGGTTTTTTTCTTAAAAAATCCGGTATTGAATTTTCATTTACGATTGGGATATTGGAGGTTTTATAACCACGGTTTGCAAGATAGATTGATGTTGGGGTTTTACTAGTTCTGCTCACACCTAACAGAATTATATCAGATTTAGATATGTCTTCAGATGAATTACCATCATCATGTTTCATAGAAAATTGAATAGCTTCTACCCTATCGTAATATTCTTCGTCTAAAACATGTTGACCACTAGGGACATGAGAAGCTTTTTGATGTAAAATTTTAGAAAAGTTTAATATTAGATCACCCAAAACCCCAAAACATGGAATCTTTTTTATTTCACTTTTCTCAGTCAAAAATTTCGCTAACTTGCTATCAACAATTGTATACAGAACTATAGAATTTTCATTTTTAGCTTTTTCTAATATTTGAGATACCTGATTTTCTGTTCTAGTAAAAGAAAATTGGTTGGTATTATATTTAAAATCCTTAAATTGAGCTTTGAGTGCCATAAAAATTCTATCAAGTGTTTCCCCTGTTGAGTCCGAAATTAAGTAAATTTGATATGTATCTTTCATGTATAAAATATTTATAACTTATTAATAAATTAACTAAATATAATTGATTTAGTATTCTTTGTGTTTTTTACAAAAAAAAGCCCATTTAATTAACAATTTTAAACATGTTGATAAATTTTAATGAATTAAACATATTGTAAAAAAAGATATAAAAAAATGCTTATTTTAAATGTTTATATAATATTTATATTGTTTATAAAAAGTTGATAATTTGTTGATAATTAATAATTTACATAATTCACAAGACAATAAACAACTAATAAAGGTAGATATATATATTAATTAATTATGAGTCTAATTGCCAAGTGTATAAAAAATAAAGATAAAACTACAACACCTGTCTGGTTAATGAGACAGGCGGGTAGATATTTGCCAGAATTTAGAGAAATAAGAACTAAAAATCCAGATTTTATTAAATTATGTCTTAATAAGAATTTAGCTTCTGAAATTACTCTACAACCAATAAAAAGATTTGGTTTCGATGCAGCAATAATTTTTTCTGATATTTTAATGCTTCCCTACGGCTTGGGTCAGAAAGTTGAATTTAAAAAAAATTTTGGACCTATTCTAGGTAAGTTAGATTCTAAAATTGAAGAAGTTAATGAAAATTTTTTTACAAATAAGTTAACCCCAGTTTATGATGCAATCAGGAATGTTAAAGAAAACAATCTTACTGAGAATAAAGAAGTAATCGGTTTTGTTGGAGCCCCATGGACTTTATTAGTTTATATGCTTAATAAACAATCTCCTAAAAAAGAGCTAAATAGTGAAATTCTAAAAGATAAAAATAAAATAAAAAGTTTATTTAATACAATAGATAAATATTTAAAAATTCACATTAAAAATCAAATTAGCGCCGGAGCTACAATAATACAAATTTTTGATAGTTGGGCTGGTCTAGTTGATGATAAATTTTTAGATAATTATATATATGAACCGACTATTAAATTAGTTGAATTTGTTAAGTCGTTTAATACGCCAGTTATATGTTTCCCTAGAAATATTAAAGATTATAAGAAATATGTTGAAATAATTAATCCAGATGTAATTAATATTGATTATAACGTTGATCCTAAAAAAATTAGAGATCAAATAGGAATAGTCATTCAAGGTGGAATGGATCCCAAATTTTTACTTAGTGATAAGGAAAAATTAAAAAAAGAAGTATTAAATTATTTAAATTTATTTAAAGACCATCCATATATATTTAATTTAGGTCACGGCGTTTTACCGGAAACTAATCCTGATGCAGTAGATTATTTAGTAAAATTAATTAGAGATTTTAAATGAAAGATCATCCAGAAGTAAAATTTGGTAAAACAGGTATAATTTTAATCAATCTTGGTACTCCAGACTCTACTGGTTGGTGGGATATAAGAAAATATTTAAAAGAATTTTTATCCGATAATAGAGTTATAGAAGTCAACCCAATTGTATGGAAATTTATATTAAATCTTTTTATACTTACTTTTAGACCTTCTAAAACAGCAAAAGCTTATAAAGAAATATGGATGAAGGATAAAAATATGTCTCCACTAAGATATTATACTCAAATGCAAGCTCAAAAATTGAAAAAAGAAATTTCCAACAGAGAAATAGAGATTGATTACGCAATGAGATATGGAAATCCTAGTATAAAAAAAGTTTTAACAAATCTTCAACATAGGGGATGTGAAAACATAATAATTTTACCACTTTATCCCCAATATGCAGCCCCAACAACGGCTACTGTCTGCGATGAGGTTTATAGATGTCTAATGGAAATGAGGTGGCAACCCAGCCTTCAGATTATACCACATTATGAATCTGAGCCCTTATATATAGATGCGCTTGTTAAAAGTATTGATAAAAAAATAAATGAAATTAATTGGTCTCCAGATCTAATCGTTGCCTCTTATCACGGAATTCCTAAAAAATATTTTCAAAAAGGTGATCCTTATCAGTGCTATTGTCAAAAAACATCGCGTTTAATAAGTGAAAAATTTAATAAGGTACCAATTAAAACAACATTTCAATCTCGATTTGGGCCTCAAGAATGGTTAAAACCATATACAGACAAAGCCTTTGAAATATTACCTAGCGAGGGAAAAAATAATATTCTAGTTATTTGCCCCGGATTTTCATCAGATTGTGTTGAAACTTTGGAAGAAATAGCAATTCAAGGAAAAAATACTTTTTTGAATTCAGGAGGTAAAAATTTTGAAATTATTCCCTGTCTTAATGATAACAGCGATCATATCAATTTATTAAAAACTTTAGTTACGAGATATATAGTAAAAAAATGAGTTTATATTTAACATTTAAATCTTTGCATTTAATTGCAGTAATTTCTTGGATGGCAGGATTATTATATCTTCCAAGAATTTTTGTTTATCACGTAGAAAATAGTAAAAAAAAAGAGGTAGTAGAAATTTTTCAAATAATGGAAAAAAGATTATATTTTTACATAATGAGACCGGCCATGATACTTACATGGATATTTGGTATTTTATTAATTTATTTAAATGGGATAGAAGTTTTCTCTCAATTTTGGATGCAGCTAAAAATAGTATTGGTAATTTTTTTGTCGATTTATCATGAGTATCTTGGAAAGTGCCTTTATTCTCTAAAAAATGATACAAACACTAGATCGGCTAAATATTTTAGAATAATAAATGAAATACCGACCATAATTTTAATTTTAGTTGTATTTATTGTAGTTTTTAAGCCAATCTAGGGTTGAAATTTTAAAATCTATATATATATTTATCTCATCTAATATTAAAATCCTAAAACATGAATATACAAGAACTAAAAAAACAAAGCTCAGAGCATTTGATTTCAGAAGCTGAAAAATTAGGCATTGAGAACGCAAGCACTTTAAGAAAGCAAGAAATACTATTTGCTATACTAAAAAAATTTGCTGAGAAAGGTGAGGAAATTACTGGGGGTGGAGTTTTACAATTACTTCAAGATGGATTTGGTTTCTTACGAGCAATGGAGTCAAACTATCTACCGGGTCCAGATGATATTTATATTAGCCCAAGCCAAATAAGAAGATTTGGGTTAAGAACTGGAGATACAGTTGAAGGACCTGTGAGAGCCCCGAAAGAAGGTGAAAGATATTTTGCTTTGTTACAAGTTAGTAAAATAAATTTTGAGGATCCTGAAAAATCTAAACACAAAATTGCATTTGACAATTTGACCCCACTGTATCCAGATAGTCAACTTAAGATGGAAGTTGAGAGTAACAAAGTTGAGAAAAAAACTGACCTTACACCTAGGTTAATTGATTTAGTTAGTCCAATTGGAAAAGGGCAAAGATCGCTTATAATATCACCGCCTAAAGCTGGAAAAACAATGATACTTCAAAGTATTGCAAATTCAATTACAGCAAATCATCCCGAATGTTATTTGATGGTATTGCTTATCGATGAAAGACCAGAGGAAGTTACAGATATGCAGAGAACAGTTAAAGGAGAAGTAATTAGTTCTACTTTTGATGAGCCTGCACAAAGACACGTAGCGGTAGCAGAAATGGTTATCGAAAAAGCAAAAAGATTAACTGAGCATAAAAAAGATGTAGTTATTTTACTAGACTCTATTACTAGATTAGGAAGAGCCTATAATGCTGTGGTGCCAAGTTCAGGCAAAGTCCTTACCGGAGGTGTAGATGCTAACGCTTTACAAAGACCAAAAAGATTTTTTGGTGCTGCAAGAAACATAGAAGAGGGAGGTTCTTTAACAATAATTTCGACAGCTTTAATTGACACAGGTAGTAGAATGGATGAAGTTATATTTGAAGAATTTAAAGGAACTGGAAACAGTGAGTTAATTCTTGATAGAAAAATATCAGAAAAAAGAATTTATCCAGCAATAGACATAACTAAATCTGGAACTAGAAGAGAAGAGCTTATTTTTGATAAAAATGATTTAGGGAAAATGAATGTTCTTAGAAGGATAATCGCTCCAATGGGAAGTATGGATGCGATAGATTTTATAAACTCTAAGCTAAAGAATACTAAAAATAATGCAGAATTTTTCACATCTATGAATAAACCCGCATAAGGGCTAGTAAAACAATCAATAAATACTTAAATACATATAAGCAATAAATATTAATTTATAATTTTTATGGATTTAAATAAAAAAATTGATGATTTAATTTATAAACTTAATTCTAAAAAGTTTTTTGAAGTTATTAAATATGGAAATGAGCTAATTAAAAAATATCCAAATTTATTTATTTTTTATAATATTGTTGGATTAGCTTATCAAAATATAAAAAATTTTGAAGAGTCTGAAATTTTTTTTTCAAAGGCTATTAAAATAGATTCTAAAGAAGTATCACCAAAAAATAATCTTGCCAATACTTATTTGGCTTTAGGCAAATTAAATGAGTCAGAAAAATTATTCAAAAGTATTATAGATCAACATGGCAGGATTTCTGTAGTATTAGCAAATTTTGCAAGATTAAAAAGAAAGTTAAATGATTTTGATAAAGCTGTAGAATTATTAGAGGAAGTTATTAATAAAGATAAAAACAACCTAGCTTACTTGGAAGATTTGGCAAATTGTTATCAAAGCCAAGGAAATTTTGAAAAAACCAAAAAAATTTGTATTGATATTTTAGATAAAAATCCAAAAAATATTTCTGCACATCTAATCTTGAGTAAGCAAACTGATTACAGTAAAGAAGAAATCAATTTAGAAGCAATGATCGAAGTTGAAAAAAACTTAAGTTTTGAAGATATTAATAAAAACAAAATTTGTTTTGCCATAGGTAAAGCTTATGAAGACAAGCAAAATATAGATGAGTCTTTTAAGTATATTGAAAAAGGTAACAATTTGCAGGCAAAAAAAATTAATTATCAAATAGATAAAGAAGAACTAATTTTTAAAAATATAAAGAATTTATTTTCGAAAATTAAAACAAATTTAAAGAAAAAATTTAATAATAAAAAAATTATATTTATTTGTGGTTTACCAAGGTCCGGAACTACTTTGGTTGAACAAATTTTATCTTCACATAGCAAAGTAAACGGAGCTGGTGAATTAACTTATCTTAAAAAATCAATAGAAAATTTATTTATTAAAGAGGATAAATTAGATGAAAATATAATAAACAATGAAATTAACTCTAACGAAAATTTATTAAATGACATGTATCATAGATATTTAGAAATACATAAATTTGGAAAAAATATTGTAACAGATAAAGCTCCTCAAAATTTCATGTGGGTTGGTTTTATTAAGCTTTTTTTCCCAAACGCTAAAGTAGTTCATTGTTTTAGAAATTCTGATGATAACTTTTTATCTTTATATAAAAATAATTTTGCCTCCAACCAGCATATGGGCTGGTCCTTTACTGGCGATAACATAGTAAAATTTTATAATTTGTATTCAGATCTTATGAAATTTTGGAAATTAAAATATAAAGATTTTTTTTATGAAATAAATTACGATAAGTTAGTGGTTGATAAAGATGCTGAAATAAAAAATCTATTAAGTTACTGTGAACTTGAATTGGAAGAAAATTGTTTTAGTCATGATAAAAATAAAACTCCAATCACTACTGTAAGTTTGGTTCAAGCCAGAAAGCCTATATACAAAAGTTCTTTAAACTCATCTAAAATTTATTCTAAATATTTGGATAAATATTTTAAACTATTAAAAAAATATAATTAATTATTATTAAATTTTATCTTTGAAAACTTTGTAATAAGCATTTTCAAGATTTTCTGTATAAAGTTTTGAGTTAAATAGAGGTTTAGTTTTAATATTTTCAATTATTTTTTCTTTTATTTTATTTAGTTTATTTTTATCATTACTTAAATTTAATATTAAACTTTTGTATTCCTCATCACAATTTGTAATTAATTCATTTAAACTTATTGCACTTAAAATACTAGATGAAACTCTACTACTAAATGAATTACCTATTTTTGTTACTACGGGCAGGCCAGTCCACAGTGCATCACTTGTTGTTGTATGCCCTGTATAAGGGTAGGTATCTAAGAATAAATCTGCCAAACGATGTCTTGCTAAATGATTAGAATGATCTGTTGGATCAGCAAATACCACCCTACTACTATTTATACCTAATTTTGAAAATTCATTTTTTAAATTTTTTTTAGTTATTTCGTTATCAGCAAACAACCAAATTATGCTATTGTCTTTTTGCTTTAAAATATCACTCCAAATATTAAGCATTTTAAAATTAATTTTGTATGATCTGTTAAAGTTACAAAAAATAAATTTATTTTCAGGTAAATTATATTCTTTTTTAGTAATTTTTTTTTCTGATATTATCTTTTTATCATCGTTTGGCTGATAACAGTTTGGTAAACTTATAATTTTTTCCGAAAAAAATTTTTTATTTTTTTCATTTATTAAGATATTATCCGCTATAATATAATCCATAATATTTGGTCCACAGGTTCCCGGGTAACCTAAATAATTTATCTGTATAGGGGCACATCCTTTTGCAAAAATTTTATACCTATTGTTATTTACAAAGCCCATAAGATCAATTGCTATGTCAATTTCCAATTCTTTCGACAATTTTGAAATTTCTTGATCATTTTTTTTATATACATCTATAAAATTATCACATGAGTTATTTATCCTTTTTTGCCATATATCTTTCTCGTTCAATGGACAAAAGCTAAAAGCATAAATTTCAAAATTTTCTTTGTCATGTAATTCAAAAACTCTTGAAATTAAATGGGCTGTTGCATGATTTCTAAAATCTGCAGAATAATAACCTAGTCGAATTTTTTTCTTTTTATTTTTTAAGGCTGGTCTAGGAAATACTTTAATATGTCTATTAAAAGCTTCGGCAGCTTTTAATTCTAATTCTGGAGAGTCTTCAAAATGTTGGATAAAAATTGGAAATTCTGTTTTCTGCTCAGTCTTAGTAAAATTAACTAATTCTTTCTGATAATTTTCAATATTATTCCAATCGCAAAGAACTGATTTTAAAATAATTAATGAGTTTAGAAAGTCACTATTTTTTTTAAGTGAATATGCTTTTTCAAGATCTGATAAAGCCTGCTTATATAACTTAAATTGCCAAGCTATTTGGCCTCTTAAAAAATAGGCTTTTGGAAATTTTGCCTTTAATTCTATAGCTTTATTTAAAGAGGCAATGGCAGCTTTTTTTTGACCTAAGTGATTTAATACAACTGCTTTATTATAATGCATTCTGGTCATATTTGGCTCCTGATTAGTTATTATTTCATAGTCAACTAATGCAAGCTCGTACTTTTGATATTTTAAATATAGATCAGTTCTGTTTACTAAAGCTAAAAAGTAATTATTATTTATTTGTAATGCTTTATTGTAGTTATCTAGACTTTTTTCATAATTATCATTAAAGTTATAATAGTTAGCAATATTAAAATATACCTCCGCATAATCTTTTTTTATTTTTATTGCTTTGCCCCAATTTTCTAGAGCTTTCTGATCTTCGCCTAAATTTTCATGAATGATAGCTTTTAAATTATATAATTCAGCTTTTTTTTTATTTAAATTAATTGCTAATTCTAAATTTTTAAGTGCTTCGTCAGATTTATTTAATCTTTGTAGAATCATAGCATTTTTAAAAAAGTTTTCATAATTTTTATCATCTAACTGAGATGCAAGATTTGAATATTTTAGTGCTTCTTGAAAATTTTCTTTTTTTATATTTATTAAAGTAATTAGATTTATGGCTTCTAAATTTTGTTTATTATTATTAAGAACTGTTTCACAAATTTTTTTTGCTGCTTCTAAATCATTGTTATCATAAAAATATTTTGCTGATGCTAAATTTTTATTTATTGCCATTTCAAATCGTTAAATTAATTTTAACTTAAAGTATATTTATTAAAAAAACAGGTTATACTTATTTAATGACAATTTATGCTTTATCAACTGGACCTGGTATTTCTGGTATGGCTGTCATTCGTGTTTCAGGAGAAAAGGCTAATAAGGTAATTACTAAGCTAACTAAAGGGAAATTACCTAGCCCAAGAGTTGCTACATTAAGAAAAATCAATAAAATCGATACTAATGAGCTTATAGATCAGGGTATAATAATATGGTTTCCTGCCCCACACAGTTACACAGGTGAAGATATGGCTGAAATTCATGTCCACGGAAGTGTTGCCGTTATTAGAGCAATACAGGCTTCTATTTCTCAAATTGAAGATTGTAGATTAGCTGAGCCAGGAGAGTTTACTAAAATCGCTTTTCAAAATAATAAAATAAATTTACTTCAAGCAGAAAGTATTGGGGACTTAATATCTTCAGAAACTGAAATTCAAAGAAATCAGGCTATCAAAATGATATCAGGAATTAATTCTGCTAAATTTAATTCCTGGAGAAATAGTTTGCTAAAAGTTTTATCACACGTTGAGGCCAAAATAGATTTTCCAGAAGAAGAAATTGATGATGAAGTCTTAAAAAATGTAAAAAATGTATGTGAAAAAGTACAACTGGAAATTAAAAAAACTTTAGATGACCATAAAGTTGGTGAGAGAATTAGAGAAGGTTTTAAAATAGCAATTGTGGGCCCAACGAATGCGGGTAAATCAAGTTTATTAAATTATCTTTCAAAAAGAGAGGTGGCAATTGTTTCTGAAACAGCAGGTACGACTAGAGATGTCATAGAAACACATTTAAATTTAGATGGATTACCCGTGATACTATCTGATACGGCAGGAATAAGAGATTCAAAAAATGAAATAGAAAATAAAGGTATTAAATTAGCAATAAAAAAAGCTGAAGATGCAGATTTAAATATAGTAGTTATAGAGCCAAAAAGTGTCTATTTTACTGCCTTTTTGAAAGATTTAATTTCGGATAAGTCCATACTTGTTATAAATAAGTCTGATCTTGGAATAGATAATATAGTGCATGAATTTAAGAAATATAACCCGGTTTTCATATCGATTAAAAATGAAAAAAATATTGAAAATTTAATATCTAAAATCAAAGATAAGTTAAAAAATAAATTTGTTAACGCTGATGATATTTTAATTACAAGAGAAAGACATAGACAAAATTTAGAACAGTGTGTTGTACACCTAGAAAATTTTAAAAGTAAAACTAGGCTAGATGATTTTGACAAAGCAGCCGAGGATCTTAGGTTGGCCACAAGGCATTTAGGAATGATAGTTGGAAAGGTTGATGTGGAAGAAATTCTAGGATCAATTTTTAATGATTTTTGTATAGGTAAATAATCCTTGATATTCCTTAATTTTGTAAGTTTTTTAACTGTTTTCTTGTAAAATTCTAGATCAATAATAAATTATAATTATGAAAAATGATATGTCGTTTGATGTAGTAGTTATAGGTGGCGGGCACGCTGGGTGCGAAGCAGCTGCTGCATCTGCTAGATTAGGAGTGAACACTGCCCTTTTTACCCATCGGTTTGATACTATTGGAGAGATGTCTTGTAACCCTGCAATTGGAGGTTTGGGCAAAGGTCATTTAGTCAGAGAAATAGATGCGCTAGATGGTGTTATGGGTGAAGTAGCCGATAAGTCTGGTATTCAGTTTAGATTATTAAATAGAAGTAGAGGGCCAGCAGTCAGAGGACCTAGAACTCAAAGTGATAGATCGTTGTATAAAAAATATATGCAACAAAAACTTGTAAACTACTGTAATTTAAGCATAATTTCAGATCCTGTAATTAAGTTTAAATTTAATAATAATGATATAAAGGGATTTATTACACAGTCTGGCAAAGAAATAAGATCATCTAAGATAATTCTAACAACTGGAACATTTTTAAATGGATTGATACATATTGGTGAGCAACAGACACCAGCAGGTCGATTTAACGAGAAGCCCTCAACAGGACTAAGTGAGCAATTGGAGAAATTTAATTTTAAAATTGGCAGATTAAAAACTGGAACACCGCCTAGACTAGATGCTCGCACTATTAATTTTGAAAATTTAGAGGAACAGCACGCAGATGATGAACCTTACTTTTTTTCATTCTTAACTAAAAAAAATCTTAATAAGCAAATTTCTTGTAGAATGACTTATACAAATGAAACAGTTCATAAGATCATTTCTAAAAATATTAAACGAAGTGCTATGTACTCAGGCAGCATCAAAGGAGTTGGTCCTAGATATTGTCCATCAATAGAAGACAAGATAAAAAAATTTGCTGACAAGCAAAGGCATCAAATATTTTTAGAGCCAGAGGGTCTAAATGATTTTACAATTTATCCAAATGGAATTTCGACATCATTACCTACTGAAGTTCAACAAGAAATATTCAGTAAAATCAATGGTTTAGAAAACGTAAAAATTATAAGGCCAGGATATGCTATTGAATACGATTTTATTGATCCTAGAGAACTTTTTTTAACTCTTGAGACTAAAAAGATAAGAAATCTATATCTAGCTGGTCAAATAAATGGGACTACAGGTTACGAGGAAGCGGCTGCACAAGGTTTGATTGCAGGAGCTAATGCTGCTCTTTCATATAAAAAATGTGAGCCATTTATATTGGATAGATCAGAGGCCTATATTGGAGTCATGATTGATGACTTAGTTACGAAAGGTGTTGCTGAACCATATAGAATGTTTACATCTAGAGCAGAATATAGACTTTCTCTTAGATCAGATAATGCAGATCTAAGATTAACTCAAAGGGGTATAGATTTAGGTCTAGTCATGGAAAATAGGAAAAAATTATATCAAGATAAGCATGTAAATCTAAATAAAATTCAACATAAAATGGACAAATTAATGATTACTCCTTCAAAAGTAGCAAAATACGGAGTAAATATTGCAAAAGATGGCATAAGTCGTTCAGCAACTCAAATATTAGCTCAAAAATCAGTAAATATGAGTAAAATTAGAGAAATATGGCCAGAAATTAATTTTATATCACATGATATAGATGAACAGATAGAAATAAACTCACATTATAAGGGTTATTTAAATAAGCAAAAAGCTGATATTCTAGCTTTCAAGAGAGACGAAAATTTGATTATTCCTGATAATTTAGATTACGATAGTTTTTCTGGCCTATCTAATGAAGTAAAGTCAAAATTTAAGCAAATTAAGCCTAAAACAGTCGGTCAAGCACTTAGAATAGACGGTATTACCCCTGCCGCAGCATATATTTTGTTGTCTCATGTTAAAAGAAGGTCTATTAAGCATATAGCTTGATTGATTCGAACATTATAAAAAATAATAATTTATTTTCATTAGAAGTTTCACGTGAAACATCCAATGATCTTTTGGAGTACAGTTCTTGTATATTATCAAAGAATAAAGAGATAAATTTAATAAGTTATAGCTCAGAAAAGATTATAAAAACAAGGCATATTGAAGATAGTGCGCAAAGCATTGATTTTATTGATAATAATAACATTAAAATATGCACAGATCTTGGCTCAGGGGCAGGTTTTCCAGGAATAGTATTATCAATTTTAATGAAACATAAAAATCCTTTATTTAAGGTTATCTTTTATGAAAAGAGCTTTCATAAAAGTAATTTTTTAAGGGAAATGTCTAAAAAATTTAAATTAAACACTGAAGTTAATCAAAAAAATATTTTTAAAGAAAAAAATTTAGAAACAGACGTAATTATATCCAGAGCATTTAAACCATTACCAACGATATTGGAAATAGCATCAAGTAATTTTAGAAATTATAAATACATAGTCTTGTATTTAGGAAAGAGTTGGAAAAAAATACTTAATGATGCTTTAAAAAGTTGGACATTTGATTATGAACAAAAAAAAAGTTTGACCAATCAAGACTCGCTAATAGTTAAAATTTCTAACATACAAAAAAAAAATGGATAAAAAAATTATATCAGTAATAAATCAAAAAGGAGGGGTGGGGAAGACAACAACAGTAATAAACTTAGCAGCAGGATTATCAATGAAAGGTAAAAAAATTTTAGTAATTGATCTTGACCCTCAGGGAAATGCAACAACTGGACTTGGTTTGTCAAACACCGAAAGTTCGGAGCAAACTATATATTCTGTCCTCAATGGAAACAAAAAAATTTCTGAAGTGGTGAAAAAAACAAAGTTTGAGAATCTAGATTTAATTACATCAAATGTTGACCTATCAGGTTTAGAGGTAGAAACGGCAGGGGATAGCAGAAGAGCCTTTATGTTGAAAGATGAATTAGCCGCATATTTAAATGATTCTAGAGCTTCATATGATTATGTTCTGATAGACTGTCCACCATCATTGAGTTTATTAACAATAATGGCACTCGTTTCTTCTAATTCGCTTGTAGTCCCACTTCAAACAGAATTTTTTGCTTTAGAAGGCTTAACTCAACTGATGAAAACTATAGACCGCATAAAAAACAATCTAAATCCAGAATTAAAAATTAAAGGAATACTTCTTACGATGTATGACAAGAGGAACAAACTTTCTAGCGAAGTTGAAAACGATGCTAGGGAATATTTTAAGGAAAAAGTGTATAGAACGGTCGTTCCGAGAAATGTAAGATTGTCAGAAGCTCCATCGCATGGTGTACCGGTTTTATTGTATGATAAAAACTGCCCTGGTAGTAAATCATACTTTAATTTTACTGAGGAGTTTTTAGATCAAGATAAATACTTGGAGACTGCTGCATGATAAATCCTTTTAAGCAAAAAAGAGGTTTGGGAAGAGGTTTATCATCATTAATAGGAGACTCATCTTCAAATAAAATAAAAAATAAAATATCAGTAAGCTCAATAACAAGAAATAAATATCAACCTAGAAAAAATTTTAATAAAGAAAGTTTAGAAGATCTTACAAATTCAATTAAAGAACGTGGAATAATCCAGCCAATTATAGTTAGAAAATCTAAAACCAGTGAAAATAAATTTGAAATTGTTGCAGGAGAAAGAAGATGGATTGCTGCTCAAAACGCAGGTTTGCATGAGGTTCCGGTAGTAGAGGTCGATGTTGATGATTTGAAATCCCTTGAATTCGCAATCGTAGAAAATGTTCAAAGACACGATTTAAATCCAGTAGAAGAAGCTCAAGGGTATCAAAGATTAATAGACGAATTTAATTATGATCAAGAAAAAGTTGCAAAGTTTATTGGAAAAAATAGAACGCACATCACTAATTGTTTAAGGATATTATCCCTACCCAAAGAGGTAATTAATTTAATAGAAGAAGGACAACTTTCTCAAGGGCATGCAAAAGTTCTTGTCGGTTTAGATAACTCCCTTTTCCTTGCTAAGAAAATTATTGATAAAAAGCTCTCGGTAAGACAAACAGAAAATTTGATTAGAGTGATTAAAAATCCAAAAAGATTTAAATCAATATCTAAAGACTCAAATATTAAATATTTGGAAAACACTTTGAAAGAAAAATTGGGAATAAATGTATTTATTATTAATAAAAAAAATAATAGAGGTTCAATCAGTTTTGAATATAAAGATTTAGAACAATTAAATAAGATAATAGAGGTTATTAAGTCTAATTATTAGTTTTATTTGATATATCAAATATAAAATCAGAGACGATATTAAAAGTATTCATTGTGTTATTTTTGACTAAATATTCGATGTCATTAATTTTATAGATTAAATTTTCAATATCATACGCATTCCAATTCATTAATTGCGTTTTAACAATTTCTTTGTCTTTCCAGAAAATAGGTGGTTTATATGTTGAAATTGCCCTATCAACATTGTTATCAATTTTTAACTCTTTCTTTATTTTTAAAATTCTTTTTGACTTATTAAGCATTGTTCTTAAAATTAAAATACAGTCATCGTTTGAAAAGTTATTTTGATTTATAATGGTACTTATTCTTTTCTGGTTTTTTGCTAAACAATTATCAATTAATTCGTTTACGCTGTAATTTTCTGCAAGATTAGTAATTTTGAAAACTTCTTCAAAAGAAACTTTTCCATTTTTATAGGCAAAATTATATATTTTATTCATTTCGTTATTTAAATTAGATCTATCTCCCCGACATCTTTCTACTAAAAAATTAATTACCTCCTGAGATATAGAAATTTTTTTTTCTTTAAAGTAATTAGTTGCTAAAAATGATAAAGTATTATTTTGATCAGAATAGAAGGGAACACAAACAGTTTTTTTTTCTTTTTCAAAAAAATTTCTAAGCTTAGATCTTTTATCCAATATTGATGCTATAAATACCATTTTAACATCTTTAATGTTTGAGGATATAAAATCTTCCACTAATTTAATTATTTTGTCTGAAGCATTGGAAATTATATATAGTTTTTTATCTTCAAAAAATGATCTATTTAAGATACTTGTTATAAAATTATTATAATCACTCAAAACTTCGTTTTCTTCGTACTTAAATATATTATCTTTAAAATCTATAGACAAAGTGTCATTAATGAATTGGTTTTTAAATCCTCTATTTTCACCATATAATAGGTATAAATTACATTTAGTTGCTTTAAACTTTTGCAACTCGTTGTTCTTGATAATCATTTTAGTTTAGAGAGCTTAAATATATAGAAATATTTCTTGATATTGTGTTAGCTAAATTTTTTCTTATATTATTTTCATAAAGACCTAAGTCAAATTTGCTAGACATTGTATTGTAATTTTTTTTTTCCAAAAAGTTTTTTTTAGAAACTTTATTATTTATATCACTTACTTCAATATTTGTTTTTATCTCAATTCTATATGTCTTGGGATCTCCTTTAGTATCTTTAGAAGTTACATTTCGTATTTCAACACTATTAATTTTTAAGTAATACTTTTTTTCTTTATCTGGATTATTTCTATAATTATTTAAATTTATTAATATTTTTTCATTTATGTTTTTATCCCCGACTTGAGTTATATCTTCTATTGAAAAATTAATAGAGTTATCATTTAATACAGAATTGAAACCACATCCAACTAAGAATATAAACAAAAAGAAAGTTGTAAATTTAAAATTTTTCATCATTCTGTTAAAATATTAATTAATCTATTTTTAACAAAAAAAGTCTTTTTAATCTTTTTATTTTGTAAAGCTTTTTTCATTATTTCGTTATCTTTAGTTTTACTTAAAAATTCTTTTTCATTCAAATCAGTATTTTCTATTATTAAACCTCTTTTTTTACCATCTACTTGTATAACATATTCTATCATTTGCTTTTGTAATAGAGATTTATCAACCTCTGGCCATTTTTGTAAATTATCAAAATTTAACTCTTCAAGACATTCTGAGGCAAAGTGAGGAATAATTGGGGATATAACACTTAAAAAATTAACGTAGTTTGCTAAAAGAATTTTATTTTTGATAGGTTTATCTATCTCTTTAGATAAAAAATTATAAATTTCATAAATATTTGCGATAATAACGTTATAGTTGAATCTATCTAGGTTGTTATTAATTTTATTCACAAATTCATTTATTTTATTTGGAATTTCACTTTTGGTTGATTCACTATTTTCATCTAATTTAGATTTTATTTTGTTATGTAAATTCCAAAGTTTTTGAATAAACTTGTATGATGCGACCATTCCTTGTTCAGACCATTGCACATCTTTTTCTGGTGGACTATCAGATAAAATAAATAGTCTAACTGCGTCTGCTCCATAATTTAAGATTATTTGTTCTGGATCAATGGTATTTTTTTTTGACTTTGACATTGACTCTGATGGTCCCACAATAACTTTATTTTTATTTCCAGATTTTAAGTAAAAATTTTTTCCATCATTACTTTCTACTTCCTCAGGGCTTAACCAATTATTATTTTCATCTTTATAAGTTTCGTGACAAACCATACCCTGTGTAAATAAACTTTGAAATGGCTCATTAATATTTAATTCGCTATTCTTAAAACTAATAGCTCTCATAAAAAATCTCGAATATAAAAGATGTAAAATTGCATGTTCTACTCCACCTATATATTGATCGACTGGCATCCAATAATTAATCTCATCTTTAGTAAACCCATATTTGTCTTCGTTTGGAGAACAAAATCTTAAATAATACCAGGATGAGCAAACAAATGTATCCAAGGTGTCGGTTTCTCTGACAAGTTTTTTTCCATCAATTATTATATTTTTCCAATCTTTTTGAGCATCTAAGGGGTTTCCTTTTACATTAAGATCAATATTTTCAGGTAATCTTACCGGTAACATTGATTTAGGAATCGGAATACTATTTCCATCTTGATCATAAGCTATTGGTATTGGACAGCCCCAATATCTTTGTCTTGATACTCCCCAGTCTTTTAATCTATAATTTATTTGTTTTTTTCCAAGTTTTTTTTTCTCTAAAATGTTAATTGTTTCTATTACGGAATTTTCTGGAGCTTCTAGACCATTTAAAAAATCAGAATTTATAATTACTCCTGGTCCTGGATATGCTTCTTTATCAACTTCAAAATTTTCTTTTTCGTTCTTTGGTCTTACAACGGTTTTAATTTCTAAGTTATATTTTTTTGCAAAATCAAAATCTCTCTGATCGTGAGCTGGGCAACCAAAAACTGCACCAAACCCATAATCCATTAATACAAAGTTTGCAAAGTAAACGGGAACTTTTTGTTTTGGATTTAGAGGATTTATGGCAGTTAAATCCGTCTTGAAACCTATTTTTTCTCCAACAGCAATTGCTTCCTCAGTCGTACCAGTTTTTGAACATTCATTTTTAAATGATTTGAAGTCATCTTTACCCTCATAAAATTTTGAAATTTCATGATCAACGGACAAGGCTATAAAAGATAATCCAAAAAGCGTATCCGGTCTTGTTGTAAAACATTTAATCTTTTCTACAGGTAAATTACCTTCAATTTTAAAGTCAATTTCACTACCAAATGATTTTCCTATCCAATTTTTTTGCATAGTTTTAACTCTACTCGGCCAGTCATTTAATGTTTCAATACCATCAAGTAAATCTTGCGAAAACTTAGAAATATTAAAGAACCATTGGTTTAATTTTTTTCTTTCTACAATTGCACCAGATCTCCAACCCCTTCCATCAATTACCTGCTCATTTGCAAGAACTGTCTCATCTACTGGATCCCAATTAACATAGTTTTCTTTTCTATACACAAGCCCTTTCTCATAAAGCTCTAAAAAAAATATTTGTTGATGTTTGTAATAATCTTCTGAGCATGTGGAAATTTCTCTATCCCAGTCAATTGATAAACCTAATTTTTTAAGTTGGGTTTTCATTGTATCTATATTTTTATTTGTCCATTCTTTAGGATCTAATTTGTTTTCTCTAGCAGCGTTTTCTGCTGGCATGCCAAAGGCATCCCAACCCATAGGATGAAGAACATTATAACCTTTCATAGATTTATAACGTGCTAAAACATCCCCTATTGTATAATTTCTGACATGTCCCATATGAATTTTTCCCGAGGGATAAGGAAACATTTCAAGGCAATAAAATTTTTTTTTGGATTTATCTATTTTTGATTTAAATACTTTATTTTTTTGCCAAAATTTTTGCCACTTATCTTCGACAATTTTAAAATTGTATCTCTCCATATTTGAAAATTTGACTTTAGGTTTTATTAATTAATTTTTATTCTTGTTCTTTTTACGTCTTTCTTTTTTCGTAGGAATTTTAACTTCTGGAACTTTTCGGTTTTTCTTTTGTATTGCCTTAATTTCTGTATCGTATATCGCGGCCTTTTGTAAAATTTTCTTTTTTAGTTCTGCAATTAATACTCCTTTATTTTCAGATATTGAACAACTATCAAAAGACAGACATTTTTTTTGAAATACTTTTATATCTAAAGCATCCACTCTTACTTCATTATCTAGAAATCTTACTGATATTTTGACTGATTCTTTTTGTGTATTATTCTCGCTATACCAATCAGTAATAATTAGGCCGCCACTATAATTCGCTGTTGCTAAAGGCATGAAGTCTAAAGTATCTAGTGTAGCTCGCCATAAAGCATTTGATGTTGCAAATTCAAATGATCCACCACCTTCTTTTTTATTTAAATCCATTATTCTAAATCCTCTGCCTTCCTCTAAATTTTTTTGAACTCTTGCTTCTGGCTCTGCTGGAAATTCCCTGGCGTCTGCAGGATCCCAAAACTTTCCTCTGCTTGAGCATGAATTTAAGATGATTAATAAAGATGCTAAAATAGATATGATTATAAATTTGTAAGAATTCAGTTTTTTCATTTAAAAGACACTTTCATATAGCATTATAAATATTAACAGTCAGCAATTGTTGAATTTAGTCTAATCACTGAAAAAAGCCAATATTTTCAAGTAAAATTATGATGTATTTTTGCAACACTTTAATAAAAAATTATAAATAATCAATATTATTAAAGGAAGAAATTCCAAATTTTGTTAGAAAAGCAACGTTTATAATTAATTATAACAAATAAGGAGAAAATTATGGACAATAAAATGAAAAAAGTAGGGCTAACTGCACTTGCAGGTTCATTAGCTGCTACTACTGGTTACGCTGCAGACATGAGTGTATCTGGATCATGGTCAGTTAGCTATGATACTAATGATACATCAGTTGTTACAGGTAACCCTTTAACATTAGGTGATAGTATCACGTTCTCTGCATCAGGTGAAACTGATCAAGGTTGGACTGTTGGTATGTCATATGAGTTAGACTACGGTGGAGTATTGGATGATCTTAAAGCTACTCTAGATATGGGCGATGCTGGTAAATTCACTTTTGGTGAAAGTGCTGGTGGATCTGGTAT
>CEUZ01028866.1_pt1 | contig 25031 bp, 29 predicted proteins | sample 361511 | NCBI WGS metagenome assembly CEUZ01 (sample SAMEA2622822, study PRJEB7988) | marine metagenome | biome: marine biome (ENVO:00000447); feature: surface water layer (ENVO:00002042); material: "saline water (ENVO:00002010), including plankton (ENVO:xxxxxxxx)" | depth 5 m | reverse complement strand
TGCTGGTGGGTTTGGGCTTATGCTCTACCTTTTCCAGTTGCGCATAAACAATTGTTAAGATGGCCAATAGAAAAGTGGCCAAGTAGCGTAATTTCATATTTACCTCCTTCAAATTACCATTAGATGATATGCATTACGGAGTGAATTGGTCAAGGAATTAAAAATAATCTATAATGGTGAATACCAAAGCCGTAATCCATGCTGCTGTGGCGAATAAAGCGAACATACTGCGTCCTACTTTGGTTTTTGGCATTGTTTTGGGGTATTGATCTGTTTTGAAAGATATCAATATATCGATCATGGGAATAGAGGCAATAATTAGAAAAAGTAAGCTGGTTTTCATAATGAAATATAGGATGCAATTTTCATCCTTTATATTCTCTTTTTCTTATAAATTTATGACCAGGTAAATACTTAATTAACACGTTGTTATCAACTAATAATTAGAAGGATTTTTAATGAAACCAGATTGGAAAGGTGTATATCCGGCCCTAACAACAAAATTTACGGATGAGGACCAATTAGATATTCCTACATTTCTAAACAATATTGAGTACCAGATTAAAGCAGGTATTCACGGATGTGTGATTGGTGGCAGTCTTGGTGAAGCAAGTACCTTGACTCAAAATGAAAAAGTAGAACTATTAAAAGCTGGGGTGGATCATGTGAACAACCGTATTCCTGTGATTATGAATATCGCGGAACAATCCACAGCAGAAGCCGTTACGGCTGCCCAAAATGCGCAACAGAATGGCGCCAATGGGCTCATGATGCTGCCTCCCATGCGTTATCTATCTGATGACCGTGAAACGGTCGCCTTTTATGAAGCGGTGGCCACATCATGTGATTTGCCCATCATGACCTACAACAACCCTTACGATTACAAAATTGAAATTACGATTCCCATGTTTGAAGCATTGTTAAAATTGGATACCATCGAGGCAACGAAAGAATCCACACGGGATGTGACTAATGTAACCCGAATGCGGAATGCATTTGGTGATGATATAAAGATACTCTGTGGTGTGGATACACTGGCATTGGAGGAACTGGCTCTCGGTGCAGATGGCTGGGTAGCTGGACTCGTAGATGCTTTCCCCAGAGAGACCGTGGTAATCTATGAATTGGTGAAACAAAACCGGATTGCAGAAGCAACAGAAATTTATCGCTGGTTCATGCCCCTCCTTGAATTGGATATACATCCAAAGCTGGTTCAAAATATTAAACTGGCAGAAGTGGCCACCGGAATTGGTACAGAAAATGTCCGTCCGCCGCGCCTGCCATTGGTCGGTGAAGAACGGGTTAGTGTCCAAAATATTATTGATTCTGCATTGGCTTCCCGGCCAGTCATGCCGGCGATTTAGTACGTATTATGATTGAATTAAATTTAATTGGATTTTCCACCAGCGGTCGCGGTGATACTTTTACCACTGGAATGAACCCTGCAACGGGTGAAGCCCTGTCCGGTCAATTCCCCGGTGCCACCATAGATGAAGTGAATCAAGCAGTCACGTCCGCTCAGGATGCTGCAGTCGTTTATGGAAAAATGTCTGGTAAAGAAAAAGCTGAATTCCTCAACGCTATCGCAGAAGAGATTGAAAATCTTGGCGATACACTTGTGGAAAGATGCTGTGCCGAATCGGGGTTACCTGAAGCACGGATTATTGGTGAACGAGGCAGAACCACCGGTCAATTGAGAATGTTTGCAGATCTTATTTCTGAAGGGTCATGGCTTGAAGCCACCATTGATACCGCCCAAAAGGATCGTGCGCCCGTTCCCAAACCGGATTTACGGCGTATGTTGGTACCCATGGGTCCTGTAGTCGTTTTTGCTGCCAGTAATTTCCCGCTGGCTTTTTCAACGGCTGGTGGCGACACCGCATCGGCACTGGCGGGTGGTAACCCCGTTATTGTAAAGGCCCACGGTGCCCATCCTGGCACCAGTGCAATGATCGGTGAAGCAATTGTAAAAGCAGCAAAAAGAACGGGTATGCCCCATGGTGTATTTTCGTTGCTCCACGGTTCAGGAAAAATTGTGGGGCAAGGTCTTATTCAGCACCCTGGCATTAAGGCTGCAGGTTTCACTGGTTCTGAACAGGCCGGCAGAACCCTTTTTGATTTGGCCAACCAGCGCCCCGAACCCATTCCTTTTTTTGCAGAAATGGGGAGTGTCAATCCTGTATTGCTTTTGCCCAGTGCATTCAACTCAGAAACTGCAGACATGTTGGCAGGATCCATTACCATGGGCGTGGGGCAGTTTTGCACGAATCCTGGACTCATCATTAGTACAGCCGGATCGGGCCTCGACCACTTTGTTCAGATGCTTGGTGCTGCCTTGTCACAATTAGAATCAGGTGTGATGCTGACAGAACGGATTTGCAAGTCGTATCAAGATGGGGTTGAAGCCACTTTATCACAACAGGGAATTACCGTAGAAGCGCGATCCGAAAATGGTGATGGCCCAAATATGGGACAACCCACGTTGGCCTCTGTTTCAGGACAGACATTTTTAGCGGACCCTGAGTTAGCGACAGAAGTATTTGGACCATTTAGTATGGTGGTGAAGTGCAAAGATAATGCCGAATTGGAAGCAGCCATTGGATCACTTGGAGGACAGCTCACTGGTTCTGTGATTGGATCTAAAGATGAGCTAGAACAATATCACCCTGCCATCGAAACTATAGAAAGTAAAGTAGGACGCATCATTTATAATGGGGTGCCTACCGGAGTAGAAGTTTGTCCATCCATGCAGCATGGAGGACCTTACCCTGCTGCGTCTGATGCGCGATTTACTTCTGTGGGAACTGGAGCCATTAAACGATTCGTACGACCTATTGCATTTCAATCTTGGCCTCAGGAAAAATTACCTCGTGAATTACAAGACAGTAATCCTATGAATATCTGGCGGCTAGTAAATGGAAATTTGTCTAAGGATAGTTAATGGGTAGGTACGTTTTTGATTGTATTGATGCTCATACCTGCGGCAACCCAATTCGCTTGATCAAGTCCGGAGGACCCAAGCTCGAAGGGAAGACCATGCTGGATAAACGACAACACTTCATGGCAGAATATGATTGGATCCTCAGGGGACTCATGTTCGAACCAAGAGGCCACGATATTATGTCTGGTAGTTTTTTGTATGAACCCAGTAGTGACGAATTTGATATTGGTATTCTATTTATTGAGACCAGTGGCTGTTTGCCCATGTGCGGCCATGGCACGATTGGGACAGTTACGATGATGATTCAGGAGGGATTGGTCACCCCTAAAACAGAAGGGGTTGTGATTTTGGAGACACCCGCTGGTAGAGTAGATGCCCATTATGTCATGAAGGGGGATAAGGTCAGTTCAGTCAAGATTGTAAATGTGCCCTCATTCCTATATGCGCGAGATTTGGGAATTAAATCTTCCCATTTGGGACCCCTTAAGATTGATGTATCCTATGGTGGCAATTTCTATGCTATTGTAGATATGCAGGAGAATTTCAGCGGCATTGATAATTATACTGCAGGTGATCTGGGCACATTCAGCCGTGAGATCCGAATCAAACTGAACCAGGAGTATTCATTTGTTCACCCTGAAGATGATCGGATCAATAAATGCATTCATATTCTATGGTGTGGTGATACTAAGGCCCCCAATGCTACCGCTCGTAATGCAGTTTTTTATGGTGAAAAGGCTATCGACCGATCTCCTTGTGGTACCGGTACGTCTGCCCGTATGGCCCAATGGGTGGCAAAGAGGCAATTAGCACCGGAAGCACAATTTGTACACGAAAGTATTATCAGCAGCCAATTTATTGGTCGCATCGAATCAAAAACTAAAGTGGGTGAATTTGATGCCATTGTTCCAAGCATTGAAGGTTGGGCTAAAGTATACGGGTATAACCAGATCATCATTGATGAAGAAGATGACCCTTATGCCCATGGATTTCAGGTAATCTAAATGCCCCAATCTGATGTGATCATCATCGGTGGTGGTGCCATTGGTCTTTCATCCGCCTATTATTTAAACCGCGCTGGATTTAGTGTAACTATTCTGGATGACCAAACACCGGATCAAGTAGGGTCATGCTCTTGGGGGAATGCAGGCATGGTTTGTCCCAGTCACTTCGTGCCATTGGCGGCCCCCGGTGTGGTAAAGCAAGGTCTTAAATGGCTCATGGATCCGGAAAGTCCATTCTCAATCGAACTTTCTCTCTCATTTGAAATGATCCAGTGGCTCTGGCAATTTCGAAAAGCCGCTAACCCAAACCATGTGAAAAATAGTGCCAATACCCTAAGAGAGTTGGGTATGTTCAGCCGGTCATTATTTATAGAATTAGACCGAACTTTAAATTTTGGATTAACCCAAGATGGTATCCTCATGCTCTGCAGTGAAGAAGAGACTCTATCCCATGAATTATCTGTATCCAAAATGGCTAGAGATATGGGGATGGATGCGATTGATTTAGACTCTGAAGGTGTGGCGAAAACGGAAACAGGTATGGCCACCGATTTGGCTGGTGGTGTTTATTATCCACTTGATTGCCACGTGAATCCGGTCACTTTTTTGTCCGCCATGAAAAACCATTTAACAGAACAGGGTGTATCCATTCACCATGGGACGTATGTCACGGGTATTGATGGAGAAAAAAATAGAATCACCATGGTCCATACTGAAAATGAATCATGGACAGGAGATCATTTTGTATTGGCTGCAGGTGCTTTTTCATCTAAACTGATTCATTCACTGGGATTAAAGATGCCGCTCATGGCCGGGAAAGGGTACAGCGTTACCATGGATTTACGGACCCAAAAGCCGGCCATCCCAGCCATTTTGGTAGAGGCTAGAATTGCGTCCACACCCATGGGGTCGACCTGGCGATTCGGTGGCACCATGACCGTAACCCAGCGGTCGAGAAAAATAAACCAACGGAAATTGCATGCCATGCTTCGAGCCGTATCCAACTATTATCCGGAATATGAATATGATTGGACGACCTCACTCGAGCCATGGGTAGGGCTTCGACCCCTATCCGCTGACGGGATGCCCTATATTGGCCCATTTGAAAAATATCCCAATCTCATTGCTGCAACGGGCCACGCCATGGTGGGGGTTAGCCTGGCCACAGGGACAGGCCATTTAGTGACCGATATTGTTTCTAAGCGGAGACCACCTGCCATGGATTTATCTAATCTTAGACCGGATCGGTTTTGATGTATTTCATCTCCCTTTATTCGTATATTTAACTATGGTCAAGGTTTTTTATATATTATTCTTTTTACTTATGTCCGGTTTATTCGGACAATATCGATCTCCATCAAATTATCATCAACATCAGTGGGCTCTTCGTATCTACAAAGGGTATGCCACCTATCGACTGAGTAACCGAAGATTAAATCTCATGAATTATTTGAACGTGGGCTTTCAACTCAAAACATCCCATTTATTCCCCAGGGTGGGATATGATTTTGTCAGCTTGGGTTTTGCGGTTTTTCACCACTCAGGAATATATGAACAGGTTAAATTATTCAACAATACCAAAGGGGGCGGAAACTTTGTGACCCTGTTCACAGAATATAAATTCTAACCTCTATCTCATCTGTGTGTAAATTCGGTTCTTTAAAAATGCGAATCTTCATGCAGAATCAAATCAAACACTTTCTCATCCTCATTATTGTTTCAGGATTGACCTATAGTCAATCAACGGCCATTTATTTTAGTGCATTGAAGATAGGGGATGAAGTCCGTACTTCCGGGGAATATTGACAGAAACAAAATTATGGGTTGCATCCCATCGAATTGGATTTGGGAAAAAAGGACACAATATTCATCACCATTCATGGATATGGCTCCCGAGCCTATGAATGGGTTTATGATCTGAGGCAAATATCTCTGATCCAACGCCAGACTTATTATTTGCGAAACGATTGGGAGTAAATCCCAAGTACCATTACCTAAGTTATGGATTAATATATGAAAATAGAAAATTAGAAAGAGGAATCCAATGAATTACTCGCAACAATCTTATGACTTTGAAAATCTAAACCCATGGTTGACCTTTTTACGGGATGATTTGGATTTAAAAGGTGTCGCTATGGGGTTGGCGCGTATCCCTGAGGGGAAAGGATATACATTTATGCACCAGCATGAAGAACAAGAAGAAGTATATGTGGTCATTATGGGGAGAGGGATTATGTACGTGGATGGCGAAATTTTGAATATGTATCCCGGTGATATTATTAAAGTAGATCCAGAAGGCAAGCGGTGCATTAAAGCGGACGATGATACTGAATTGGTCTGCATGATTATTGGGGCAGTTCCTGCCAAAGGATATCCCAAAAAAGACGTATCAAAAACATTGATTGATGACGGTATTCCCGATTGGGAAAATTTGCCCCCTTGGTATGAAGGGAATGAAAAGATCGTTGAAATAAATAAAAAGATTAGGGCTCAACGGGGAGAAGGGAAATCCTAATGGCTCTAACTGTGACAGAACGATTAAAGTATAATCTTTATCTATGGTATTTTAGTCTGACTCAAGTCAGGCTTATCCATTACTGCCGCCCAAAAATTCATGATATAACTAAGGATGGGATGACCCTGTTGATGCCCTTGGATCGGCGAACACGAAACCATGTGGAATCCATGTATATCGGCGCCATGGTGGTGGGGGTAGATATGGTGGCGGGATTCACTGCCATGCTGAAAATTCGCAAATCTAAGCGGAATGTGATTTTAATCTTCAAGGATTTGAATGCTGAATTTTTTAAGCGTGCAGAAGGAGATGTCCATTATATATGCAAAGAAGGGCAGGCCATTGAAGCTGCAGTTGAAGAAACCCTTCGCACAGGGGAAAGGGTGAACTTGCCTGTGCCCGTCATAGCCACCGTGCCCGATAAATTTGGTGATGAGCCGGTGGCGAAGTTCAGTATAACACTGTCTATGAAAGAAAAATAGAAGTTTCTCCATGAAGTCACCTTCCGCCTATATCTTACTCATCGGTGCGGCCTTGCTGTGGAGCCTTGGGGGGCTTTTTATTAAATTGGTTGACCTCCACCCAGTGGCCATTACAGGGATTCGAAGTCTTGGTGCCGCCACTATTTTTCTCCTTTATATCAAAAAGCCGAAGTGGTATTGGCGGCCTTATTTTATTGGAGGGATTCTTGCCTATAGCGCTATGGTCATACTCTACGTGATTTCAATTCGATTGACTACGGCAGCCAATGCCATCTTTTTGGAATTTACTGCACCGGTTTGGGTAATCATTTTTGGCTATTTCATTTTAAAAGAAAAAGTGACAATCCTCGATGTAGGCATAATGGCCATTATTTTTATCGGTATGGGATTGTTTTTTATGGATGAACTTTCCTTCACTGGTTTCTGGGGTAATATCATGGCATTGGGCGCCGGTGTTTGTTTGGCCCTGGTGACTGTTATCTTGAGAAAGGAAAAAGAAGGTGCATATGAAATTGTCTTATTTGGAAATGGGATCACCGCATTAATCTGTCTACCCTTTATGGTAGATGGATGGCAAAGCCATCTTACTAATAATTGGATCATGATATTTTTCTTGGGAGTATTCCAATTGGGTATTCCATATCTCATGTATACCACTGCATTGAAGTATGTACCGGCCATAGATGCCATTTTAGTGGGCATGATTGAACCCATATTGAATCCGGTTTGGGTGTTCTTGTTTATCGGCGAAAGGATGGGAGACTGGGCTTTTGTCGGCGGCGTGCTGGTCTTAGGCGGATCTCTGGGGCGCAGTTATTTAAAATATAAGTACAGCCGTAATTAGATAATTTAACCAGCCGGAGACTGCCAAACCCATGCTCGATCATCAGATATTTGGGCATGACTGTGTCGTTTGGTTTATTTTTATTCCAACCCAGCATAACTAACTTTAATCAATGAATTAAGGAAGTCTAAAATAGGAAAACTCTATGACAGGTACGGTAAAAGAATATAATCAAATTAAAGGATTTGGATTTATTTCAGGGGATGATGGCGAAGATTATTTTGTCCATGTATATGGTCTAGGGCCAAAACTGAAGAAATTCGGATTAAGAGAAGGCCAGCGTGTGGCTTTTGATGTGGACTTCGATACGAAGGGGGATAAAGCGATAAATGTTCGCCCCGGTTGATTTATTTTAGACAAGTAATCTGCTGGTTCAATAATGACCCCATCACTTCTAATTGTAGAATATAAGTTACAGTGCACTAACCCTTTAAATTTTGAAAAAAGATCATCTATTGATGCGAAATTGCAGAAAAAAAGTGATTTGGGTTTGAAATATATTCTTGAACCAATGGTATAGACTTCAATGATATTTTATGGGGCGCGTTATAAATTTCTAAATGGACGTCATGTCCCCGCCCATCTAAAAATGTTTTCGCCTCTTCACTATGGGTATGGGGAATAACAGAATCCTGATCGCCATGGAGGAGAAGCACCGGTGTGTCGGTGCTTTGTGGTGTGGCTTCTGATTCCAACACATCCAAGGATTTAATAAACCCTGCAATGGGAATAATACCACCGATCGTATAAGGAAGTCGCAGGGCATACTCCATGGCCAGGCTGGCACCCTGCGAAAATCCAATTAAGAAAATATTTTCTCTGGCGAATCCTTCTTTTTGGATATCATCCATTAATTGATGTAGACCAATCCAGGTCTTTTCCAAATTCCATCCTTTTTCATCATCGCCACTAAACCATGTATATCCTTTACCTAAATCCGATCGATAAGGGGCCCGAGGGAAATACCATTTCGCATGTTCAACCTTCATCATCTTGGCCACAGGTTCAAATACATGTTCATTTCCCGTCCACCCATGGAGGCCAACGACAGCCTTTTTTGGCCGATCACTGGTGGTATAAATTCGTGTGACTAAATTAGAACTCACAGCAGCATGCATCTAAAACTGTGACGGATTGGAGAGAGAGTTCTTCATTGTATATATAGGCTTGAATGCAGGTGTCTACAGTAACGCCGGATATCTGCGCCAACCCCTCATATTTACTTAAATCGTTTTCAGATACTTTTATGACAATCATTCCGCCGAAAACATCTCCGCAATTATTGCATTTTGAATCCTTGTCGCAGGATAAGGACATGATGCCGATTAATGTAATAAATAGAATTCGTTTCAATTTATTCTCCAAAATTGGATTCTGCAGTCAATATCCACTTGGCATTGCCAGGGGTACGGCTTGGTTCAAGGCGATACAGTTCGCCGGTGGCGGTATCCAGCATATAATGCCAGTGGGTCCGCTCGATTTGAAAAGACTGAAGTTGGAATCGGCCGGCGGCTTTATCCTTCCCCAATTGATCCTGTACATAGGTGTCTAACTCTGTCATGATGGTGGCTAAACTATCATCCTGGGCTTGGGTTGTGCCCATGAAGGTAAAGAGCATGGCTGTGAGCAACGTACCTGTGATTAATCCGGTTATATATCGTTTCATCTTGTTCTCCATGGTTAAGATCCGATTGTTCGGTCGGCCTCGTAATCGGCCATCCGCTGGACGAAATCGTCCTCGTCCTCTGCCTGAAGCAATGGACTGATTGCAATATTATCTTTTAGTGTAATGGTCATTTTGGGTCCATAATCATGACCGGGATAAATGATGGTTTGATCCGGGAGTTCCATAATGGTATCATAAACAGATCGGTATAAAGTGCGCGTGTCGCTGCCCCTGCTTATAGTGCGGCCCGTACGGCCCACAAATAGTGTATCCCCTGTAAACAGAATATCATCCAATAGATAACAGACTGAATCTGGGTAATGGCCTGGCGTATAATAGACTTCCAAACTCAATTGACCCACTGTAACAATGTCTCCTTGCTTCACGGGCTTGATATAATGACATTTTACCTTATCCTCCGATTCTTTATAGACCATAGAAACTAGGTTGGGGAATGCATCCACATATTCATCTATATAGGCGATATGATCTCCATGGGTATGGGTAATGAATAGGGCGATTAATCCCCGACGATTAACAAAGGGTTTTAATTGTTTGAGGGGAATGGCCGCATCCACCAGGAACTGATTTCCCGTACGCATGCAGGAAACAAGGTAGGTGAGGTTATCGTCATACCCCCCCTTAAAGGATCGAACGGAATAATCTGTTTCAGCCATAAGTGGGGGGAATTTAAATACCTTTTTGGAACAATTATCACTCCGTTATATTCTAATAGGTTAAAAAGCGAATATGGAGTCGTTATGGAAGTAAAAAATATCGGTGTTTACCTCATTTTAGCCGGAGGTGTGATTCTGGCGCTAAAATTCATCAATGCCATTATCAATTTTATTATGAGTGATTTTCTCCTTGGATTAGGAACCATCCTTCTTATTGGCGGTGCCGTCGTTTTGGCATTGAAATTCGTAAAAGAAAACCGAGATGATAAAGATGATGAACCATTTCGAGGGATAGAGAAATGATAACTTCAACAACTGAACAAATTACCGGGCATGTCATTACAGAACATTTGGGCACTGTCATCGGCAATACGATTCGGGCTCGTCATCTTGGGAAAGATATCATGGCCGGATTTCGGTCCATTGTGGGTGGAGAAGTTAAGGAATACACCGGTATGATGGCTGAATCCCGGGAACAGGCACTTATGCGAATGAAGGAACAAGCAGAAGAATTAGGTGCCGATGCTGTCGTTGGTATTCGATTCCAAACATCCATGATTTTGCAGGGGACGGCTGAACTGCTGGTTTATGGCACAGCGGTGAAAATCGGGATAAAATAGTTTATCAGTAGAGACGACCCACCGGGTCGTCTCTACATTTTGTTTCATTACTTCTTTTCCGCCTGCCAGAAATCATCTTCCATCAATAATTCAAACGCGGCTTGTTGTTTCCGCAGCCGTTCAGCTAATACTTCATACACTTCTACCTGTTGATTCGTCGGTTTGAAATCCGCACCAAATCGGGTGAGATCACTCCCTAATGCAGCTAAACGGCCATAGATTTTATTGGGATTCCGGAATGCATCTTCACGGGCGCCTGTAAGTTTCACATCAAACAAATGGCTTTCGATTTGGTATAGTTTATCGTCGATATCCCGGGCGGCCTTTTCTTCATTCGGTGTATTGTAATCATTCTGAAGTGAATACCGGAGGTCTTCAATATTGTTGATTAGATTGACATTGTCATCAATCGTTTCTTTTAGGGTCATAAGAAATTCAAACTGATCCTGAATATCCTTCATCGTCCCCGTTGTATTCGGATCTTTCAGTACAGTAAATGTTTGGGTGAAAGATTCCCCATTTACATCCAAAATAGCCTTGTATTTTCCAGGGATTACTTTTGGACCCAGTTTACCTGCATTCACATCCAAATCCCATGTGCGTAAGGGACGCCACCCATCCTTATTGTAGGTCACCCAATCTACACCGCGAGGATTCACTCTCAGCTTCGGTGTTTCGGTTGGTTCATAGCGGAGATCCCACATGACACGATTTATACCTTGAGATATGCGCTTTGTTTTAATTTGGCGAATTTCCTCTCCCGTCATAGTTTGAATTGAGATGGATACATCCTTCGCCGTTGTGTCCGGCAGATAAAAATCCAAGTTAGCTCCATAGCCAGGATTGCGCCCACGGATGAGACTGGCACCATCACTCTTTAAACTTTGTTTTGATTGAAAGCGCCACGCATCCTGAATCGGAAGAAATTGAACTTTGTTTTGTTCGGCTTTGGCCATTTCTCTAAATGGACTGATGTCATCCAAAATATAAAATCCTCTGCCATAAGTACCAATAACCATATCGTCAAACCGCTCCTGGAGACTAATCCAATAGACTGGCGCCGGCGGCAGGTTGTTCTTAATTCGCGTCCAATGCTTTCCGTCATTCACGGATACATAGACACCATTGTCTGTTCCTGCATAAAGCACACCGGGGGTTTGGTGATCCTCTCTGACCACGTGAACAAAACTGGAATAAGATTGGGGAATGTCACTTGAAATGCGTTTCCAGGTTTTCCCGTAATTTTCCGTCTTATAAATATAGGGGTCGAAGTCGCCCATTTGGTGGAAGTCCACACTGATGTAGGCCGTACCCTTTTCAAACCGGGATGCTTCAATATTGGATATGGTTCCCCAGGGCGGCATATCAATATTCTCGGTGAGATTTTTCCACGTGCGGCCGCCGTTTCGGGTGAGATGGATTTGTCCATCATTAGAACCTACCCAAATCAAGCCCTGCTTTAATGGCGATTCAGTAATGGCAAAAAGCACAGAGCCATCAAAGGTCATTAGGTTGTCTATAGCGATGCCGCCGGAACTTTCCTGATGGCTTTTCAGATTAAGTGTGAGATCAGTAGAAATCACTTCCCAACTTTGACCAAAATCGGTGGACCGATGGACATACTGACTTCCTACATAGACTGTATGTTTTTTATGCTCCGAAATATAGATAGGGAAAGTCCAGTGCCAGCGGTATTTCATATCTTTAGGCGGAACCCCATAGCCCGCTTCGGGCCAAACGCGGACGTTCCGGGAATGACCTGTGCGCACATCATAAACCTCTAACCCGCCGTCATAACATCCGGACCAGACGATATTATTATCATTGGGATCGGGAATGCCAAATCCGGACTCACATCCACCGAAGGCCCGCCAATGGCCGATGGAAATCCCGCCTCCAAGTGAATTACTGGGACCGCGATAGGAGTAACCATCCTGCCGGTTGCCATAGACATTATAGGGAATCTGATCATCCACATGGGCGTGGTACATTTGAGCGATAGGGAGGACCACCCGTTTAAATGTTCTTCCATCTTGGGCAATGGACGCGCAGCCATCGTGAGCCACCATAATGCGGCCTCCGTCTTCCGGGTCGATCCATATATCATGATTATCGCCACCGGCACCATAACCAGATTTAAAGGTTTTGCCCCCATCTTCGGAGACACTATACTGCACATTCAGTATATAAATTTTTTCAGGATTGTCCGGCGCTACTGCCATACGCATATAATATGGTGCTCGTTCGGCAAGAGTGTGATTTCGAGAAATCAATCGCCAGTTTTTGCCTCCATCATCCGTTCGATATAATCCGGGATGGGCTTCTTCGGCCAACACATACATGGTATTGGGGTCACTCTGGGCTATGGCTACTGCTACCTTGCCAACTGGTTTACCCTTGCCGCCGGGTAGGCCGTTCTTATCCTGTCGCGCCCACGTGTTACCGCCATCACGAGAAATGAAAACGCCACCGGATTCACCACCGCTATTCAATCCCCATGTATTAATATGGATTTCCCACATAGAAGCGATAAGAAAATTTGGATTGTTTCGATCCATGGCAATATCAATGCCGCCGGTATTTTCATCAATGAATAGGATTTGTTTCCACGATTTTCCGCCATCGGTGGTGCGGTAAATGCCCCGTTCTTTCTGCGGACCATAAGTGTGCCCCAAAGCGGCTGCATATACAATATCATCATTTTCAGGGTGGATGACAATTCGGGCGATCCGAGCAGTTTTTTCAAGGCCCATGTTGGTCCACGTATCACCGCCATCGGTAGATTTATAAATTCCATCGCCAATGGCATGAGCTGGTCGGATAACGAAAGTTTCACCCGTACCTGCCCATATAATGTTTGGATTCCTTTGAGATAAAGCCAATGCACTAACAGATGAAACGTCCTGATCATCGAAAATAGGCTGCCAAGAGATGCCATTATTTTTAGTTCGGAAAAGCCCTCCCGAAGCAGCGCCTACATAATAAGTATCGTGATCCGTAGATACACCTGTGACTGCAATGGCGCGATTTCCGTCAGGACCGATGAATCGAAAGTTTAAATTCTTAAAATTACCAGAAGTAATTCCCTGAGCATAAGTCAAAGCCATGGAAAGAAACAGGTTCCAAAACAATTTTTTCATTTTTACCTCATTAATTAGCTGAATAGGAGTAAATATACAAACATGTATTTGAGAATATTAAATAAATTAGATTTGTTTGTACTTAACGACTGTTGGAATCAGTAAAATCAACAAATATATTTAAATTGATCATCAAATATTTGATTTCTTAGGGGCAATTCATCAATCCAAAAATTAGAATCCTAGCATTAATGGGTTTAATTCAATACAAATGTATGTAAATACAAACACCTTAAAAATTTCTACAATACATTTTTTTGTGTTTACACAATTGGTGATGCTTTTTGGCTGTACTAAAATAAGTAATCGTGTCTCCGGGTTTAATCTTTACTCAACTTCAGAAGAAATACAGATGGGGCGTAGTTATGCATACCAACTTGAGCAGCAAATTAAACTTTATAAGGATGTAATAATTAGTCAATATGTCAATGAACTCGGTCAAAAATTGGTCAATGCATCTGAAAGGAATAATATACCATATGTTTTTAAAGTAGTAAATGATCCTCAAATCAATGCTTTTGCAATACCAGGGGGATTTTGTTACGTGAATATTGGATTAATAAGGTTTGCGGAGTCTGAAGCCGAACTGGCCTCGGTAATTAGTCATGAAATTGGACATGTGGTAGGGAAACATGGGACCAAAAAGATAAGTAAAAGTAGAGTCATCAATTTAATTGGCGCTATAATATTAGGTCCCAATCCAGATACTGGGGCCCAATTAATGACACAACTGGCTAGCGAAGGGCTACTTTTAAACTATGGTCGAGGAGCAGAACTTGAGGCAGATGGATTTGGAATTGAACAGATGCACCGTGCTGGCATCAATCCTTCGGGTGCTGTAGAATTTTTTCAGAAACTTGCACAAAAAGAAAAAAATGACCCTTCCAATCTAGAATTACTTATGTCCACACATCCGTCAACCTCTGATAGAATTCATAATGCAAAACAGATTATTCGCGACTTGCCGCCCCGTCAATACAAATCATTAAACCAAAAAAAGTTTAACCAAATCAAAAATCGAATTAAAATTAAAGAAGAATAATTTCTTATTTACAAAGAATGGGGCTTATACTCAGTTAAGTAACCTTTCACTTCTTGATAATCACCCCTCATCAAGCAGCGGTTTTGTTTTTTGGAGAGTTGATAATCATACATTTTATCATAATATTTTGTTAGTAATATCTCAATCCATTGTAAATGTTTTTCTTCTTCATTTTCACTAAATGCATACTTAATTAAATTATCGATTGATTTATAATTTTCTTGACCAATAGATCGATATATTCTTTTTAATTGGGCTCTCAATTTATTACAGAGTGCTTCCGGTGAAGTTATTAAGCTCTCTTTTTTGATATAGTTTTCATAAATATTTTTTATTCGATTCTCTAATTTTCCAATAATAATGACGATACTTGATCTTTGCATTTTATTATAAAATTCTTGTGGTATCACTAGTTTGCCTATTCTACGCGATTCATCCTCAAGGGCAATCCAATGATTATTAATTAACAAATAACTACAGGCCAAATTGTTTTCAAAATTTATGGTTGTTGGTTGGGGTATATTTTTACCGCCAAATGCGGAACCCCGATGATTCGCAATCATTTCCAGGTCGATACCATTATCTAAAGATTGAATTAATTGAGTTTTATTATTACCCGTTTTCCCGGCAATTATGATCCATTCTTTGCCATCATTCTTTAGCTGATCTAATATTTGTATACAAGTATTCCGTAATTCCTTATATCCCCCTTTTACAATTTGAACCTTTTTACCCTGCTCTTTTATCCAATCTTTTGCAATTTTAGAGCGCTGACCGCCTCTAGCGCAGTAAATTTGGGCACTTGGATTTTTATTGATAAATTTTATCCAATCTTTTATTCGTTTTGCTTTTATATCACCACTAACAAGATTGTGGCCTAGTCTCATCGCTTCATCATTACCCAGATATTTATAAGTTTTACCAACTATCGCACGTTCTTCATCGAATAGAATTGGAAGATTTACACTTTTTGGAAATGCTCCTTTTGCAAATTCAATTGGTGACCTTACATCAATTAATGGTGTTTGTTCTACTAATAATCTACTTGTAGGAGAATCTGCTATTTTTTTAAACATGATAGATTGAATTAAGTTATTGTATAAACAGCGGCAAATTATGGGCATTAATTAACATGTAATCTAAACATTGTATTTTAGTTATATTGCTTTGATTCAATAATGTATTATTTAGCATGCGTTTTTTACAAAAAAATTTAGGTTTCTTTCAAAATAGAGTAATTCTATGCTTTATTTTGATTAGTGGATGTGCAAAAATACCTACTCTAGCAATAAATACAATAAACAATGATGGCTTAACTCCATCAATTTATGACTCATACAATGAACGATTAATTTATGAGAATTATGATTGCCAAAAATTATATAATGAAATTATCATTTTAAATGGTTCCGAGAATAAATTGATAATCGCAAAGGAAAAAAATTTACTTTCTGGTCGATGGTATAGATTGAAGGATGGATTGATTCAAGGTGATGAAATTATTATTTTAGAATTGAAAAATGTGCAAATGAAAAAAGAGACTGCTTATTCAATTTATGAAAGTAAAGGATGTATAAAGGGGTAACAATAGAAGTGTTTTATTATTATTTATTGGACTGATATAAAATTATTAGCTTCCATTGAGAAAAAATAAGCAGCCTATAAATTAATCCAACATTCTTTTAAAAAAGTCATCCGTTGCTTCTAAAGCTAAAACCCAATTATTATGCAATAAAAATCCATGGACTTCATCTGGAAAAATTAATTGTTCAAAATATACTTTCTTTTTTCTTAGTGATTCTACTAAATCAACTGATTCACTAAATGGGACATTTCGATCATCGTCTCCGTGAATTAACAATACTGGTGATTTCCAACTATCAATAAAAGCTAATGGTGATGAATCGAAAGCTTTGTTAGCAAATTTCTTTCTTTGCTCTGAGTTGTAATTTGGACGGAAATTTTTAATTACAACATTCCAGTTATGTACACCATGAATATCTACGCCTGCAGCAAAGATATCTGAATTTCTCGCAAGACCCATTGCAGTTAGATATCCGCCATAAGATCCACCCCATAATCCAATTTTACTTGTATTAACATCTTTCCTGGATTTTAAATATAATGCCGCAGCAATAACATCTTTGTATTCGCTAGCACCATTAGCTCCATAGTTTAAAGCCTCACGGAATTCCATCCCATAACCAATACCGCTTCTATAATTCACCGATAGAACCATATATCCTTGATTAGCTAAATATTGGTTCATAGCAAAAGCATTATGGTAATATCCTCTATGGTGGAAACCCAAAAGCATTTGTCTTCGAGACCCTCCATGAAAATAAAGTAATGCAGGGTATTTTTTATTTTCATTGTAATCTGAGGGTAAAAAAAGTTGACCATGAATCTCAATTCCATCTGAAGCCCGTATTTTTATCTGTTCAGGCTTGTTAAGGAAGTCTGTGGGAAAAGATTCTGGAATTGATTTCTTTGCCAAGGATATCATTTTTCCAGTTTTATCAACTATATATGGATGAGCAGGCGAATTATAATTTGAGGCAAAAATGAATAATTCTCCTTTTTGATTTTCAATGGGAGCCCACTCTATTCCTTTTCCTTTAGTAATTTGCTTTGGTTTGCTATCTTTTAAATTTGAAACCCAAACATGTTGCCTGTCAATATCGTTCTGATTAGAAGAAAAATAAACTTTTTTCCTATTAGCGCCCAATGATACAAACTGCACTTCAGATTTTCCTGGAGTTAATAGTTTTGGCTCTCCTCCTTTAGTTGGAATAGAATACAAGTGGGTCCATCCATTACCTTCATAAGGAAAAATAATTTGATCATTTTGTGCCCAAAAAATTTGATTATTTGAAGAGATTGATCGAAAAACACTCCCAATTCCTTCTTTTGCCTTCCATATCATTTTTGTTTTTCCAGTATTAGAATTGCCAATATGAATGGACCAAGGTAATCCTGTTCTTCTCTCTTCAAATGGTAAAATTCTTTTTTCATTAGGTATTTTTATGAAAGCAATATGTTGGCTGTCCATTGACCAAGCCGGTTCCTGATCATTATCTACAGATGGTGAGAGATAAGTTATTTGATTTAAATCAAAATGATAAATACCTATAAAACTATGGTCTCCTCTTTTTGAAACAAAAGCCAGTTTTTTATTGTCAGGTGACCAACGCAATGATGCTGCAATACCCCTTATAACAAACTGTTGTTTTTTTTCTTTAGGATCCATTATTGGCAGACTCCATACCTGTCCTTTTTTGATGTAGGCTATGAATTCTCCATTTGACGATAGTTGTGGGTATGATCCTTCATCTAAAACAGTTATAGGTCCTCCTTTACTTGAAATGATGCAAATTTCTTGTTTTGGCCAATCTGGTGAACTAGTGGGGTTAGGTATCTCACCTTTTCTATTTGGTCCGGCCCCTCTAACAAAAATAATCTTATTTCCGTTTGGAGTAAATATAAGTGATGTTATTTCTTCTCCTATATCCTTTTCATGTTTTGTGATTGGGTATCCTATATACTTTGGATTATGTGCTATCCAAATATTTCTTACACCTTTTTTATTATAAATCCATGCTACTTTTTTGCTATTTTTAGAAACAATCAAGTTAGATGGGAAAGGGGCGCTCAATATTTCTTTAATTGTGAAATCATTTTCTCCACGACATACCGATAAAACAAGGGAGAGGTGCAGTATATATTTGTTCATTATTAATTGCTCCTTATTAAAACTACTATAATAAATTAACGATTAATTCTTAATCTAAGACTATTTAATCATATTGTTTAAAAAAAGCAGCCTCACTTAAGCGTGAAATTTTTGGTTGGAAATTCGTAATATTTGTTACTTATGTCTACAATCTTTTAGGTATGCCGAAATATGAAATTCTATATTGCCTTTTCAGATTTCCGTTTTCAATGTATCGTAATACTTGCCGGGTGCATCTGTTTAAGTATTGAGCCACCCCATCAAGAATTAACTATTGTTTTATTAAACAAGTCTATACTGTTCCTTCCATATTTAACCCATGAAATATATCAAAACATGCCTTTTTGTGTCTTACTACTTACAATGAGAAAGCCACCAATTAAGTTGGATTATCTCGTCAGTAAATGGGTTTCCTCGGCGGTGTACCCCGGACAGGATTCGAACCTGTGGCCTACGGATTAGAAGTCCGTTGCTCTATCCAGCTGAGCTACCGGGGCATATAAAATCAATAATAGCGGCGTGAAGTTAAGGGATTCAGATGAGACAGAATAATGCAAAAAATGACCAATTTTTCTCCTCGGAGGCTCCTCGAGAAAAGTCTTGCATCATACCGAGGATAAACCGTACACTTACCGTCGAGAACTAACATTTAGTGAAACTAACATACTAAAGGAGGTCATTATTATGGCTGAAGTTGTAAAAACGACTGGAGTATCGAAAGAATCCGGTTACCTATATTACCTGGGTAAAGATGGTAATGTATGGCGTTCTAAAATGGCCCGTGCCGGTAAGGGCGGCGGCAGTGCAGAAAAAGTAGCTGATGCAGGCGTTCAACGCGAATCAGGCTACCTGTATTTCATTGACAAGGGTGGCAATGTTGCCCGTGCTCCAATGGCCAGAGGACGGAAATAACTTTCGAAATCCTCGACAAATAAGCCTCTCCTGTTTAGGGGGGGCTTTTTTGTTTATGGTAGAAATGAAAAATAGCCGACTCCTATTATTTCTTCTTTTCTGTGTTGCCTGTAGCGATATGGGAACCAATCCCAAAGAAGAAGAGATACCGGAAACTGTCAGCTATAAAAATGATATTCAGCCCTTATTTAATAGTGGCTGTGTCAATTGTCATGGTAATCAAGGCCAATTATCCTTGACCACTTATGCAAAAACCATGAAGGGTGGAACAAGTGGTAAGGTGGTTATTCCTAAAAATAGTGCAGGTAGTTTATTGATTAATAAATTAAAGGGTGAAGCATCTGGGCAACGTATGCCCCCCAAGCCACAAAGTCCATGGTCCGATAACAAAATAGAATTGGTAACAAAATGGATTAATGAAGGTGCCGAAGACAATTGATGTTACTTTCTTTTTATAGGTTCCTTTTATTTATCATTTTTCTTTCTTCTAGTCTTTGGGCCATTCCTCGTTATGCATTGGAAAGCGGTTCCTCATGTATACTTTGTCACGTGAACACTTCAGGTGGCGGTCTGCGGAATGATTACGGCATCGCCTATGGGTTAGACGACCTTGCGGCTAAAGTTCCCCCAACATTATCATCCTATTCCGGGATTATTCGAAATCATATCCAATTTGGTGGCGATATTCGTATCCAATCGGTTTTAAGAACCAAAGGTGAAGTCCCCAATAGCCTTGCTATTTTCCCCATGCAAGGCAATTTCCAGATGAAGTTTGATTTAGAAAAAATTTCTGCCCTGGTGGAATGGGAACCCTTCCAACCAGATATGGGTGTTCAAATTCGGTACAATCGTAAGGATAATTACATTCGCGGGGGAGTATCAACACCGCCCTTTGGTTTGAGGTTAGCGGATCATACTGTATTCACTCGGGGTGGCAATATTAAACTTGTAAATGGCAATCACCGTGAGGGCATGCCCTTTTTGCCAACACTAAAAAACGCACCGTTCGTTGAATTGGGTCGTTTCCACGGTGATGCCCATTTAACCTTGGGAATGACAAAGGGGTATTTTTCATCAATATCTGAATCAATTTATTTTCGGGCGGAACATTTTGGTTCCTTAGGAAAAATGGGACGAATGATAGGAGTTTCCTATTTAAAACAAACTCATTCTCCCGATGGACTACAAATGATGAACTTCTTTGGAGGCCTTAGCCAAGGTAATTTATCTTGGATGGGAGAAATAACTGTTGCGGAAAATTTGGTCTTTGACCGATCTATTGCCAGTTACAATGAGTTCACGTGGAAAATAAAACAGGGGTGGAATGTGTCCGGGAGAATTGATTTTTTTGACGAAAGCATGAAATATACAGAAGATGCAATTCGTCGTACCACTTTTGGATTGAATTATGTACCTTTGCCCTTAGTGGATATTAAATTTCAAATACGATCTTCCCATATATCCGGTGGAAAATCACCGGAGGGGGTAGAAGTTCTATCCCAATTACACGTGTGGTTTTAGGAGTTTACTCATGAAAAAAATCATTATCATAGTCTGCATTTTCTTCAGTGTTATGCTGGGCCAAAAATCTGAATTAAAAAATGTAAAAGTATTGCCATTTACTGAAAAACGGGAAATGGTTAAATATATGAAATCCGTTGTGGCAAAAGAATTGGGGGTCAAATGTAGCTTTTGCCATAACATGACCGACTATGCCAGCGATGAAAAAGATCACAAAAAAGTAGCACGTGAAATGATGGTCATGACCATGAATGCCAATAAGACCATGAAAAATTTGAATTTCCATGACATCTCCTGCTGGGTTTGTCACCGTGGAAACAAACATCCCGATCATCCACCAAATAAAAATAAATGAATCGCATAAAATTATTACTCATTTTAGTCTTATCCATCGGACTGACCGGTTGTGTCGCCGGATTATTTTCAATGCCTGAACCGGTTGAAATCCCTGTAGTCACAGAAACCGTGACTGAAGGTGAAGATGGCGCTGATGATAATTATCGTGGATTCCAATTACAATCATTGCCCGGTGGCTGGACGGTAGATCGTCATCCAGTAGCAAAGTGGGGCATGAGTCTCCCAACAGTAATGTCGAACGTATTGGATTCAGCCCAGTCTGTAGAATATTGGGAAGAAGTTGTAGACTTACCCACAGGATATAAACTGCCTTTGAAACGATCGAAGGTGCTATTCCAAGTTATAACACGGCTGACCATTGAGACAGTAGAACTCCATTTTGTGAATGTGGATCATATCTATAGCAATACAAATCATGAACCCTCCCATTATATTTTAAATGGGGTGGTGCGGGGGATTGAATTAAAACCAACTGGATTCCCTGAACTGACAGCCGATGATGTGGTGAAATATAAATTTCTCATGACTTACGGTACGCCTAATGAGTTTGTGGATGGCTTTCATCAATACAAAAACCATGAAACAGTACTGAAAGTAAGGGAGATGGATAATAGCCATGTTCAAATCCAAATGAACAGTGTAGCTGTTGATGAAAAAATGCGAACAGCAATTGATGATATGTATTCTGAAGAAGGAATTGAATACCAGAAAAAACTCTTATTAAGAGCTATAGATTTTTGAATCGGGATTCGGTATGAATTGGCGGGGATTTCTTTTATTGCTTCCCATATATGGGATAGGTCAGAATTTGATTGTATCTGAGATTGTCTATCGTGGCAATACACGTACTAGAGACTATATAATAGAACGGGAGATACAACATCTGATCGATACCCCTTTAGATAGTACCATTGTTATTGAAGACAGAAACCGACTTATAAACCTTGGTATCTTTGCCGATATACAATGGCGCGCTATTCCCTTAGATCAGAAAAGTGTCAGATTAGAATATGTCATTTTAGAAAATGATCGTTTTCTAGGTGGTCGGTTTATCGGTGGACCCGCCCCATTTTATGAAGAAAAAACAGGATGGTCATATGGAGCAGGTGGCGCTTTTAAAAATTGGAGAGGACGTAATGAAACAATTGGTGGAGGATTTAGTTTAGGTGGTCGGAATAGATTTGGTATTAGTTACTATAATCCTTGGATGACGGGAGATCATGTCTCTTTAGGCAGCGATATTGCCCTTGATGATTATAAACATCCATTTCTACCATACGATGTTAATCTACGAACAATTGAAATGAATGTAGGACGGTTTTTTGGGTATAAACGGAAAGTTTCTCTGGGTTTTGAATTGGAAGATATGGATTTTGTCTCCGATTCAATAAAATTAAACTATCTCTATTTTGCGCCTCAAGGCTTTTTTCATTATGACACTCGTGATATCTATTCCAATCCGACAAAAGGGATATTGATCAAACAAGCTTTTCGAGGGCGAATTGATCTAAAAGGTGGACAGAACCATAATTTAATTTGGAACCAATCCTATAGTATCTATAAAAGCCTTAGCGAAGTGGAGAATACTAAACCCTGGATTATTGCGCTGGGATTTCGAACTCATATTAATTTAGGGGATAAAGATCAGGAATTCCTAACCACTATGGGACAGGCAGGGTCTGTGAGGGGGTGGCAGTACCCAACTAATCAGAATTATAATGATCCGAAACAAGTCTATAGGTTTGGTTTTCACAACTTGACAGCCTCTATCGAATTGCGAAAGGTAATTATTCCAAGATTTCCATTACTAAATCTTTGGGAATTTGGATTGACCGGTGCAATATATTATGATTGGGGTGTAACCAATCAAGGTAAATTTAGAGACCTATTAAATAAACAACCTTTAACTGGGGCAGGGATATCCTTACAATTCCAAATTCCATTTGTACCCATATTACGCCTTGAATATGGATATGGATTTTATGACGGTAAATTAGTGGACAAGGCCTTTCATCTTGCCGTTAGCCATATAATTTAGATTACTATTTTTTAAATATCATCGCTTTGTCAAAGCGATTCTCTTCACCGCTTCTCAATTTTTGAATATTACTCCGATGGGTGAAAGTAATGAACCAAGGTACCAACAAGCTAAACACCATCAATGATAGTGGGGCAGGATCTGTACTTAGGAATGGTGGAAGTATAAATAAAAATATAGGCAAGGATGCAGATGCCAGCATGGAAGCCAATGACACATACCCTGTCAACACAATGGTCAGTACCGCTATGGCAAGACAAAAAGGAAACACGGTCGGAAATAGTGCAATAAGCATTCCTCCCAGTGTTGCCACCCCTTTACCACCTTTGAATCCACCAAATATTGTATAGGTATGACCAAGTACAGCAGCAAATCCACTTAAAATTTGCAACACGCCCAAGTCCGGAATAATTTGTGATTCAAATAGCAGCGGGGTCAATAGGGCTGGTGGGGCCCATCCTTTTAAAATATCAACGGTAATAACAACCAGGCCGGATTTCCAACCCATAATTCGAAATGCATTGGTTGCGCCGGCGTTTCCACTCCCATGCTCACGTATATCAATACCTTGGGTCACCCGTCCTATGATCATACTGGTGGGAAATGAACCAAAAATATAACTGACAATAATTAATAAAATGAGAATGGCCATTTCATTCATAGGCAGAATGGATTAATCTGTTGAGGAAACGGATGGAAGCTTACCACTCAGTGATTCTCCAGGATCAAGGATGCCGCCAGAAATAATGGATTTTAATCCATCCTCAACACTGATGCCAGGGTCCACTGCATCCGCCTTGGGGATAACAATAAAAACACCGGAGGTAGGGTTTGGTGTGGTGGGGACAAATAGGTGGTAAAATACATCTCCCTGTTCATTCTCAGATTGATTGGTGACGAAGCACATGGTCCATAATCCTTTTCGAGGATATTGAATGAATACCACTTGCTGAAACGATTTCATGGTAGAACCAGAAAATGCACTGGTAATCTGTTTGATTGTATTATAAATCGTTTTGATCACGGGTAGCCTCGTTAAAATGGCTTCACCCCAATTAAAGAGGGTTCGACCCAGCACATTGGTAATGACCAGCCCCAATATAAAAATAAATACGAGGGTGAGTATGATGCCCAATCCGGGGATTTCAACACCGATTTGTTTTAGCATCGGTGCAGCCAATCCATCTAAAAATGTGAATAAGAATTTTAGGATCCAGAATGTAACTGCAATTGGTACGATGGCCAATAGACCGGCCAGGATTCGTCGTTTAATAGATTGCCACATGATTTATAAAGCGCCCTCTAAATTTAATAAAAAGTTTTTCATATCCAATCCGCCGCCATAGCCTCCTAATCCGCCGCCGGTGGCCAATACACGATGGCAAGGTATGACGATGGGCAATGGATTATTGGCATTGGCCGATCCCGCCGCACGAACGGCCTTAGGATTGCCTGCCCATTCCGCCACTTCTTTATAGGTCAAGTATGATCCATAAGGAATTTGCTTTACAACATTCAGTGCCTCGGTTTGAAATGGTC